>Ga0307486_1002447_pt1 | contig 12942 bp, 14 predicted proteins | sample CBIW02metaG_FD_203663 | JGI IMG/M metagenome (GOLD analysis project Ga0307486, IMG submission 203663) | Sea-ice brine microbial communities from Beaufort Sea near Barrow, Alaska, United States - CBIW 0.2 | ecosystem: Environmental > Aquatic > Marine > Coastal | place: USA: Alaska | collected... | reverse complement strand
TGAGTCGCACCGGCCACAACTGGTTCCCGACTCCCAGCCACGCAAGGTACCGTTCACTATCATGCAGGAGAACATCCCCGACGCGTGGAGCCGCATCTCGCTTCGCACGAAAGTCACCGGCGTCACGGTGCTTCTGCTCACTATGGGTCTCCTCGTTGCCGGTGTCGGCACTGCTGCGGTGCTGCGCGAATATCTGTTGCAGCAAACCGATGAAAAGATCACCACTGCCGCCGACGGCCTCGATGGCCGCATTCAGTACACCGGGACTGCCAGCGACCCCCAGTGCAGCGTTTCTCGCCTACCCAACGACCTCTATTTCGCGGTTCTCAACCACGACGGCAGTATGCGGTGCAATAGCCGCGAAGAGGATGCCGCACGCCCCATCCTTGACGGTATAACGCTCACGGTTGCCAACGCCCAGACCGGCGCATTCACGCTCCCCAGCACCGCAGTCGGAGGCCAGTGGCGCGTTATTGCCTACCCCGCGATCAGCGCCATTGGGCCCGATCTTGTGACAATCGTGATTGCACGGGATCTGGTTGATTCCAATGGGATCGTCGCCCGCTATGCCGCAATCTTTCTGTTCTTTGGCCTGACGGTCGTGATCGTCGGTGGTGCCCTCACTCGACTTCTGGTGACCTCTACCTTTGCGCCACTTCGTGAAGTCGAAGCCACCGCTGCGCGCTTCGCTGACGGCGACTTCGACCAACGACTCTCAGGGGCAACGCCAAATACCGAGGTTGGGCGCCTCAACCGCTCCCTCAACTCGATGCTGGGCCGAATCGATCGCGCCTTCGCCGACCGTGCACGCACCATCGACCAGATGCGTCGCTTTGTCGGTGATGCCAGCCATGAACTGCGCACCCCGCTGGTTACCGTGCGCGGTTACGCCGAGCTCTACCGCATGGGCGCCATCACCAAACCAGACGACGTTGCTCAGGCCATGGAACGCATCGAAAAAGAAGCCATCCGCATGGGCGGTCTCGTCGAAGACCTCCTTGAGTTGGCCCGCATCGACGAAACCAAGCCACTACAGCTCACCGAGGTCGACCTGCTGCCGCTAGCAAACGATGCCGCGATGGATGCCCGCGCCTCCGCCGGTCGGATTGTTAACGTCATCAACACCCATCCCACAATCAGCGCACATCCCCAGGTCAACGCTGAATCCGGCACCGGCACCCTGGGTATTGAACTGCCCGAAATTTCGCACCCTCACCCGGGCACTCCGTCGCGCGGTGTCACAGCTCTCGCAACCGGCTCCATCGCCGCTGCCGGTGCGCGTCTTTCGCGCCTTGCCTCGCGCAAGAAATCCGTCGCGGTTGCTCAGGCTGCAGCACGGATCACGCGGGTGGCTGCCCCACCACTGGAGGACCTGCATGCCGTTGTCATGGCAGAGGAGAACAAGATCCGGCAGGTACTCACCAACCTCGTGACGAACGCCTTACGCTTTGCCTCGCCCGATACGCCTGTGGAGATAGGTGTCGGCGTTGACCGCGAGCGACAAATGGCTGTGCTGTCGGTGATTGACCATGGCGAGGGCATCCCGGCGCAGATTCGGGACAAAGTATTCGAACGGTTCTGGCGCGCAGATAGCTCCCGCAACCGCGACACCGGCGGTAGTGGCCTCGGACTCGCCATCGTTGCTGCGATCGTGCACGCCCACAGGGGCACCGTGCAGGCGCTGGAAACCCCCGGTGGCGGTGCAACGTTCCGGGTGGAACTTCCTCTCCTCCCCAGCCAGCCAGACGCCCAAGGGGGCAGCGAAGAGGACTAGCGTGCGGGATACCCGGCAGCCGCCACGTACCGTCGAGACATGACTCGATACCAAGTAGATAGCGACGCCGTCCTCAGCGCAACCGGAGCAGTGCAAAACTCCATCGGCCGCATTCAAGCAGAAGTTGCCGGATTACACGGCCAACTCACCAACCTCCAAGGTTCCTGGACGGGGCAGGCCGCAACAGCCTTCTCCACCGTCGTCACCGACTGGAAGGCAACCCAGCAGCGGGTTGAGGAGAACCTGGCAGCCATCAATCACGCTCTCACGCAGGCCGGGCAGCAGTATGCGGAGATCGAGGCAGCCAACGCTCGCCTTTTCGCGCGCTAGATCGGGCTTTAGATGCGGCATCGTTTTCTGTGCCGATGTGCACCCCCTTTGCGACGTGTGCAGCCCGTTAACGCCAGAATGGGCGCCTCCCGAAGGAGACGCCCATTCTGTGTACTGTGCTGAAACTGTGCACAGCGGTGGGACTTAGAAGTCCATGCCGCCTGACGGGTCACCCATTGGAGCCGTGTTCTTCTCAGGCTTGTCAGCAACAACAGCTTCGGTTGTGAGGAAGAGTCCAGCGATCGACGATGCGTTGAGCAGCGCCGAGCGGGTTACCTTAACCGGGTCGTTAATACCAGCAGCGAGCATGTCGACGTATTCGCCAGTTGCCGCGTTGAGGCCGTGGCCAACCGGAAGGTTGCGAACCTTGTCAGCAACAACACCAGGCTCGAGACCTGCGTTGAGGGCGATCTGCTTGAGCGGTGCATCGATAGCAACACGAACTATGTTCGCTCCGGTTGCTTCGTCGCCCACCAAGTCAATCATTGTCTGGCTCTCGAAGGCGATCTTGCCAGCCTGAATCAGGGCAACGCCACCACCGGCGACGATTCCCTCTTCAACAGCAGCCTTTGCGTTGCGAACTGCGTCCTCAATGCGGTGCTTGCGCTCCTTGAGTTCAACCTCAGTTGCCGCTCCTGCCTTGATGACTGCGACACCACCGGCAAGCTTGGCGAGTCGCTCCTGGAGCTTCTCACGGTCGTAGTCGCTGTCAGTGTTGTCGATCTCGGCACGGATCTGCTTGACGCGACCGGCGATCGCCTCTTCTTCACCAGCACCTTCGATGATCGTAGTCTCGTCCTTGGTGATGACAACCTTGCGGGCGCGACCGAGGAGTTCAAGAGTTGCGTTCTCCAGCTTGAGGCCGACCTCTTCTGAGATGACCTGTCCACCGGTGAGGATCGCGATATCAGCGAGCTGAGCCTTGCGACGGTCGCCGAAACCGGGAGCCTTGACAGCAACCGACTTGAAGATGCCACGGATCTTGTTCACCACGAGAGTTGCAAGTGCTTCGCCGTCAACGTCTTCAGCAATAATGAGCAGCTGCTTGCCACTCTGGATCACCTTGTCGACGATGGGGAGAAGATCCTTGATGTTCGAGATCTTGCCATTGACGATCAGAACGTAAGGGTCTTCGAAGACTGCTTCCTGGCGCTCCTGGTCGGTGACGAAGTATGCCGACAGGAATCCCTTGTCGAAGCGCATACCTTCGGTGAGTTCAAGCTCGGTGCCGAACGTGTTCGACTCCTCAACGGTGACAACACCTTCCTTGCCGACCTTGTCGATCGCCTCAGCGATAAGTGCACCAATCTCGGGGTCACCAGCAGAAATGGATGCGGTAGCCGCAATCTCTTCCTTGGTCTCGATTTCTTTGGCGCTCGCAATGAGTGCCTCGATTACCGAGTTGGTGGCTTTTTCGATACCGCGCTTGAGGCTGATGGGGTCTGCACCCGCAGCTACGTTGCGGAGGCCTTCGCGAACGAGAGCCTGTGCAAGAACAACAGAGGTGGTCGTTCCGTCGCCGGCTACGTCATCCGTCTTCTTTGCTACCTCTTTGACGAGCTCAGCACCGATCTTTTCGAACGGGTCATCGAGCTCGATCTCTTTGGCGATGGATACACCGTCGTTCGTGATGGTGGGGGCGCCCCACTTCTTCTCAAGAACTACGTTGCGGCCTCGTGGGCCAAGCGTGACTTTTACGGCGTCGGCGAGAATGTTCAGGCCGCGCTCAAGGCCGCGACGGGCCTCTTCGTTGAAAGCAATGATCTTTGCCATGTGTGTTTCTCGTCCCTCCCGGACGTCGTACAAGCGAATAAGTTGGCACTCGACCTACGCGAGTGCCAAAGACAAAATTAGCACTCGATAGGGGCGAGTGCAAGACAGCCCAGCGCACTCGATAGGGGCGAGTGCACAACAGCCCAGCGCACTCGATAGGGGCGAGTGCACAACAGCCCAGCGCACTGGATGCGGCTGGGGGTGTCTGTGCGGAGCGCTCAGGTTTGGGGCGGACGCGTGTGGGTGCCGCTGGCTATTGGGTGGGTTCTTCGCTCGGTGCTGCTGCGGGTGTGAGGTAGTCGGAGCCGAGCACGATGGTGAGTTGTGCGGCGGGGAAGACGTCGGGTTGTACGAGTCGGATTTCTCCGACTCCGAGGGCGTTAATGAGGCCGGAGGCGACGTCTTCGTCGTCGGGGTTGCTGTAGTAGATGTAGGTGTTTTCGATGTCGCGGGCTGAGGCTGGTGCGGCGCTTGCCATGGGCCATCCGGCGGCGGTGAGTTTGTCGAGCACGGTTGTTTGTAGTCCGCTTTCGGCGCTTCCGTTGAGTACGTCGATGGTGAGTGCGCGGGTGGGGTCGATGGTGGTGGGGTCGGTGACGGGTTCTACGGTTTCGACGGGTTTTGAGGTTGCTATTGGTTCTGCGGGTGTTGCGAAGAGGGGGATGCCGAGGTCGTCGTCGAGGTATTGGCTGAGGGCGAAGAGTCCACCGAAGACGAGTGTGCCGGTGGCGAGTAGTGCCCAGGCGAGGCCGATCCAGCCGCGTCCGCGTCGTTTGGGTCCGCGGTGGGCGCCTATGCGTTCGACGTCTTCGGGTGCTTCGTCGAATCGGTCTTTTGGGTAACTCGCCATTGCTTAGTCTGTCGCTTCTTTGTTGTGGTGGTTGGTTGTGCGTATTGTGCGGTTGTGCATCCGGTTGTCTCGGTTGCGGCGTAGTCGTGTGACCAGCATTGGGTCGTATTTCACGGCGTCTGGTGTGTCGATTATGGCGTTGAGTATTTGATAGTAGCGCGCACTTGATACGTGAAACTGGGTGCTGATGGCTTCTTCTTTGGCTCCGACGTGTCGGGTCCATTTGCGTTCGAAGTCGAGGATTTGGGTTGCGTGTTCAGGCAGACTGGTGGTCGTGTGTGGCGCGGATTCGATTTCAGACACGACAGGACCTCCAATATGCTGGCAATTCTAGGGTGTGTTTGCTAGGTGGTTGCCTAACGACGCGGCTGGGGAGACCAATTTGTGGTCGTGAAGGTTAGGATTGCCTTAGTACTCGTTGTCTCCGATTGGCGTTCATGCGCATACGACTTTTTGCCCCTGCTGTGGTGCTGTCTTGCGTGCTGCTTGCAACTGCTGGATGCGCGCCTGCAACGATCACGCAGAGTCCGGCGGTGACGGTCACGGCTGATCTCGGTTCTCCCTTAGCTCGGTTGGCGACTCTGGCTGATGCGAAGGATTACAGCGGTCTTGTGCGGGCCGCGTTGCCGACATCGGGAATTTCTGCGCCGGCTGTGACGCCTGAGCAGGTGTTGCCGACGACGGTGATCTCGCATGATGTCAGTGGCGATACGTCTGTGACGGTCGAGTCGACTGAGCGGGTGATCGCGATGGATATTTCGGGGTCGATTGCGGCGACGATTGCCGGGTTGGGGTTGCTTGATTCTTTTGTTGCGCGTGACATTTCGACGACGTTCGATGAGGCTGCCGAGCTGCCGGTGATTACGTCGAATGCGCACACTGTTAACAGTGAGGCAATTTTGGCGTTGCGGCCGGATTTGGTTCTGACGGATGGCTCGATTGGCCCCATTGATGTGGTTTTGCAGTTGCGCGATGCGGGTATCCCTGTGGTGTTTGTTGAGACGTCCCCGTCTGTTGGTGGGGTTGCTGAGTTGGCCCGTCAGGCTGCGGCCGCGTTGGGTGCTCCTGCGGCGGGTGAGGTGCTTGCTGAGCAGTTGAGCACTGAGATTGAGGCGAAGATCAGCGAGATCGCGGGTATTGTTCCGGGCAAGGATCGCTTGCGCATGATTTTTCTCTATTTGCGCGGCACCTCGGGGGTCTATTACTTGTTTGGCGAGGAGTCGGGTTCTGATGCGTTAATTGGTGCGCTTGGTGGTGTGGATGTTGCGGCGGAGATTGGTCTTGTGGGTATGCGTCCGATGACGGATGAGGCAATGGTTGCGGCGAATCCTGATCTCATTTTGGTGATGACGAATGGTCTTGCGAGTGTTGGTGGTGTGAGCGGGCTGCTCGAGGCTCGCCCCGCGCTTGCTCTGACTGAGGCTGGCAAGAATCAGCGTTTTGTTGAGATGGATGATGGGGAAATTTTGAGCTTCGGCCCGCGAACGGTGACGGTGCTTGATGCTCTCGCTCGGGCTATTTACGCGCCAGGTTCTGGGTCGTAGTTCGCGCCCCGTCGGCGAGTTACAGAGAACACGACGCCGGCTCCGAGAGCTAGAGCGCTGACTGCGACGAGCACTATCGCGTTCCGTTCGAGCGTGGTGGTGGGTGCGCGGGGTGCGGGCAGGCAGTCACTGGTGGCACTGAACAACACGGTGATGGGGTCAAGCTTTTCGCCGGGCGGGTAGGTGCCGAATGCGGCGGATCCGGCTCCGGTGAGGGTCACGGGTGCAGCGTCGAGTGTTGTTGTGCCGTCGGCGACGGTGAGTTCGGAGGTGTCGATGTCGGCAAATTCGATGCCGCTTGTGTCGACCGGGGTTCCGTCTTGGGTTGTTCCCGATACGTCAAAGACGAGCTGGGCGGTGGTGGTGCCATCAAAGCGCAGTTCAAGCCCGCTGAGTGTGGTGTCGAGAATTCCTTCGTGGCCCATGAAGCGGAGGCTTCCGTCGAACGCGAGAGTGCCGCTGCCGGCGTCAAGTTCACCCGAGCCTGCGCTCCAACCAAAGTTGGGGGTTTCGTAGGTGGCGCCATCACTCACTGACCAGGCGCCGTTGGCGATGGTGCCGCTGATGTATGACCGTAGTGACTCTTTGACGCCCCAGGTGACTGCCGCATCCGAGACTTGGCAACTGCTGTTGCCGGCGGCAAAGGTGAGGTCGGCTGTTGCCGGAGGAGAGCCTGCGGCATCCGGCTCCGCAGCGTTACCGACTATCGGCGTTAGCGCGATTGCGAGGGCGGTGACGATGAGCGCGGCGGGGCCGAGGACGCACACTCTGAGTCGCTGCATTACTGGCCTGCGCGATACATCGACTGGTGCATGATGGTGGCCTCTTCGTAGAGCTCGCCGAAGGACTCGAATCCGAATTTCAGATAGAGCGGAACAATGTAGTCCTGCGCGTGGAGCAGCATTGCTTCGCCACCAAAGTCGTCGATGATGCGTTTCATGATGATTTGGGCGAGGCCTTCGCCACGGCGGTCTTCGCGCACAACAACACGACCGATGACCCGGTGGCCATCTAAATGTTCGGCAGTATCGTTGACAAGAAGGCGGATATAGGCGACGACTTCGTCACCGTCGGAGATCCAATAATGGCCGGTGGCGTTTTCTTGGTCGCGGTTGTCGAGTTCTTCTTCGTCAACTTTTTGTTCAACAAAAAACACGTCTGTGCGCAGTTTCATGATCGAGTAGAGCTCGGTTGTTGTTAATTCGCCCCAAGACTTGGCGATCACGGAATCATTAGGCACAACCACGAGTTTAATGTACTAGGCAGCGGAAGCTGACGATCTAAGGAGACCACTATGGCTTACAAGGTGAATAAGACAGAAGATCAGTGGCGTGAAGAGCTTGGGCTCAAATATTCGGTACTGCGCGAGGCAGGCACTGATCGACCCTGGTCTGGTGCACTTCTCGACGAAAAGCGTGAGGGCACCTACCGCTGTGGCGCGTGTAATGCTGAACTCTTTAAGAGCGGAACGAAGTTTGATTCTGGTTCGGGTTGGCCGAGCTTCTATGAGGCGATCAATCCGGATGCTGTGGAGCTTCGCAAAGATGGCTCACTGGGCATGGTGCGCACCGAGGTTGTGTGTGCAACCTGTGGTTCACACTTGGGTCACCTCTTTGACGACGCCCCTCAGACCCCAAGCGGCGATCGTTTTTGCTTGAACTCGACGTCGCTGGAGTTTGAAGAAGACAACTAGTTCGACACTGTCTTTTTAGGCGGTCGTTGACTTGAGAGTGACGCGACCGCCACGGCGATGAGGGTGAGCACCACACCGATTACGGTGGTTGGTGCCACCCCATTGTTGTCTGTGGGCAAGAAAATTTCGAGCGCGAGCGCACCCATTAGCTGTCCGGCGATTGAGCCGAGCGCGAAGAACAGCACACCGGTGATCGGTACGAGCACGGCGGCAACGGCAATGAAGATCACGCCGATCGCTCCCCCGGAGTACAGGGTGGGGTCGGTCGGGAACTGATGTTGCCACCCTCCAACGAAACCGTAGGCGATTGCTGCGAGGGCGAGCACCGAGGTGCCCACCACAAAGTTGACGTAGGTTGCGGTGAGAGGCGAGCAGGTTACGTGACGCAGGTGACCGTTGATGGCTTGCTGCCATCCGATCCCGAATCCTGCAGCCAGTGGCAAGAACACGAGCAGGAAGGGTCCGTCGAGACGCAGGTCGGCGAGTCCGGAGAACAGCACGGCCCCGACTGCCAACACGGATGCTGCGACGCGCAGCACGGTGACGGGTCGCTTTTGTAGGCTGCCGATCCCCACTCGGTCGATCACGGCGGAGCTGATCGTCTGGCTGGCGACGACCGCGACGGTGAAGAGCGCGACGCCGAGGGCGGTCGCGGCGATGCCCTGGGTGAGCACGAAGAATGCGCCGAACGCGCCACCGGTGAGGTACCACCAGGACAGTCGTTTGCTGGCGACTTCTGTTCGGAGGGTGCGCAGTCCGGCTCGTGCGGTGGGCACGAACGGCACAATGAGCGTGAGGATGAGGAGCCCTGATCCGAAGGATACGAGGGCCGCGATGGTGGAATCTTGTAGCTCTACAGCGAGCTCACCGTTGATGCGACTTTGGGCTGCAACGAGGGCTCCGGCGAAGATTGCGGCGAAGATTCCTGCCAGTGCGCGACGGCGACTTCGGGGGTTGGTTGGGAGCGTAGGCGTAGTCATGTCTAAAATAGGACGTTGGTCCACGCCTCCTTAGCTCAGCTGGCTAGAGCACCGCTCTTGTAAAGCGGGGGTCGTCGGTTCGAATCCGACAGGAGGCCCAGCAAGAATGTCGAGAGCCGTCGGGGTTGGTTAAACCCTAGCGGCCCTCGGCATTGCTGTTTGACGCGCGTGTGTGCGCGATCCTTGGATGTGGCCGCCATTGCCATCACGAGCGTAGACATTGATTCTGACATGCTTCGCCTGGCGAAGATCTCATTCGACGTGTGCACCAATCGCGAGGCAATAAATCTTGCACTGCGTGACGTGGTGATGCGGGATCGTGAGCGTGGGGCCATCGACGCGATTGCCAAGATCCCCGTCGACCGCGTGGCCACCACAATCACTTATGGCGACTAGGGCTATTCGGTCGCTGGGCGCCCAACTTATCTCCTCGATAACAGCGTCTGAGCGCGCCGATCAACTGACGCGACCGTTATCGCTGCGGTGATGCCCGAGTTCAGCTACCGATGAATCGTGCCGAGTGGCTCGATCAGCTAGCTCAGGGTGGCCTTCACATCGAGCACCTCCACCTGTCTGGTGAGCGTGTCGTAATCAAGCCCATGGCGTTCGACCCAGTTCTTGCAGCCGCTCAGACCCAGTCGACATCTGCCGACAATCGATCGCTGGGCGATGAACTCGTGCTCTCGCGCGCTGAAGATCCAGTGCCGCAAGTGCATCTAGCGTCGGATCTGAGTTCCAAAAGCCGTCCCGAGGTAATCGCCGTCGTTTCGGGGACATCCCGCGAGCCACGTTCGACAATGGTGAAAGGCTCCTGTCGGACCTGTCGTTGAGGACCCGCGCTAGTTCGGAGGCATCGATTCGAATTCGACAGGAGGCCCAGCGAGGGCAGTCGAGTTCGTTTGGGCCCTAGCCGCCCTCGACATTGCTGGTTAACCTGCCTCTGGCTGTGATCATTTCCTGGCGAATGTTCCGCGCAACCAATACGGTACGCCTATCGATTCCAGCTCATCGGAACAAAACAATGCGTCAGAGCCGAAGTCGATTACGTTCCTGTAGGCGTTTAGCCTGCAGAACGGCCTGTTTCAACTACACAACTTTGGGGGAAGTTTCGTGTCAATAATTACTACTTTGGTAGGCAGCAAGATTGCTGCAGGTGTGATGGCCGGAGTTGTTGTCGTCGGTGGTGGTGGCGCAGGTGCTGCCGCATATGCAAATGTGCTGCCGACGCCGATACAGGAGGCAGCTCACGATCTGATCGGCGCTCCGGCTCCCGAAGCAACCGCCACGGAAACTGAAACTGCTGACGCGGTGTCCGATGACACAGACACTGACGAGTCAGATTCTGATGAGTCATCCACCTCTTCCAGCTCAGTTGGACCAGACATGACCGGTCCTGCCGCGTACGGATTGTGCAATGCCTTCTCTCACGACGGTCTCGGAGTGAACTCGACTCCGTAGGCAAACTTCGCCATCGCAGCAGACGGCGCCGAAAACATCGCCGACTACTGCGCCGAGGTGACCAAGCCCGGTAAATCCGCCAAACACGACTCCATCGAATCAGACACAGACGACACTGAGGTCGCTGACGACGCAGACGACACTGAGGTCGCGAACGATACTGAAGCGGATGAGGACTCAAGCACCAAGGCTGCGGTCAGCGCAAAGAAAGCTGCCAAGGCTGCGGAAAAGGACGCTCGCAAGTCGCACAAATCTTCCTCAAAGGGTCACCCCTAGCGGCGAGGGGCTGTCAGCTAGGTCGGGTCGACCATGACCTTGAGGGCGGTGCGCTCATCCATTGCGGTGTAGCCGTCGGGGGTGTGTTCGAGCTTCACGGTCTGGTCGAAGACAAGGCCCGGGTTCACTGTGCCGTCGAGCACCGCGGGCAGCAGCTGTTCGATGTAAGCGCGCACGGGTGCCACCCCACCGGTGAGGGTGACATTTTTGCCGAACAGGCTGCGGCGTCCCACCGGCGCCTCTTCGTACTGCGGAACACCGACGCGACTGATCACACCGCCGGCGCGAACAACGCCGAGAGCCTGCTCGTAGGCCGGCATGTAACCAACAGCTTCGAGCACGGCGTGGCTTCCGGTGCCACCGGTAAGCTCGCGCACCTTCGCGATGCCCTCGTCTCCTCGCTCAGCTACGACATCTGTCGCGCCAAACTCGATCCCCAGGTCAGTGCGCGCTTTGTGACGACCCATGAGGATGATGCGCTCAGCACCCATCTGCTTGGCCGAGAGCACGGCGAGGAGTCCCACCGCGCCATCACCGATCACGGTGACAGTTTGGCCGGCGGTGATTCGCGCTTTGTGAGCTGCGTGCCATCCGGTTCCATACACGTCAGAAAGTGAGAGCAGCCCGGCATACTGCGACTCGTCAACAGTGCCGGGAACCTTCACCAGCGTGCCATCAGCGTAAGGCACACGCACCGCTTCGGCCTGGCCGCCAGTGACGCCACCGTTGCCCCAGAATCCACCGTGGATGCACGATGTCTGCAACCCTTCAAGACAGAACTCACAGGTGCCATCCGAGAATGAGAATGGCGCAATTACACAGTCACCCACCCTGAGGGTGGTGACATCGTTGCCGATTTCTTCGACGGTTCCGATGAACTCGTGCCCGATCGGGCGAGCATCCGCATCGGCCGGCATTGAGTGGAACGGGTGCAGATCACTGCCGCACACGCACGCACGCGTAATGCGCACAATCGCGTCAGTGCCCTCCACCAGTGTGGGGTCAGGTGCAGTGATCACGCGGACGTCGCCGACGCCATAAATGTAGGTAGCTCGCATGGCTCTATTCAACGCCTGAAAACGCCCAGCGACGAATCAGTTTTTGTTCAGGCAGGAGGAGTAGGCGTCGTGGCTCGTGACTACTCCGCACTGATCGGCAACCGCACCTCAACCGTTAACCCATCACCGGGCCGATTCTCGAGACACGCGTCACCGCCCGCGAGCGCAACAATTCCGGCGACGATAGAGAGCCCCAGGCCGGCACCGGAACCGGTCCGTGATTCTTCTGAACGCGAGAAGCGATCGAAAGCGTGAGGAACAAACTCCTCAGCCATCCCTCCCGCAGTGTCACTAACCCGCACCACCACGCGTTGCTCGTGCTCACTCAGCGACAGTTCGATTACCCCCGCCTCCCCCATCGCCGCAAGTGAATTGCTGATGAGGTTGTCGCAAATGCGGCCGAAGTCGGCGTCACTCACCGAAACGATTCCGGCGGCGCTGAACTCGTCGACAGCATACTCAACACGGATATCACGAGCGCCTACGCGAGTACGTCCACGGTCGGCCGCGCTCGTGAGTTCCTCGGCCAGTTCCTCCACCGTCGAACTCCCGGGCTGCGCCTGCGCATCAATCCGCGAAAGCTCAAGCATGGAGGTCGCGAGCGCCGACAGCCGAGCCAGAGTGCGCTGAGCGGCCGCAACATCCTGCTGCATTTGCGGCAAAGAGTGCGACTGGCGCTGCGCGAGCTCCAACTGGGTGTTCAGGATCGCGAGCGGGGTTCTGAACTCGTGGCTGGCATCCGACACAATGTTTCGTTCGCGTTCTGCGGATACACGCAGTTGAGTGATGAGTTCGTTGAGGGTGTGCGCAAGCTCAGATAGTTCGTCGCGGGCTGGACCAACAGGCAATAACTCGTCGCCGGGCGCGGTAACCAACTGTGCGGCGCTGCGCCGCAATCGGCCAACAGGGCTGAGCGCTGCGGAACCGATAAACCACGACGACACACCGAACGCAATATTGATCCCGGCGATACTTGCCGCGAGCAGGATAGCTACTTGATTGAGCACCGATGCGTTGGAATCATCCAGTGTCGCAGTGATGACGCTCCACGTTCCTGTGGCCGTATCCACCGTCGTAACGCGCACGAGGTAGGTGTCGGTGCCGTCGCGGATAGGCCGGGTCTCGTTGGGGCTCTCAAGCAGCTTCGTCATTTCCGCGGTCAGGAAACCAGGAAGGGTATCCACGCGAATGTCAGCGTTAGGTGCG
>Ga0307486_1002446_pt1 | contig 12952 bp, 11 predicted proteins | sample CBIW02metaG_FD_203663 | JGI IMG/M metagenome (GOLD analysis project Ga0307486, IMG submission 203663) | Sea-ice brine microbial communities from Beaufort Sea near Barrow, Alaska, United States - CBIW 0.2 | ecosystem: Environmental > Aquatic > Marine > Coastal | place: USA: Alaska | collected... | reverse complement strand
GCAAACGGCAGCTTTGTTCATCGGTAAAGTGAACTCCAAAAGAAAATAAATCCATCTTTAATCTTTTAAATTTATTCAAATATAGGAATATTTCCATTGATTAGGAATATTTCCGGACATACAGAAACATTTAGAAAAATTTTTGGTTCTCAGCTTTTTAACAAAAAAAGATTTATACAATTTTCTAAAACATAACCAAAGTTTTAAACGGGAAGATAAAGGTTCACGCAGAACCCTAGGAAAAAAACAAGTAGGAATAACATTCTGGGAATATGTAAATTCTTTGAGGATAGATATTTTTTTTGTTCGGTATTAGTTTTTAATTATTTCGTTTAACAATGGAAATGTGGATTGCCTTTGGATTATGGAGGTTTTTAAAGTATGATGTACTGGTTCAACAGGAATTTTTCTCTCCAGTCGTTTAATAAGCGTACTTGCGGCAATAGTTCCTTGTTCTTCAGCTTGCTGGTCCACTACGGTAAGGAGGGCACATATTTTCAACTAAAACTCCGTTGGTAAACCCAATGACAGAGATATCCTCAGGGATTTTAAAGGAGTTTTTAAGCGCATATTTTATAGTTGTAATAGCTGATAATTCATCTGCTGCCACGATCCCGTCTACTTTGATACTTTGCAATTGCTGCAGTAACAAATTTTCAAAGGAATTGTAATTTTCTATATTCAGGATACAGCTTCGTATCCCAGTATTTTTAAGGCCATCCAAATATCCCATCTTTCTATTTTCCCCGACGCTGGTCCCATAAATTGTAGAAAGAAAAATAATATTTTTGCAACCTGTTTTTAACAAATGCTCTGTAGCTTCTTTTGCTGCCAGTTGATCATTTATGCCTATTTTGTCGCAAATTATCCTCTCGAAAGTCGGGCAAACAGAACAACTGGAAAATTGTATTTAAGAGCTTTTTCAAAGTGCCCGTAATCCCCGGTAATTTGCGTTTCTTTAGATAAAGAAATAATCAGCCCGTCACACTTCCATTTATTTAGCCATCTCCCGTTTTTTTAATTGAACATTAAGTCAAGTTGTCAGTTATCCATTATTGGTTCTGTATTTTGAATTTTCCATAGTATTCGTACCGGCATCAATAGGTGGGATGATGGAACTGGCAATTCCTATTAAAACGTTTAAAGGAGTTGATAGATTCTTCCCAGTAAAAGCAGGTAGTCAATGGAAATTTTTAGCACTAAGACAAGATAGAAATGACGCTGAAGGTAATCGTCGTACAGCATCTACTATTTTCCCTACTGAAAAAGATGTTCATGATACCAACTTTTTTGGATTGTTAGAATTTGTGGAGTAACCTACCTTATATAAAACTATCATGAATTTGCAGGATTTGATTATTTAAGAACTTGGTCGTTGGATTGATTGATGAAATTATTTTCCCTTTTTCATGCCATTTCTCAAAGTATAGATATAACTTAAAATAATATAACGACCTAAACTTTCTGAGTTGGTTTCTTCAAAGTAGTTGGTGGTACTTCGCCTATAAACGTCTACATTTTTATTCAGTAAATCAATTAAAACCAACTTAAGGATGTTGTTTTTATTGCTTGAAAAATTATAAGAAATAGCGCCATTCCAAATGGGAAGCATCTGTTTGGAAGAAAACTGATTATCGGTAAATATAAAATAATCAAACTGAGTATTTATATTTAGTTTTTTCGATATATCGTAATCCAAATTAGAAAAATACTGTTGTTTTTTATAAGTTCTGGCAAGATCTTTTTCTAATGAAAACGAGGTGTTATTAACACTGTAAATAGCACCAAATTTTAAATCGACAACGTTTTTGTTGTTGTTTTCCAATGTGAGACCTAATAAGAAATCTTTAGAGGTTACGTCATTTAGCTCTAAATTAATGATGGAATTAGAGGTGCCATATAAATTTTTGTTTTTAATGGTATATCTAAACCCAAGTCCATTTATCTTTTTACCAAAACTGAATAAAGTACTTAGTTGTTCCCTATTTCCGCTGTTTAGATAGCTTCTTGTTTTAACAAAATCGTCGGCAATGTCAATATTTTGGACGATGGCATCTTTTGAAAATTGATACGAGATTTTTGATGAGAGATTTAAAGACGATTTAAAGTCGAAGATATTGGCACGAAAAGAAATATCATCTGTTTTTTCAGGCTTTAAATTAGGATTCCCTTGTCTTATAAAGTAAGGGTTTAAATCATTTATAACCGTAGAACTTTGAGATGAACGCGGATTTCGGATAACTCTCTTGTACGCTAATCTATATTTGCTTCCTTTTTTTGGCTTAAATTGAATGGTTGAAAAAGGGTTTAAATAAGCTAAATTTTTTGACAAAGGGCCTTCGTCAATAACGCCAAAGGCTCGGTTGAGGTACTGAAGTTCAATACCATTAAATAGATTGAATTTTTCAGAATTAAAACTATGGGCAAATTTTGTTCGGTAACTATCTTCAATGTGTTTGTACTTATATGCTAAAAGTTCTTCGTCATTATTACTGGTAACTTTAGTTTTTAGTTGAGTAATATCTTCTTTTTCATTTCTGGTAGTTAAAAACGATTGCAAGTTTAAATAATGATTTTTACCTAGTGGCTCCCTAAACCTGAAATTAAAATTATATGTGGCGGTATTAGATGTCTCATCTCTCAACGTGAAAATTTCCCTATAAATTGGGTTGCTTGTATTGATCTTTCTGTTAATAAAAGTAGCTTGTTCCTTGTTGCGGGCAGATTCGCTAATGTTCGTGCTAAATCCTGTACTAAAGCTTCTTCCAATTTTTTGTAGTTTTTGATTGAATATAATGTTGAAGTTTGCCGATTTGTTAACATTATTATTGAATAATGTTTGATCTTTTGTTGTTGTTAGTTCAGCAGTTTCATTTAAATAAGAACCGAATGTGTCTGCGTTGGAAATCCTATTATTAGAGCTTAGTTGACCTTTAACTATTAAGCTATTGGTTTTGTTTGACTTGTTTTCATAATTCAAATTTAAATTATGCTTGTTTGAAACATTGTGATAAATATCTTCAGATTCATAATCATAATTATTATTTTGCGAGAAAGAAATCTTTTTAGAATTAGAAGTACCACTATTATCAGAAAGATTGTAAAAATAGTCAACGTTTAAAGATTGCTTATCTTTAAATTCATGACCAATATTAATACCACTTACCACAGTTTTTAAAAATCCGCTCAGGCTTTTTGTGTTTTGTTTTGCAGCGTTTTCGTCATCAGATTCATCGTCAATACCATTGGCATTAGCAATAAAATCTTGAATATTTGAGCCCGTAACATTTATGTTGTTAAATTTTCCAATGACTGAAAATTGAGTTTTTGGAGTAAACTTGTTATAATTTAGGTTGCTAAAGTATCGGCTATCCAACCCCATTCCAGCAGAAACTTTACCAAAGCCTTGTTTCTTTTTTGATTTTTTTAATGTGAAATTGATAACAATTTCTTTATTGCCATCATCAACTCCTGTCAATTCTGCTTCATCACTTTTTTTGTCGATTACTTCAATTTTCGAAATGGCATCGGCAGATAAGTTTTTTAAAACTATGGCAGGGTCTCCACCAAAAAACTCTTTACCATCAACAAAAATTTTCGTTACTTCATTTCCTTGAGCTGTCACTTTTCCATCAGATTCTATTTCTAAACCTGGTAACTTCTTTAAAAGGGATTCTAAATTATCATCCGGATTTACCTTAAACGAACTGGCATTATACACTATGGTATCTTTTTTTATTTGAATGGGGACGACTACTGAAATAGTAACTTCATCTAAAACACTTAAATTTTCAATCAGGATAATCGTATTAAAATCTATAGCTTCGTTTTTAAAATCAATATTTTTCGATTGGGTAACATACCCCATGAATGAAAATTGCACTATTAAGGAGCTATTTTGCACATCGGGAATCTTAAAATACCCTTTAACATCGGTTATAGTGTAATTTACAAGGGTAGAGTCTTTTTGTTGTAACAAAGCCACTGAAACGAATTCTAGTGGTTCTTTTTTTTCGTCAACAACGGTCCCAAAAATGGAGGAGGACTGACTGAAAACAAATGTGGAAAATAATAAAAATATAAGGGAGCAAATGGGTTTTCGATACATATGGTTGTTTTGAACTACTATTTAAAATAGTTTGACTTTTAAAAAACAGAGTGGTTTAATTGAATTCAAGTTTTTATTTGTAAGAGATAATCTACACTCCCTTTATTTTGGAAGAAGTATAGGAAATGTAGATTGCCTTTGGATTATGGAAGTTTTTAAAATATGATGTACTGGTTCATCAGGAATTTTTCTCTCCAGTCGTTTAATGAGCGTACTTGCAGCAATAGTTCCTTGTTCTTCAGCTTGCTGGTCCACTACGGTAAGGGAGGGCACATAATTTTCGGCTAAAACTCCGTTGGTAAACCCAATGACAGAGATATCCTCAGGGATTTTAAAGGAGTTTTTAAGCGCATATTTTATAGTTGTAATTGCGGATAATTCATCTGCTGCCACGATCCCGTCTACTTTGATACTTTTCAATTGCTGCAGTAACAAATTTTCAAAGGAATTGTAATTTTCTATATTCAGGATACCGCTTTGTATTCCAGTATTTTTAAGGCCATCCAAATATCCCATCTTTCTATTTTCCCCGACGCTGGTCCCATAAATTGTAGAAAGAAAAATAATATTTTTGCAACCTGTTTTTAACAAATGCTCTGTAGCTTCTTTTGCTGCCAATTGATCATTTATGCTTATTTTGTCGCAAATTATCCTCTCGAAAGTACGGTCAAACAGGACAATTGGGAAATTGTATTTAAGAGCTTCTTCAAAGTGCCCGTAATCCCCGGTAATTTGTGTTTCTTTAGATAAAGAAATAATCAGACCATCTACACTTCCATTTATCAAGGTCTTAATGCTCTCCGATTCCTTTTCCCTGGACTCGTTCGATAAACAAATTATAATTTTGTAACCTTTAGAGTTCGCTTCAGTTTCAATTCCATGAATAGCCATAGCAAAAAAATGAGAAAGTAGGTCGGGGACAATAACTCCTATTGTTTTGGTTCTTTTGGATTTTAAGTTTTGAGCAGATTTATTGGGGGTGTATTTATATAATAGGGCGGTATTTTGCACCTTGATCTTGGTTAATTCGCTAATTTCCGGACTATTGTTTAATGCTTTGGAAATTGTTGAAACCGCAAGGTTCAATATTTGGGAAAGATCTTTTAAGGTGCATTTTTTCTCCATAATCAATGAATTGTATAATGAATACCTGATTGTTCCCGGATGGTTTCAGCCGCCTGTTCAGCCGTGATGTCCCTTTGTGGACTAGCGAATAATTCGTATCCCACCATAAATTTCTTGATGGTTTTTGAACGTAATAACGGCGGATAAAAAGACATATGAAAATGCCATTCGGGATGCATTTCCCCGTCTGTGGGTTGTTGATGGATCCCAGATGAATATGGGAAGGAGGTTTCAAAAATATTGTCGTATTTAATGCATAAATTCTTGATGATCTCTGCAAAAGCCTGCTCTTCTTCAGTATTTAATTGCCCAATATCCTGATAATGTTTCCTGGGAACAATCATCACTTCATAAGGCCAGACTGCCCAGTAAGGGACTAAAGCTACAAAATGTTCATTTTCAAGGACAATTCGCTCTTTCAGTTCCAGTTCCTGCTCTAAATAAGCCTGTAACAAACTCCTTTTCTCGGTTTCCCAATAGTCTTTAAAATGAGCCGATTTTTTAAGGATTTCTGGCGGAATGGATCTTTGTGACCAAATTTGCCCGTGTGGATGCGGATTGCTGCAACCCATGATTTCTCCTTTGTTTTCAAAAATCTGCACGTAATTGATATTTGGATGCGCACCCAATTCTACATATTGCTTCTTCCAGGTTTGCACCACTTTTACGATGTCTTCAACATCCATAACCGGAAGCGTAAGGGAATGATCTGGAGAAAAACAAACCACCTTGCAAATCCCTGTTTCAGGTTCAGCAATTAAAAGTCCGTTGTTAATTTTCTCTTCATTTCCATCAGGCAAAAGGGCGGGAAAATCGTTTTCAAATGAAAAAGGTTCCTTATAATCGGGGTTCACTTCTCCGCTGGAACGTTTGTTTCCCGGGCATAAATAACAATCGCTTACATATTCCGGATTTTTTTCCTCACTGTGTTTTTCCGTTTTTCCCTGCCACGGTCGCTTGGTCCTGTGCGGGGAAACCAGGATCCATTCCCCTGTCAATATATTAAATCTTCTGTGGGGAGTTTTATTTATGTTGTTCATTTTCTGGATATTCTTTTTTTTTAAATGCTTTGTTTCCTGCTTTTGGCGTCCTAATACTTTTTTAACTTCTAATTTTTATCGGGAAACCTAATAGGTTTAGTCTAAATTCACATAAGGAAGCGAAGGCTTATAATAAACTTTAGACAATAAACCACAAAAACCATTTTCTTCTTGTCTAGTTTTTATTTTCGTTATTTTATTATTTTGACTCTTGGCCCTAAGTTCTTGATTCTATAATCGTTCCTTCACCCGGAACCACCGTGATCATTTCGGGAATAAGCTTGAATTCTTTTTGATAGGCAATCTTTACTTCTTCGGTAAAATTGGCAATATGCGCTTCTTCAATTAAATTGATGGTACAGCCGCCAAACCCACCACCCATCATACGGTAGCCATAGATAAAATCTTTTTCTTCTGAAAATTTCACCAGGAAATCCAGTTCTTTACAACTCACTTCGTAAAGATCCCGAAGCCCGTAATGGGATTGATACATCAGTTTTCCGAAAGCTTGTAGCTCACCGGCCTTCAATAAATCGGCAGCCGCAAGCACCCGTTTATTTTCCTGCAATACAAATAAAACCCTGTTATAGTGTTTTTCCGGAAGTCGTGATTTGTAAGAATCCAGCAACTCCAATGTCACGTACCGCAGGGTTTTGACTTCTTTGTTTTGATTCTGGATAATTTGCAGGGCAGATTCGCATTCCTTGCGCCTTGTGTTATATTCGCCCTCGGCGATACTATGGGAAACCTTGGAATTTATCAGAAGGATCTTACAGGATTTGAAATTTGCTGGGATAAATTCGGCTTCAAGTGAAAGGCAATCCAGTAAGATTAGATGGTCTTTTGTGCTCATTACAGAAGCGTACTGATCCATAATTCCGCATTGTGAACCCACGAAATTATTCTCTGCTGCCTGTGATAAATTCACGATTTCCTGTTTTGACAAATTCAGTTCAAACAATTTGTTCAAGCCTGAGGCCAATCCACATTCCAGCGCTGCAGAAGAACTGATTCCCGCGCCAATGGGAAGTTCGCTTTTTATATAGCAATCAAAACCTTCCATTTTTTTGCCTCTTTTTTGAAGCTCGTTCACCACTCCTAATATATAATTTTCCCAGGTGGAACTGCTTTTTTCAATTATCTTTAAATCAAAATTTAACCGGGTATTGAAGGTTTCGCTATAAATTGAACAGGCCGTTGGAGTATCGTTTTTGCTTAGTTCAAAATAGATCTTTTTATCAATCGCTGTAGGCATTACAAATCCATGATTATAATCGGTATGTTCACCAATCAAATTGATGCGCCCTGGTGATTCCACAAAAACCCTGGGGTTATCTGTTTTAAAAATTTTATTGATTGACATTTTATCGGAAAAATTTATATTTTGAATTGACATTGCGCTTATATTTATAATGTAATAACTCAAGTTTCGCACATAATCTAAGCTGCTAATTTACTATAATTTGCAGGATTAGGTGGATTGGTCAAAAAAGACAAAGACTCACTGTAAAGCACCAACCTTCTTGCAATTGAGTTGATATCTATATCCTCGACCAGTAAATCCAAAACCTCCAAAATCTCCACGATTGCCAACAATAGCCTTTTATTGAGCTTATGTTCGATATATTGCTGTTTTATGTTTTTGAAGATGCCCCCGATGGTCTGGTAAGCCTCCATCCTGTGCTTTAGGCTTATCAATAGGTATTGGACCATCGTTATTGTTGTTTGGGCCACCTGCACGTCAAAATTTGTGGACTGGCATTTACCCAGGCCCAACAACTGTTTTGCTTCTTTGAAGAACACTTCGATCGTCCACCGGGTGCTGTAGATTTCCATGGCTTTTTTAAAGGTCAATTTTGTGTCGGTGGTAATTATGGTGTGCCACGCCCCATTGACGCCCCTTTTGGAGATAAACACCTTTACCCGGGTACCATCGATCTCGCCAACATATTGAAAGTAGTACAACTTCAGCGACCTGGCCCTCGACATTTTGCCCTTGTGCTTTCTGAGCTGTTTGATTGAATATTGTTTCCCTTCCATCGACAACTTGCTGTTGTACTTGTACATCCCAATGACATGCACTTCTTTATTGACGCTTAAAAATTCATTTATCAAGCTTATAGTGGTGAACCAACTATCCAATAAAATATAGTCCACTTCGATCTTGCGCTGGTTGACGCGCTTGAACATATCCACGACCATATCGGTCTTTTTTGAATTCAGCTCCTTAAAACGTTTGTTGACGGGCAGCCCCTTGTCCCTCTTGGTCTTCTTTTGCTGTTTCCACTGCTTCTTGGACAGGCCGTACTTTTTGCTCTTGTTGTCCTTGTTCTCCCGGTGGAAGCTGAAATCAACGGGGATGAACAAGATTCCGTTCCAATAGCCCCCAACAAGTAGCTTGAAGCCAAAAATGAAGCGGTGGTTTACATGGTCGAATACCTTGGAGGCCCCTTCTATTTTTTTGCCGCGTTTTCTTATATCAGTATCGTCGAATATCAAACATTTATGGATGTCCTTTGGCGTGGTGAACTTCTGTTCGAGGGACAGGTAGCGCTTCACAAATAATAAAAGCAGGTTCCGCCAGTTCATTTTTTGATTGGTCAAGGCCCTATAATAGGTGTCCTTTTGGGCTTTGGTCTCGATTGTCGCCCCGCCGTTAAAAACAGATCCCAAACTCCCCATGTCCATAAAGGGGAGGACCAAGATCAATTTCATCAGGTCCCAAAAAGGGACACCGCACTTTTTGACGGACTTAAAAAGTTTTGAAGTCTTGTGAAAATTCAAAAGTTCGAGGTGTTTGAGGAAAAATTCCGGTTGCACCCAAGTATCATTAAAAAAGGTTTTTACTTCTTGGATTTTAGCAATATCTTTGTTTTGTAGCATATTTGTATTTTGTTGTTTACACTTTAAAAATACTTAAAAACCAAGCGTTTAGCAAGGTTTGTATGCTACATTTTTTTGTTTTTTCATCCCGGAATATCAGTATTCACAGGGTGCGAAACTTGAGTGTAATAACTTCAAAGGTAATTAATGTATGTTATACATTAATTTTTTATTACAGAAAAAAATCGTTTTTTTGTACAGACATTAACAAATCCATAATTATGGCTGCCGAGATAAAAGATTATTACGTACATGTAAAGTTTCACCACATTGTTAATGGCATTTCATCCCCTTCGGGGTTTTCTTTGAAGGCGTAGCCGAAAAAGAAAACCCCGAAGGGGATAGATAAAAAAGTTGATTATTTTTGTTTTACCACAAATAAAAATAAGTATGCAACAAATCTATCATTCCAATGCCACTACGAATATAAATATTCGTACTCAAATTCAAAATAATTCTGTCACAAATTCAGAATTAGCAATTAGGTTTAACGTTTCTCAGAAGACCATTTCAAAATGGAAAAACAGGGATTTTGTTCAAGATGTTTCTTGTAAACCTCATAACATTAAATATGCTTTGACCAATATAGAAAAAGCTGTTATTATAAGTTTGAGACGTTCCACCTGGCTACCTATTGACGAAGTCTGGGAATCTTTATTAGAGGGCAATAACGCAATTTCAAGAAGTTCTGTTTACCGTTGTCTTGTGAAAGAAAACATCAACAAAGTACCGCAAGAAAAGAGGGATATTGCCAAAAAATTTAAAGCATACAAACCAGGATATTTACATATAGATGTAACCTATTTACCAAAATTCAAGGGACAATCTTATTATTTATTTGTTGCAATAGATCGGGCTACAAGGACTATGTTTTATCAGATTTATGAAAATAAAAAGGCTGATAGTACAGTGGATTTTATGGACAAATGTTTTGATTTTTTTCCAGTCTATATCACGCATATCTTAACCGACAATGGATTTGAATTCACCAATAGGCTCATTATGTCCAAAAAAGGAAAACTTTGTGAAAAGCCTTCTAAAATGGATGTGAAATGCACGAAAAATAACATTGACCATAGGCTAACAAAACCAGCAACACCAAAAACAAATGGGATGGTAGAAAGAGCTAACGGAACTATTAAAAACAATACCATTCTTAAAATAAAATATGAAAATAGACAACATATGGAAAAAGATATGATGGGGTTCCTGCGCTACTACAATTTGTACCGAAGACATGGTTCTTTAAGAAAAGAACTCAACGTGAAAACACCTTTGCAAGCTGTTGAAAGATGGTACGAAATAGAACCAGAATTATTTAAAATAACACCCGAGGAATTTAAAATTAAAATTCTAAGTTTACAATCTAGTTTTAATCAGCTTCCATTAACAACCTTGTGAAACTTGACACGTACAAGATAAGATTTATGTTGCCACAGATTGTATAATTTTCGGGTTCGATGCCGGAAAACTAAAACTGTTGATTTTTAAAAGAAGGGTTGTGCCTCTAATGGGGGAGTGGTCATTAATTGGGAGTTTTGTGAAAATTGATGAAGATGCCGATGAAGCTGCCAAACGGGTTTTAACCGAAATTACCGGGTTGGAAAACGTGTTTATGGAAGAACTGAGAACTTATGGCAAGGCAGACAGGGATCCGGGTTATCGCTGTATTTCTATCGCACAATATGCCTTAATCAGAATTGAGGATTACGATAAGGAACTGGTTGAGAAACATGGTGCAATTTGGTATGATCTGAACGAAATTCCCAATTTGGTGCTGGATCACAACCAGATGGTACAGGATGCCCTGGGACGTTTGAGGCGAAAAGCGCGTTACCAGCCTATTGGTTTTGAATTGTTGCCGGAAAAATTCACCATTCCCCAACTTCAGCAATTATACGAGGCTATTTATCAGAATGAGCTGGACCCGCGTAACTTCAGAAAAAAGGTACTCTCTTATAATGTATTGATAAAATTGGAAGAAAAAGATAAATCTTCATCCAAGCGCGGTGCATTTCTTTATAAATTTGATGATATCAATTACCAAAAGCTGCTTAAATCTGGGTATAATTTCGAGATTTTTTAATATAATAACTGGCCTTTAGTTTTTAATTTGTATTAATTCTGATTAAACCTATCTCAGGCAAAAAAGAACCGAGTCATTATTAGGAGATATAAGGGAAGTCCTGATAAATATTATTAGGACTCCTCGGGTTCAGGGTTTTAATTGGCGAATACAATTATTTTTCACCATTTATATCTGATGTGGTTTATTCTCAGCACATTACATGAGAAATGAATCAGCTACCAAAACAGATAATAAAATAATTTCATTGGAAGAACGAATTATTTTTAAATCAAAAATTTATAGATTAAAACCCGAAAGTCTTTATTAGGCCTGGGGTTATGTCATTAATGCTATCGAATTAACCTATGGAAGTAAGGTTGAGATAAATAATATATAGAACAGGAATGAGACTCATACTTACAAATCATCCGATTCCACAGAAGAAATTGAGGAAGTTTATGAAAGAGTTGAAAAGGCTTTCCAAATGCAACATATTACTACAATAATTTCACTTCTATTGAAAAAGTAGTTTAATGTTTATTACAGACCGGTTATATTAACGGCAGATGGAAACATTAATGGAAGTATCCGCATGAGGGGCGAATCTTAGTTATCAAAGAATTGGTAAAGCGATTCATGAAATTACCCACCCTCTAAGGGTGGGACAATATAGTCGTTGGAGTGAATTAATTTCAGGAGGTACTTGAAAAGGTTTCCGTGCAAATGAAATCTCGAAATAATGATCGATACATCAGACTCAGTAATAAACGTGGACTCCATGTATTTTTGGGCTTATAGAATTAATGGAACTCCTGAGGATTCCGGAAATAAGATGCTATATATTGTACACGCTAATTGTTCAGAGAATAAAAATAGAGGGCTTGCCAAGCAGTCACTAAACTTCTCATCAAAAAGTATTTTAAAACTGTAAATGTTGTTAAAAAAGAACAAATTATCAATAAAAGATTAACATCTTTAAATAATATATGTATATTGTACGTTTATTATTTCATTCATATTTACCAATGTGCTTGTTGAAATTGATTTCAGTAAAAATATAACCCCAAAAGATATAAATTAATACTAAAAAGTAGTATGCCAAAAAAAATAACAGTCTGCTTCTGATTTTCATTTGGATTTAATGAGCCTTTTTATTTATCACCTGTTGTATTTCTTTCAAAGTTGAAGAAACAGTGGTTGGATTCGGTTGGGCACACAATTCCGTGAATACCGTTATTTTACGGAAATATGCTGTTACTACCATTAAGGATTACCAGTTTACCGCCTATTATGATGATAAAAGTAACCTCATATTGGGAAAACGTAAACTTAAATCCGATCAATGGGAAATTCATCTAACCCGATATAAGGGTAATATATCAGACACATGGTACCGGTTTTTTACACGTGAGTGGGGTCACCACGACACTCAATTGCGTTATGCAATTAGCAGTAACCCTTTGACATTAAAATTAAGGGAAGAACAATACTTTCCTGATAATTCAGAAATAGATGTTCCTCTTGCCTATGGGGACTAATATTTAATTGAAGCACTATTGAGATATAAGAATACATAACTGTCCAGTTAAAATAGACTGAGAGGTCAGTTGGTTATAATCAAGTTCTTTGACATTATTGAAATCTATATTTATAAATAGCTCATTTATAGGGGTTTTATCTAATAATGAGATGCCCAAGACCTGTAATATTTCGTAGGTGGAGCGTTTC
>Ga0307486_1002445_pt1 | contig 12958 bp, 8 predicted proteins | sample CBIW02metaG_FD_203663 | JGI IMG/M metagenome (GOLD analysis project Ga0307486, IMG submission 203663) | Sea-ice brine microbial communities from Beaufort Sea near Barrow, Alaska, United States - CBIW 0.2 | ecosystem: Environmental > Aquatic > Marine > Coastal | place: USA: Alaska | collected... | reverse complement strand
AAGTCTTACTATCACTTCCACAACTATTCGTCGCAGTCACTATAACTGTTGTTGTACCAACAGGGAACACTGTCCCTGATGCTTGAGAATAAGTTATTGATGGTATAGGTGTACCAGTTGCTGTTGCAGTAGCGTAAGATACATTTGCTCCACATAGGCCAACATCGTTATTAACTGAAATATTAGAATAAGTTGTAGTAATTACTGGCGCTGTATTTATACTCACTACCACACTACCAGTCATTGTTGCTGTACAGCCACCGGAGGTTTTTGTTCCTACAACTGTATAAGTACCTGCAGCCGTTTGCAATCCAAAATCTAATGCCGCACCAGTCCCGGCTAAAGAACCACCCGCCGGAGTAACACCAATATAAAGCTGATAGCTCACTCCTGTTTCAGAATTATCAAGCCCAACTACCCTACCTAGACCGCCAGGACAATAAGCCCCACCCCCTGTTACGTTGTATAATGTAGGAGGCGTACCACCAGAAGTATTAACAATACCACTCATCGTACTAGTGCAACCTGTAGTTGAATTGGTTGCTACAACAGTATATGCTCCTGATGAAAGATTAGCTGGAGTAAAATCTATTGGGTTACCAGTTCCTGATTTAGTTTCAACAGTTGTTGCATTTCTTAGTAATGCATAATCCACTCCATTTTGTGAGCCATCTAATTTAATCGTTGCTATACCGCAAAGTGACCCAGTAAATGAAACATTAAAGATTGTTGCTAATGGATTGACTGTAACTGATTTTATTTGCGCAGAACTTGTTCCACAAGCATTGCTTGCAGTAACGCTAACATTACCCGAAGTGTTAGCAAATGTAACGGCAATAGAAGTAGTCCCTTGTCCGGAAGTAATAGAAGCACCACTTGGTACAGTCCACGTATAAGATGTTGCACCGCTTACAGCTACTATGGAGTATGAAACTCCAGTTGCAATAGTACATACACTTGATAAACCAGTTATTGTTCCAGGTGTGGCCGGTACAATTGTTGGTGTAATATTTCCTGTTGTTGATGCTGCACTTGTTCCGCAGACATTGGTAGCTGACACCGAAACAGTGCCAACTCCCGAACCAATAGTTATCGTTGCTGAGGTTGTTGAACCGCCAGCTGTAACTGACCAACCTGTGCCTGTTACTGACCATGTATATGATGCAGCTCCACTAACTGCTGATATGCTGTACGTATTACCTGTAGAACCTGCACATTTGTTAGTAGGTTGTGTGATTGCTCCAGGTGTCGCAGGCGTAGTAGTAGGTGTTATATTTCCTGTTGTTGATGCTGCACTTGTTCCGCAGACATTGGTAGCTATCACCGAAACAGTGCCAACTCCCGAACCAATAGTTATCGTTGCTGAGATTGTTGAACCGCCAGCTGTAACGGACCATCCTGTTCCTGTTACGGACCATGAATAAGATGCAGCTCCACTAACTGCTGATATGCTGTACGTATTATCTGTAGAGCCTACACATTTGTTAGTTGGTTGTGTGATCGCTCCCGGTGTCGTAGGCGCAGTAGTAGGTGTTATATTTCCTGTTGTTGATGCTGCGCTTGTTCCACAGACATTGGTAGCTGTCACCGAAACTGTGCCAACTCCCGAACCAATTGTTATCGTTGCTGAGGTTGTTGAACCGCCAGCTGTAACTGACCAACCTGTGCCTGTTACTGACCATGTATATGATGCAGCTCCACTAACTGCTGATATGCTGTACGTATTACCTGTAGAACCTGCACATTTGTTAGTTGGTTGTGTGATCGCTCCCGGTGTTGCTGGCGCAGATGAAACTACAGTTACAGTAATTGCATTATCTGATAATTCAGCATCACACCCGTTTGTACCAACTGATTGAAAAACTGCTATTACATCACCATTTGTTAAAGCAGTTGTAGTATAAGTTGAGGATGTAGCACCTGCTATATTGATACCATTTTTTCTCCATTGGTAAATTGGAGTACAACCACCTCCAGTTTTAGTAGCTGTAAATATTACGGATGTCCCAGCACAAATTGTTAAAGCGTCAGATGTTGCAGAAGGATTTGAAGTAATAATAACTGAAGAAGCATCCGTAAACGTTGCCTCCGCATGCAATCCACTTGTTTGCCCATCTGCAGTTAACAACAAAGTAGCTCCAAAAGCATCACCTTCCTCTTCTGTAGGTACATACCAGGAGGAAGTAAAGTTACCTAAACCATCAGCTTCAACCGTCCAGGGAGCATGGTATTGTGGATCCGTTCCTACGGGGTCTCCATCAGCGTGCGTTACATGAAGTTCCACAACTTCTCCAGCCTGAAAACCGGAACCGGTTATAAGCACTGTTGCTCCAGGAGGATAATCATCCTTATCTGTAATAACCGTCTGCGCAGAAACAAACCCAATAAAAAACAGGGCAATAAAGGTCAGGGAAAAATTTGTTAATTTCCCCTTGAAAAAATGTAAAAATTCAGCCATAGCATCACTTATTAATGATTAAACATATATAGTTAGAACAATGAAAAACCGAAAAAAAATTAATATGTGGGGAGGGGAATTAGCTTTATTCTTAAAATGGGACTAGAATTTTTGGGGATCAATTCTAATTCTTAGGGATAACAAATAATCTCAAAGCTAACCGTAATCTAAGAAACAACAATTAATTATTGGTTTTGAAAAAAATTTAATTTATTCGAAGAAAGGAAAACTTTAAACGACCAAGAGCACAAATCGCTCATTTTAGTACGAAAATATTTTTACAATAAATGGGTGATTTTCCCTATTCATCTGAATGTTAGACTAATAACAAATCAGGCCCAATGCGGGGAAAGAAAAGAGCTACAAGTTAGATGTTAGAAAATAGAGAATAGACATGAGAAAATAGAGCCGGAAAGTGACCCCGAAGGGTCGGGAGTGGAAAGATCAAATCTCATATAACAAATTTCAAAAGAGTCAAGAAACAAGAGAAAATACTAAAAAATAAATCGAAAAAACGGTAAACATTTAAACAGAAAACGTCTAACGCTGAACGCTGAACGTTAAACGTTGAACATGAAAATGATATTACCGGAAGAAGTAATTCAAGACTTCTGAGACTATTTCAAATTTTACCTGGAGGTAGAGCACAAATCCCACGATTAAAGTGAAATAGAAGGTTGTAAAAATCCTTATGAGATTCCTTATATCCCTGGAACCTTCCTGTTGAGAATCGTCAAAATGAATCATCTTGGTCAAATTAAAATTAAATATTAAAATTGGGTACAATAATTAATTGGGGAAGTAAAAAAGATAGGGACCCGGGGGGTGAGACCTATCCGTGATTTAAGGGGAATGTTTTTATTGTTATTCTCAAATACTATTAAGATGTAAGTTTAAGAACTATATAAACGGCTAATACTATGCTGATCAATAAAAATATATTTCTGTATATTTTAGCATATCTATTTAGCATATCCATATTTATTTCGCTAACATCTTAACTCCCATTAAATTAAAAAAATAATTTCAGTTAATAGTTAAAAAATAAATTTATTCGATAAAAAGTTAATTTATACGACAAAATTCCCTGTTTGCGTACCCAAATTCCCATTAACAAATCCCAAGAAAACCGGAAAGATCAGGCATAAAGTGAGCGGTGCCCAATAAAGACAAAGACTAATGCCTATAATAATTGATGCTTTATCTATATTTACCGTAAATACAGGGATTCATTTGGTTGAGAAGTAATTTCTGAATTTTGACGATTAGAATTTCAAGAAACATGCTAAAATACATCAGTTTACAAAACGGCAATTTCAAGGCTGAAACAGGAAATGAATTCCTGCATTCGGATATTATCTGGATCGATATGCTCAATCCAACCGAAGGAGAAAAGGCACAGGTGGAGAAATATTGCGGCGTAGAACTTTTTACTTCTTTGGAAAGGGAAGAGATTGAATCCAGTTCGAGATATGCCGAGTCTGATGTTGAAATAGGTATAAACCTCAATTTTTTAAGGGCCGAAAACAGGAATTATATCAACGAACCAGTTTCGTTCATCCTGAAAGAGAATTTCCTGATTACCCAGCGACAACAGGATTACAAAACATTTAGCGACACTTATAAAAAAATAAAATCGGTAAAACCTGAAAATGGGATCGATATTTTTATCATGCTGCTGGAGATCAGGATTGATTTTGATGCCGACCTTATTGAGAATATAACCGACCAGATTACAGAGATAAGCAAAGGTTTGGTCACAAACAATGACCTAAACAGAGATCTCCTGCTAAAAATAACTGCCTTACAGGAATCTACAATCTCCATTCGCGAGAACATCGTAGAAAAGCAGCGCATTCTATCGGCCATTTTGAAGAGCAAATTTTTTCCGAAGGACAACTATGAAACTCTTCGAATTATGATCAAAGATGTTGGGTCGTTGCTGGATTATACCAGCTTTAACTTTGAAAGGCTCGAATTTCTTCAGAATACATTTTTGGGATTGGTAGATATGGAGCAAAACCGCATTATTAAGATCTTCACCATCGTAACCGTGGTGTTCATGCCGCCAACCCTAATTGCCAGTATGTACGGGATGAACTTCCAGTTTATGCCAGAGCTGGACGAGCTTTGGGGATATCCGTTCGCCATAATCCTGATGATCTTGTCTTCTGTGCTCACCCTTTTGTTTTTCAAACGTAAAAATTGGCTTTGAAGAAAAGAGTCAAGAATCAAGAATCAAGACTAAAAAAAAACAAATCCCAAATAACAAAAAACAAATCTCAAATCTCAAATAACAAAAACCAAATTCCACCCCGAAGCCCCGAAGTGTCGGGGCCAAATCACAAACTATAAACCACGAACCCCAAACCACGAACCACGAACCATAAACTTCAAGGGCAATTCTGCCAAACCCAAATACTGATTTCAGTCAAAGCATTCAAGCAAATGAATAAATTATAAATTAGTTTAATAAGATTATATCTTTTTAAGAATATTCTATATAAATGTTAAATTAATGTAGAATATTCAATAAATATAAATAAATAACAGTTCCTGAGAGTTTAAATTAACCTACCTTGCTATTCCCCAAATGTTTAAACCTATATTAAATTATGCCTCAGCACCCCCAATTTGACCATGTCTTTCAACTTTTACCCAACCCCAGTTTAATTCTCCTTCCGGACGCTCCAAAATTCACTATTGCTGCGGTAAATAATGCCTATTTGGAAGCAGTAAATTTTAAAGAGGAAGATTTGATCGGGAAAGGAATATTTGAGGTGTTTCCTGAAAATCCGGAAGAAAGGGTATCAAACGCTACTGAAAATTTAAGTAACTCCCTGAATTTTGTAATCGCCAAAAAGGATTCGCATAAAATACCGCTTCAAAAATACGACCTCCCCATTGGCGGAACTACAAAATTTAAAGTCAAATATGCCAATTTACAGAATATTCCGATAAAGGATGATAACAACAATATAACCCATATTTTACACTCGATTGAAGATGTAACGGATAAAAAAAATCTGGAAATAACCTTTGAGACTGAAAGGCAACGCTTCAATGATCTATACCTACAAGCTCCTTCCTGCATGGGAATTTTAAAGGGACCAACCCTTGTTTTTGAATTGGCAAACCCACTTTATTTACAATTAATAGGCAAAAAGGATATCATTGGTAAAACAGTGAGGGAAGTTTTGCCGGAAGTGGAAGGCCAGGGAATTTTCGAAATTTTTGATGCCGTCTATAAAACCGGAAAAACCTTTTCAGCCAAGGAAATGCTTATAAAATTCGATAAAGAGGGTAAAGGAAAGATTGTTGAAATGTATGAGGATGTAATCTTCCAGCCACACAAAGACAATAATGGCAAGATAGACGGTATTTTTTTCTTTTTTATAGATGTCACTGAAAAGGTAGAATCCCGAAAAAAAATTGAGGAAAGTGAAAAACGGTATCGGGAACTGATACAGAATTTACCTGTAGCTACCTATTCCTGTGATGCTGAAGGGCACATTTTAGTTTATAACAAAGCTGCGGCAGCTTTATGGGGAAGAGAACCGGAAATTGAAAAAGATTTATGGTGCGGTTCCTTGAAGATTTACAACGAAGATGGCGATCCTATCCCGCTTGACAAATGCCCAATGGCCCTAGCCCTAAAGGAAGGCAGGATAATAACCGGTCAGGAAATAATTATTGCAGGTTCCCATGGAGAATTTGTAAATATTTTGCCCTATTCTGTTCCTTTTTTGGATTCAACCGGCCAGGTAACCGGAGCGGTAAATGTATTGATCGATATTACTAATAGAAAAAGAGCAGAAGAAAAACTCGAGAAATTAAACAAAGAACTTTCGGATTATAAATATGCTTTGGATGAATCATCTATTGTAGCAATTACAGATCAAAAAGGAATTATCAAACATGTAAACGACAATTTCTGTAAAATTTCCCAATTCAGCCCGGAAGAATTAATTGGGAAAGATCACCGTATTATAAATTCAGGATTTCATTCCAAAGAATTCATCAAAAATCTTTGGAAAACCATAAGCAGGGGAAAAATCTGGAAGGGGGAACTTAAAAACAAAGCAAAAGACGGAACTGAGTATTGGGTAGATACCATTATTACTCCCTTTCTGGATGAACGGGGAAAACCCTATCAATATGTTGTAACCCGATTTGACATTACCGAAAGCAAAAACGCGGAAGGAAATATTAAAAAACAGAATGAAGAACTTGTTATTCAATATGAGGAGAAAAAAATTCGGGCAGCAGAATTAAGCCTTTCAAATCAGGAATTGATAAAAACAAACACAGAACTTGACCGCTTTGTTTACAGTGTCTCCCATGATTTACGTTCCCCGCTCACCTCCATTCTTGGCCTTATTTCCTTTATTGAGGAAGACAGCAGGGAACCCGAAACCCTTGAACAAGTGAAGATGATCCGTGCCAGCATAAACCGTCTTGACGGATTCATTAAAAATATTCTGAGCTACTCTCAAAATAACCGCACTGGCCTGGAAACGGTGAAAATCCCTATCAAGAAAACCATACATGAAATTGTAGATTCGGTATGTAACATCAAAGATGCTGAAGGAATTTCTTTTCAGGTTGACATTGATGAGCAACACCCATTTTATTCAGATTGGCAACGCTTTAATACCATCTTGGAAAACCTTATTTCCAATGGCATTAAATACCATACAAAAGAGGTTTCCGGAAGATATTTAAAACTAACCGGCACATCAGACAACGAGGAGTTAAAACTCAGCATATCCGATAATGGGATAGGAATAGACGCGGCATATCACGAAAAAATATTTGATATGTTTTATCGCTTGCCGGGCACAACAGCCGGTTCCGGGTTTGGGTTGTATATTGTAAAGGAAACGCTTGAAAAATTACACGGAACTATTGAAATTCAGTCTGAGAAAGGAGTGGGAACTACTTTTAATATTACCCTTAAAAATTTAAAAAAATGAAAGAGGAAATAGCCCACATATTTGAACGTATAATGATAATTGACGACAACCTTATAGACCTCTATATTGCATCGCAAATGATCACCAGGAACAATTTCGGAAAAAAAGTGTTGCAGTATTCCTCTGCCATAGAGGCATTAAAATACCTGCAGGAAAATCAAAAAAATATTCCACAATTGCCGGAGGTGATTTTTGTGGACATTTACATGCCCGGAATGTCCGGATTTGAATTTATGAAAGAGTATGATAAACTGTCAACTCCTTTAAAAAATCTTTGCAGAGTATTCATTATTTCCTCCTCCCTTGACGAGCAAGACCTGAATTGCGCAAACAAAGATGAAAATATTGTGGCTATGAAGGAAAAACCAATTACAAAGGAATTCCTTATTGGTTATAGTAGGTAATTAGATATTAGATGTGAGAAAATAGAGAATAGAGCCGAAAAGTGGAAAGTGGATATTTGTTAATTTAGGATTTGATAATTTGGAATTTGTCAATTTGGAATTTTATCTGCCTTTAAAATGTTAAATTTTCCTTTCCTGATATATATCATTCTTTTTAGCCCAAAGACAACCTAAATTAGTAAAACTTAAAATGACAAACATCAATTTAGGTTTGATCAAAAATATTGATATTTGATTTTTTACAACTGTAAGAAGTGGGAAATCGAATTGAGAAGATGTCAAAGATACTTTTTGGACGGATGTTCAAATTTCACATTCATTTGTGAGATCCCTGATTATCCAATAAAGCTAGAAAGAATTCTTAATATCTTCTTAAAGGAACAGGAGGCTTCGGCTTCCTGTTCCTGTTTTATATAGGCTCCTACCCGCTTAATCCCTCCATTTAATGTATGATAAAAATCATTTTTATATTACTTCTCTTTTTATAAATTTAATTTATGTGAAGCATGAATCAATATTTAACTATTAAGGTGATGGTAATATTTTGACATATAAAATTATGTAATGATTTTTGGGTCAACTAAATAGTCTTTCATCTATTATCTATATTCTTTCGTCTTTTTTAAGATGTGAATTTTTAAAAAATATATGTTGAAGCTTTTAAATAGCACCAATTAAAATCAAATTAAACTCCAGCTATGAAAAAATTGGCAGTAATTCTCTTCATGTTATTTGCATTAACAGCCTGTAATTCTCAGGAAAAAGAGAAAAAGGAATCTAAAGAAGAAGAAGTAGAAGTAGAAATTGGAATTATCCCAAAGGAAAAGTGGGAGGTAAAAAAAGAATATGATGAATTTGGGAACCTTATAAAATATGATTCCCTCTATGCCTGGAAATATTCAAATCTCACGGGAGACTCCATTGAGATAAACCTGGACAGTATAATGGATACGTTCAGAAGGCATTTTGAAGCTACTTCTCCATTTAAATGGGATGAATATTTTTCTTATTTCCCAAAGAACGATTCTCTGTTAAACGATGATTTCTTTAAAAAAGATTATTATTTAAAAAATTGGGAAAGACAAGATCATGAATTAAATGAGTTTATAAAACAAATTGATTCTTCCCGAAATGCTTATTTAAAGAAATATTATCCAGGCTTAATGGAATCAAAAGAAGAGAACTGAACCTTAAATATAGAACATCAACATAAATAAAACGAAAATGAAAACAATAATGAAATTAGTTTTGGCACTTGCATTTATAACAATAACTGCCTGTAACCAGTCAAAAAAAGAGAAAGAAACCACTTCCGGAGATGTAACCCAAGAAGCCGACGAACTGGTTGAAACAACAAAATATTACATGTCTGAAGAATATGCTGAATTTGAAAAAAAGCTAGCTACCTACATGCAAAACACCGAAAAGGAGATGGCTGAATTGAAGCAGAAATCCGCGAATTTAACAGACCAGGCAAAACGCAAATTTGAAGAGGAATTCTCAGATCTTGAAAAACAAAAAAAGGAACTCAACCTCAAAATAAAAGAGTTTGAAAGCGCCGCGCAAGACAAAAAAGCGAAATTAAAATCGGAGATCGAGAATCTTCGGGATGCGCTGAACAAGAGTATAGGAACTTTTAAGGAAGAGTGGAAAAAATAATCTTTACAAATCATTTTCCATAAGGATAACAACAAGCTGCTATTACCAATTGTCCATCAAAAAGCATAAAAAAACCCGCAAGAACCTTTTTATCAGTTGCTTACGGATTTACTAAGTGACCCCGGAGGGATTTAGACCTACCACGCAAGTGCGAGTATTAAAAGGTATTTAAGGAATTAATTCCATTGAGGTAACCGATTAGGTAACTTTTTATTTAAACACGGATATATTCTATTGACTTCCGATTCTATAAAAATACAAATATTATATTTTTTATTTGATGCTTCTAACCTTTTTTTCTCCAAAACATTTATAACTTTAGAGGGTAATCAAATTTAGAAACCTAATCTTGTCATTAAAGGCAATCACTCTAAACACCTGAAATTTTAAGGATTAAATACAACCTTGAAAAATCTAACATTCATATATTTCCATAAAATTGGTTTCCAACTACATCTCCGGTAAAATTAAAATTCTGAATTACCCAACCCCTCAGCACATTCTCCTTAATCTCGATTCTCCCCCAAGGACACGCTCCGCACTGCGGGGAAAGCGCTTCGTCGAAAAGGTCTTGGACACAGGCAAAAAAGTTGACTCCCTTCGTTCCGCTGGACCGCGAATCCCAAAAAAAACTCGGGAGCGGAAACGCTCCACTCCGGGAAGCACTTTTTTGCCTGAGTCCGCTGGATCTGAACTTCTTTCATGTTTCATTCTCAAACCAGGTCCTTCATAACTTTGTAAAACATTTAATTTTAAAAAACTTAATCTCGCCATTATATGCTATTAACTCAAACACCTAAATTAGTATGGATTAAATACAACATTGAAATATCTAACATTCTTAGAATTGCATAAAATTAGTTCCTAACTGAATTCCCAATAAAATCGCATTTAGAACCACCAACCCCTCAGCACATTCCCCTTTATCTCGTTTCTTCCTAATGAAACGATCAGTATTACGGAGAAAGCGCTTCGTCGAAAATGTCTTGGACACAGGCAAAAAAGTTAATCCCCTTCGTTGCGCTAATCCGCGAATCCCGAAAAAAGTCGGAAGCGGAACCGCTCCACTCCGGGAAGCACTTTTTTACCTGAGTCCGCTGGATTTCAATTTCTTTCATGTTACATTCTCAAACCGGGTCCTTTATAACTTTGTAAAACATTTAATTTTAATAAACTTGATCTTGCCATTATAGGTTGTCAATTCTAACCCTTGACATTTAAAGGATTAAATACAACATTGAAATATCTAACATTTTAAGAATTCCATAAAATTAGCTCCCAACAACATCCCAGGTTAAATTATACTTTGAACATCCCACCCCTCAGCACATTCCCCTCTATCCCTATACTCCCAATGACACGCTATGTATTTCGGGGAAAGCGCTTCGTCGAAAAGGTCTTGGGCACAGGCCAAAAAGTTGATCCCCTTTGTTGCGTTAATCCGCAGAAAAAGCGGAACCGCTCCACTCCGGGAAGTACGTTTTGGCCTGAGTCCGCCGGATTAGAATAGACTTCATGTCTTGTACTTAATCAGAATCTATTTTGGAATCACATAATTATGTTTTTCTTTTCTGATGTTATTGGAATATACTTTCTAATGTTTAAATTAAAAAAAAATGTTTAATCGTTTGTTTACAAGTACGACACATTTTGTCGTGGTCATGTAATAGTTTTGGGATATTAAAATTCAAAGCTATGAAAATATTAGAATTTGTGAGTAAATTTTCTGATGAACAAAGTTGTAAAGAATATTTCAGGGATATTCGGATGAAAGAAAAAGAAGGTGTAGTTCGTAAAAAATGTGGATGTTAAAAGCATTATTGGTTGCTTTCAAAATGGCAATTTCAGTGTTCGAAGTGTAATTTCCGGACAACTTTAAAGAGTGGAACCGTAATGGAGAATTCGCATTTGCCTTTTCGTACCTGGTTTCTTGTAATGCTCTTTATGACCACCACCAAGAAAGGGATTTCTGCTTGTGAATTGCAACAGCAGATAGGTCATAAAAGATATATGACCATTTGGTCTGTAATGCATAGATTACGAATAGTTATGGGTAAACGGGATGACTTAAACCAGCTCTCAGATATGATTGAATTTGATGAGGGATATTTTGAAAAACAAGTGCCGGAACACACTAAATCGAACTTGAAACGGGGCCGGGGTAGTGAACGACAGGTTAAAGTGGCCGTAATGGCAGAGTCTACACCTCTTGAAAATTTAAAGTCCGGTAAAATATCAAATCATTGCCGGTTTTTTAAAATGAAAGTTCTCAAAAGCCATATGGCCACAGAGATAGAATCCTTAATCAAGGATTCCTTGGATTCAAAGGCTATTGTATTTTCTGATAAGAGTACAAGCTACTTTAATATTGAAAATTATGTAGAAGCTCATTTAGCTGTAAAATCAAATAAGCAAACAACGATTGTAATGCTGAAATGGGTACATATTGCTATTAGTAATGCAAAAAGAAACTTTTTAGGAGTCTATCATAAAATCAATGGAGAATATCTGCAAAACTATCTTCATGAATTTGTTTACAAGCTCAATAGAAGGTATTTTAAGTCAATTTTTGAAAGGCTGGTGATAGCAAGTGTTTATCCTTACTGGCAAACTAACGAGTAATCAAATTAAAAAATTAGTTTATAGGAAGACCTTCCGAAAAACCAAAATGAATCAAGGGCAGACACTGTATAGAAGTCCAAATTAAAAATTGGAAACCGGGTATCAAAATTCGAAGGAAACCAAGGAACAACTCCTGCCCATCATAAAGGAATATAAAAAAAGCAAGGATGTTGCGGTTTTGGGGAAATCAAAAAATGGAATAATGACGAAAATTTCAGACCTTTAGATAAATAAATAGTTTTTAGAAATGCCAAATGAAATCTCAATATCCAAAAAGCTGGAAGAACGGGTTAAAGAACTTTCCTGCCTTTATCAAGTATCCTCTGCCATTCGCAAACATTCTGATTCTATTTCTGAGACGCTGGACGAAATTTGCAAAATCGCCAAACAAGCCTGGTTATTTCCAAATCATGCTATCGTACACCTGGAATTTGGCGAATATAAAGTATTAACTTCATACCTTCCTCAAAATCTTATTTTTCAACAAAGTGATATTCTTTTTTTCAATGAAGATAGAGGTTATATAAAAGTTTATTATGACACCGAAAAACTAAAGGGCGCCCACTTTTTAGAAGAAGAACAGAAACTTTTGAACAAGATTGCAATTGAGATAAGCGAGTTTTTTGAACGTCGCGAAATAATAAAAAAGGAAGAACTTTTAAAAAGAAGTGTCGAGCGGAATGACCGGCTTTCCATACTCGGTGAAATCACCGCCGGGATTGCCCACGAGCTCAATACCCCATTGGGAAATATCCTGGGCTTTGCTGAGTTGATAAAATCCGGCTCCAAGGAAAATCAAACTCAGCAGGATATTGAAAAAATCATCAAAGCGGCAATCT
>Ga0307486_1002443_pt1 | contig 12962 bp, 8 predicted proteins | sample CBIW02metaG_FD_203663 | JGI IMG/M metagenome (GOLD analysis project Ga0307486, IMG submission 203663) | Sea-ice brine microbial communities from Beaufort Sea near Barrow, Alaska, United States - CBIW 0.2 | ecosystem: Environmental > Aquatic > Marine > Coastal | place: USA: Alaska | collected... | reverse complement strand
CAGCATCCTTGCCAGTTCAACCTTTTCTTCCTGATCAAGTGTTTTAATAATATGTTCTAAATTCATGGCTGTTTTTCTGATAATATAAAGATAATACTTTTCTACATTATTCTAAAACATAACCATATTTTTTAAGTAATATTATCACCTCTTACTTCTACTTCCTCAAATATTCCACGATTGTACCGCAGCATTTTTTGCTATGAACAACGGTGGAAAGTATCACGAATGCTAAAATATTGCTGAAATTTAAGTTATTCCATTAATGAACCAGGTACTCACTCTCCACTGATTATTGAGAAAACCTTGGGCCACTACACTGCAATTCCAGAGAGGGCGCTCCTTCCTGCAAGGAAACGATAGAAAGATTATAAAGATGTAGATTGAGTTCGTCGATTCCAGGAAAAATTTCTTCTTTTGTTTATTTAACAGAATAAATTGTTTATAAATCTAGACATTCATACTCTTCCCAATTCAAAATTTGGTTTCTCTCCCCGAGGCTTGAGCCATTCCCGCAATATCTTTCATCATATTCTAATCCATGTTCCCAGTTATACATCGTGATATTCGTTTTTATTTCCAGAAAGAACTGTTTGTTTTCTCCGATAAAATTTTTCTTCTCTTCATAACAACAAAAAATAATGTTGTTATTATTATAGCAATGGCAATACCGACAATATCTGAGGTTATGATGTCCAGTCCGAAACCTATGGTTGGGTCATAAAAAAGATAAGATCCCAAGACAGATGTTATAAAAAAAGCAGGTGCCATCGCTATAATGTAGAGGGTTTTCCTCTGGTACAAGTATACCGTTGCGACCCATAGTGCAATCGCCGCAATTCCCTGATTTGCCCAAGAAAAATACCTCCATAGGACCTGGAAATCCCGTTTCGTGAGAATAAAGGCGACCACAAAGAGGGGTATGGCAATTACAAAACGGTTCCGTAAGGCCTTCTGGTTGATCTTTAGATAGTCCGCGATGATCATTCTCGCTGCCCTGAAAGAAGTATCCCCAGAAGTGATAGGTAAAACAATAATACCCAATATAGCAATTGTTCCACCAATGGATCCTAGTAGCACCGTAGCAACTTCATTGACTACGGCGGCAGGGCCACCATTATCAAGTAGAGCGGTCAATCCCTCTGCATCAGTGAGGCTCATCGCCGCTGCTGCCCATATCATTGCTATAACCCCTTCAAGAATCATCATGCCGTAAAATATTTTTCTACCATCTTTTTCATTCTTGGTAGTTCTCGCAATTATGGGAGACTGCGTTGCATGGAAACCAGATAATGCACCACAGGATATAGTTAAGAAGATAACAGGATAATAAGGAATATCTTTAGGATGTAGATTTTCCAAAGTCAGTTCTGGTACAGGATTCTGATAAAAGAACATGGAGATTCCTATTCCTAGAGCACTCACCAATAATAAAAAGCCTAAAACAGGATATAGCCTTCCAATGATCTTATCAATAGGCAAGACAGTTGCAACAATGTAGTAACCAAATATCGCTAGTACGACCAAAGTGAAAGCACCAACCTCACTACCAACCAATTCATTGATCATTTGTGCTGGTGCGGAAATAAAAACTGTACCTACTAAAAGGAGTAGCAAGACAGTAAAAAAATTCACCACGTGGCTAAATGACTTCCCCAAGAACCTAGAGGCAAGGGCGGGCAAATGGGCACCTCCATATCTTATGGAGATCATACCTGTCAAGTAATCATGTACGGCCCCGGCAAAGATAGCGCCAACCACTATCCAGAGAAAAGCTATTGGGCCATATAACGCCCCTAAAATAGGACCAAAAATAGGCCCTACCCCTGCAATATTCAAAATTTGAATAAAAGAATTTCTATTGCTGTTCATTGGGATGAAATCCACCCATCGGCATTTGTATAAGCTGGAGTCGCTCTATTGGCGTCGGGTTTGAATATCCGCTCCACAAACTTTCCATAGAAAAGATATCCCATAAATAACAATATTATGGCGGTGAAAAATGTTGTCATACTTTTTTTTATCCTAACTTACCAGTACCTGTTTATGTCTCAAATTTACTTGGGTAATATCCTTTCTGTAAAATTTGGCAGTAAGCCCACCAAGATGATCAGCGTATGAAACATCCTGTGCCATTCGGAAATCCGGTCCCATTAGTTCACCGGTTTATTTCAAACTTTTCAACAATCATTATTGAATATCCTTCTGGCGCTGCTCCTTTGGCTTCCTGCTCCAGCAGCAGTGGTTCCATAAACCAGAAGGTCCGCTTTAATTTCATGTTTTATACTCGCTTCCGTATCTTGCGCATATGAGAAGCCGGTGAAAACAATAAAAAACAAACTTAGAATCAGATGATAAAATCTAATATGCTGATATTCATTCAAGTTTTTTAAATTTCATCAATAGATATATAATTTACTTTGATAAAGTTGTTATTTTTCCCACTCGAGACGTTGCCCCAATTCTTTTAATTTATTTAGATATATTTCCATATTTATGTCCTGCACAGGCACATTCTCTTCTATGGCTTGGACAGCTGCCACACCCGCCGACTCCCCGGCGATCATAAACGTCGGCTCCATCCTAGCCGAGGCATATCCCAGGTGTGAAGCAGAAAACAGCACTGGCACCAACAGATTCGTCACCTCATGCCGTTGGGGAGTAATCGCCCGATATGGAATTGGATAAGGGGTATTTGTGGGGCCTTTTGAACCTCCAACAAACATATTTCCTTCGATTGCTACAAAAGTCGTATCATTACGGTTAAACCAGATTCGCCGTGACGGATAAGTATCTATTCCATATTGAGCCAACCCAATAGGATCATCAATTTGGGTTCGGTTATAGACGTCATCCGCCGTAATCGTATATTCACCCACCATCCGGCGGCTAACCCGAATGTAGAGCTGGTGAGGCCAGCCGTTCGTTTCGGGGTGATGGTAGCCATCCAGCCCCAAACTTGCCGTCTGGTCTTGGAAAAATTCCGGCACCCGAGGGTCGGTGCTCAAAAAATGATGAAGTCCGCGCAGATAGTCCTGATGAGCCTTCCAGACCCGCGCCTTGGTCCCATAATCTCCACCCGCATACAAGTGACTAATCCCAAGAGGGGCCATCGTGATCAATGAGCGTCTTTGATAGTTATAAACACCTGAATTTATCCATCCTGGAAAGATCCAGCTGAGCCTCTGCTCCAACTCCTCCTGATTGTCAGAGGTTTCTTTGATATAGTCCACATATCTTCCGACCAACTCGTAATCCATCGGATCATAATCCTCCGGCGGGGTGATCGCCACACGATGTTCCGGGTCCGAGGTCACATAAAACCGATAGTTATAAGCTTGGGTGTAGTGGTCTCCGGCCCCCAGCTCTTTGCCATGATCGTCCTCTACCATCGGCAACAGTCCGCTCTGGGGGTTGCCCGGCTCCACAAAGGGACTGATCGGGGTGATGTTATCCAACGGGCGTACCCCGGCAAACTCTTCCCCGTAATCGGCCGTGGATTCCCGGCCCACCCGGTTTGACACCCCGGAACGGGCCATCAACTCTCCTTCATAACTTGCATCGATAAAAATATCCGCTCCTACTCGAAGGTTATCATAGATTTCGGCTTCCGCCTGAGGAAGACCATTTTCATCAAAAGGAGCCAGATCAAAAACAGCTTCCATAATCCGCGTCTTCTTCTTTATCGTATGGCTGACTCGGTGATCATAAATGACCTGGATATTATGTTCCTCCAACAACTCCAGAAAATCAGAGCGTATCTCACGCGGACTCTGCTTCTCCATTAGTCCTCTGTATTGACCATGTGGATTGTGAGCAAGCCCTTCCATTTCGTGCTTTTCTAATGAATCTGCCCCTAAAACTTTTAACATATTACGAGTGGTTCCTCCCACCGCCTCATAATTTGGCATATCCTGAAGAGGTTTTAGACCAGCCCCGAGAATACCACCGACCCACTTGCTGGGTTCTACTATGAGTACCGATTTACCTTCCTTTTTAACTGTAATAGCGGCAAGTATTCCAGATGGAGTAGTCCCATAAACTAAAACATCGACTTCAATATTCTCATCGAAACCTTTATTATAATTTTCTCCAGTAGCAGGACCTTCTTTAGTTAATGAAATTAATAGTAATAAAATTAAGGATAACCACTTCATGTTCGTCTGTTTTAAGGTTAATGATATTAATATTCTAATTTTCAGATTTCTGAATTTGATCCCACTCGAGACGTTGCCCCAATTCTTTTAATTTATTTAGATATATTTCCATATTTATGTCCTGCACAGGCACATTCTCTTCTATGGCTTGGACAGCTGCCACACCCGCCGACTCCCCGGCGATCATAAACGTCGGCTCCATCCTAGCCGAGGCATATCCCAGGTGTGAAGCAGAAAACAGCACTGGCACCAACAGATTCGTCACCTCATGCCGTTGGGGAGTAATCGCCCGATATGGAATTGGATAAGGGGTATTTGTGGGGCCTTTTGAACCTCCAACAAACATATTTCCTTCGATTGCTACAAAAGTCGTATCATTACGGTTAAACCAGATTCGCCGTGACGGATAAGTATCTATTCCATATTGAGCCAACCCAATAGGATCATCAATTTGGGTTCGGTTATAGACGTCATCCGCCGTAATCGTATATTCACCCACCATCCGGCGGCTAACCCGAATGTAGAGCTGGTGAGGCCAGCCGTTCGTTTCGGGGTGATGGTAGCCATCCAGCCCCAAACTTGCCGTCTGGTCTTGGAAAAATTCCGGCACCCGAGGGTCGGTGCTCAAAAAATGATGAAGTCCTCGCAGATAGTCCTGATGAGCCTTCCAGACCCGCGCCTTGGTTCCATAATCTCCACCCGCATACAAGTGACTAATCCCAAGAGGGGCCATCGTGATCAATGAGCGTCTTTGATAGTTATATTCACCAGCATTTAACCATCCTGGAAAGATCCAGCTGAGCCTCTGCTCCAGCTCCTCCTGATTGTCAGAGGTTTCTTTGATATAGTCCACATATCGTCCGACCAACTCGTAATCCATCGGATCATAATCCTCCGGCGGGGTGATCGCCACACGACGTTCCGGGTCCGAGGTCACATAAAACCGGAAGTTATACGCCTGGGTGTAGTGGTCCCCGGCCCCCAGCTCTTTGCCATGATCGTCCTCTACCATCGGCAACAGTCCGCTCTGGGGGTTGCCCGGTTCCACAAAGGGACTGATCGGGGTGATGTTATCCAACGGGCGTACCCCGGCAAACTCTTCCCCGTAATCGGCCGTGGACTCCCGGCCCACCCGGTTTGACACCCCGGAACGGGCCATCAGCTCTCCTTCATAACTTGCATCGATAAAAATATCCGCTTCAATCCGAAGGTTATCATCGATTTCGGCTTCCGCCTGAGGAAGACCATTTTCATCAAAAGGAGCCAGATCAAAAACAGCTTCCATAATCCGCGTCTTCTTCTTTATCGTATGGCTGACTCGGTGATCATAAATCACCTGGATGTCATGCTCCTCCAGAAACTCCAGAAAATCAGAGCGAATCTCCCGAGGACTCATCTCTTCTCTGCTGATTTTTTTAACTTCATCTAAACTTAACTCTCTATTAGTTTGTATACCTAATTCGAGCATTAGTTCTCGAGTTTTTCCACCTACTGCTTTATAGTTAGGCATATCTTGAACGGGCTTCAACCCTGAACCAAGTATACCTCCAACCCACTTGCTCGGTTCAACAATCACTACCGAATGTCCGGCACGCTTTACTGCATATGCTGCCATAATTCCAGAAGGAGTAGCCCCGTAAATTGCAACATCGACCGTTTTTGTACCTCCCGAGGCCTTTCCGGAATCTCCTGAATTGCCCCTATCTCCTCTGGAGCCACAGGATAAAAGGAAAATCAAAAAAAACAAGGTAATCGTATTTAAAATTTTCATGCGTTAGAATTAATTTAGTTATATACTTGTTCAACTGTTTGTTAATTAAATTTAATACCCAGGATTTTGTGTTAGCGCAAGATTTATATCCATTTGATTGATGGGTATGGGATATAGTAGGTGCTTTTCTTCTGCAGGAATTCCAGAAGCATTCATTTTCTCTATGTAAGTTCCAGTTCTAAGCAGTGCCCATCTTCTATGTCCCTCAAAGGCAAGTTCCCAACTCCTTTCTTGTAAAACAGCATCTCGAAACTCTGCTTGATTTAATCCCTCTAAGTCAACCAGCTGCGAATCATTTCCAGTTCTAGCTCTTTGTCTGACTTTGTTGATTGCCTGATAAGCTTCTTGATTGGGTCCTCCGAGCTCATTTAAAGCTTCAGCATACATCAATAACACATCTGCATACCTAATTACCATGAAATTATTTCTTGCTGAACTAGACCCACAAGGCATTGGATCCCAATATTTATCTGTATGAGGTCCTGTTCTCGATTCGACTATTGTACCATCAGCCAACTCCTTTTCATAAATAACTGCTACCCCCTCTCTAGAATCACCTTGAAGAAAGGAATCAGCATATTCAGGGGTTACTTGATATGAACCTCCTCCTAAATTTATGGGGTAGGTAAAATAGATTGCAAAATTTATCGCCATTGAACTGCCATACTCTGATAAAATACAACTGTATTGTACTGAAAAAATATGCTCCCTTCCGTTTCTATTTTCGGGTTGGAATACATCTTCGTAGCTTGGGAACAAATCATAAATACCAAGATCTATGACCTCTTTTGATTTTTTTGCGGCATTCTCCCATTGACCCACTGTAAGATATACCTTCGAGAGAATAGCCTTGGCAGCTCCCTTCGTTGCCCTTCCTACCATGTTCTCTTCACTATAACTTAATGGAAGATTGACTTCTGCTTCTATAAGATCCTTTATTATAAATTCATAAACCTCTTCAGAATCTGTTCTTTCAATTTGAACATTTGTAATATCATCCGTGACTGAAATCACCAACGGTACATCACCAAAACTCCTCACCAGATTAAAGTATGCAAGTGCCCGCAAAAACTTTGCTTCCGCAATTATTCTTTGCTTCTCCTCGTCTTCCATTGCGATATTCGGTACGTTTTCAATCACTCTATTGGCCCTATCTATCAAAATATAGCTATTAGTGTAAAAAGAATTGAACCATGGGTGCGCACTATTAAATAAAAGTTTGTCTATCTCACTTGCGAGTCCATTTTCTGGTCTGACTTCTAGATCATCTGCGGTTAAATCACCCATATTAATCATATTCATTCCATAAATCCCTCTTAGCCTATGATATACTGCACCTATGGCTGAATTGGCATCTTCGGCAGAATTAAATGAATTAGACTCTTCCAAAAAACTAAGAGGAACTTCATCTAAATTACTTTCACAAGAAAATAAACTTAGTCCTAGACTTATCATCAATAAATATGTTACTTTTTTCATATCGTTTCTCATTTTTAAAATTGAACTTTTGCGCCTAACATTATTGTCCGGGCCAGTGGGTAAGCAAAGGCATCTATGCCATAACTAACATTACTGTTGAAGGTAGAATTGACTTCAGGATCATATCCGGAGTATTCGGTAAAGGTTAATAAATTCTGACCACTAATATAGATCCTGGCACTCTGAAAAAAATCAGAATTTGTAAGCAGAGAATAACCTAAGGTTACATTTTTTAATCTTACAAAAGATCCGTCTTCTACAAAGTTTGATGAAGTATTAGTGTATCTCCATTGCTTAATAGCAGGATATCGATTTGAAGGATTATCTGAACGCCAAGCATTTTCATACACGGTTCTTAATAGAGGTACAGTGGGGTCAGAACGACCAATTTCAGCTCGAGTAGAATTATAAATCTCATTCCCTTGCACTCCCTGGAAAAAAATGGACAGATCAAAACTTTTGTAGGAAAAATTATTTGTTATTCCATAAAAGAAGTCAGGGAGTCCATTTCCCAAGATAGTCCGATCTTCGGATTCGTTAAATATTCCGTTACCATCTATATCTTTGTATTTCATAGCACCAGGCATATCGCCCGATCTAGCAACTTCACCGGCATTATCTATTTCTTCTTGGGATTGCCAAATGCCATCAAAAACATTCCCATAAAATGAACCTAAAGGTTCTCCTTCTCTCACGATAAGTGTACTAAATCCAGAGTTCACTAGATACTCATCTGAATTTGCAAGAGATAACACCTCGTTTTGATTAAACGAAATGTTCGCGTTTGTAGTCCAATGGAAAGCCCCTGTCGTATTTATGGTGTTTAAAGAAAATTCAAAACCTTTGTTCTGTATGCTTCCCACATTCTGAAGAACACTTGTAAAACCAGTAGTCGATGGAAGCTTAACGTTTAACAATAAATCTGACGTTGTTTTAATATAGTAATTAGTTGTAAATCGAAATCTGTTGTCGACTATCCCGAGATCAAGGCCGATATTAAATTGATTAGTTTTCTCCCATTTTAGACCAGGATTAGCCAACCTTGAAGCTTCATTTGTCAAAACCTCAATATCATTAAAAACAGTTCTAGCTGTATTATATTCAGATAATGAACGATATAATCCTATTCCATCATTCCCTGTGCTGCCATAACTGACCCTAAACTTTAGGTTGCTCAAAGTTTCTATATCTTCAAGAAAATCTTCGTCGGAAATTCGCCATGCAAATGCTCCTGATGGGAAGAAGGCATATTTATTCTTTGTCCCAAATCTCGAAGAACCATCTACCCTACCCGTTAAAGTGAAAAGATATTTGTCCATGAACCTATAGTTAATCCTAGAAAGATAAGAATTGAGTCCCCATTCCCGAACAGTACCTTCTGGAGGAAGTGGAGTATTTGCAAGACCAAGATTATTCGCTCCTAAAGTATAATTGGGAAAATCCTGTGCCTCGACGAATGTTCTCTCTTCTCTATTACTTTGGAATGTGATGCCTCCAAGTAAATCAAAGGAATGATTCTTAAGATCTTTTGTGTAGGTGATTGTATTCTCATTAAGTAAATTAAGATTGCTAACACTTCCATTACTACCATAACCGTTAAGATTATACCCTATCAAAGTTTCAGGAGTGTAAAAAATATCCCTCCTCGAATTATAAAGATCAACTCCCAGACTTAATCTCGCTGTCAGTCCCTCCATAAGATCGATATTAGCATAAACATTGGATAATAACCTATCAGTTACCAGTTCATTTGTTGTTGTATTAGCCACAGCTACAGGATTTGCATAACTTCCAAACCCTGATCCTGGACCAACATTCAGCAATTGCCAGTTCCCATTCTCATCAAAGATAGGATTGGCGGGAGAGTATTTCAGTGCGAGCGCTACTAAACTATTTCCTCCAACTTCATTAACACTATTATTAATGCTTCGTGAAACAGTAAAATTGGTACCTACATTTATCCCGTCGGACATTTCTGCATCCAAATTTAACCTTGATGTATATCTTTTAAAATTGGAGGCGATTACTATTCCATCCTGATCGTAGTAATTCCCAGAAATCAGGTAACGAATTTTTTCGCTTCCACCTGAAAGAGTTAATTGATGGTTTTGTATCGGTGCCACTCTGAAAACCTCATTTTGCCAATCGGTGCCTTCGCCATATTCAGAAGGTGACATAGGGTAATTTCCATCTGGATCACCATATCTTTCCCCATAACCAAGATTTATCAATTGTTCATTTTTTGACGTCGTTTGACCCTCAGCGTCGAGTATGTCCAAAGTTCTGGTGATCTTCTGCATTCCATAATAACTTCCAAATTCAATGATCATTGGGCCTTCCTTACCCCTCTTTGTTGTAACTAAGACCACTCCATTCGCTCCTCTGGATCCATAGATTGCTGTTGCTGAAGCATCTTTTAATACCTCTACTGATACGATGTCGCTAGGGTTTATAAAGGACAGAGGACTTGAGTACATAGAAGAATTTGACGCACCAGATGCTGGTGCTGGATTAGTTATGGGGAATCCATCAATAACATATAAGGGATCGTTAGAAGCTGAAATTGAATTTCCTCCTCTAATCCTTATACTTATTCCTCCTCCAGGTGCATTAGACGCCTGTGTTACTTGAACTCCTGCAACACGTCCTTGTAAGGCTTGATCAAAGGAATTTATGGGTTGTGCTTCCAATTCAGAAGCTTTTATGGATCCAACTGATCCCGTCAGATTCCTTCTTTTAGACTGTCCATAACCAACCACTACTACTTCCTCTAATGCTGAAGCTGAAGTTTCCATAGTAATATTCATTTGATTTTGCCCATCAACAGGCATCTCAACAGTTTCATAACTAAGGTAGCTGAATATGAGAACTGCATCCGGCGCAACTTCAATTGCAAATTCTCCATCAAAGTCAGTAACCACTCCATTGGAGGTGCCTTTTTCTATTACGTTCACCCCGGGAATTGGCATTCCTGTAGGATCGGTAACTGTTCCCGAAACCGTTGATTGTTCCTGTTCAACAATATCGTTATCGTTATTTGCCGAAAAATCAAAAATGAGAATAGTCCCGTCCTCTGCATATTCCACTGTATAACCTAATTTGGATACGGTGCTTTTCAATAATTGGCCAACGGTGGTTTTGCCCTTTTTTAAACTAACTTTGGGCATTGCGTCAAATAAATCTATCCTATATATAAAAGTATGGGTGGTTTGTTCTTTAAGAAGGTCAAAAACTTCTTCAACGGGAACAACTTTATTAGATTTAATAATAATTTCTGTGTCTTGGGAAAAAACAGATTTACTTGTAAATCCGAATGTAGTTAGAAAACAAATGGCTAGAAAAGTTTTCATAAGGACGATCAATAAGATTTTCTTTTTGGGCAAAAGAAATGGGAGAAAAATAATTTTCATAAATTTGTATTTAGTTAATTGTTTACATTAATGGAATGGGGATGTGGAAATGTGAGAGTTTTGTTCATCCCCTTTTTTAGATTTGCTTCATAGGCTATATTAAATTATTGGACTGTACTCATTTCGTATAATTCTCTATGATTATTTTGTCTTCTTTGACTTCGAGGGTCGCTTCCTGTGTTTTCTGAATCGATCCCAGAATATTTTTTATTTCTTGTTTTCTGCTAAAAACGCCATTGAACTTCTTTTTTTCAAGGCCTTTATCTTTAAAAATCACTTCCATATCGTACCATCTGGATAAAACGATCATAATCTCTTCCAGGGATTTATTTTCAAATTTGAAAAACCCATCTTTCCAAGAAATTATATTTTCAGGGTCAACCTTATGAACAATTAATTTATTGGTAATGGTGTTAAGTTTTGACTGTTGGTTTGGGGTTAAATTTTCTTGTTGCTGTGTTTTACTATTGGTAATAGTAACTTTTCCTCCCACAAGAGTTGTGGCAATAAACTTATCTTCTTTGTATGCTTTTATATTAAATTCAGTTCCCAAGACCTCTATAACCTGATGTTGGGTCGCCACGACAAAATTCGCTCCCAGATGCATGGTGCTTGGGGAAACTTCAAAATATGCTTCCCCATATAATAATTCAACTTTACGGGAATTGCCGGTAAACCGAACAGGGTATTTTAATTTGGAATCTGAATTCAACCATACCTTTGTGCCGTCGGAAAGTTTCACAAAAAATTCTCCGCCCCTGGGAACGGTCAAGTAGTTGTAAACTATAGCTTCGTCTGCAGCTTGGGGATTTATGGGCTCATAGATGATCTGTGAACCATTACTTTTTATATGATTGTTTTGATAGGTCTTGTCTGTTAAAACAATTTCGGTTCCGTTTCCTAAAGTCAGGACAGCTTTATCATCTCCTATTTCTATGGGAGAGGAAGTTAGGGAAACGGGAATGGTGGAAGCCGGTTGTTCATTTTTTGTCAATTGAAAAAATCCAGACACGCCAATAATTGCGATAATAGTTGCAGCGACAGCAATTTTCCAGTACGGGTTTTTCGATTCCTGATTTAATTTAGAATTAATTGATTTCCAAGCCTCATTGGTTTTTACCGTTTCTTTTTCTTTTAAATAGCTCTTCCTCACCTTCAAATAATAAGCTTTGTGCCTGGCGGAGGCATTGTACCATTTATTAAAAGCTGCTTCCTCTTGGGAAGAAAGTTCATTTTTCAGCTTTTTAACCATCAGTGCAAACTCCATTTAACGTCCCTTTATCATTAAGACAACAAAAAGAACGGAATGGGTGACAAAAAATTAAATTAAATTTAAACTACTGGTGAAACAGAGTATGAAAAAATAAAAAGGAGATTGACTTTGTATCAGTGTTTTCGCCCTTTTGAGCTGGGTTTTGATCGTATTGGCGGAAATATTCAATTCATTTGAAATTTCTGAATAAGAGTAATGCTGTCGATATTTTAAATTGAATATCGTTTTCATTCTTTTCGGCATCGCTTCTACAAGAAGTAAAACTTTATTGAATTTTTTTATTCTCTCTTCCTGGAAATTATCAAGATCATCACCAAGTTCGTTATGGGTATATTCCAGAATTTCAAGATCATCGGTTATTTTGAGGGTTTTCAAATAATTCAAACCCTTATTTCTAACCATTTTATACAAATATCCCTTTACGGAAGTAGTGATGGTAATGTTGTCTGCATTTTCCCAAAAATAGATGAAAACTTCCTGCACTAAATCTTCACTACTCGCACGATCACAAAGATATCCATCGGCATAAATTACCAACGAATCATAGTATAGATGGAACAGGCGTTTAAAACTGTCTTGATTTCCATCCCTGATTTCACGTAAAAGAAGATTAGGATTCAAAAAATAAAAGTTTTGTTAAATTTAATAAAAAATCCTGAAAATCCAAATTTTATTTCCTAAATCAAACTTCCATCCAAACCTTAGTTTTTTTTCCGGACCTAGTGTAGACACAAATTAGTTTTGCTACATATATTTATTTTAACTATCTTGTATAGGTAAAATATTTAGATGAAACGACCAACTGTTAAATTATCGCCGGAAGAAATAGATTATTTACGTTCTTTTAAAAAGTCCGGCAAGAGAAGCCAGCG
>Ga0307486_1002442_pt1 | contig 12967 bp, 8 predicted proteins | sample CBIW02metaG_FD_203663 | JGI IMG/M metagenome (GOLD analysis project Ga0307486, IMG submission 203663) | Sea-ice brine microbial communities from Beaufort Sea near Barrow, Alaska, United States - CBIW 0.2 | ecosystem: Environmental > Aquatic > Marine > Coastal | place: USA: Alaska | collected... | reverse complement strand
CAAAGGCCGAGTTGTCGGTCGATGATGCGATGTTAATGGTTGCCGCACCTTCGTGAACCAGCAAGACAAGAACGTCTGCTTCGCCGTTGGTGTCATCACCGTCGGTGAGGTAATCGGCTACCCGGTCTACCTCGCTAACGATTCCGCGGACCTCAAGCGACGCGATGCCAGCGGGGCTGACAAGCTCGTTGAGGCTCTCAGTGACGGCACCAATGAATCCGACCGTCACACCATCGAACTCCTGCAGGAAGAACTCGTCATAGGCCGGAGCATTTGTTGCCCGGTCGTAGAGGTTCGCTGCTAGGTATGGCCAGTTGGCGGCATCCAAGATGCGGTCGTCAACATCGGCGCGACCCTGATCGAATTCGTGGTTACCGAAGGAACTAGTGGAGAGTCCAATCTCGTTGAGCACGTCGATCGTGGGCTGATCGTTCTGAATGAACGAGGTGAACGTGGATGCACCAATGAAGTCACCGGCACCAACAAACGTGGTGTTGGGGTTCTGTGCTTCCCAGTAGTTCACCATTCCACCGAGCTGAGCTGCGCCCGGGATGCCGCGATCAGCTTCGATGCGACCGTGGAAGTCGTTCGTTGTGAGAATCTCGATCTCGACAGGCACAGCCTCTGTGCTGAGGCCAATGCTGATCGGGTCGTGGTCACTTGAACGGAACACAGTGCCTGCTTCGGCAGCGCCGAAGGCATAGCCGCGATCGCCCCACTCTGGAGAGTTGATATTCCAGACCGCAGCATCCGTGACCTTGTCAGCAAGCGACGGCGAAACGATGATGTGATCGAGCGATCCCAGTTCACCGTCGAATGTGTAGGTGTACTGGCCGTCAGTGCTGGCAGCAAGAGTGTCAACATATCCTGCCGAGGTGAACACCTGAACCGGGTCCTCCTCGGAGTAGGAGTTGAAGTCACCAACAAGAACAACCTGGTCGCTCTTGGTGGAGTCTGCCGAAATGGTGTCGACAAGTGCCTTCACTGCGGTGGCCTGCTCAACACGCTCGGTGTTGAAACGACCTTGGCCGTCAGCGGGCTCAGCACCCGATCCGCCCTTTGACTTGAAGTGGTTAGCAATCACCGTAATGAGTTCACCATTCGACTCAAAGGTTTGAGCGATCGGCTCACGCGCGATGTCCCAGACCGTCTCGTCAACTTGAGTGAAACTGTCACCCACGGGAATGACGGATGCCGGCTTGAAGATGATCGCGTTCGTGATGAAGTCGGTGATGGCCGCATCGTTGAGGGCTGCTGGAGTGCGAACGTAGTCCCACGTTCCTGCACCGGCCGCCGCGTTGAGAGCACCCACGAGATCCATGAGAGCTTCGTCAAGGCCGCCACCCAACTTGATCGAGTTCTCGATCTCTTGGAGACCAACAACATCCGCATCAAGCGAGTTGATTGCTGCAACGATTTTCGACTGCTGAATAGCAAACTCTTCAGCGGTGTCAGCGCCACGGGCATCGGGGTCTTCACTCGTCAGCGTCGTGAAGTAGTTGAAGACGTTGAACGCGGAAACCTTGAAGTCACCACCGACAAGCGGGGCCGAGGCTACGCGCGGGTTCGTCGATGCGAAAGTGGGGCGGTACTCTGCCGCACTCGAATCGTTGATTGCGATGGTCGGCTGCAAACGCCAGTCATTAAAGCCGTAGCTCAGAATGTAGGGGTTCGCGGGGAACTCAACGGTGTCACCGTTGCGAACGACCGTGCCAGTCGAGAAATACGGCTGGTCGCCCGGATGTGAACTGCTAGTAACTTGGGCGTTGTAGCCGTCATCGAGCAAGATACGGCCCGCGCGGTTAGCAGCAGCGATCGCGTTTGCGGCATCGCCGGCATCCGTGGTTTCTGTGCTCTTGACGGCGAGTTCCTCGGGGCTGAGCCAGAGGGTGCCGAAGTTGTAGATCTGGTGGCTAGAGCTAACGAGATAGTCGCCGGTGGGCGCTACCAGCATTGACTCGAGTGGTTCGCGGTCATTTCCGACGACGCTGGCGTCAAGCTCCGTTGCTTGCACCTTTTCTGCCTCGGGAAGGTCCGCAGCGGAGGTAACGAGTTCAACGAGTGTGGAGGATGAGGCCGCAGCGATCTGAGTTTGACCGAAGCGCTCCTCAACGCGGCCGCTTGCGGTGACCTTGTCACCGATCGCGACGTCTGGGTTCGCGATGTTGAGGTAGACGAAGATCCCGTCGGATGCACCGGGCGTTGCATCTGTAGCGCCGCCCGAACCTGGAGTCTGGATGACAATGCCGGCGTAGCCAGAGGCACCGCGGTAGTCAGCAGTGACGATACCGTCGACGGTGACGGTGGCGCCCGCCATTGGGCTCGATGCTGTTGTGCCTTGAACTTCGGCGATTGTTGCTGTCGCTTCGGCGGCAATTGCGGCCGGAGCGATAATTGTGGTCAACGCGATCGCGCACGACGTGGCAAGTGCCCCGATCGTGAGTCGCGTTGGCCTGCTGCTTCGATAATGCATAGCGGGCAGTCCCCTCGAGAGTTGTTAAATCTGCGGTCTACCCCCTTTGGGGGATAGAAGTGACCATCGACCTGCTCACAGCTCATTCCAAGGGTTTAAAAGAATTGCTCATCTGAGCGCAATCCGCTGTTCATGTGCGCATTTAGTGCTCGCTCATGCTTCGCGCAGCATGTATTCAGGCTATATTCGGGCGTCGCTCAGCGAGCGGTCGACCGTGCAAATGCGTGCGCTCGCGCAGCCAAGGAACGCGAGATGCGGCCAAAAAGTTCCACACTGGCCTGCCCCGGCCAGCCAGCGGGCAGCGCGGAATTTGGCAGTCCGGGGTCGAGATAGGGGATAACCCGCCACTGATCCAGAGCATGAATATAGCGGGCAAAAGCTTCACCGTCGCTCTCCGTCGACTCTACGAGAGTCGAATGTTGAGCCAGAAATCGTTCGTGAAGGTCGCGCAATCGTTCAAGATCCCACCACTGGGCTGCGGCATCCGCCAACGATCCCTCTGCTTCTGGTCGACCGGCAACGAAAAGGGTTGCACACTCACGAAGATCGAGGTCTTCGAGAATTGTCAGCACCTCGTCTTTGAGCGCTGCGGGGCAAATCCAGAGGCCAGTGGCGACCGTTCCACAGCCAATCCACCCCAGCCGACGACGCAACTGGTGCCGCGCATCTCTGCGTGATTCTGGGATAGAAAACGAAATCAAACACCACTTGTCGTCCTCATGCTGCTGACGAAAGCTGAAAATTCGGCGATCGCCGCTCTCGAGCATCGGCACCGCATCTGCGTTGACTCGATAGCCATGCCTGCCGTCAACCGTCTCGGGGACGATGAGTCCTTTCGACTTCACGCGCGCAATGGCGCTGCGAGCGCCATTCGCGGAAACGCCCAACGCCTCCATGATGCGCACGAGTTGCGCCGACGAGATCCAGCCACCGAGTTGGCGCAGTTGCGAGCCAATGAAGGTGCGCAGCAGAGACGTGGCGCTGCCCGGCCGGGAGTCGAAGTCATCCAGAATCACGGTTGCTTACTTCACCATCAACGCGCGAATAGCCTCTATGCCCAGTTGCACTTCGCTATAGGTAGTGCTGAGGGGCGATAGTCCTAAGCGGATGCCGTGGGGCCGACGGAAGTCAGGAATGATTCCCTGCTTCCATAGTTCGGCATTCACGCTCGCGAAGCTTTCGTGGTCGATCGTGATGTGGCTGCCACGCTCGTCAGCGTTGCGCGGCGAGCTCACCGTGACACCAAGCGGGACGAGCATTTCGTCGACCAGGTCGAGCGCATATTCGGTGAGTGCCACCGACTTTGTCCGAATCGCTGCGATGCCGGCCTGCTCGATGAGGCTGAGCATGTCTTGCATCGCGAGCGACCCCACAATCGATGGGGTGCCACTGATGAAGCGCCGGATGCCGTGGTGCGGCGCATACCCAGGCCCCATTTCGAAGGGCCTGCTGCTGCCCATCCACCCCTGGATCGGTTGGGTCATGCTCTCGATGTGTTCGGCGCGCACATAGCCGAAGGCTGGGGAACCGGGCCCACCGTTGAGGTATTTGTACGTGCATCCGGCAGCGAGGTCTACGCCCCAGTCGTCGAGCTGGGTTTCGACGACTCCCGCCGAGTGGCACAGGTCCCACAGCACGAGCGCCCCAGCGTCGTGGGCGAGCGCAGTGATTCCTGGCATGTCTGCGAGGTAGCCAGAGCGGTAGGCAACATGACTGATCACGACGAGCGCAGTTTTCTCGCTGAGCGCCGCACTCAGATCGGCTGCAGTGACTCCCCCGTCAACTGGCGGGTCGATCCAGCGGAGCGTCTTGCCGAGTTCGGCGGCGATGCCCTCAACAAGGTAGCGGTCGGTCGGAAAGTTGCCGGTGTCGATGACGATCTCGCTGCGGTCGGGGCGTGCACCGAGCGCCGCGCGAATTAGTTTGTAAAGCACTACCGTCGTGGAATCGCCGATGAAGGTTTGCCCTGCAGCGGCGCCGAGCGTTGCGCGCCCGAGTCGGTCGCCAAGGGTGAGAGGCAGTTCGTACCACGCCTCATCCCAACCACGGATGAGGCGGCCGCCCCATTGTTCGCTGACGAATGACGCCAATTGTTCGGCACTCGCGATGGTTGGGCGACCGAGTGAGTTGCCGTCGAGGTATGCGCGCACTTCCGGTGAGCGCACAAACTTGTTGGGGAAGGCGCGAAGCGGGTCGGCAGCGTCTCTGGCGGTGGCATCCGAGGCTGTTTCGCCGAGTGTGGTCGTCAATTGGTCCTCATTAGTTCGGGTGCGGATACTACTGTTGCGGTCATCAGCCATTCGGCGAGATCCGTGTCACGGTCGGGAACGGTGGGCAGGTAGCTCGCGACCGCGCCAAAGGTTGTTAGGCAGAGGGCGCGCAAGAGTGAATCGTCGCGCACGCCAGCATTGTGGAGCGCCTTAAGTTCACGCTGGTTGAGACCCGGTGGCAGATCGCCGTTGCCTAGATCAGTGCCGTAGTGAACGATGCCGCCGGCACTGTGAAAGCGGCGTAGGTTGTCGCTCGCGACCTCGAAATCTGTACCGCCGTGACCATAGCCGTGGATGTCGAGGGTGCTCACCCAGGAGTGTCGCCCGGCCGAGAATCGAGAATCGGTCTCGGCCATCGCCGCGATCAGCTCGTCGTCAAGTCGTTCGGTCCACGGCGTGTGCGCGAGACGGTCGACGCCAACCTCGAAAGCCCGCAACGCCTGGCCCGAACCCTGCGCGTGAGCGACAACGTCACACCCCCTGCTGTGCGCATATTCGACGAGGGCGCCCAAAATGACATCGTCGATGACAGGACCATCGTCGCTGTTTAGCGCGATTTTCACCATCGTCGCGCCCGCCGCGACTTGCTCCGCTACTGCCACAATTGCTTGCTCGGTCGTCGAGACCTCGCGCACGGCAAGCGCGGCGGCCCACGCGCGCTGCGATGGGTAGCCGCCGGGCGCCGTGATGAACGCTCCCGCGTACCGCAGCCTGGGCACCGCGTCATCCGCTTGCCACCCGGCCAAGCGTGCCGGGTCGCCACCCAAGTCGTCGACTGCTGCGAGCCCACCAGCGATGAGAGCGCGCGGCTCGGTCAGGCCGAGGTGTACGTGCGAGTCGCGAAAGCCGGGCAGGAGCACTCCCGGAAGCTTTCGCGCGGTGGCGGTGGGGGCATCCGGAACTACGGAAATGCCGTGCTCGTTGACCCGGACCGTGGCTGGGCCGTGCCAGTCGTGCAGCCAATAGGCATCAATCGCAAACTCAACCGTTGGGTTCACGAGCGCCCGATCTCGGTGCGCACCGCGAAGAGTTCGGGAAAGAAGGTGAGATCGAGTGCTTTTTGCAGGAACCCGACGCCGCTTGATCCGCCGGTGCCGCGCTTCATTCCGATAATGCGCATCACGGTTTTCATGTGACGGAAGCGCCACAACTGGAAGTTGTCTTCGAGGTCGACGAATTCTTCGCAGGCTTCATAGGCGAGCCAGTGCTCGCTCTCGTTGTCGTAGATGTGGCGGAACGTCTCGATGAGGTCATCGTTTTGCTCGTAACCGCGGGTGACATCGCGGTTGAGTACGGCATCCGGGATGTCATAGCCGTGGCGGCTGAGGTACCGCAAGAACTCGTCGTAGACGCTGGGCTCGGCGAGGAGCTTGCTCAGCAGGGCGTGCGCTTCGGGGTGCGATTCGAAGACTTTGAGCATGCCCGCGTTCTTGTTGCCGAGCAAGAATTCGACCGCACGGTATTGGTGCGACTGGAACCCGGATGAGCTACCTAGGTAGTCGCGGAACTGCGAATACTCACTCGGGGTCAGCGTTGCGAGCACCGACCACTGCTCGGTGAGGGTGCGCTGGATGTGCTTGACGCGGGCGATGCGTTTGAGCGCAATCGAGAGGTTGTCGTTGGCGATCAGGTCACGGGCCGAGGTCAGTTCGTGAATGACGAGCTTGAGCCATAGTTCAGTGGTCTGATGCTGGATGATGAACAGCATCTCGTCGTGATGCTCGGGAGTGCTCTGCGGGGTTTGAGCGCTCAGCAAGGTGTCGAGCTCTAGGTACGCGCCGTACGACATCCGCTTACTGAAGTCGGTGACAATATCGTCTTCTATGGCGCGTTCGCTGTGAGTATCGGGCATGCCGACACCCTATTGCACTTTTACGACGACCGCCACAGTTGCGTTCTTGCTGGGCGCATGTCGGCCTACCCGCTGAACGCGCTCACTCCCCGGACACATCTCCGTCAAGCTCGGATTCGTCAGCGTCGGCTCGCCGAGCTGCACGGCGTTTGCGTTTCTCGTTCGCCGCGGCCAGAGCCTTGCGCGCGAGGGCATTCGCTTTGCCGCTGGCCTTCTTCGCGGTCTCAAACTCTGTGCCCAGAAGGGCGAGCCCGCCGATTGCGACGAGGGAACCCGGACCAGGCAATGGGATGAGCGCGACGCCAAGCGCGACCGTCGTACCGCCCACGACACCAACAGTTGTGCGATAGACGCGGTTCGCTTTCGGGTTTTTGCGGATTGCCTCGCGCGTACCGTGCGCAGCAGAACTCGTCGCATGCCCGAGTGCCGAACCTGCACGCGCAGCGACTGACGGTTTGTCGTTCATGATGCGATTCTACGAGACGGAGCTGATGCCCTTCCCGCCTGTCAGCGCAGAAGCCCCGGCCTCGATGACGAGGCTGATGCCATCGACGTGGATGCCGCGGGCGCAACGTCTGTAGCGACCGGTGACATGATCAGTGCCCCGCCCGCCATGCTTCGGATAGTCTCCCGCACTCGCTCATTGGACCGCAGTCGAAAGAACACCCGAAAACTGGTCACGAAGACAACCGTCAAGAGCAACTTGCTGTACCCGGAGTGGGGAGAGAATTGGCGACGGATCCTCGATAAGGTCAGTCGCATGTCCGATCAAATTTTCTACACAAAAAGCCGCGTTAGCGGAAAAAATGCCGATGTGCACATTTTCAACAATCGGGTCGAGTGGTCTCTTGCGCCGCGCGGTTCGGGCTGGAACATCACGGCGGTCGTTGTTGCTATCTCCACCGCTGGAATCAGCTTGATCTGGTTCCGGCCCTCGTTTAAGTCGCAAGCCACAGAAATGATTCCTGCATCTAAGATTTCGTCGGTTCAGACTAAGAAGGACGGACCGGTGAACACCAAAGTCACGGTGGTCACTTCTGGCAACACGATCGAATTTCGCACCGGCCATGACAAGGCTCAGCAGATTCAACAAGCGCTGACGGGGCTTGCGACGGCGTAGGTTTCACGGCTGGCGGGCGTTCTAAAACTTGACACACAGCGCCGCCCTGATCTCCTCTTAAACGCAGAAAGCCCCGGATGCCGACCACTGTTAGTGGGGCATCCGGGGCTTTCGTGTGCGTGTGGTTAGAGCGCAGCCAGCTTGTCGATGTACGCATCGCCGGGTGCTACGTCGACCGACTCGGCGTCGATCTCGGCGCGGCCCAGCAGTTCATCCATCTTGCGACGACGGTTGCGGTTGATCAACGTGACAACGGTTCCGACCTTGCCCGCGCGCCCGGTACGGCCAGAGCGGTGCAGGTACGTCTTGTACTCCTCGGGAGCGTCAGCCTGAATGACGAGGCTGATGTCGTCAACGTGGATGCCGCGGGCTGCAACGTCTGTCGCGACGAGCACGTTTACCTTGCCGCTCGTGAGCATCTGCAGGTTGCGGGTACGACGTGACTGGTTGAGGTCACCGTGGAGGCTTGTTGCCGGAGTTCCACCCATGCTCAAGAAGTCGGCCATCTCTTCAGCGAACGCACGCGTGCGGGTGAAGACAAGAGTCTTGCCCGTGCCTGCAGAAAGCTGCTTGATGATCGCACGCTTGTCGCGCTGTTCGATGAGGAGAACCTTGTGATCGATCGTGGAAGAAGCCTGGTCTTCACCAGCAACCTCGTGCACGGCCGGGTCAACAAGGAATTCCTTGACGAGAGTGGCGACACGCTTGTCGAGGGTTGCCGAGAACAGCAGCTTCTGGCCGCCTTCGCTCGTCTCACGCAGGATGCGCTGCACGGGCTCAAGGAACCCGAGGTCGCACATGTGGTCTGCTTCGTCGAGAACAGTAACCTTCACCTGGCTGAGGTCGAGACGACCCTGCTCGATGAGGTCTTCAACACGGCCGGGGGTCGCGATGATGACATCGACACCACGGGTGAGGGCTGCAACCTGCTTGTACTGAGGAACGCCACCTACGATTGTCGTGGTGAACAGGCCAACGCTGCGAGCGATGGGCTGAATGGTGCGGTCGATCTGCTGAGCAAGCTCGCGGGTCGGAGCCAGGATGAGGGCGCGCGGCTTGCGGCCCATCTGACGGTCCTTGCCGCCATTGTTTTCCATGAGGCGCTCAACGAGGGGCGCACCGAAAGCAATGGTCTTGCCCGATCCGGTCTTTCCGCGACCAAGAACATCCTTGCCGGCGAGAACGTCGGGGATGGTTGCTGCCTGAATGGGGAACGGCGTCTCTGCACCCATGGATGCGAGCTGACGCGAAATGTTCGAGCCAATTCCGAGGTCGATGAAGGACTTGCCTTCAATGTCGCTCGCGGTAACTGCTTTAGCTACGAGACGCTCAAGAACAACATCTTCCTGCTGCGCATGCGATGACTTTGCGTCACGGTTCGGGTAGTAGGAGCTTTCGCGAGGCTCGGAACGCTGGGGGCGCTCGGCGCGATCGTTGTATGCGGGGCGCTCAGTGCGCTGGGCACGGTCGTTATACGAAGGACGCTCGGTGCGGCCGGCTGAACCACCACGGTCCGGACGGTCACCATATGACGGACGCTCGGTGCGCTGCGGGCGCTCGTTGCGGTCGTTGTACGAGGGACGCTCGGTGCGGCCAGAGTTGTTGCGGTCGTTGTACGAAGGACGCTCTGAACGACCGGCCGAACCGCCACGCTCTGGGCGAGAGTCGCGCTGGGGACGATCATTGTAGCCGCCACGCTCGGTGCGCTGCGGGCGCTCGTTGCGGTCGCCGCGCTCGGGGCGTGCGTCACGCTGCGGGCGGTCACCGTAGGCGCCGCGCTCGTTGCGCTGCGGACGGTCACCATAGGACGGGCGCGCGTTGCGGTCGCCTGTTTCGGGGCGTCCACCACGCGCTGGTTTTTCGCGAGGAGTCCAGTCGGGGCGGCGGTCATCGCCGCGTCCGCCGCGGGGTGCTGCGCCTGGGCGGCGGTCACCGGTGCGCTCGGCACGGTCATCCGCGCTCCAACGACGCTTGGGTGCTTCGCCCTGATCGGCACGGTAGCCGCGGTGGCCTTCGCTGCGTGCTCCGCTGCCGCCCTTAGGGGCAGACTTGAAGTTTTTGTTGCCACGGCCTGTGGCAGGTTTATTGAAATTAGGCATTGTTCTTTCCGGGTTATTCGTAGATGGAACACATCTAGTGCGTGGAGCACGCGCGCACGCTAACGCTCACAAGTTCCAACTAAAAAGAACTAACGCGAGCATTCGTGCACTGCACTTCTGAACCCGGGCAGTCTTTGACCGAGGCCGTCACATACATTCGTGTGATTGTCACCAGCTGCCTAAACTTCTCAGACACATGCTGGCAAACCGGCCCGCAAGACTTACAAACCCTTACGCGAGATTTCGCGCTGTCTTGAGCCGACTTAACTACGTTACTCCATTGCAGGCTCGATAGCGAGGGGCGAATGGATGCCGAACCCGAGCGAGCGGGTCGTTCACTGGCTCGCGGTGCGTACTTTACGGCCGGTGGCCGAAGGGGAGATCGCCACTCTGGGCCAGCACGGGCTTGAACGTCTTCGCGTCGCGACGTTCCACCCACTTGTGATGGTCGCGCAAAGCGCCAGTAACGGCAGCGCGAATCAGCAAGTATGTCAATAACACACCCACCAAAAATACGACCAACTGCAGCAGGACTGCGCCTTCGAAGATAGAAAGATTGTCGAGCATAAGTGCTCCCTTACTGTTTGAGGCGCGAGCTAATGAGGAACTGCAGAGCAAACGTATCGATGTGTTCACCAACCGGCGCTATCCAATCGCCCACCGGAGGTAATGAACGTGCCAGAAGCCCTAGTCCGCAGTAGCTACCGAACCGGCCTCACGGGGAGGCTTTTTCGCGGCGCGACGGCTCTTGCGATCGGTGCCCGCAGCCTTACGGTCGTCGCGACGTTCCTTGGCGCCTTCGACCAGGTAGTAAAGAACGGGCAGAACCACCAAGGTCAGCAGCGTCGAGGAGACGAGTCCACCAATAACGATGATCGCAAGCGGCTGCGAAATGAAGCCACCCTCACCGGTGAGGCCGATACCGAGTGGAAGCAGCGCGAAAATCGTCGCGGCCGCGGTCATCAGAATCGGGCGAAGTCGACGTGACGACCCTTGGATGATCGCCTCGCGGGCACGCATACCCTTCACGCGGTACTGGTTGATGAGGTCAACGAGAACGATCGCGTTGGTCACGACGATACCGATGAGCATGAGCACACCGATCAGCGAAGCAACACCCAGCGGGATGCCCGAGATCACTTGCAGCGCAATCGCGCCGGTCGCCGCAAACGGCACCGAAACCAGCAATAGCAGCGGTTGGCGCAGGCTCTTGAACGTCGCAACCATCACGACATAAACGATGAGGATTGCCACGAGAAGGGCCAGACCCAGCTGCTGGAACGCATCCGTCTGCTCCGTGGCGACACCACCGAGCTCAGCCGAAGCGCCAGCGGGCAACTTTGCCTCATCGACGGCAGCGGCAACCAGCGCGGATGCCGTACCCACATCGTCGCTGCCCGGCGTCACGCTCAGAGTCGCACTGCGCACGCCCTTCACCGAAGTGATACTCGCCGGTCCGTCTTCGACGGCCACGGTTGCCACATCGGTGAGAGGAACCAACCCGGCCGCACCGGGGATCGAGAAGGTGCGCAGCTCCTCAAGGGTGAGCGGGGCCGCCTCGTTGAGAATGTAGATCGAAAGAGTTGCCTCGTCGATGACGGCGCTGCCAACGGCGCTCGGGTTCATGGCGCCGGCCACGATTCCACCGACAGCAATTTCGCTGAGGCCAAGCTTGGCGGCCTTCGCGCGGTCAACCGTGATTTCAATGAATGGCTGCTGCTCCGAGAGGTTGCTGGTCGCCTCGGCCACGACGTCAAGGCCGCGCATCTGCTCGAGCAGGGCATCCGATGCTTCGCGAAGTTCTGAATCGCTTGTCGCGGTTATGTTGATCTCAATGTCGCTTGAGGCGAAGCCGCTGGATGCTGCGGCAAGCGTCACCTCGCCAGCGTCGTCGATCTTTGCGACCGCGTCACGCACCGCGGCTTGCAGCTCGACTTGGTCGGCCTCGGGGTCGGTTGTGAGCGAGAAGGTGCTGGCACCGCTGCCCGAGAATGCTGCGCGCAACGAACCACCGCTTGAGCCGATCGAGAGTTGAACGGTGTCGACACCATCCAGCCCAATCAGGACTTCTTCGACTTTCTGTGCCGCGACATCGCGGGCCTCAAGGCTAGTGCCAAGGGGCAGCGTTTGGCTGACGGTGAGCGTGTTCTGCCCGCTGTCGCCAATGAAGTTGGTCTTCATGAAGGGTACGAGCGCAACGGTGCCACCGAGCAAAAGTACTGCCGTGAGAAGTGTTGCAACCGGGCGCTTCAGGGTCCACTTGATCACCGGGAGGTAGCCACGCTGCAGTGCAGTGGTCTTCTCCACTTGAGGCATGCTAACGGCGTGAGCGTGCTCGACAGCTTCTTCAGTGTGACGGGGCGCAACCTTGTTGCCAAGGAACCAGTAAGCCAACACGGGAACAATCGTGAGCGACACGAATAGCGATGCGGCGAGCGCGATTGCCGTGGTGAGAGCGAATGGCCGGAACAGTTCACCGGTGATGTCTCCGACGAGCGCGAGCGGCAAGAACACCGCAATCGTGGTGACAGTGGATGCCGTAATGGCTCCCGCAACTTCCTTCACCGCCGTCTGAATGGCCTGCAGTTTGGGTTCCCCCAGCGAGACATGACGTTTGATGTTCTCAATGACGACGATGGAGTCATCCACCACTCGTCCGATTGAGATCGTGAGCGCACCGAGGGTGATGATGTTGAGCGTGTAACCCGAGACCTGCATCCCGATGAAGGTGATGAGTACGGATGCGGGGATTGAAATTGCGGTGACCAGCGTCGAGCGAATCGACAGGAGGAACACCAAGATCACGATTACGGCGAAGACGAGCCCGAGCAGCCCCTCGGTGGTGAGGCTGTTGATGGACTCTTCGATGAACGGTGCCTGGTCAAAGACGACAGTGAATTGGGTGTTGCTGCCGAGCGCACTTTCCAACTCAGGAATGAGGTCGTTGACCGCTTGCGAAACGGCGACGGTGTTGCCCGCGGGGCTCTTGGTGATGGCAATCGTGAGCGCATCATTACCGTTGACGCGCGAAATTCCGGTGGCCGGATCGTCAATCACTTCGATGCTTGACACGTCGTCAAGAGTCACGACGTCTGTGTTGGTTCCGCCCAGTAGCGGCAGGGCAGCAATCGCATCAGTCGACGTAATGCGGTT
>Ga0307486_1002439_pt1 | contig 12984 bp, 12 predicted proteins | sample CBIW02metaG_FD_203663 | JGI IMG/M metagenome (GOLD analysis project Ga0307486, IMG submission 203663) | Sea-ice brine microbial communities from Beaufort Sea near Barrow, Alaska, United States - CBIW 0.2 | ecosystem: Environmental > Aquatic > Marine > Coastal | place: USA: Alaska | collected... | reverse complement strand
ATTGTTTAATTTTATGCGTTCGGTAAAAAAAACCTACAATATGGCTATTAATAAACCTTTTAACCTCAATAAGTGGATTGAGCAGAACCGCGATTTGTTGAAACCTCCGGTTGGGAACAAGAGTATTTATATGGATTCTGACGATTATATCGTGATGATCGTGGGTGGGCCAAATGCCAGGAAAGATTATCATTATAACGAAACTGAAGAACTTTTTTACCAATTGGAAGGGAATATTGAGGTGCATGTGCAGGAAAATGGTGAGAAAGTTACGATGAAAATGGGTCCCGGGGATATGTATTTGCACCCGGCAAAAGTGCCGCATTCTCCCGTTCGGCACGAAGGTTCCATAGGTTTGGTGATAGAGCGCAAACGTGTGGGGGAGGATTCAAAGGATGGTCTTTTGTGGTTTTGCGATAATTGCAACAATAAATTATATGAGGTTTATTTTCCTTTGCAAAATATTGAAACCGATTTTTTAAAACATTTTAAACATTTTTACGAAAGTAAGGATTTGCGCACCTGCGATAAATGCGGTACGGTAATGCCTATAGACAAACTGTTTACGGCAGATAATGATTAATGGGTATTTTTTTATTATTTTCGCAATAAATAAATACCAAAACAGATAAAAACACAAATAAATGAGTGAAATAGCAGAAAAATTTGGAATTAAAAAAGCCCTGAAAGAACTGGGAATTGAAGATGTAAATGCAGGAACTTCTACCGGGCATGATTTTTTTGGTAGCGGAGAAATTATTGAATCCTATTCTCCTGTTGATGGCGCCTTGATCGGGAAGGTGAGATCTACCACAAAAGAAGATTTTGAAAAGGTGATGACTACCGCAACCGCTGGTTTTAAAACCTGGAGATTGATGCCTGCGCCACAACGTGGTGAAATTGTTCGTAAATTTAATGATGAATTGCGCCGGTTAAAAGAACCATTGGGGAAACTTGTTTCTTATGAAATGGGAAAATCCTACCAGGAAGGTTTGGGCGAGGTGCAGGAAATGATCGATATATGCGATTTTGCAGTTGGCTTGTCTAGACAATTGCACGGATTTACCATGCACTCTGAACGTCCGGGACACCGTATGTACGAACAATACCATCCGCTTGGTGTGGTAGGGATTATTTCGGCGTTTAACTTTCCTGTGGCCGTGTGGTCATGGAATACTGCTTTGGCCTGGGTTTGCGGAGATGCCTGTGTTTGGAAAGGATCGGAAAAAACACCAATAACTTCTGTGGCCTGTCAAAAAATAGCTGCCCGCGTATTTAGTGAAAACGGAGTACCGGAAGGGATTTCCTGTTTGATCACAGGAGATTATAAAGTTGGGGAAATGATGACTACGGATAATCGTATTCCACTTATTTCGGCAACAGGTTCTATCAAAATGGGTAAAATTGTAGCTTCCAAAGTTGCAGAACGTTTGGGAAGATCTTTATTGGAATTAGGAGGAAACAATGCCATCATTGTAACTCCGGATGCCGATGTGAAAATGACGGTTATTGGAGCGGTGTTTGGAGCGGTGGGAACTGCCGGACAACGCTGTACTTCTACCAGAAGGTTGATCATTCACGAATCTGTTTACGATAAGGTGAAAGATGCCATAGTTGCCGCTTATAATCAAATAAAAATCGGAAATCCGCTGGATGAGAACAATCACGTGGGGCCGGTAATAGATAAAGATGCGGTTAAAAATTACCAAGACGCGCTTGACAAAGTAGTAAAAGAAGGCGGAAAAATTATCGTTGAAGGTGGTGTTCTGGAAGGTAAAGGCTATGAAAGCGGATGTTATGTAAAACCAGCAATTGCCGAAGCCGAAAATCATTATGACATCGTGCAGCACGAAACTTTTGGACCGGTATTGTATATGATGAAATATTCAGGAACTGTGGAGGATGCCCTTGAAATTCAGAATGGTGTGAAACAGGGATTATCTTCGGCCATTATGACCAATAACTTAAGGGAAGCAGAACGTTTTCTTTCTGTAACAGGATCTGACTGCGGAATTGCCAACGTGAATATTGGTACCAGCGGTGCTGAAATAGGAGGTGCTTTTGGTGGCGAAAAAGAAACCGGTGGTGGACGCGAATCCGGATCGGATGCCTGGAAAGTTTATATGAGAAGACAGACAAATACCATTAACTATACTACGGAATTGCCTTTATCACAAGGGATCAAGTTCGCTTTTTAAGAATTTTTCCAGATGGAAAAATTTGAAAAGTAGTATTAAATGATCAAATTGTAAGAAAAACCGCTTCGAAAGAGGCGGTTTTTTTATTTTTAACCTTGAAACAAGCAACTGTTAATTGGAGCCTAAACAGCATTTTTTGTATTTCTTTCCGCTTCCACAAGGGCAGGGTTCATTTCGGCCTGTTTTAGAAAGTCTAAGATCTGATTCCGGAAGTTCATTTAATTTACGGGAATCGTTAAAAGGACCTTTTTCAAAATCTCCTTCATTTTCTATTTCAAAGTCGTCAAAGTCCTCATTTAAATAGGTGTAATTTTCAAAAATGTCATTTTCGAGCTGGTCAAAATATTGATAATCCTGAGCGGGAATATCTTCTGAAATTTCTTCATAGTCTCCACAAATATGAACTGCTACACTTTGGGAATCGAACAACTGTTTTATTTCGGGCAATAATTCATAAAAACCGGCATTGGTCAAATCGGCTATAAAAAAGCCGTAGTATTCAGCACTTTCAACGGTAGCGTCGTCAGGTTTTTTGCAATAGAAATTCAATAATTCCCGGCTCCAATTCAAAATTTCAGGTCTTCTTTCAGGAAATATTGCGGGGATCCTTATAACCGCTTCACCCACAAAACATTTGCTGTACAAGTAAGTATTTGGCTGTTTTAGAAAGTTCATCAGTTTCTCTGTTTGATTTAGCCCGCACCAAAAAATTGCGGGGGAGCCAAAACTGTGCAGCAAATCACCAAACCAGAAATCGTAAAAGCTTTGATTTTGTTTTAGAACCTCCAGGATTTGGTCAATGGCAGATTCCGCTTTTAATTCGATCAACAATAATAATGCATGGCTGGGGAAATTGAAATTTTCATCGTTATAGCCTTCTGTTTCCGCTTTTTTAAGGAAAAATTCTAAACGAACAATGCTGTCGTTTAAAACCCCGATTAAATCTGAGATCAATAATTCCCTGTCTAAAGCGAGTATGGCATTGATTTTTTCAAATTTTATATCATACCCATTTTCATAAAGCCATTGCATTTCTTCCGGGAAATTAAAGTTTGGAAGCGTTGAAGTTTGCAGATCTGATTTTGCCATCTTGAATTCTTTTAGAGAGCTGCAAAATTATAGGTAATTGCCTGAAATTAAAAATTTCTTTCTCTGTTAAACCGAAATGATCTCAGCATCTTTCAGCAATTCTTCCTGGCGGAGTTTTAAGATTACTTGGGCAATTGCAACTACGTCTTTTTCACAATAGATAACTATGCGTGCGATCCCAAGATCTATATAAAACACGTCACGAACCTGGGAGCCGCCTATGTCATCTTTGGGAGAAGCAATTCCCAATACATTGGTCAGCAGATTTAATGAAGTATAGTGCTTGTAATCGCCAAATTTCCACAGTTCCAGGGTGTCCAGATGCGGAACTTCCCAGGGTTTCTTGCCAAACAGATCCAGTTTTGCCGGCAGTGGCAGGTTATGGATCAAAAGTCGGCGGGAAATGTACGGGAAATCGAATTCCTTGCCGTTATGTGCGCAAAGAATATGATGAGGTTTGTGAAAATGGGTCTCGAGCAAATTTGAAAAATCCTTCAGCAATTTTTCTTCGCTGCCGCTAAAAGTTTTTACTCTAAAACTCCGACGCTCCTCCTTGATCTTAAAAAATCCCACCGAAATACATATAATTTTCCCGAATTCGGCCCAGATCCCTGCGTGGTCGTAATATTCTTCAGCGGTAAATTCGTCTTTTCGCTTGTAAATGGTTTTATCTTCCCAAAGTTTCTGTCTCTCTTCAGATAGATCCTTAAATGATTTTTCTTCAGGCACGGTTTCAATGTCGAGAAATAATATGTGTTCCAGGTTGATTTTACGAAGCATTGTTCAGCATTTTATAGGTTTCATCAATATAGATATAAAAATCGGCGTGATGTTTTTCACTTTTTTTCTTCTTAATAAACGCCTGGCCGAGACGCACTATGATCAGGTTGTCTTCCGGAATAACAATTACATATTGCCCCTGCACCCCGCGCAAATAGAAAATCTCTTTATCTTGATAATCGCTCAGCCATAGGCCATAGCCATATTCCGGGGAGTCTTTAAACCTGGGATGGGTTGCCTTTGCCACAAATGTTGAATCAAGGATTTGTTGGTTGTTCCATTTTCCGTGATCTTTGAACAACTTCCCAAAACGCGCAAAATCGCGGGCATTTGAAGAAATACAGCAGTAGGCCTTTTCCATTCCGCTCTCCTTGCTGTCCAGTTGCCATAAAGCATCGTTTTTCATCCCCAAAGGTTGCCAAAAACTTTCGCTTAAATAGGTGGAAAGATTTTTACCGGTGGCTTTTTCCAATACTAAACCTAACAGGATAGTGTTTCCGCTGAGGTATTTAAAGGCAGTTCCTGGCTTATCTATTACTTTTAGGTCCAAGACAACTTCCCGAATATTCTTATCAAAATAAACCCTCGCTGTTTGAGAGAACGGGTTGAAATAATCTTCGTTCCAATCCAGGCCTGAAGACATGGAAGCCAAATCCCCTACCGTCATCGCAGATCCGGAAGGAGTGTTGAATTCAGGCAAAAAATCGGCAACCGGCTGGTCCAGGTTTTTGATAAAACCATCGTCAATCGCTTTTCCCAGCAAGGCCGCAGTAATGGTTTTTGCCATGGAAAAGGAATTGGTTTTGGAATTTTCATCATATCCTTTGGCATAATACTCATACCAGATACTGTCATTCTTTATGATTAAAAATGCGATCGTTCCCAGATCTTTATCGGTTTTCTGAAGTTTTTCGGTAGGTGTGGCGGTATTGTATTGACTGTGTTCTGGCCAGGGCTGATAATTATTTCCTGCAGCAATTGTACGGTTTTCAAATTCGGGATAATCATCAATGTAAGCGGTGGTGTGGCCTGACAAATAAACTACCTGAATTCCCCGTAGAACGTAACCGTAGTCAAAGACCACTAAGAGCAACATAATTAACGCGAGGGCTGCAAGGAAAATTCCGGTGATGCGAAGTATTAATTTCATAGTTAATAAAAATATGAATTTTTTCCGGATAAAATTGAAACTTAATTTGCGGGAGCAGAAAGAATTTAAGAATTTTTTTAAATATTCTATATTTAATTAATTCGAAATTTAATTTCAGAGAGGAAATTAAATTAAAATAATTGAAGTTGAAGTGGTGGATTTTCAAAGTCCAAAAGCCATTTTTTACGCCATAATCCCCCGGCATATCCGGTTAACGAACCGTCGCTGCCAATTACCCGATGGCACGGAATTACGATCCATAGTGGGTTTTTTCCATTTGCGGCTGCAACTGCCCTGATGGCTTTTACATCTCCCAGCTTTTTTGATAATTCCATGTAAGAACAGGTTTCTCCATAGGGAATTTCCAGCAAGGCTTCCCAGACTTTTTTCTGGAACGGAGTTCCTTCCGGGTTAAGTTTTAAATTGAATTCCTTTAATTCCCCCCTAAAATAAGCTTCCAATTGAAGAACTGCTTCGTTCAATTCTGCAGGGATTTCCTCAGAAGGAACCGATGTTTCCCCGGTAATTACAATTTTTGAAATTCCGGCTTCATTTCCGTGGATTTCCGCAATCCCCATCGGGGTTTTTAGATAAGCTTTTTGAAGGTTGTTCATATCTTTGGCTGAATAATGCTTGATCTTTGGGTTCAGGGCATTCCCGGTAATAATTATAGGAAGTACTAAATTAAGGATTATTTTTCGGGGACGGCTTTGTTGAAAGACATTCGAGACGAGACTTGTTTTAATTAAATGAACAACAAATAGTTGCGGAATATTTATTTCTATTTAAGCTGAGAATCTGTGATTTTATAATTTTTTAAATATATTGATTCTGCTTTTTCATTTTTCACAAAGCAGCCTTCTAGCTTTCTTTGATACTTTTAATCCCAATGGGGATAATAAAAAAAGCCCCAAATTACATTCGTTTTTTGGAGCTTTTTCTTTTTCTAAAATGTTCTCTTTATAAAGTTTCTTTTAACCATTTGAAGAACTCATGTTGCCAAACCAGTGCATTTTGAGGCTGCAGCACCCAGTGGTTTTCTTCAGGGATATAAAGAAGTTTGCTCTTGATTCCTTTTAATTGTGCTGCTTGAAAAGCGCCTAAGCCTTGTTCAATGGGAACACGATAATCTTTTCCACCCTGAACGATCATAATGGGAGTGTCCCATTTGTCAACATAAGTTATGGGATTGAATTCGTTAAAGGATTTTTGAGCCACAGCATTATCTTTTTCCCAATAAGCACCGCCCATATCATGATTTACGAAAAATAACTCTTCTGTGGTACTGTACATAGAACGGATGTCAAAAACCCCATCGTGGGCAATAAATGTTTTGAAACGTCCGTCGTGATTTCCTGCCAACCAATATACGGAATAACCGCCGTAACTTGCCCCAATGGCACCCAAACGATCCTTATCTACATAGGGTTCTTTTGAAATAGCATCAATAGCATCAAGATAATCCTGCATCGCTTTTCCGCCCCAATCACCGCTTATTTCAGCATTCCATTCAACACCGTGACCAGGCATTCCGCGTCGGTTTGGCGCTACGATAATATAACCTTCTGAAGCCATCAATTGAAAATTCCAACGAGTGGAATAAAATTGAGACAAGGCAGATTGTGGACCGCCCTGTGCATAAAGCAAGGTTGGGTATTTTTTGTTTTTGTCAAAATTTGGGGGCAGAATTACCCAAACAAGCATTTGTTTGTTGTCTTTGGTAGTAACCATTCTTTTTTCAACTTTTGGCAAATCCAGGTTGTTGTAGAATTCTGTATTTACCAGCGTAATTTGCTTGAAGGTTTTATTTTTCAAATCGAAAGAAAAAATTTCCGAAGCGTGATTCATATCTGTACGGGTAACGATCAATTGACCGTTGTTTTCGGCAACAATTCCGGTAACGTCAAATTGCCCTTGCGAAAGTTGCTGTACCACAGGCATTTTTTTTGTTTTTCCAGGATAATCCACTTTAAAAATCTGAATGGTGCCATCAATTGGAGCAGTGAAGTAGATTTCTTTACTGTTGCTTGCCCAGATAAAACCATTCACGGTTCCATCCCATTGTGAGGTAAGGTTTTGTTTAACGCCATCTTGAAGCACAACAATATCATTTTTATCAGCTTCATAACCTTCAGTCACCATTTGTAACCAAGCTAAAGTTCCTTCTTTTGAAAAAGCTGGATGGGTGTCATAGCCTTTATTTTCCTTAGTAATGTTTTCGGTCTGCTTACTGGCGAGGTCATATTTATAAATGTCAGTATTGGTGCTCACGGCATACTCTGTTCCCGCCAATTTCTTACTTACGTAATAGATATTTTCGCCTTTTGCCCCCCAGATGTAATCCTCGTCGCCGCCAAAAGGAGCTTGCGGGGTATAATAAGGTTGTTGTGGGGTGATGTCAGTTTCTGCACCGGTTTTGGTGTTTTTATAAAAAACGTGATCGTAAGTTCCATCGTTCCAGGTATCCCAGTGGCGGTAGTCCAGAGAAGTATAAACATAGACATCACTTTTTGGAAGATCCTTATAAATATCTTTTCCCGCAACGTCTTTCACTTGAACAGGTTTGTTCATCAAAAGATATTGTCCGTTTGGCGAAAGATTTTTATCGGTCACTTTTGCGTCGTCTTTTGAAATTTCGGTGTAGTTTCCACCTGTTACAGGCATTTTGTAATACTTGGAATCAAAGTTGTTTTCTTCCACATTTGGAGTGGTAACTTTATAGAACAATTCTTTTCCATCAGCGGAAACGCCTATCGGGCTAACTTTTTTCACCTGCCATAAAAGTTCAGGTGTCATTGTTTTTTGTGCATACAAGAAGCCAGCACATAGAAAGGCCAGCAGAAACGTTATTTTTTTCATTTGAATAAATTTCGAAGAAGTGTAAAGTTACTTAAAATAGTTGGCAGCTAATTCCGATTATCGACTTAAACAGAACAAAAAAAGCTGTTGTCGGTTTTTATACCGGCAACAGCTTCTATATATTTAATGCTTTTATGCAGAAAGGTTCATCCTGATAAGTTCATTCCATTTTTTTGCAAGAACAAGTTGGGCATCTGGATCCATACTTGTCTCATCGTCTTCATCGTAAAAAACAATTTCGGTAACTTTTTGCTTCGGATTGTTTTTTATTAATTCCAAACAAACGCGAATTAATGCTTCCTTTCCGGTTTGTTTATTTTTTTCGGCGTGACTCTTTTTTGAGATTTCGCTTACATCTATTTTTTTCAGGTCGATTACGTCAAACTCCATTGCATTTTTGGGTTCTACGACAATCAATTTTTTGGATAAAGAATCCAATCCCAATAAAAGTGAATTTGATAACTCATAATGATCAAGTTTCATTTGATTTTGAGTGCTTAAATCTTTTAATTTTTTTAAACGCCTTTTGTCTTTGGTTGATTGCCAATAGATCATATAAAGGATTGGGACAATAAATAGTAATACTAATGCAATGCCAATTTCGACTGATTTGAAATCCATTTTTTTAAAATTTAAGGTGAATTGAATTTTTTTTATGCTGAAAAATTTCAGGATTACTGAATTTCCCAGCGTACAACAGCATCGGACTTTGTGTCCAAGTCCAGCTGAAATCCTGTTTTTAAATCGGATTTATCACCAAAAAAAATGAAATGGGAAGATTTGATTTTCCAGGATATCCCTTATATCCTGAAGATATGTCCAGGAATTTCTGTTTTCGGGAATATAATATATTAGAAGATCAGAAGATTTTTTCCCTAAGTCACAGTCTGTATTTCCCGAACTGTTTTCCGGTTCAATCTGAAAAAGGCTGATGGAAGATATTTCCTTAAAGAATATCGCGTTTGAATTCTGGTCGGCCTGTAAATAATCAAAATCCCGCGAATCCAAATTGTTATAAACTGCAGGGGCTGAAATAGCATTATTGCCGAAAGCAGTAAAAAATGCCAGCAGCAAAATAGGAATGATACTATTTACCTTATTGAATTTCACATATCAAATGTATGCAGAAAGCAAATAATTTGTTAGAATTTAACAAATAATTATTTTTTAAAATTTTAAAAAAAAATAAACCTCACGGATTTTGATCTTCCGTGAGGTTTATTAATTATTTGTTTTTTTTAAGAGATAAGTTTTACCGCGTCTTTGGCAAAATAGGTAGCTATTATATTTGCACCAGAGCGTTTTATGGCGGTTAGTTGTTCCAAAACAACGGCATCGTGATCCAGCCAGCCTTTTTCGGCTGCAGCCTTGATCATTGCATATTCTCCACTTACCTGGTAAACTGCTACCGGAACATTTACCACGTTTTTAATATCACGAACAATATCCAGATAGCATAAGCCCGGTTTTACCATCACAATATCGGCGCCTTCTTCAATATCCATTAAAGTTTCCCTCACCGCTTCATCGCGATTGGATGGATCCATTTGATAGGTCTTTTTATCTCCAAAACCCGGAGCTGATCCTAAAGCATTTCGAAATGGCCCGTAAAACGCCGAGGCGTATTTCGCGCTGTAACTCATAATTCCTGTCTCGTAAAAACCTTCATCTTCCAACAGGCTCCGAATTTCAAAGATCCTGCCGTCCATCATATCGCTGGGAGCCACAAAATCGGCACCGGCATGGGCGTGAGATAAAGCCATTTCGGCTAAAATAGCGGTTGTGTCGTCATTTAATATTTTTCCATCACTAACAATTCCATCATGTCCATAAGAGGAATAAGGATCCAGCGCAACATCGGTCATGACCAGCATTTCCGGCACGGCATTTTTTACGGTCTTTACCGCGCGTTGCATTAATCCTTCCGGATTTATTGCTTCAGTTCCCGCATTGTCTTTTAAATTTTCGGGAACCTTTACAAATAACAACACTGATTTTATTCCCAATGCCCAGATTTCTTTCACTTCTTTTCCTAAAAGGTCTAGGCTAAACCGGAAACAATCCGGCATAGAGGATATTTCTTCTTTTATGTTTTTTCCTTCAACCACAAATAATGGCAATAAAAAATCGTCGGGGGTGATAATTGTTTCCCGAACCAATGATCTGATCGCTTCCGTAGATCGCAGTCTTCTGTTTCTTCTTAATGGATACATATTATTTAATTTTTCGATTAATGGTTCTCTTTAGGCATTTTCTATTCAATCCAATTCTTCGGATGTTTCAACACCTCCAGCAATTTTTCTTCTTCACTTCCTTTTTCGGGATGATGATCATATTTCCATTGAACATGCGGTGGCAGACTCATCAAAATACTCTCTATTCGTCCGTTGGTCCTTAATCCGAAAAGTGTGCCTTTATCGTGCACCAGGTTGAATTCCACATAACGGCCACGACGTATTTCCTGCCATTCGCGTTGTTCTTTGGAATAAGCGATGTTCTTTCGTTTTTCTGCAATTGGAACGTAAGACTCTAAAAAACTATTGCCTATTTCGGTAACAAAACTATACCAATCTTCCACGGTCATTTTATCCGAAGCTTTGAGATAATCGAAGAATAAACCTCCTATTCCCCGGGCTTCCTCCCGGTGTGCGTTCCAAAAGTATTCATCACAGTTTATTTTATATTTTTGGTAGAAATCGGGATCGTGCTTATCGCAGGCTTCTTTGCAGATTTGATGAAAATGAACAGCATCTTCTTCAAAGAGATAATAAGGCGAAAGATCCTGACCACCGCCAAACCATTGGTCTATGGTATTCCCCTGTTTGTCGTACATTTCAAAATAGCGCCAGTTTGCGTGAACGGTAGGCACCATCGGGTTTTTGGGATGAAGTACCAAACTAAGGCCACAGGCAAAAAAATCGACTTCCCCAACCTTGAAATATTGTTGCATTGCGGGAGGAAGCGGGCCATGGACTTCAGAAATATTTACCCCGCCTTTTTCGAAAACGGCTCCGTTTTCAATTACGCGCGTTCTTCCGCCACCGCCTTCAGGGCGTTCCCAAAGGTCTTCCCGAAATTTTGCCTCGCCATCAACCTTTTCCAGTCCGGTAGTTATTTGATCCTGTAACTTAAGTATGTATTGATAAAATTTATTTTTCATTTAAAGTAGCGTCCTGGCCTTGTTTATTTTTTGAATTAAGCCGAAGGAAAACATTTTGCTTTCCTGTTGTGCGGTTTCATAAACAGCAACGGCTTTTTTTGCGAGCATTGATTGCCGAGCTTCCGCTTCAAAAGGGAGGGATTTTAAAAGTAAATCGGCAAATTGCTCATAATGAGAGAATTCAAAATCGGCAGATTTCAGTTTTTCCAGTAAAACTTCAGTGCTTTGAGTTTCAACATCGTCTAAAGTAATATCCAATATCTTTTTGAGATTGTCACTTAGCTTTTGACGTTGTTCGTTTTTCCACAGCTCGGGGACAAACTCAATATTGAGCATCGAATTGAAAAGCTCGTTTATTTTCTCTTTTTCCTCATCCCTGAGTCCCTTGCTCAACATAAGCCGATATTATTTTTGTGAATATCCCTTTACGGCATCGACAAAAGCCTGGGCATTTTTAACCGGAATATCCGGTAAGATCCCGTGCCCAAGGTTGACGATGTACCTGTCTTTCCCAAATTCATCTATCATATTGTGAACCATTTTTTTAATATCTGCCGGACTTGAATAAAGCCGAGCAGGATCCATATTCCCTTGTAAGGTTATTTTTCCACCGGATAAATACCGTGCGTTTTTTGGAGAACAGGTCCAGTCCACCCCAAGAGCCGAAGCACCTGATTTTGACATTTCGTCCAGGGCAAACCAACAGCCTTTTCCAAAAGCAATTACCGGGGTTTCGTCCTTTAATGCATCGATGATTTGTTGAATATATTTCCATGAAAATTCCTGGTAATCTACCGGGGAAAGCATTCCGCCCCAGGAATCAAAAACCTGAACAGCATCTACACCTGCGACAACCTTTGCCCTTAAATAGGCAATTGTGGTGTCGGTTATTTTTTGCAATAAGGTGTGCGCGGCAATCGGATTTGTAAAACAGAATTTTTTAGCGATATCGAAATTTTTTGAGCCTTGTCCCTGTACTGCATAACACAGAATGGTCCAGGGAGAACCTGCAAAACCAATAAGCGGAACTTCCCCGTTTAATTGTTGTTTGGTCATTTTCACAGCCTCCAGCACATAACCAAGGGTTTCCTCAATATCCGGAACAATAACATTTTCTACATCCTTGTTGGTACGGATTGGATTTGGCAACCACGGGCCAAGACCTGGTTTCATTTCAACTTCAATATTCATGGCTTGTGGAATTACCAAAATATCGCTAAACAAAATTGCGGCATCTACGCCAATTTGACGAACCGGCATAAGGGTGATTTCCGTTGCGAGCTCCGGGGTGCGGCAACGAGTAAAGAAATCGTATTTATCCCTCAACTTCATGAAATCCGGAAGAAATCTTCCTGCCTGTCGCATCATCCAAACCGGTGGACGTTCTACTGTTTCTCCTCTTAATGCTTTTAAAAATAAATCGTTTTTTATCATTTTAGTTCTTTTGTTGCTGAAACGGTCTTTAGACCTTTTAGCGCCTTATTTATTTAAAATATTTTACCGCCTGCACAATGATATTCTCGATACTGGGCTTGTTCGCGATTACTATATTACTTGTATGTTTTTTTGCTTCTGAAGCAGTTGTGCTTCCAATACAAAATGCAATGCTCTTGTCTAATTTATTTTTGGAAACAAAACTTTTCACACCGCTAGGGCTAAAAAATAGGATCCCTTCAAATTCCCGCTCAAATTGTTTGGGTTTTAAGCTGGTTTTATAGACTTCAATTTCATCAAAATTAACGTAATTT
>Ga0307486_1002438_pt1 | contig 12986 bp, 14 predicted proteins | sample CBIW02metaG_FD_203663 | JGI IMG/M metagenome (GOLD analysis project Ga0307486, IMG submission 203663) | Sea-ice brine microbial communities from Beaufort Sea near Barrow, Alaska, United States - CBIW 0.2 | ecosystem: Environmental > Aquatic > Marine > Coastal | place: USA: Alaska | collected... | reverse complement strand
GCACTGATGTTGGCACCGGTGAATTTCGACGCGCTCTACGCCCAGGAACTGGCGCGTATCCAGGCCGGCGAAGCTGGCACGCCGACCCCGGCGGCTACGCACTGAGTCACCTGCACCATCCAAAAACGCCCCTCGGGGCGTTTTTTTATGCAAAGTCCAGCTGTCGCCAGCCTTCGTAAACGGTGATGGCCACGGTATTGGACAGGTTTAGGCTGCGGCAATCGGCGCGCATTGGTAAGCGCAGGCGCTGCTCGCTCGGCAAGCTGTCGAGTATCTCGGCTGGCAGGCCACGACTTTCCGGGCCGAACAACAGCGCGTCGCCGTGGGCGAAACGGGCTTCGTGGTAGGACAGCGTTGCTTTGGTGCTGAGGGCGAACACGCGCGGCTGACCCAGGCTGCTCAGGCAGCTGGCTAGGTCGGCATGACACTGCAGGCTGGCGTATTCGTGGTAGTCCAGACCGGCGCGGCGCAGGCGCTTGTCGTCCAGTACAAAGCCCAAGGGCTCGATCAAATGCAGGCTGCAGCCGCTATTGGCGCACAGCCTTATAATGTTGCCGGTATTCGGTGGAATTTCCGGTTGAAACAGGATGACGTGAAACATGCACGGCTCCGCACGTAAAGACGGCGAGCATTCTACCGCTGAAGCACGCCAGCGGGCGCGGCTGTGGCTGCGTATTGTTGGCTCGCTGGCGCTATTCGGGTTTTTGCTGGGCATGATGCTGGGCCGCCTGAACGAGCCGGAGCCACGGGTTTTGCAGCGGGTAGACGTGTTACCGGATGCCTTGCAGCTCTGGTTCAACGCTGAACCAAAAGTGCGCGGCGAGCACCTGCATGGTGCATTGGTGCTGCAGATCGACGCCCGTGGTCGGGAGCAGCAGGGTCAGGTGTTGGTGGCTGGCAAGGCGGCGAACTGGCGCTTGATGCGTAATGAACACGGCTTGCTGCTGAATCTGCTGGCCGCTCGCCCGGTGCGGGGCGAGTGGCGCGGCGCACCGGTGGACGGTGGCTGGCGGCTGAGTATCAGCCTGCGCGAAGAGTGACATTCTGGCAGCCCGCGAGGGCGAGGGTTTGTTGCGTATTGCGTCAACAACACGAATCAATACGAATAAAAAGGGGAACCCCGGCCTGCCTGTACCCAGATTCCCGAAACTGGCTTAGCAAATGCTATGCATGGCATATGCCAGTTTCATGACCGTTTGTTCGTGTGATTCCGCGCTTACTCTGGACCACCATTTGTGCTACGTCTTTCCGCAATAAAGGCGATGGGCAGTGCTGCTGGATACGTGGCCATTATCTTGCCATAATTGCCTTGTGCTGAGCCCTCCAGCCAAAAATACGTAGCTTTGTAAGCTGCTACCGGCGTTAATGACGGGCTGGGCGGAATGCTTGATTAGGGTAGGTTTCAGCCCACCAACACGTACATTCAGCGGCGCTAAGTTTGACGCTCACTCTTACGGTTTGCCATCGACTCAAACCGGCTACAGCTCCTTTTTTAATACGGCGCCGTAGTATCGAGATGCATGGTGTCGCCCAGCGCGAACCACTGAAAAAAATCACAGGGAGTATTAAGTAGGCCCAAGAAGCGGGCGCACGTAAAAATTTTGCGATGTGCAGCCGTTCGCCTGAGGGCGACGTTGCTGTATGCAGTTGGCAGTTAGCAGTTGGAGTGTGCAGTTGGTGTGGCCCATAAGAAAAAAAATCACAGCGGTGGGTTTGCTGGGTATCGAAGTCGGGCCCGAGGGCATTGCCCTGGCACGCGTCGTGCGTATGCCCGGTGCCGCGCCGCGTTTGCTCGATTGCCTGTTTCGCAAGGCTGCCCCGGCGCAGCAAGCGGCTGAGCTGAAAAAGCTGGTCGCCGAACTCGGCTTGGCCGGCATGCCGGTGAACCTGCTGCTGCATCCCGCCGACTATCAGATGTTGCTGCTCGACAGCCCCGATGTGCCCGCCGAAGAACTGCGCGATGCCATGCGCTGGCGAGTCAAGGAACTGATCGCCGAACCCCTCGATCAAATAGTCATTGATGCCTTTGTGCTGCCGCCCGATGCGTACCGTGGCCGCTCGCACATGGCCTATTGCGCCGTTTTGGACAAGGCGCGTATGAGCAGCTATGGCGCGCTGATCGAGCAGGCTGGGCTGAAACTGAGCAGCATCGACGTGACAGAAATGGCCTTTCGCAACCTCGGCCTACTGTTCGGTGCCGAAGGCTTGAATATTGCGCTGCTACGCCTGCGCTCCAGCGAAGGCTTGATCTGCGTGCAGCATGGCGCGGACCTATACATGGCGCGCAGCATTGAGCACGGTCTGGATAGGGCCCAACAGGATTTCTCTTCGGTCACCCTAGAGATCCAGCGCTCCCTCGATTATTTCGAAAGCCAGCTGGGCAAGGGTTATATCAATCGCCTGCTGCTGCTGCCCATGAAGCGTGATGCCGATGCGACGCTGCAGGCGCTTATCGGCGGGTTGGCAGTCAAGCTGCAGGTGCTAGATCTGCGCGAGCTGTTTGTCGAACAGCCGGCCGCCGAGATGGAGCCGCCCGAGCAAGCCTACTGCATGGCTGCCGTTGGCGCGGCTTTGCGCCAGGCGGTGAGCTGATGCAAAACCTCAACCTTTATCAGCGCGAAAAAATTAACCGCAACGGCCCCCAGCCCAAACAGATGTGGCTCGGGCTGGGTGCGCTACTGCTGCTGTGCGCGCTGCATGGTGCTTGGCTGAGTTGGCAGTTGCAGGAGGGCAGCAAGCGCCTGGTGCAGGCCGAGCGCCTGGCCCAGGCGCAAGGACAGCAAGTCGAAGCGGCCCAGGCGAGCTTCGTTGCACCCCAACTGGATCCACGTTTGCCTGTGCAGTTGGCCCTCCAAGAGGCGCAAAATCAGTCCATGCAACGCCTGCTTGGCTTACTCGCAATGCGCGCCCAGCAACAGCGCGGCGGGTTTGTCGCCCCGCTGGCAGCGCTGGCCGAGCAGCACCCGCCCAGTGGCTTATGGCTGAACGGCATCACCTTGCGCGGCGGTGATATTCGCTTGCAGGGCTTTAGCCAGAATCCGCAATTGCTGCCCGAATATGTGCAGCGCTTAAGCCAGAGCGCCGTGTTCCAAGACCGCCTATTTTCCCGGCTCGATATAAAGCGCGACGACGACACTCACCTGCTGCAGTTTGATCTGTCTTCGCGGCCCGCCGATCAGGAGGACCGCCAAGATGAGCAGCCCAACTAAGCAACTTCAGCAGCGCTGGCAGGCGTTCGCTCCGCGCGAGCAATGGCTAGCCTATGGGGTGGGTATAGTGCTGATCGGCCTGCTGTATACGCAGCTGCTGGCTGATCCGTTGACACGGCGGCTGGACCAGCAGAAAAGTGCCCACAGCAGCGTCGAAGCGCGCAGCCAGAAAAACACGGTTGCGCTTGCCAAGTTAGCGGCCGCGCTCGCCGCAGATCCTAACCTGTCCTACAACAACGCCTTGTCGCTGGCTGCAGCCAGTCACGCGCAACTGCTTGAGCAGATCGACCAACACACGCGCGAACTGGTCAGCCCGAAACAAATGCGCGCCGTACTCACCGACTTGCTGCATGCGCAACCGGGCTTGCAGCTAGTCAGTCTGGAGAACTTCAGTGAAGCGGTGCAGTTGCCGCCGCCACCAGTGGCCAAGGGCGCGCAGGCTAGCCCTGCCGCACCGGCCGCCGTGCCCGTCAGCGGGGTCAGCTTGTATCGGCATGGCATGCGTCTGAAGCTGGAAGGCAGCTACTTCGACCTTCTGCGCTACCTGCAAACCATCCAAGACACCGCGTGGAAACTGAACTGGGAGAGCCTGCATTATCAGGTCGGCAAAGCCGGTCCAGGAAAGGCGCAGATCAGCTTGCAGCTGTATACCTTAAGTCGTCATGCGGAGTCGCTCGGTGCCTAACACCTTTTTAATATTAGCGCCCTGTGTGCCATTCAGGCGCGCTCCGCGCTGCGGTTTTATGTCCAGTCGTAGCGTGACTCTGATGCTGCTCGCGGCGCTTTTGCTCGTGTGCAGCGGCCTGGCCGGCGCGGCGCTGGACCCCACCCAGCCACCGGCCAACCTGTCCCCGGGTAACGGCGGTGCGGCGACTGACAACGCGGTCGCGCCCTTGGTGCTGCAAGCGGTGTTGAAGGACGCCCATGGCCGCCGCGCGATGATTGGCGGACAAGTCTTGCGGGTAGGTGATCAATATGCCGGCGCCCGTGTGCTGAGCATTTATGCCCAGTCCGTATTGATTGAACGCCAGAACGTGCGGCAGTTGCTACGCCTGGCCGAACCCGTAATACAACCGAGTCGATGATGCCCATGATGCTGAAGTTCCGTCTCGGCCTGTTGGGCCTGAGCGCCCTGCTAAGTGCTTGCCAAACCTTCCCGGATGGCGAGCAGCAGCTCTACGAACAGAGCAACCAATTGCTCGAACAAAGCCTGCAGCAAGCCGAGGCCCGAGTCACGCCTCCGCCCTCGGTGCAAGCTGCGCTGATTCCGCCTTTAGGTTTGGATGGCGCTCAGCACAGTAGCCCGCGTTTCGACGTGGCCGCCAACAACCTGCCGGCGCGTGACTTCTTTTTGAGCCTCATGGAAGGCGCCGGCGAAAACCTAGTGGTGCATCCGGACGTGACAGGGAACATCACTTTCAGTCTGCGCGGGGTCACCCTGGAAGAAGCGCTGGCCGCCGTGCGCGACAGCTATGGCTATGATTTTCGGCGCACCAGCTACGGCTATCAGATTCTGCCCAACCAGGCGATCACGCGCAGTTACAACCTCAATTACCTTAATCTGCATCGCGTCGGTCAGTCCGACACCCGGGTCAGCTCGGGCCAGGTTGAGAGCCGCGGTAATGACAGCAATAACAACAACAGCAGCAGCAACCGCAACAACAGCAGCAACAATAACAACAGCGGCCAGTCGAGCACCCTTAATGCCAGTTTGGTAACCACCTCCAGCGACGTCGATTTCTGGAGCGAGGTACGCAAAGTAGTGGCCATGATGGTCGGCGATGAGGACGGTAACAGCGTGGTGGTCAATCCCCAAGCCAGCCTGCTGGTGGTGCGCGCCAAGAGCGCCGACCAAGAGAACGTCGCGCGCTTTCTCGCGCAGGCCCAAAAAAATCTACAGCGTCAGGTGATTCTGGAAACCAAGATTCTTGAGGTGCAGTTGTCGGACGCTTTTCAGGCCGGCATTCAGTGGAGCGATTTGGGCGGCGATGTGAGTAGCAGCTTGGCGGGTGCGGCGTTGAGCGGCCCGGTCGGAATCGGTGGGGTGTTCAGCGGGGCACTTAGCCTGGGCGGCTTCAACGGCCTGATCCAGTTGCTGGAAACCCAGGGCAAGGTTCGGGTGTTGTCCAGTCCGCGGATTTCCACCCTGAATAACCAAAAGGCGGTAATCAAGGTAGGCACCGACGAATTCTTCGTCACCGATGTGTCGTCGAGCGGCAGCACCAGCACTGTTGCGGGCGTCACCGAACCGACCCAAGACGTGACCCTGACGCCGTTCTTCTCTGGTATTTCGTTGGACGTCACGCCGCAGATTGACCAGAACGACATGGTCACCTTGCATGTGCGCCCGACGGTGAGCCGCGTGGTCGACCAGAACAAAGTGATCAGCCTGGGCGAGGGCAAGGACCTGAACCTGCCCCTGGCGCTGTCTACCACCCGACAATCCGACTCCATCGTGCGGGCGCGCAGTGGCCAGGTCGTGGTGATCGGCGGGCTGCTGCAAAACAGCAACGAAAACAACGACGCGCAAATTCCCTGGATCGGCAATCTGCCAATCATCGGCAACCTATTCAAACAGCAGCGCAAGTCGTTGCTGAAAAGCGAGTTGGTCATTCTGATGCGCCCGCAAGTAGTCAGCGATGACGTGTGGCTAGATGAGCTGCGAAAGAGCGCAGATACCTTCAGAGACCTCAGGTAAAACCGATGTATCAAGCGTTCTTCGGCCTGCGCGAGAAACCCTTCGCGCTGACCCCTAACACCGAGTTTCTGGTTCAGTTGGCGCCTTATCAGGCCTGCCTCAACCTGCTGTGCGTGGCGTTGGGCGAAGGTGAAGGATTTATTAAGGTCACCGGCGAAGTGGGTACCGGCAAGACCCTGCTTTGTCGCACCCTGCTCAAACAGCTGGATGCGGCGCAGTACCAAGTGGCCTATTTACCTAACCCGGGCATGAGCCCAACTGCGCTGCGCCAGGCGCTGGCCCGTGAGCTGCTTATCGAGGCCGTCGAAGACCTCGACACCCAAGGCGTGCTGGAAGCCTTGCACCGCCGGCTGATCGAGCTGGCGGCGGCTGGTAAAAGCACCGTGCTGCTGATCGATGAGGCGCAGGCGCTGCCCACCGCTACCCTGGAAGCACTGCGCCTGCTGACCAACCTGGAAACGGAGCGCAGTAAATTGCTGCAAGTGGTGCTGTTCGGCCAGCCGGAACTGGATGCCACCCTGGCCCGCAGCGAATTTCGTCAGCTGCGCCAGCGCATCACCTTTGCCTACCGCCTACGGCCTCTGGATAAGCTGGAAACCACGCGCTACCTGAGCGAGCGCCTGGCCGTGGCCGGTTACCGTGGCGACCCGCTGTTCAGTCCGGCGGCGGTGCGGTGCTTGCTGCGCGGCAGTGGTGGCATCGCCCGGTTGCTGAATATTCTCGCGCACAAGGCGCTGATGGCCGCTTACGGCGAAGGTCGGCGCCAGGTTACGGCGGGCCATGTGCGCCGCGCCCAGCGCGATACCGAAGGCGCGCAAAGCTGTGCGCCGTGCAGCGCCTGGCTGGGCTGGAGTCTGGGCGCGGGCGTCGTGCTGCTTGGCCTGGGCGGATGGCTGCTGAGCCAGTCGCTGGCCGCTGGGTCCTGGCTGGCACCGTACTGGGCGTGGTTGATATGAGCCTGGTCAACGATATGCTGCGCGACCTTGAAGCGCGCCGCGCCACGCCCACCGAGCGCTTGCAGCTCGATGGGCTGCACGCAGTAGACGAAACCGCCATGACCCGGCGCACGCGCCGCCGTGGCCTATTCGGCCTGGCGCTGCTGTTGCTGATCGGCCTGGCGCTGTGGTTGCTGCTCGCGCGCCCGGACGTGAGTATGCCGACGCCAACCGTGCCAGCCCCGACGCTGGCCGTGCCGGGCGCTGAGCCTGCGCCTGCCTCGTCGGCCGCTGCGCCGCCTGCCGGGTCCGGAGTTGCGGTGGATGGTGCGCCAGCGTTGCAGCCTGCCCAGTTGCTGGAAGTGTTGCCGCAGCACGATGGCCGCGGACTGATTCTGCAACTGCTATTAGACCGCGCGGTGTCCTACCAGCGCCGCGAGGAAAACGGCACGGTCAGCCTGTATCTGCCGAACGTGCAGTTAAACGGGCAACTGGCCAGTGATGCGCAGGGCCGCTTGCAGCGCGGCGGCCGCAGCCTGTCCTGGCGCGTCGAAGCCCAGGGCAAAGGCGTGCAGGTGCTGCTGGTCGGGCTGGGCGACGACCTGCAGGTACGTGACCGGCTGGAATCGGCGGGCACTCGCTGGCTGCTTTGGATCGAAGTGCCCATCGGCTCGCCGGCACGGGCCGACCGGACGAATGAATACGCTAATGAATACGCAAATACTGAAGACCCTTATCGAGACGGGACGATAGACCTCAACAACTTGCCAGTGGCCGAACCGGCAACTCCCGCGTTCCCCGAGGATGGCTCGCCGCTGCCCGACTGGGATGTCCAGCCCGTGGCGCCAGATCAGCTATCTTCCGGCGCGGCGCGTGCGTCGACAGCGACCGCTCAGCGGGGGGCGGTTCAGCCGGGCGTGCATAAAAAGACCTTGGCCGATAAAAAGGCCCAGACGCTTGCCGAACTGCTCGGCAGCGCGAATGGTCGTGGCCCGCCGCAGGTGAAGATCGCGCCGGCGACGCCGGATGCGCTGACGCAAGCGCGTCAGGTATTGCAGGCGGGCGATTATCCACGCGCCATCCTCGTACTGGAGGCGTTGCAACTGACCCGCAAAAACGATCCCGAGGTGCCGCGTTTGCTGGCCCGCGCATACCTGGCTGGCGGTGAATCGGCGCGTCTGTTGGCTTGGTTGCCGGCGTACCTTGCACAGCGGCCCCAGGACAGCGAGCTGCGCGTGCTGCTGGCGCGCGGGCAACTGATTGCCGGTCAGGCTGCGGAGGCGGTGGCCACGCTGCAACACTACCCGCCAAGCCTGCGCCAAGAACCGACCTACCACGCGCTGCTGGCGGCCAGTTACCAACAAACCGGCGAGTGGCCGAAAAGCGCGGCGCTGTATCAACAGCTGATCGAACTGCAGCCCACGCAAAGCAGCTGGCAGTTGGGCCTGGGCATCGCCTTGGAGCAAATGGCGCAACCGGCGGCTGCCGCCCTACATTACCGCCTGGCCCAACAGGGACCGGGTCTGGACGAAGACGCCCGACGCTTCGCCAGCGAACGCGCCACAGCGCTAGGAGCGCGTCCATGACGACGCAAGACATCCGCCACAACAAACTGCGCTTGGGTGATTTGCTGGTTAAGGCCGGACTGGTCAGCGACGCCCAGCTGCAACTGGCCCTGCAGGCGCAAAAACGTAACGGCGCCAAGCTTGGCCATAGCCTGATCGAGCTGGGCTTTGTCGACGAATTACAGTTGCTTACCGCCTTGTCCGAGCAGTTACATATTCCGTTTGTTGAGCTCAAGCATTTTCGTTTTGACAATGAGCTGGTGAAAAGTTTGCCAGAGACTCTGGCCCGGCGCTTTCGGGTGGTGCTGCTGGCCCGCGAGGGCGGCGGCGTGCTGGTCGGCATGTCCGATCCGCTCGACCTGTTTGCTCTGGATGAAGTCGAGCGCGTGCTGAAAACCCGGGTGCTGCCGGCGGTGGTGCGCGAAGCCGAACTGCTGCTCGCGCTGGACACCATGTATCGGCGTACCGGCCAGATCGCCTCGCTGGCCGGTGAGCTGGAAGGCGAACTCAAAGACAGCGACTTTGACCTGTCCAAGTTGGGCGCCGACAACAATAACGACGCGCCAGTGGTGCGTCTGCTGCAAACGCTGTTCGAAGACGCGGTGCATATGAAAGCCTCGGACATTCATATCGAGCCGGACGACGGCCTGGTGCGCATTCGCCAGCGTATCGACGGGGTGCTCAACGAGCAGGTCATGAAGGAAGCGCGGATCGCCTCGGCGCTGGTCATGCGGCTGAAAATCATGTCCGGTTTGGATATTTCCGAAAAGCGTTTGCCCCAGGATGGGCGTTTTAATATTCGGGTGAAAAATCGCGCGATCGATGTGCGGGTCTCGACCATGCCCGTGCAATTTGGCGAGTCGGTGGTGATGCGTCTGCTCGACCAGAGCAGCTCGGTGGCCAACCTCGACGCCAGCGGCATGCCGGCCGAAATGCTGGTGCGCTTTCGTCGTTTGCTGCAGCGGCCTTTCGGCCTGGTGCTGGTGACTGGTCCGACCGGTTCGGGCAAAACCACCACGCTGTACGCTGGCCTGGCCGAACTGAACAGCCCGGAAAAGAAAATCATCACCGTGGAAGACCCGGTGGAATACCGCTTGCCGCGCATTAATCAGGTGCAGGTGAATGCCAAGATCGACCTGAGCTTTTCCCGGGTACTTCGCGCCGCCTTGCGTCAAGACCCGGACATCGTGCTGATCGGCGAAATTCGCGACCAGGAAACCGCCGAGATTGGCCTGCGTGCGGCGATGACCGGCCACTTGGTGCTTTCGACGCTGCACACCAACGACGCGCTGACCTCGGCCATGCGCCTGATCGACATGGGCGCCGAGGCGTTTCTGGTGGCCGCCGCACTGAACGCTGTGCTGGCCCAGCGGCTGGTGCGTCGGGTCTGCGAAAGCTGCATGCAGGAGCACACGCCCGAGCCGCGCCAATTGCTCTGGATGGAGACCCTGTACGGCGCCTCGCTGGCCGGGCGCACCTTCAAGCGTGGCTCGGGTTGCCATCATTGCCACAACAGTGGCTACGCTGGCCGGGTCGGGGTGTTCGAGCTGCTGGAATTGGACGCCGCGATGATCGCCGCCTTGCGCCACAACGACCCGCAAGGCTTCGCCGACGCCGCCAAGGTCAGCGTCGGCTACCGGCCGTTGGCCGCCTGCGCGCTGGATTACGCATTGGCCGGCGTGACTAGTATCGAGGAAGTGCTGAAAGTCTGCGCGACCCTGAGCGACGAGGAGCTGGCGTGAGCCTGTTTAAATTTACCGGGCGCGATGCCCAGGGCGGCAAGGTCAGCGGCAGCCGCGAAAGTGGCTCGATGGACAGTTTGGCCGGCGAATTGCTGGCCGAGCAAATCACCCCGCTGACCATTCAGCTGCAGGCCAAGCAGGGCAGTGGCGATGTGCTGGTGGCGCTCCGCGCGCTGCTGCGCAGCAAGCGCGTCGAGCTGCAAGAACTGATTATTTTCTGCCGGCAGATGTACAGCCTGAGCAAGGCCGGGGTGCCGATCATCCGCGCCATTGGCGGGCTCGGCGAGTCCAGCCGCAACCTGTATTTTCGCGAGGTATTGCAGGCGGTGCGCAACGACCTGGAAAGCGGCATGAGCATGGCGGTGTCGCTGAATGCCCATCCCAAGGTCTTCGGCACCCTGTTTGTGAGCATGATCAGCGTCGGCGAAAACACCGGCCAGCTCGACCAGGCGTTCCGCCAGCTGTCCATCTATCTGGAGCTGGAGCGCGAAACCCGCAAGCGCATTAAGCAAGCCACCCGTTATCCGCTGTTCGTGCTCAGCGCCATGATGGTGGGGCTGACGGTGATCAACCTGTTCGTGATTCCGGCCTTCGCCAAGGTGTTCGCGCAGTTTCATGCACAGCTTCCTTTGCCGACGCGGATTCTGATTGGCACTTCGGAGTTTTTTGAACATTACTGGTGGCTTCTTGGCATGGTCGTGATCGGTGTCATCTGGGCCTTTATCAAATGGACCGAAACTGAGGCCGGCGCGCTGCGTTGGGACCGCATCAAGCTGCGCTTGCCGATTGTCGGCGGGTTGTTCGAGCGTATCGCCTTGGCCCGCTTCACCCGCACCTTCGCCATGATGTACAGGGCCGGCGTGCCGCTGCTGCAGACCCTCTCGATCAACAGCGCAAGCGTCGGCAACCGCTACATCGGCCAGGCCATTTTGAGCATGCGCGAGGGCGTGGAACGCGGCGAAGCATTGACCAGCAGCGCCGCCGCCAGCGGCCTGTTCACCCCGCTGGTGCTGCAAATGATGGCCGTCGGCGAAGAAACCGGCGCCCTGGATGACCTGTTTATCGAGGTGGCGGATTTCTACGAGCAAGAGGTGGATTACGACCTCAAGCAACTGGCCGACGCCATTGAGCCGATTCTGATCGTCGCCATGGGCGGCATGGTACTGGTGCTGGCGCTGGGCGTATTTTTGCCCATGTGGGAGCTGTCTTCGGCGGCCAAGGGCGGTGGATGAGCCCGGACTATGGGGTCGACGGCCAAGTGCGTCTGGCGCGCCGGCTAGGCCGTCTGTTTATTGGAGGGGTGGTCCTGTGGCTGCTGCTGGCACTGGGCTGGAAGATTGCCCAGGTCAGCGAACGGCGGGCCATGCAGGCCACCCGCGAACACCTGGCCGCCAGCCTCAACAGCCTGTCGGCCGAACATGTCGCCAAAAACCAGGTGCTGGCCCCGGCTTGGGACAAGAGCAATCCGTTCGTTCTGCTGCGTTGGCAGCAAGACAACTACTGCGGTGAACTGGCCGCAGGTGAGGCATCGCAGGGTGGCTGCTGGTACTGGTTGCCGACTCAAGGTTGGGTGCTGTACCGCATGCGGTTTGGTGATGGATGGACATTGGGGCAGGGCGAGTTGCATGCATACAAACTGATAGCGCTTAGCTATAAAGAGCCAGCGGGCTCACACTTACCGCATGCCACCCTGGCTCTGGAACTTGAAGCGGTACCCGCAGCGGTGTTGTCCGCGGCGGATTGGATTAGTCACTGAGGAAGCAGTATGAGAAACAGTAAAGGCTTTACCCTGATCGAGCTGGTGGTGGTGATCGCCATCCTCGGCATTCTTGCGGCGGTGGCGTTGCCACGGTTTATTAACGTAACAAAGGATGCCCACGAATCTGCGGTCAAGGGTGCCGGCGGTGCCTTTGCTTCTGCCGTACTGCTGGTGCGTGCGCAATGGGAGGTCAATCGCAGCAATGGCTCAACTACCACCCCAAATGTTGATGTTGCAGGCTATGGTGGGAGCAATATCGACGTGAGTGCCAACGGTTGGCCGCTGGGTGTTAACGGCGTACTTAACTGCGTAGATCTCTGGAACAATCTGCTGCAAGGCTCGGCGCCGACTGTGGGCCTGACCAACCCAGTCGATTATGTGGCTACGGGGGCTACAGACTGCACTTACACCTATCAGCGTGACGATTCCGCCAGCACCATTTTCTATAACCCAACTCTCGGCACTGTTGTTACCACCTACAACAAAATCTGATCCAGACAGGAAGTAAAAAAATGAAAAATCAACAAGGCGGTTTCACCCTGATCGAGCTGATTATGGTGATTGTCATACTCGGGATTTTGGCGGCAGTGGCCTTGCCTAAATTCGCGGATTTCAGCGGTGAAGCCAGGGCTTCAAGCTTGAGCGGTGCACGGGGAGCAGTGCTCTCGGCCAGTGCGATAGTGCATTCGGCCGCGCTGGTGAATAACCAGACGGGTGCTAATGGGACAGTGACCTTGGAAGGTCAGCCAATTGCGCTGGAATTTGGTTATGCCACTCTCGGTTCGATCATATTGGCAGCCCAGTTGAGCGGCGAGTTCACTACCTCTACATTGGGCACTGTCACGCTGGGTACCTGCAGCTTTACCTATGCTAAACCAACGGCCGCAGGCGAAGGCGCGGTGATCAGTGATGTTACGGATCCCGACAATGACCCTACAAGCTGCTAGTGCCTGATATGCGCGGCTTTACCCTGGTGGAGTTAATTCTGGTGATGGTCATCATCGGGATTCTCGCTGCTGTGGTGGGGCCGCGCTTCTTCGACAAGCAGGTGTACGACGATCGTCTGTTCTTCGAAGAA
>Ga0307486_1002436_pt1 | contig 12993 bp, 8 predicted proteins | sample CBIW02metaG_FD_203663 | JGI IMG/M metagenome (GOLD analysis project Ga0307486, IMG submission 203663) | Sea-ice brine microbial communities from Beaufort Sea near Barrow, Alaska, United States - CBIW 0.2 | ecosystem: Environmental > Aquatic > Marine > Coastal | place: USA: Alaska | collected... | reverse complement strand
AAAATAAACCTGGTTTCAATTTTATAGTTGTCTATCTCACCGGATAATAGTCGTTCCCTGTAAGAATTTGTAGTTTCCAGATCCTCCGGGTGAGTTACATCCCTAAAAGTTAAATTTAAAACCTCCTCTATATCTGATTCCTTATATCCAAAGATGGCAAGGGCCGCAGGATTGACCTTTAAAATTTTACTGTTTGGCCCTACAAGTATAATACCAATGGAAGATTTGCTATAGATCTGTTCAAACTTACCCTTACTGAATTTCAGTTCCAATTCACTCTTTTTCTTTTGATCAATATCCTGAATGACTCCATGTATTTTTACACATTTTCCATTTTTAAGTTCAGGTTTACCAAAAGCACTTACCCAAATTACGTTTCCTTTGCCAGTAACCAGTTGTAATTCTTCTTTATATGGGATCCCCTTTTCAACTGCATTCTTAAACAAATAATTTATCCTGTCCCGGCTTTCTCCTTCCTTATAAAAATTAAGGGCAGTGTCCAGGCTTGGGATGTAATCCCCTTCCACTTCATGAATATCCCTGGTGATTTTAGTCCAGGTCACTATTTGATTGCTCAAATCTATTTGCCATCCGCCTATGCGTGCAAGCTCATCAGCTTCCTGAAAAATTTCGTTGGTTTTATTAAGTGTTTTGTTTTCCTCCAGCAATTGCTGGTTAATATTTTTATTCCTGCTTAGATCGGTATGTAGTATTAATAGTCGCGATATTTTTCCTCCTGAATTCTTTATAGCTTTCCCTTTTCCCTGAAATAGAACGAGTTCCCGCGCCTTGTTCCTAAATTTAAAAACTGCATCAAAAAATTTTTCAGGATCTGCAGGACATTCCGCGAATAAATGAATTGCGAGGTCCCTTTCCTTTTCTGTTGACTTAAATGCGCTTTCTTCCTCTTCCACGGTATAATCCAAGTTTTTCCAGAAAGAACCGCTTATCCATAAATTTCCGGGTTGCTCCAGATCACAATACCAAATCCCATCAATAATATTCTCGCTCAGCCATTTAGGGATTGATACATCGTTTTTAAGGAGATCGTAAAATTCGGTTTGTAAATAATTGTAGGGGTGAAACATAATAGGTTTGAGTTTGGGGAATGGGCTTTGAGTTCCCTCCAAATTTATGCTTTAATTCCACCAATAAACGCTTTAAGTTAATTTTTTCTTAAATGTTTCGCAGAGCTATAAATCCATTTGAAAAACCCTTGTTAAGTCAGTCATACAGTGTTTATATGAAGATGTAAAAACGTTCCATAATCAAATGAAAAAAAATAAACTTGTATTTCTAAAGGAAGGTCAAAAAAAATTCCCTAATACTTAAGAATGTCTTAAAATTACTGGGTTAAATGAATATATTTGTTTTTGGATAGAAAATGCAGGCTATCCAAAAAACAAAACCCTTTTATGAAAAGTGATCCCTCGCACAAACCTCTTTTATTGAAAAAATTTAAAGTTGCAGCAGGATCCTTCACAGGATTGGCTCTAATATGGCTAGGTTTAATCCTGGTTTCCAGCGTTTTTGAGATCATTTTTAATAATTTTAGTCATGGGTTAACAACCGGTTTCTTCAGGCTGATATTCTGGAGTTGGTACCTGGATCTGCAATTTTGGCTTAAATGGATGTTGCTGGGTTTCATTATTTACACACCTATTTATTTGTTGTCATCTAAAATAGCCCGCTTAAGTTTTCAGGGGTTCATCTTATTGTTCCTTACGGTGCAATTATTACTTTTAAGTTATTTCAACACGGCAATGGTAATGCTGGGAGCTGATCTTTTTGGCTATTCTATTCAGGAAATAGAACAAACGGTAGGAGCTTCGGGAGGAATAAGCCTGGTTTCTGTAATTTCCTTTATCAGCCTTACCTTATTCGTAATTTTGGTGCTTAGATATGTGCCAAAAAAGTTGAATTTTCATCTATATTCAGCCTTACTAATCCCTTTGCTATCGCTCTTGTTTCTTTTTTTTGGGGTTTCCAAAATGCTGGGGAGCGTTAACCTTAAATCGGATTTCGCGAATAGCCTGGTCACCAATAAATCAGATTATTTTTATACCGCTTCTTATTCACATTATTTCCCTGAAGTATATGAGACCGATATTTACTCCGACGGCTATATTGATGCTTCTTTTAATACATATAGTAAGGCCATCCCAATTAAATATGTAGATAAAACCCGTTATCCCTTTTTGCATAAAGCCGAAGCCGGAGATGTGCTTTCTCCTTTCTTTAAACCGGAAGAAAATGCTCCCAACATTGTTATTATTTTGGTGGAAGGCCTGGGAAGGGCTTTTACCAACAAAGGTGGGTATCTTGGGAACTTCACTCCTTTTCTTGACTCCCTTTCTGACAAAAGTTTGTACTGGAAAAATTTTGTGAGTGAAGGAGGCCGTACTTTTGCGGTTTTACCTTCCCTGTTAGGTTCTCTTCCTTTCGCTAAGAATGGTTTTCTAGGCCTTGGAAATAAAATGCCCGACCAACTTTCCATAATGAATGTCTTGCAGTTTAATGGTTACCACACTTCATTTTATTATGGCGGGGATGCAGCTTTTGACAATATGGCCCTTTACCTTCAGAAAAATAATAATATCGATGAGCTTAAAGATATCAATACTTTCCCTGCAGGTTACAAAAAATTACCTGCAAACAATGGATTTACCTGGGGTTATAATGACAATGAATTATTCAGGCATTACCTCAATACGCGTCCATCAAAAAAAGGGCATCAGCCAGAATTAAGTGTGATCTTAACCGTGGCCATGCACAGTCCGTTTCTTATAGATGAAGCAGATAAATATTCTGAAATTTTTGAAAACCGGATGGATTATCTGAAATTCGATGAACAGAAAAAAAACACTTACAGGAATTACAAAAAGCAGTATTCCAGTATTATGTATACAGATGATGCGCTAAAAACTTTCTTTGAAGCCTATAAGAAAAGGGAAGATTACAGCAATACCATTTTTCTTATTACCGGGGATCACAGAATTCCTGAAATTCCAATGAGCACAAAAATTGACAGATATCACGTTCCCCTCATCATTTTCTCCCCTATGTTGGAACGCACTGCCGAAATAGCTTCTGTTTCAACTCACTTTGATATTACCCCGAGTTTACTTGCTTATTTAAAAACCAATTTTGAAATAAAAACCCCTGCTCAAAATAGTTGGTTAGGGCAAGGACTGGACACCACAAGGGGCTTTCAGAATTTGCACCAAGTACCCCTAATGCAAACCAAAACAAATATGATTGATTTTATTATGGGGGAATATCACCTAAATGGAGATAAGCTTTATAAGTTAAATGAAGATCTTGGGGAGGAATTGGTAAATGATGATGAAAAAAAGGATCAATTGATCAATGCCTTCAACCAGTTCAGGAAAAAAAACAATGTAATTATAAATGGCGGAAAGATTGTCCCGGACTCCTTATTCAGAAATTATACAATTCATAACTAAGCTTTAAGGTTTATTTGCAGAATAGTCTTTCAGAATATTACTCAGCATTGGCCGGTAGAAATTCCAGAAAAAATTCGACCTATCCACAGGGTCATTTTCATTGTAAAACATACCTTTAAAAAACCTGATTCCTTTAAAATAGGAAGTATTCAAATCGATAAGGTTATCGCTAAAATCCCCGGAAAAGTAGTAAAAGCAATAATCCTCTCCCTTATGCATAGTTACCGCCGGAAATTCTGAAGGGATCCCATACTTCTTTAATTCGGCCAAACCCATCTGGTTAGCGCTAATTTTAAAGCTCGCGAGCGTTTGGTTAATTGCCGGTTGCGGCAATATAATATCAAACCAGAAAGGGTATTTTATCTTCTCCGGTACACCTAAATTTTCCTTTGCATATAGGTTGCTCAAAATATGAGGCATGGGATTGGTAAGGTGAGTATTATCTTCCAGGATCACTACCTGTTCATTGTCGTTTACAAAAGCAATTCCCGATTTTTTGAATGGCCACTGGCCCTGATGCGATTTTTTGTAATTGTCGATCAGCCATAATGGGATTTCTTTATTTACCTCAATATCCAAATCATCAAAATACCTAGCTGTCCAACCGGTCCATTTTATCGCGAACAATTCTTCGAAACGAGCTCTGTTTTCATAGCTGGTAGGCGACCCAATGGTATTGAATTCTGTAAGTATCAGTTTATTTTTTGCCTTCATCAGGCTTAAAAATTCCACATCTTTATCACTCAATCCACCATATAAAATTCCATAACGTCCATTTTCACCCTTATACCATTCATTGTTATAAATACCATAGGTATCGGTAAAATATACCAGATCTGCGTCCTCGCTTAATCTAATTAACTCATTGGAAGAAAATCTTTCCAACCCTTTCAACTCAAATTTTTCATCATTTAAGGGAAAAAAACCGTAGTAATCATGAGCATTCTCATAAGCCTTTTTGGATGTTTTGGTATAGCGCTGGTGATTCAGGATCCAATTAAAAGAAATGTGTTCTTGTCCCTCCCGGGTTAAAACAGTTTTGTCTATTATGGCTGCTACCAATTTTGTGTTGGGCGTAAAGACCCAACCCAGCCACATCCATACCGGGATAAGCAATATAAAAACCGAGACACCAATAAATAAATATTTGCGCATAATTAAAAACGTCTGTTATAACCCACACCCACAGAAAATTGATTTCCCCGGGTTCCCTGCCTATATTCCTGATTTTCAAAAGAGGCTTTAACCGAAATAATATTTAAAGCATTGATGGATTTATTATAACCTAAAGAAATGTTGCTTGATTTAAGCTTATAAGCGTCGTCATTATTAAAAAGGATATTATTTGCCGGGTCATCCGGGGAAAGCCCTGTTCCTATCCCAAAACTGAGATAATCCTCGGCTCCTGCCAGATAATAGCGAATTTTTAATGATACCGATTGGGAAACCGAATTGTTGGAGGGTGTTAAATAAGTCCTCAGGTTAAACCAGTAATTTTTGTAATATTTTCCGATGGAAGCTGTATAAATCCAGGTTTCATCGTTAAAAACCAACAACCTGAACCCCGCATCTGCTTCAAAAGCCATTGGAAGGTTCGCATATAAAGAAAAACCTGCCCTGTATTTTGGGAAGATCCCATCGTTTTTAGCTATTCCGCCATTTACATAGGCATAAAACACCTTTGAAAGTCTAGGGTAGGCATCAATCTCAAACTGTGTTCCATCAGTTTTAAATCTATTGGCATAATTAAGGCGGGCAATAACCGATCCAAATTTGGTTTGTCTTCCGTAGTCTATACTTGCCAAATGCCAGGGGTCGTCAAAACGCTTGTCAAAATAAACAAAATCATAACTTACCCCAATTTTATTTTTGGAAGAAACATCCTGGATCTTTGCACTCAGGGCCCTTGCATCAGTATGTTTGGGGTTTATTTTAAGCAGGTTGTTCAAGGTTTCATTTCCCTCAGAATATCTCCGTAAATCAATTAAAATTTTAGCTTTGAGCACTAAAAGGTCCTGAGATTCCGGATTGTATTGAATACCATTTTCTACGATACCAAGGGCTTTTTCAGAATTATCGTTCCAGTATTCCAGACTTCCATAAGCCAAAACAGCATCTTCATAACCCGGTTTTTTTTCCAATACCAGCGTAAACTCCTTTCTTGCCTTTTCAACTTCGTCCGTCCAGGTATATATTCGTCCCAGAAATATCCTGATATCGGCATAATCCGGGCTTAATTCCAATGCTTGTTTAGTTAAGGCGATTGCCTGCGGATAATTATCATCGTCAAAAGCCGCTTTCCTGGCATTGATGAATAATTCGTCAGATGTTAGTGTTTCCTGCGAATACAGAGAGTTAATGGGAGAAAAAATCAGTAGGATAAAATAAAGACCACAAAGGATCTTCAAACTTGGTTTTTTTGCGTGGGGGAGGATTCTAATCACAAAGTAGGTTTTAGTTTTCTGCCTTCAAGACCAAAATTCGGTATTGACAAACAGAGGGGCAATTTTATTTCCAAAAAGTATTGAGACAAGGCTAAATTTGGTTTCAATGCCTTCATCGATAAAGCACGAAAGATATATAATTTAAGGATTATTGCAGTTAAAAAATGTAAGGAAAAAGCCACGAAGAATGGATGCTACTTTTTTTTTCACTCTCCAAGTCCCTTTTTCTCCCGTCCCCATATCTCCTTTTCCCGCAGATTTTCGCAGTTTGAAAGGGCAGATTCCCGCAGATAGGGTTCAACAACTTTTAACCACAAACCATAAATTAAAACAACGTACAACTTCAGTTCTGTTTTACCCCGGCCCTAAGATTTGCTTTCCGATATTGGACTTCACTCTCACCCATCACCCATCACCCATCACTCTTCCTAACTAGTATAAAACCCTGAACCAAATGGTGTTTTTAATGCCCTTTAATTCCTTGATTACTGTTTTATCGTAAGCCTTATCAATATCGGTGATCACATACCCAATAGTTTCATTGGTTTTTAAATATTGTCCCACCACATTAATGTCCAGGGAAGCAAATATCCTGTTGATCTCGGCTAATATTCCGGGCATATTGCGGTGAATATGGATCAATCTGTGGGCGTTTTCCAGAACCGGAAGTTGAAGGTTTGGAAAGTTCACACTGTTGGTGGTGCTACCTGTATTGATGTAATCAATAATTTTACCCGGCACAAAATTACCGATGTTTACCTGTGCTTCCTGCGTGCTTCCTCCAATATGCGGGGTAAGGATCACATTGGGCAAATTCCGAAGCGGAGATTCAAATTTTTCTTTATTGGTTTTAGGCTCTTCAGGAAAAACATCTATTCCTGTCCCTTTTATTTTTCCGGAGATAATGTGCTTTTGAAGCGCATCAATATTCACAACATGACCCCGGCTGAGATTGAGAAATATAACCCCGTCCTTCATTTCCTGAAATTCCTTGTCCCCTATCAGGTCCTGATTTTCCTTCCTGCCATCTACGTGCAAAGTTATAATATCCGATTTTTGCAAAAGCTCGGGTAGGGAATTACATTTTGTCGCATTTCCCATGGCCAGTTTTTCAATTACATCATAATAGTACACATCAAAACCAATGGATTCTGCAACCACCGATAGTTGTGACCCAATATTCCCATAACCGATTATACCCAATTTTTTTCCCCTGGTTTCATAACTGTTATCTGCGGATTTGCTCCAATTACCTTCATGCATTGCCCTGATTTTATCCGGGAGGTTCCGCATAAGCAGAATAATTTCACCAATTACCAACTCTACTACAGAACGGGTATTACTGTAAGGCGCATTGAACACCGCAACACCTTTTTTGAGACATTCATCCAGATCAATTTGATTGGTGCCAATACAAAAAGCACCTACTGCAATTAATCGGTTCGCATTGTTGAGCACTTTTTTGGTGAGCTGTGTTTTGGAGCGTATCCCCAATACCGAAACATCTTTGATCTTTTCAGCCAACTCATCTTCATCCATTGCACCGGAATGAGTGATAATGTTATAACCTTCCTCTTTCATCAATTTAAAAGCATCGGGGTGGATGTTTTCGAGCAGTAAAATGTTAATTCTGCTCTTGGGGTAAGAAATAACTTTGTTCATATTATGCATAAATAAAAATTCGTCTAAACTAGGAGTAATATGGTCTGCTTTTTCCAACACATTCTGACGTTCCACATTTTCCGTAAAAGCGTAAAATTTGCTGGCAAGTCCAGAAGCTTTTATTTCGTAATCGGTATAACCATCTCCAATTACAAAAACCTCCCCTTGCAGGTTGATACGTTTTATTTGTTCAACCTTTCCCTTATTTTGAGAAAGTACGTTATTGCGATCGAAACCAATAATTTTCTCGTCAATGTCAAATTCAAAGGTATTGGCAAAGACATTTTCCTCCTTGATTCCATATTCCGCAACAATTGGAACTATGAATTCTTTAAAGCCATTGGATATTATATAGATATTATCGCTGTTTTCAGTAAAAAAAACTTTATTCCTAACGAAAGAGGTCGAGATGCTTTTTCGCAGTTTTTCAACGAGTTTCGGCAGGTGTTTCTTATTGGCTTTCAATAAAAAAAGCCTTTTATCAAGCGAATCCAGTAAGGATATTTCACCCATCATTCCCTGATTTGTCAATTCCTCTATCTCCCTAAGATTTTTCTCTTTGTCCACATCCTTTGCCAGGGAAATTTCGCCTAAAACATCAAGAGCTTCTACCCGTGTAAATGTGCTATCAAAATCTATAACATAATTTTTGTTCGTCTTCATATAAAACTGCTAATGTAATAAGGCTCAAAATTAATACATTAATAATAGAATCATACTTCTTTTTCACTTAAAACACCTATAACATTTTCGTTAAAAAGCAATGCCCCTATTTATAAAAAGAACCGAATCCCCAATAAAAGCGGGCTTTTGCGAAAAATTAAAAATATCAGCTTTAAAACAAATTTATCATAATTAATTGCATTCGGGAATGCCTCATTTACGAATACGTTAATTCTGAAATAGAGAACCGGTTAATGTGATTTGGGATTATTTAATGAATTATTTCACTTTGAATTTTCTTTCTTGTCATGCTATTTGGGCATGGGCATCTTTTTAACTTCTAACTTCGTAATTCTAACTACTAACTTCACTTTTCACTTACCTTTGCAATTCACAACTATAAATTACACAAATATGATTTTTATAGATAATGAAGGCATTACAGATCCTAGGGTAAATCTGGCTTTAGAAGAATATGCACTTCGTAATTTTAATCCGGGTACAGATTATTTGCTTTTTTATATCAATGAGCCATCCATCATTATAGGGCGCAACCAAAATACCCTAGAAGAAATCAACCATGAATATGTCGAAGAAAAAAAACTTCATGTTGTGCGTCGTGTTTCCGGCGGTGGCGCGGTTTATCACGATTTTGGAAACCTCAACTTCAGTTTTATCACAAATCACGATATAAAAAGCCTAAATAATTTCCTGAAATTCACAGAACCTGTTATTAAGATCCTCAATTCAATTGGCGTTGCTGCGGAGTTAAAAGGCCGCAACGATATTGTGGTAAACGACCAAAAGATATCGGGAAATGCGCAGTTTTCAACTGGCAGAAGAATGTTCAGCCATGGAACACTTCTATTGAACAGCGATTTGGGAGAGGTGGTAAAAGCGCTTAATGTAAAAATGAGCAAGATCGTTTCCAAAGGCCATAAATCGGCAAGGGCACGGGTAGCCAATATCAGTGAATTTATGGATAAATCCATGGACATTCAAACTTTCCGGTCATTGATCCTCAAAGGATTACATGAAACGGGGGAGGAATTTGAAACTTATAGACTGAGTGATGCAGAATGGGAAGCAGTGCATGAGCTAAAAGATAAAAAATACAATACCTGGGATTGGAATTACGGTAACTCTCCCAAATTTAACCTACAGCGTAACAGGAGGTTTCCAATCGGGGAAATTGACCTTCGCATTTTTGTAGAAAAAGGAAGGATCGAAAGTTTTAAGATCTATGGCGATTTCTTCGGAAAAGAACCGGTTAAAAAACTGGAAGACCTTTTAACCGGAGCGCGTTACGAACCTAAGGAAATTGAACAATTACTTGAAGATGTGATAATTGAAGAATATTTTGGGGCCCTTCCCAAAGCCGATTTTCTCGAACTCATATACGGGGCCGATGAAGTAATGATTTAATTCCCTTTTTTGCTTTTAGGAACTTCAAATCTTTAAAACTACATTTTGCAGATATCTGGGCTAAAAGTTTTTACCAAAAAAAAACGCATCAGTTTTAAGAACCGATGCGTTTTTTTATTTTTATAAATCCGATTAAAAATAATTGGTTTATTTTTATTTGTCGAAACGTTTAAAATCCAAATCCTGAAAATCGAAGCTGAAGTCTGTCATTGGCGAAACAGCTTCCATTTTAAAACCTTCGGCACGGGCATCCTTATTGAGGGAGAATATAACAAAAGCATCGGCATTTAAAGTCCTGTCATTCCATTTTACAATAAAAGTATTTCCCTTGTAAAAAATCATTTCTCCTTTAAAATCGGAAATATTCGCAGACTCAAAATAGAGTTTTCCGTCCCTTTTGGCAATGATCACTTTCCCAAACCAGGGATCTTTAAAAGCGCCGGTATACATTTCTGAATTTACGGCAATCTTGTTATTTTTTTGTTGTGCTTCAATATCCTTCCATACCCGGGCAACTTCCTCATCTGCCTGCTTTTCTTGTTTTAACCTGGACTCATTGTACTGTTTGATCCTGTTTTCCCCTTCTACACCAAAATATGAGTCTTTTATAGAATTGGTGATGGCACTAAAGGCTGCACCTGATTGTTGGTTGGTAAGCACGATAATCCCCAAATCCAATTCCGGGATCATAGTTACCTGACTCACAATTCCTAGTAAGCCCCCGGTGTGTGTTACCTGTAAATATCCATTTACATCACTCAGGTTCCAGCCAAGGCCATAAGCAGTAAAATGGGTGTTATATGGGCCTTTACCCCTTCTTATAATAGTTTGCGGTGTCCACATTTCCTGATGTACTTTTTCACTAAAAAGGCTGTCCTGAAGTTTTTCCCCATATTTTCCTTGATTTAACTGTGCCTGTACCCATTTGCTCATATCTGTAACCGATGAATATATGCCGGCTGCGGGGTTTGCAACTTCGGTAAAGCTAAGTCCAACCGGAATTAATTCTCCATTTACCGGAGCGTGCCCATCAATAACATTGGTATAATCCTCAATCTGCCTCCAGGAAATTGCTGTTTTTGACATTTCCAGGGGTTTTAGAAAATTATCCCTGATAAAATCATCGTAATCCCTTCCTGAAACCCGGGCCACAACTTCTCCCGCAACTATATATAACAAGTTGTCATAATCATACTTTGACCTAAAGGAAGACACTGGTTTTAAAAAACGAAGATTATGGATGAGCTGGGATTTATCGGTAACATTTGAAGCCGGAAAAACCATCATATCACCCGCTCCAAGACCCAAACCGCTTCGATGGGTCAGCAGATCCCTAACTGTAAATTCGGAAGTCACATAAGGATCATATAGTTTAAATTCCGGAATAATGTTGGTGACTTTCGTATCCCATTCAAGTTTTCCTTGATCGATTAATTTACCGAGTGCAGCACTGGTAAAAGCCTTGGTATTTGAGGCAATTCCAAAAAGCGTATTTTCATCAACCTTCCCGCCAGACTTTAGGGAACGAGTCCCATAACCTTTAAGATGAATCACTTTTCCATCTTTTAAAACTGCCACCGCGATTCCCGGAACATCAAAAGTGGTGAGTGTTTTTTCAACCAAACTATCAATTTGTTTGCTGCTGAGGGCTTGTGCCGAACTTAATAAAGAAAAGAAAAAGAAGAAAGAAAAGATAATAAAAACTTTATAGTAGTGATTTTTCATCGATAAATTTTAATTGAAATTTGCTCATTTGTTCAATGGTTTAAAGGTATTAAATCTTTTCTAAGGGAGACCTTTAAAAAAAATGTCCTGCAATTTCAATAATATTCCAAAACTGAAGTGGCTTTTAAAATATTATTCCAAATAATGGCATTTTCACCAACAAAAAAACGCATCAGCTGCAAGAACTGATGCGTTTTTTATTTTTATGGACTTAAACTTATTCCACGATGAACTTACCTTTCATAAGTGCGTAATGTCCAGGGAAGCTACAAATAAAATCGTAAGTCCCGGCAGCAGGAGCTACAAATTCAACTGTATCAGACTCTCCACCACTAAGAAGTTTGGTGTGAGCAATAACCTTGTCTGTACCTGCAGGAATAAAATCGGTAGCTTTTGCTTCTACAGCAGCCAGTCCGAATGCTCCCATATCTGTACCTTTGGTCAATAAAACCCAGTTGTGACCCATCACGTTTTTATCCATTTTTCCAACGTGCTTAAGGGTTAACCTTACCGTTTGTCCGGCTTTAACCTTCAACTCTGCAAGATTAAACTGCATTTGGTCGTTTCCGGTAATTGTAATTTCAACTACATTTTCATCCTGTGTTGATTTTTCCTCGGTAACACTTTCGGTAGTCTCGGCAGGTTGATCGGTTAGTTTTATTTGTTCTTTTTCTTTCTTTTCACCACAACTTACCATTGCGATAGCTGTTAAAACTAAAATTAATTTTTTGAAATTTTTCATGTTTATTAGATATAGTTAATTAAGACCTTAGAAATAAACCTTTACTTCCAATTTATCAGGATGCAAAGATAATGGAAATAAATCTGACAATTAATTCCTTATTGAAATTTAATATAAATAGGGTTTTTAATTGATAATTCTGTTCTGTCAAGCTCTCTCCCATTTACTTCACTAAAACTTCACTTCACGATTGTATCAAATCAGGTCAACGTTTTTTCGGCATTGACAACTCAATACTCATATCTCAATTCTAATTTCATATTTATCATTAGTCCCATCCTTTTCTCATATTTTTTACATTAACTTAACAAAAAATATCATCCCTTGCGCAGCGAATCCTTTTCAATCCAAATTCAGAATAATACTGTTACAGGCTATAAATTGTTTCCTAAGGAATTGGCAAGCGACACGGTTTTGGTATTTCTTCACGATGCCTTGGGCAGTTATGAAAGTTGGAAGGATTTTCCCGAAAAAATAGCAAAAATCACCGGACTTTCCGCCATTGTTTACAGCAGGCCGGGGCTTGGTATTTCCTCAACAAATCAGGCAAGTTGGGGCAAGGGATACCTGGAACAGGAAACGCAATTTCTGGACAAGGTTTTGAATAATTTAAAAATAAAACGCCCCATACTTATTGGGAGCAGCGATGGCGGAAGCATCGCATTGCTCTATGCAGCTGCATATCCCGTTAAGGCCATTGTCACCCTAGCGGCGCATTATTTTGTGGAAGGGAAAACCGTGCTGGGAGTACTGAAAATGAGAGAAAAGCCTGCAAATTCAGTGCTGCGCGAAGCTCTCAAAAAATATCACGGTGCCTGGACCGACAGTTTGGTCGATAATTGGCAAAATGTCTGGACATCAGAAG
>Ga0307486_1002434_pt1 | contig 12997 bp, 14 predicted proteins | sample CBIW02metaG_FD_203663 | JGI IMG/M metagenome (GOLD analysis project Ga0307486, IMG submission 203663) | Sea-ice brine microbial communities from Beaufort Sea near Barrow, Alaska, United States - CBIW 0.2 | ecosystem: Environmental > Aquatic > Marine > Coastal | place: USA: Alaska | collected... | reverse complement strand
ATCCATTTGGGGAGGAGAATGTGTATTCGTATCTGTCAAATAATTATAGTGGACGAATATTCAATCTTCATAAATATACTCAAATAAAACTCATTTTACACATAGGAAAAGATTAAAACTCCTGAGCTCTCAATTTAATTAAGCGCAACATTACATAGGTAACCGCAAATAGCAGGTTTTTGAAAAAGAAACAGGACCGTCCTTACTCGCCTGCTTGCTTTAACCAAGTCCAGTTGTACCAAATTAAAACAAGCTTCCATTATTTATCATGAAGGCGTCATTAATTTAAAAAAAAGTTAAAATGTTTTTTGTTTCTAAACGATTGTTTAGTTTTGTCCCGTAATTAGAAATAATGGCAAGAAAAAAAGAATATAAAGAGGAAGAAGTTATCGAAAAAGCAATGCGCTTATTTTGGCGCAATGGTTATGAAAACACTTCCATGCAAATGCTTGAAAAAGAAATGGGCATCAATAAGTTTTCTATATATTCCAGTTTTGGGAATAAACACGGTGTCTTCCTGGAAAGCTTAAAATGTTACAAAGCAAATGTAAACGTGATGATCGAGAAATTTAAAAACGCTTCAAATGGAGTTGAAGACATCAAACAATTTTTCCATGACTCTGTAAATATTAGTTCTCTGGAAGGAAATCAAAAAGGCTGCTTAGTGACCAATACTTACAATGAATTTTCAGATAGTGAAGACGTATTGATAAAAGACCAAATGACTTCCTTTATGGATAACCTTAAAAACTTGTTCATTAAAAAATTAAAAATGGATGCTTCAAAAGATGAAGACACCATACTAAAACAAGCTAACTTTTTAGTATTGGCAAAACATGGTTTAGCAGCCGCTACAAGGGTAAATACGCCAAAAGAAATTGAAGACTATATAGAAATGACCTTCAAGAATATTTAAACATTTTTTTTATAAATAACTAACCGAACGTTTAGTTATTTCACATCCTGAATGATAATCGAATAACAATTAACGCAGAACCTACCGCAATCGTGGAAGTATTAAAATCACTTAAAAAGTAAAAACAAAAATCAATAACAATTAAAATTTAAAATCATGACAAAATTAAAAGTTCACAACATCGAAACTGCTCCAGAAGGAAGCAAAGCATTATTAGAAACATCACAAAAAGCTTACGGAATGATACCTGGTTTGCATGGTGTATTAGCAGGATCTCCTGGCATCTTAGAGGCATATCAAACAATTCATGAATTATTTGTAAACTCCTCATTTAATGAAGAAGAATTAACCGTAGTATGGCAAACCATTAATGTAGAGCACGCCTGCCATTACTGTGTTCCTGCACATACAGGTATTGCAAAAATGATGAAAGTAGATGATGCCATAACAGAAGCATTACGTAACGAAACACCTCTAGAAAACGCAAAATTAGAAGCATTGCGTACTATGACATTAACTATTGTTCGTAATCGTGGACACGTTTCTCAAGCAGAATTAGAAGCCTTTTATACAGCTGGTTACGGTGAAAAACAAGTATTGGAAATCATTTTGGGATTATCTCAAAAAGTAATCAGTAATTATACAAACCATATTGCAAACACACCTGTAGATGCAGGATTTAAAAAGTTTGCCTGGTCAAAAGAGGATGTGGTATCCTAAAACCCAGATTGATTGATAGCTTTAAACCTTCCGCCTTGGTTGCGGAAGGTTTATTTAAAATCTAAGAACAAAACACATGATCAAATTAACAGTAATGTATCCAAATACTTCAGATGTAAAATTCGATAAGGAGTACTATACAAATCAACACGGTCAATTACTTTCAGAATTATTAGGAGACGCACTCGTTTCTTCTGATATAAATTTCGGAATTTCCGGAGCAACACCAGAAGCACCAGCACCTTATGTTGTAATCTCAAACCTTACTTTTGAAACATTCGGGTCTTTTCAACAATCTTTTGGAGCAAATGCCGAAAAGATTTTAGCAGATCTTCCTAATTTTACCAATGTGCAACCGCAAGTTCAAATTAGCGAGGTCATTTAAAATAAATTTCAACAATAAATACAAATGAAAGAAAAATTAAAAATAGATATCGTTTCAGATGTGGTGTGCCCTTGGTGTACCATTGGATACAAACGTTTGGAAAAAGCCATTTCAGAACTGGGTATACAGGACCAGGTAGAAATCGAGTGGCATCCATTTGAATTAAATCCAAACATGCCTGCCGAAGGACAGAACGTACAAGAGCATATTACCGAAAAATATGGCGCTACTTTAGAACAACAAAAAGAATCACAGCAATTCATGACAGAAGCTGGTGCTGAACTGGGATTTACATTCGATTATTTTGATGACATGCGTATGGCAAACACCTTTGAAGCACATATTTTATTAGATTATGCCAAAGCATTTAATAAGCAAACCGAATTAAAAATGCGTTTGACAACCGCCTTTTTTGGTGAACGAAAAGATGTGTCAAACAGGGCTGTTTTAAAACAAGCTTTATTGGATGTTGGTTTAAATGCTGAAGAAGCTCTATTAAAATTAGATGATGATAACTCGCGTTACCAAGTAAAAAGCGAAGAAGCGTATTGGCAAAATGCAGGAGTAAATTCTGTTCCAACTATTGTCTTCAACAGAAAAAGCAAAGTTACAGGAGCCCAGCCTATTGATTTGTTTAAGAAGGTATTATCCGAAATTATAGAAGCATCGTAAATATAAAACCGCATATAAATTCAATAACTTAAAAAATGCTGGTTTTCATATTTGGGACGTTAACCACAAGAAAATTACATTACTTTAGTTTACCATGAAAAAACACAATTACCAAATAACCATTGAATGGACAGGAAATCAAGGTACAGGGACTTCTGACTATAAATCATATAATAGAAATCATAAAATCAGCTCTGAAGGAAAATATGACCAAATAAATGGTTCATCCGATCCTTCCTTTCTGGGAGATAAAACAAAATATAATCCTGAAGATTTATTTCTTTCATCTTTATCCGCTTGCCATATGCTTTGGTATTTACATTTATGTTCGACCAATAAAATTGTGGTAACTGAATATAACGACAATGCTAAAGGAGTAATGGAAGAAATGGAGAACGGAGGCGGAAAATTTGTGGAAGTAACCTTATATCCGACAGTGAAAATCACAAATGCTGATATGATATCAAAAGCAAATGAATTACACGCAGAAGCGACCAAAATGTGTTTCATTGCTAATTCTTGTAATTTCAAAGTAAAACATAATCCAACAACAACATCTGATTAAAAACGGCAAGTAATATTGGTAACAAGCAAATAGCAAACATTTGAGTATTTAATGATATTTTTGAGAACAAACAACAAAACCGACAATCCCGATGCTATCCGGAGCATCAATACTTAAGTAACTTGTGTTATCCAAGACTTTCGCATCTAATTAAGAAAAAAAATGGAATATAAAACAAAATCTATCAGACCATTTATTGGAGCTAAGGATTATAAAATTTCCAGACAGTTTTACACGGATCTAGGTTTTGAGGAAATTATACTAGAAGATAAAATGTCCTTATTCAAATTAGGAGATTTTGGATTCTATTTACAAGGTTCCTACATAAAAGATTGGATAGATAATTCAATGATATTTTTAGAAGTAGAAAATTTGGAATTACACCTTCAGAATATCAAAAACTTAGAATTGGACAAAAAATATGATAGCCTTCGACTGACCGAAATAAAATATAATGATTGGGGCAATGAATTCTTCATTTATGACCCGTCCGGAATATTATGGCATATTGGGGAATTTAAAAACCAAAAAACATAATTGGTGTAGAATTGTGCATAAAATCGGTTACCAGCAAATAGCGGGTATTCCAGTGAAAAGTGATATTTTAGGCACCAAGAATCAAAACAACCAAGCCAACAATAAATCGTCCCTTCTCCCCTACTTGCGTAAAAGCGTTGGCATTAATCAAGAACAAAATGAGAAAATACCACATCTTCTTTTTAATGATTTTTATTTTTTCTTGTGCAGATAAAAAATCTTCAACAGAAACTTCAGGGGAAGAAATAAAAAAAGAACTGAATATTGACAACACTTCAATTGTGATCCTTGGAACTATACAAGATGCAGGTTCTCCGCAAATTGGATGTAACAAAGAATGTTGTATCAATCTTTTCGAAAACCCGGATAACAGTAGACAAAGAGTTGCTTTAGGATTAATTGATACCCCAAATAATAAAACCTATTTATTTGAAGCAACTCCAGATATAGGAAAACAAATGAAAATGCTTACGAAATACAAAAAGCAAAGTGAAAAAGAGATAGCAGATGGGATCTTTTTAACTCACGCTCATATTGGACATTATACCGGATTAATGTTTTTAGGAAAGGAAGCTATGGACGCTAAAAACACACCGGTTTATGTTATGCCACGAATGAAGGAATTCCTGACCAATAATGGACCTTGGAGCCTGCTTGTAACGAGAAAAAATGTGGCATTGAATGAAATGGAAAATGAAAAAGCAATTCACCTTTCTGATGATATTCGAGTAATCCCTTTTTTGGTTCCTCATAGGGATGAATATACAGAAACGGTAGGCTATAGAATAATTGGGCCGAATAAAAGTGCTTTATTTATTCCGGACATCGACAAATGGGAAAAATGGGATAAAAATATTCTAGAGGAAATAAAAAAAGTAGATTATGCATTTTTGGACGCCACATTTTATAGTGGAAAAGAAATAAAGATTAGGGATATCACCCAAATCCCCCACCCCTTTATTATTGAGAGCCTTGAAAAGTTTAAAGAACTTGCCAAAAAAGATAAAAACAAGGTGATTTTTATTCATTTCAATCATACAAATCCTGTAATTAACCCTGATAGCAATGAAGCCAAAACAATTGTTGAGCAAGGGTTCAGGATCGGGAAAATTGAGGATGTGTTTGAATTATAACTAATCCTACATCGCCTATAGTTTATTGCTCCTAAATTTCCTTTCGGGAATTCCGCACACTTTTACTACCTTGGTTTCTCAATTCGAAAATCCCGGCAAATTTTCAAATTGAGAAACAATATACGAACACGTTAAATTGTGGGCCCTAAAAAATGTCAGGAAATAAGAAAAAATTAAGTCAACTTGCTGCTACGGCTATATGTGGAAATGATATCAGTTCATCCTGCTTGTATGTATCGGCACTTGCAATAGTATATTCCGGGCAATATGCCTGGATAGCACTTTTAATGGTTGGGGCCGTTCTTTTTCTGTTTAGGAAAGTATACGGAGAAGTTGTTGGCGCTTTGCCATTGAACGGTGGAGCTTATAATGCGTTGCTGAATACCACAAGCAAGTCAATGGCATCTTTGGCCGCCACATTGACATTACTTTCATATATGGCAACTGCAGTGATTTCTGCCAATGAAGCAATGCATTACGCACATATCCTATTCGAAAATTTGCCCATTATCATATCGACAATAATTTTGCTGGCAATATTTATGGGATTGGCGATTATTGGAATAACGGAATCTTCTAAAGTTGCCATTGCCATATTTCTTTTTCATTTGGTTTCACTGATAATTTTATCCTTGTTCACAGGGTTTTATCTCCTTAACAATGGATTTGATGTATTTATTGCTAATTCAAGTCTTCCGGTAAAAGGTGGAAGTATAACAATCGCATTGTTTTTTGGGTTCTCGGCAGCAATGCTTGGTATAAGTGGCTTTGAAAGTTCGGCAAATTTTGTGGAAGAACAAAAGAAAGGGGTTTTCCCAAAAACATTACGGAATATGTGGATCGTGGTTACCGTTTTTAATCCTTTGATGGCTTTTTTAGCGTTGGCAGTAATACCTATGGCCGCAATCGAGCAAAACCAGGAATCACTTTTATCTTATATGGGGGTTTTATCAGGAGGTTCCTGGCTGTCTATTTTAATATCAATAGATGCAGCACTTGTTCTAAGTGGAGCTGTCCTGACCTCATTTATAGGCGTAAGTGGATTGGTTGAAAGAATGACATTGGACAGGGTCTTACCCCCGTTTTTATTGAAAAAAAATAAGAGAGGTAGTTCGTACCGAATATCTATCGCATTCTTTTTGTTATGTGTTTCCATTTTATTAATAACAAAAGGGCAGCTAAGTGCGCTGGCAGGTGTTTATACGATTGCCTTTTTATCGGTAATGGTCCTATTTGGGGTAGGGAATATTCTTTTAAAAGTAAAAAGAAAAAACCTGCCAAGACCTGAAAAATCGTCCTGGCCAGTTCTACTAATAGCTATTGTATCAGTACTTATCGCAATTGCCGGCAACGCCATATTAAATCCGGCTTATTTAGGCGTCTTCTTTGAATATTTCATCCCTACAATATTGTTGGTGATAGTAATGCTAAATAGAACATCCATTCTTAAATTTCTTCTACAAATAATAAAATACGTTCTTTCACCTATTCAAAGTACTTTACAAAAATCCAATAATAGCATTTTAAGTTTAATTGATGAGATCAATTCACAAGAATTCGTCTATTTCACCAAAGATGACGATGTGGCGACGCTTAATAATGTAATGCTATATATTCGAAGAAATGAACATACCAAAAAATTAAAGATTGTGTCAGCCTTTGAAAAAGGGGAAAAAGCATCCTCTCGATTCAAATCCGATCTGGATGTGTTGGATAGGGAATATCCTGAAATAAAGATAGAGTTTATTGAAATGGAAGCTAGTTTTGGACCAGATTTAATTGACAAATTATCCAAAAAATGGAAAATTCCTGTAAACTTTATGTTTATAAGTTCACCTGGTGACCATTTTCCCTACAGGATCGAGCAATTAGGAGGGGTTCGGTTAATAATATAAAAGGGCATATACTTAGCATTGTACGCATATATAAACGACTTACAAACCAAATAATAGTACGGTTTGTTTGAGCTCTTTTATGGTTGTTTTTACAACTATAAAAAGCGAGTAGTGATAGCCTGTCCCGAAGGGGAACGCCCAAAAAATCAATAAGTTGTATAGGTGTGAACGCTTGTATTTGCGACCGGCAAATAGTTTACGCCAAACCAACATACCAACAACACCACAAAGGCAAGTGCCAAAATAGAAAGTGCTTGTTTTGTATTGTTCATATGAAAATGCCGGTAATGAATGTAAATCAAATAGCCCATCCAGGTTAAAAACGCCCAAACTTCCTTAGGATCCCAAGTCCAGTAATGTCCCCAGGCTTCTTTTGCCCAGAGAGCCCCAAAAAGCAATCCCAGCGTTAAAAAAGCAAAACCGATATACACTAAATTGTCTGCTAATTTTAAGGTTTCCAGCTTGAAGTTTCCTTTAAAATTATCATACCAACCTTTGATGGCAACAATGCTGGAAGCCGCTAAAACCGCGTACGAGAATAGGTATACCAGCACGTGTGGAATAAACCACGGGCTTTGCAAAGCCGGCATCAAGGTTTTTGAATAGGTTTCTGGATTTAGGTAATTAATGGCCAAAAACATTCCTGCCATACCTATACTATAGGCTAAAAACCATTTGTATTTCCAACGAATGTAGGTTGCAAAACCAATTAATGGTAGAAAAGTTGCGTACCACAATCGAGTTTCACCTAAAGTACGCATTGGCGGACGGTTTAACTCTATCCAAAGTTTAACAACAAATAAAATAAGTACGGTCCAACCCAATACAAATAAAACATTGGCGAGTTTTAAAACAGCCGTTTTTTTATAGGATATCACTAAAAACAACAATCCAAAAATCCATAGAATTACGGTTATTGAACTATATAAAGGAAAATCTATCCAGGTCATTTTATTGATTTTTAGTTATTTTATTTCCCATCCAAAACATATAAAAAGCCCCTGCGATCATCATAAAAATTCCAATATAAATAAGTGGAAGCCAAGGGTCTTTTACGAGTTCTAAAACACTTAATTCACTCCATTTCCCCTTTTTATCATCGTAACTGAGCTGATAGATTTTCCAACCTTTGTGTTCAAATGGCTTATTAACTTCCAAAATGGTGCTTATGCGTTCTCCGCCTTTTGTTAAAATATCGATGTCCGAACTAAATTTTTCAACTTCTGGAATGGTCATAACCATAGAATAATCTTCACTAATTTTAAATGATTCATATGGATATCTAAAACTCCCGCTGCTGATCCAGCCGCTTTGTATAGAATCGGTTTCCGTGTTTTTAACCGAGATAAATGCAGATGGCGGCGAGCCTATTTCATTTACGGGTTCATAACGGTTTCCAATTCGCCCTGAAGTAGATAAAAATTCGTTTATTTTCACTTCAAAATTATTGAAATAATAGGTTTCTCCCTTTTCAACCAAATACAAATTCTTTCCGTCGTTATGGACTATGCTTCCCGTATTATTGTCAACTAAAGCTAGTTTTGGATTGTATTCATCAATTAAAAAGTCATTTAAATAAAATGCAAATGGTAATTCGATTTCATTTTTTTGCGCATCAGTTGCTATCCAACTTGGTTTGCCTTCATACACATTTATTGATAAACGCTGTAAATCGCCAGTCCCTAAAACACCGGCAATTAAAGCTAAAAATAACCCGACGTGATTTAAAATAAATCCGAAGTTGGACCATTTAAACTGTAATATTCTTTTGATAGAAATCAAGCCCAAACAAGTTAAAAATTGAAATAAAATTAATAGGAACGCCCAATTGCTCGTGATGTGATTTAATCCTAAATTATTAATGATGTTGTTTTCTGAAGAAACCTGAGGAATAATTCCCATTACCATTACCAACATGGTGACCAAAACAATGCTTGAAATTGATGCCGGCACTTTGGTAAGCCATCTAACCAATTGACTTGTTGAAAACCATTTGAATAATACGAACAGCAACGAAACATAGCCAACCAAAAAGAATACGTTATACGGATACGTTAGTGTTAATGCGTTATCTGAAGTGACAAAGACTTCTAAAAAAAATCCCGTGACAATTAAACCAAACCCGATAAAAAAAGATTCAACGTAACCCCAAGGATTTTCCCAAAGATTACGTTGAACATTTAAATGATTTTCACCCATAAGAGTTCAATTATAAAAAATTAGATATTAGTATTGAGTAGTCAGTATTGAGATAATTTCAAAAAGCCCTCAATACTAACTGCTCTTTTCTACTTTTAATAATTAGCTTCCCTTTCTTTTGCAGCTTCTTTCCATTTAGGCAACAACTCTTTTTTGAAAGTTTCTTTTTCAGCTCTTAATTTTTCCATTGGCAATCCTATGAATTTTTGAGCATCAGCTTTTGTATCAATTGATGGGTAAGGGACATCTCCTTTAAAACCTAATTCCATTAACAGTTTTGCTAATTTAATCCTGGTTTCTTGAGTAATATCAATTCCAGTTCCAATTACCCTACCTAATTCAACTGGCGCGTGGAATGAACCTCCGTGTGATGCCGCTGCATAATCCCAACGCCATTGTCCGAAACGAATACCTTGTAAAATGTCTTTCATTTGAGCTTCAGTAGCTCCCAACTCCCAACATTTTCCTGCTTCTACATGTGCACGAACCAATAATTTTTCCAATTGATCACGGTTTCCAATAATACGATCTTGATTGTCAAACACGTTTTTAATCAATTCATCTTTTTCTTCCCTATGACAAACCTGGCAAGAATTGGCAACATTGTTTAAAGGAGATTGAATGTGGTGATCTGTGAATTTTTGTCCACCTTCAGTTTTATAAGGCATATGGCAATCTGAACAAGAAACACCTCTTTGTCCGTGAATACCCATTTTGTATACTTCGTAACCTGGATGTTGTGCTTTCAACATTGGAGCTTTACTAATAGCATGCACCCAGTCGACATGACCAACTTTGTCATAATATTTTTCCATGTCTTCAACGGTTTGCCCTTCATCCCAAGGAAAAACCAAATAAGGAATTCCTTCTTTTCCAGGTAAATCTTTATTGAAATAATATTCTACGTGACATTGTGCACAAACCAAGGACCGCATTTCATTATGAGAAGATTTGGTTATGTCTTTTCCCTGACGTTGAAATGCTTCAATTAAAGCTGGTTGCGTAATTGTTAAGTTCATAGATTTTTCATCATGACAGTTTGCACAACCAATTGGGTTTATAATTTCTTCACCTTTACTCGCCCATTTTCCTTTATAGTAGTCATCAACCCCAATTTCATTTATTAAACGAGGTACATCCGGGGATTTACACGTCCAACAAGTTGAAGGCATTGGCCCGTCATCTGGTCCTGTTGGTCCTCCTGTACGTAGCGTATTCCTTACATCATCAATAGCATAAACGTGCCCACGACCTTGATTATAATCTTTGGCAAATCCATAACCCGCCCATAATACCACTAAACGGGGATCAACATCTAACATATCAATGTTTGCATTTCCATTGTATTTTGATCTAAATGTTGTGTCGGCAGTTTTATAATAGGATTGAAATTCACGTGGGAAATTTTCTCCCCAAACTTCGTTTCTTGGTTCCAGGTTATTAATTTCTGCTTGCGGGGTATAAGCAAATTTAGCCTCCATTTTACGTTCTGTTATTGAGGACACTAAAAGTCCTAATAAAAACACGACTACTAAAGATGCCAAAAACAGCACCCAGTTTTTCCAAGGTTTTCTTGTATTACTCATTTTTATTTATTTTTATTTTATTGAATCATTTAACTGTTTGCTCAACCATTCTGGAATGGTTTCTTGATGTTCTGCCGGTAATTTTCCGTAATATTTTACTGAAGATAAACTGTGAATGCTTCCGTGAGGAACTTCTTGGTGACAGGTCCAACATTTTCTTTCGGTCCTGTTTTCAAAATGATTTTCTACCGAGGCCGATAACCTAGCATCCGTTACCTGATCTTCATGACATCTTATGCAATTGCTTTGAACAACTTCAACACCTGCTTCTTTCATTCTAATTACTTCAGGTTCACCACGTGTAATAAATACAGATGCGTGGTACAAGCCATCTTTAGCTTTAAAAAGGTATTTTTTAAATACATTATCCTGAGGCACATGACAATCGTTACACGTAGCCCATTCCCTATGTGAACTATTTTGCCAGGTTGCATACTGAGGAGTCATTACGTGACAGTTGGCGCACGTTTTTGGGTCGTCTGATAAATATGATACAGCCTTGGATTCGATAAGTGCATATAATGTAAGTCCAGTCATAGCACCCATTAAAATCAGTACGGGCAATCGCCATTCAGGTGGTGGAATTAATTTTTTGAAAATGCTCATGATCTTGAATTAAGGATTCTATTATTTTGAGGTGAACAAGGTTGGTTTAATGGTAAGCATTAGCCAAGCCCAGTTATTGACGTTGTTATCAAAATTATTTTTTAATGTTTCCAATCCTTCTGAAGCAAACATTTGAGAATATCCAGCTCCAATGCTAACATCTTCATTTAATTTGTGCGAGTATACCAGGTCAATCTCGGTTCCTAATTGTTTGTCCACGCCATCGGCAATTTCTGCTTGTGCAGAAAAGTTATGCGCAAAAGCTGTCAAGCTTGATTTTTCACCTAATTTCGTGCTGATTTTTGCATATATATCTACCAAACCAACACTGTTTGCATGGTTTCCAACGTAGAAATAATCCATAAAGCCATTGAATTTATGGTTCGTTCCGTAGAAGGGGGTAAAAGCTTTGTTTTTATCGCCTATTACAGCTTTGTCATTACCCGATTGTATTTCAAAACCCAAACCGAAATTTAATTTATCAGAAGCTTTATACCCTAGATCCAATCCAACCAAATAAGCATTTAAGTCGTTATCTGCTACATCTTTCCCTGACTGTAAATAAGCATTTGCATTAAAACTTAAAGCATCACTGGCTTTATAAGTTAAGTGGGTCCCAAAAGTTTGGCTGTACCTAATTTCTTCTTCGGCAACGTTTTGTAGACCATTGTTCAGGAACAAGAAGCTGGCATTAAATTTATTCCAATCTTTATGAAACCAAGCATATTGCATTGCTTTATAATTTCCTGTTACGGTATAGATATTTCCAAATAATGCTTCTGTGTCTTGATTATATGCAACCCCCAAATCCAATTTGTAGTTTTCATTGCCAAATTTAAAGATGGCGGCATCATGGCTGCGTGCCTGTTGTGTCCACCCAACGTTTCCAAACATACGGCTATCATCATAAATTATTTCTTGACGACCTAATTTTACAGCGAAATTAGGGGTGAATTTCACCTGTCCCCAGGCTTCGTGAATGGCCAAACCATTTTTATCTGAAGTGTTCAATTGAGGCACATCCCCCCAAACCCTAACATCCTGAATACTAATAAAAAGGGTGTAACTTTCTGATGTAAATTGGGTGTTCAAACGTGTGCGTTGCGATACAAATAAAGCTGCGTCCGAGCCATCTGCTGTCAATGTTTTGTACCCATTTCTATATTCTGCGCGCGGTCTTAATTCACCGCCAATAGTTAACTGCGCATAACTTTGAATTGTGAGTAGTACTAAAAAAGCCAAACTAAATAATTGTTTAAATTTCATATTGTTTAAATTGAGTTAAGGGACTTGTATTTGTACAAAAAAACAATATGAATGGAGAATAAAATATGACGAAAATCAGATATTCGGATATTTTTATCCTTTATTTATTTTTAAATTAATAATTAAATCATATTTTAAGTGTTTTAAAGGCCTAGGATTTGGTTGTAGTTTTTGAATTTTATCAATTTTATCAAGATTTCGTTAGAGGATCAACGTAAGAATTCGGCAATTTTTCGGTGGATAAAAACACAATAACTTAACGTTCATCTGTACAACCCTTAAAATTGAAGCCTAAATTACTTTAGGCATTTTATGCGCTCATATTTTTATGGACTGGTTGTTCCCTTCAATTTAAAAGGATGTTTTTTTTCCTTGGCAGTTATCCTTAGTAGGATCATGGACAACAACAAACTGTACAACACAAACCCAACAAAAATAATGAAACCTGGTTGCAGGGAGGTGTTATTGGTGGAAATGCTCACCAGGGATTCGGTTTCCATATTTAATCGTGAAAGCT
>Ga0307486_1002433_pt1 | contig 13001 bp, 7 predicted proteins | sample CBIW02metaG_FD_203663 | JGI IMG/M metagenome (GOLD analysis project Ga0307486, IMG submission 203663) | Sea-ice brine microbial communities from Beaufort Sea near Barrow, Alaska, United States - CBIW 0.2 | ecosystem: Environmental > Aquatic > Marine > Coastal | place: USA: Alaska | collected... | reverse complement strand
AGTCAACGTTGCTAGGCGATTTTTAAGGTAGTCAAAGTTGGCATTACGCTTTTCAATAAACTCAGGTAGACGTTTTAGTTGCGCTAGACCACAGGCCGCTTGCATATCGGTTATTTTAAGGTTGTAACCTAAATGTGAATAGGTATATTTATGATCATACCCTTCAGGAAGATCACCTAATTTCATATTAAAACGTGTGCCACAGGTATTATCACATCCTGGCTTACAGTAACAATCACGACCCCAATCTCTAAATGATTCTGCAATCACGGCTAGCTGTGGATCATTGGTAAAAACAGCACCGCCTTCGCCCATTGTCATATGATGTGCCGGATAAAAGCTTAGGGTTGCAATATCCCCCCAAGTACCGACCATTTGGCCGTTAAACTTGGCGCCTAGTGCATCGCAACAATCTTCTATCAACCAAAGATGGTGTTTATCACAGATTGCTTTTACTTTAGCCACATTAAAAGGGTTGCCCAATGTATGGGCTAGCATGATGGCTTTGGTTTTTGGCGTAATCGCGGCTTCAATTAAATCAACATTGATATTATGTGTTTTTAGGTCAACATCCACAAAAACAGGAATCGCACCAAATTGTACAATAGGGTTGACCGTTGTCGGAAAACCTGCCGCCACACCAATCACTTCATCACCCTTCTTAATGGCTTTAGGTCCGAGTTTTGGTGATGTCAAAGTACTAAAGGCAACCAAATTTGCTGATGATCCGGAATTGACGGTAATGAGGTGTTTAATTCCAATAAATTCCGCAAGCTCTTTCTCGAACTGATCATTAAATCTACCCGTGGTTAGCCAGCCATCAAGAGAGGCTTCGACCATGTACTGCAGTTCTGTTTCACCAATGACTTTTCCAGAAGGCGGCACCACTGTTTTTCCTGCTTCAAAAGGTTTTTCAACATACTGCAGCGCTGCATATTGCTTAACGAGTTCTGCGATGTCTTTTCTTAATGATTCAGTAGTTTGCATTGTTCATATCTATCATGTATTCATTAATTTCTTGCAGGCAAATAGCTTGCATATCTTGTTTATTTAACCAGGCCTGGTGCCATGCCACGATACGCTCTAGTGTTTTCTCTAATTGCCATGTTGGCTGCCATTGTAGTCTGGACTTAGCTTTTGAAATATCCAATTTTAAATAACCCGCCTCATGCGGATGTGCATCTTGATCTAATTGCCAACTGCTATCTGGCCATTTAGCCACCATTTTATTTAAAATCCAATCAACGGGCTTGGCATCATCATCATAAGGACCAAAATTCCACCCTTCTGCATAGCCTAAAGGTGTTTGATAAAGCTTTTGCGCCAGCACAATATAACCTGACAAAGGTTCTAAAACATGCTGCCACGGCCGAGTAGAGGCAGGGTTACGAATGATAACAGAGCTTTCTTTTTCGAACGCCCTAAGAATATCGGGAATTAGTCTGTCATCAGCCCAGTCACCACCACCAATCACATTACCTGCTCTAGCGGTGGCCAAACCCACACCCTTCTCTTGCATAAAAGAGCGTCGATAGGATGATGCTACAAGCTCTGCACAGCCTTTTGAGCTACTGTAAGGGTCATATCCACCCATAGCTTCGTCTTCGCGATATCCCCAGACCCACTCTTTATTTTCATAACATTTGTCAGTGGTAACACTGACAATGGCCTTTAAATCAGAGCAGTTTCTGGCCGCCTCTAACACCTTGACGGTTCCCATGACATTAACATCATAGGTTTCTATGGGCTCCTTATAAGACAGGCGCACCAAGGGCTGTGCGGCCATATGGATTAGAATATCTGGACTAAAAGTCTGCATACTCTTGGTTAGCTGTTCTAAATTACGAATATCACCGATTTCAGACTCCATTTTTCTAGCTACTTTCGCCTCTTCAAACAAGCTTGGATTAGTGGGCGCATTTAATGCATAACCTTTAACAACCGCGCCCATTTCACTCAACCAAAGAGAGAGCCAACTACCTTTAAAACCAGTGTGTCCAGTTAAGTAAACGCGCTTGCCTTGCCAAAAATTTGGGTCAATCATGTTTACTCCCAACTTTTCCACGGTGCTTTTCCAGCTTGCCATAACTCTTCTAGGAGCACTTTATCGCGCAAAGTATCCATTGGCTGCCAAAAACCTTCATGTTGGAATGCCATTAACTCACCGTCCTCTGCCAAACTCATTAGAGGTCTTTGCTCCCAAGTACAATCATCACCCGTAATGCGCTCTAACACTTTAGGTGAAAGCACAAAAAAGCCTCCATTAATCATGGCGCCATCACCTTTTGGCTTTTCCTTAAACTCATGCACTTGTCCATCTTGGATGTCTAGCGCGCCAAACCGACCTGGCGGATAAGTGGCGGTTAAAGTCGCTTGCTTGCCACTGGCTTGGTGAAATGCGACCAACTCAGAAATATTAACATCGGAAACGCCATCACCATAAGTAAAGCAAAAGGCCTCTTCATCTTTAATATGCTCAGCAATACGACCTAAACGGCCACCGGTCATAGAATCATCACCGGTATCAACCAAGGTCACCGTCCAAGGCTCAGCACGCTCTTCATGTACGTCCATTCGATTTTCTTTCATACAGAAAGTGACATCGGATTGGTGTAAAAAGTAGTTAGCAAAATATTCTTTAATTACATAACCCTTATAACCGCAACAAATAATAAAGTCATTGATCCCATGAGCCGAGTACATTTTCATAATATGCCAAAGAATTGGTTTACCGCCAATTTCTACCATTGGTTTTGGACGAAAGCTGGTTTCTTCACTTAAACGAGTGCCGAGTCCACCGGCTAAAATCACTGCTTTCATTGTCTAATTCCTACTTTTTTAAAAACTTTGCACAAAGGCGTCAGAATAAAATTGTTTTTCGGGCAAACCTTGCTCAATAAAAAGCTGCTTTGCCGATTGAATCATTGCGTTTGCACCACAGGCATATACATCACTGTCGATTATCTTGGAGCCTAAAACTCTCAGAGCAACCTTTTGTATATACCCCGTTTGTCCTTGCCAATGATCATCGGGCTTAGAAACAACGTGTTCTATAATTACTTTAATATGACTGAACTCAGGCTGCCAAACAAAATCTTCTACATAACGATTACCCCAAAACAGATGAATGGTGTGTTGCGGTGAAAGCTCCTCATCTTTATCTAACCTCGAGAGTATCGACATTATAGGAGCAATGCCTGTCCCAGTAGCTAACAAAATCAAAGGCCTACTAATGTTGCGTAAAAAGAAAGTTCCCTTAGGACCTTCCACCCTAATTAAATCATTCACTTTGGCATGGTTAAACACATAATCACTCATGACACCTAGCGCTACCTTTTTGATGAGCAAAGTAACTTCTTGGTCATCCCTCATACTGGCAATCGAGTAACTTCTTCGGACACTCCCCCAAATTACATCTAGGTATTGGCCTTCAATAAACTTGAAATTAGCCGCTGGAGGAAAGCGAAATTGTACTTTAATAATATCGTTTGATAGTGCTTTAATATGGCTAATTCGGGCAGGTAGTGTTTTAACCTCAACACTTTTTAATGCCGTAAGGTCTTCTGCATCAATTAATATGTCTGTTATAGGCTCACAGCAACATGTCAGAATTTTATGATTCTTCTTTTCTTCATCGGTTAGTGCCAACTGGGGCTGTAATTCTGAAACCTGTCCATCGATCAATGTAGCCTTACACACACCACATTGACCACTTTTGCAGCTATATTCAAAGATAAAGCCCCTCAACAAGGCCGAATCCAAGATGCTCATCTCTTCTGTAGAGGATAACTCACTGCCTTTAATTGTCTTTATTTTCATCATTTATTCAACAGTCACTGACTTAGCCAAATTGCGTGGTTGATCCACGTCTGTTCCCTTTATTAGAGCTACATGATAACTGAGCAGCTGCAAGGCAATATTAAAAGTGATGGGTGCGGTGATGCGGCCTACATTGGTGGTGGTTTTAACCACTTTAAAACCGGGTTCGGAGCTGATGTTTGACTTTTCGTCTTCAAACACGATCATTTGCCCGCCGCGTGCATTAACTTCTTGAAGGTTGGATTTGAGTTTTTCTAATAAATCATCATGTGGGGCAATTGCAATTACAGGGATATGCTCATCAATCAAAGCAAGCGGGCCGTGTTTTAACTCTCCAGCTGGATAAGCTTCAGCGTGGATATAACTAATCTCTTTGAGTTTTAACGCCCCCTCCATCGCGATAGGATACATGGTACCTCGACCCAAGAACAGGGCATTATCTTTGTCTGCAAAGGTTTTGGCGATTTCCATAATTTGATCTTCATGTGCCAATGCATTTTTGATAAGGCCGGGTAGTTTTTGCAGACCTTTTACAATAGTGATTTCGCGTTTTTCACTTAGCAATCCTTTGGCTTTACCTAGACAAGTAAGCAGTAACGCTAACGCAACTAACTGAGTAGTGAACGCCTTGGTTGAAGCCACCCCTATTTCTGGTCCAGCATGCGTTAATAACGTTAAATCGCTTTCTCGGGTCAAGCTAGATTCAGCTACATTGCAGATAGTTAGGGTTGGGATATTCTGGTGTTGCTTAAGACCTTTAATCTGCTGCAATGCGGCCAATGTATCAGCCGTTTCCCCAGACTGGCTGATGGTGACAAATAGGGTATTGTCAATGATGACTGGATTGCGGTAGCGATATTCACTGGCGACCTCTACTTGGCAGGACATGCCTATAATATCCTCAAACCAGTACTTGGCGACAAGGCCAGAATGATAGCTGGTACCGCAAGCGATAATCTGTACCTGCTGAATGGTCTTGAAAACGTCTTCCGCCTGAAAACCAAATGCTGATATAAGTACATGCTCTTGCGTGATACGCCCTTCTAAAGTATCTATAACCGCTTGCGGCTGTTCAAAGATTTCTTTGTGCATAAAGTGGCGATGTTCACCTAGCTCTACAGCATTTGCTGACAGATTAGACTGCTTAATATCTCTTTCGATGCATTCGCCTGCTTGGTTATAAATTTCCAGGTGATTACGTTGGATCTTAGCAACATCACCCTCTTCTAAAAAGATAAAATTCTGAGTAACGGGTAATAATGCAGAGACATCGGAGGCAATAAAGTGCTCTCCAATACCAATACCGATCACCAACGGGCTGCCTTTTCTTGCAACAACCAATGTCTCAGGGTCATCAATTGCAACCACACCTAAGGCGTAAGCACCTTTGAACTGTTTTACGGCTAGTTGTACTGCTCTTACAAGTCTATTTTGGTCATCTCTTGAAGACGAGCGTCGCTCATTTGAAATGTATGCATTGTCGGTGACAGGCCTCTCGGCTTCAGCGTCCTGCAGTTCAGAAAGGGCTTTATGAATGGCGTGTGCAACCACTTCGGTATCGGTTTCAGACGTAAATCGATAACCCTGAGCCAACTGCTGAATTTTAAGCTCGGCATAGTTTTCAATAATGCCATTGTGCACGACTGCAACGCGATTATTACAGATGTGCGGATGAGCGTTATTCTCTGAAGGTATGCCATGGGTTGCCCAGCGGGTATGTGCAATCCCGATATGCCCTGAAAAAGTTCCAGAGTGATTTTGAATTTTTTCATCAAGACTTTTAATCTTGCCGATTGAACGTAATCGTTGAATTTGGCCGTCTGAATCTAAAAGCGCAATACCAGATGAATCATAACCGCGGTACTCTAATCTTCTTAGGCCTTCCAACAGAATTGGAACAATATTTCGCTCAGCAACGCCGCCAACAATTCCGCACATAAAACCTAACTCGCCTGAAAATTAAATAAGCTGAGGATTATATCATCACAAATGATATTTTATAAGCTCATTAAAGCCTAACTACGTAATACCCTCCTCTTTTCACTTACCCACTTGATGCGCTATGATTCTAAAAGAGACGAATACTTTGAAAAAGACATTAAGAGCAACAGAAAGGTGCGCGTATGTATGTGCACAAGAAGGACGGAGGTGACTAATTCGATTCATGACAGGACCTCTAACGGTCACCTTTTTAGCCTGATGTTGGCCTTCAGATGAGGACACAAGTTACCGGGTCGAGCACGGTAATGATGTGGATCGTGATGACTAGGACCAGCCTTGCCATCACACTATTGACTTAACAGAAGACTAACTCAGCAAAGTGATGGGTGTCAACTTCCAAATATCGTTATTGTATTCTTGCATAGTACGATCGGTTGAGAAGACACCACTGCGAGCCGAGTTGATAATACTCATTCTCGTCCAATCTGCTCGGTTTTTATAAGCGGTTGAAACCTGTTGTTGTACCGTTATATAACTGTGAAAGTCTGCCAAAGTCATCCATGGATCATTTGAGCTTTTCATGGAGTTAATGATGTCGTTAAAGATGCCTGGTTCGAATTGGTTGAAATGCCCAGACTCCAATAATCCCATGACCGCTTGTAACTCTAAACTTTCATCAATGTAACCTTGTGGATTATAGTGATGTCGTAAAGTTTCTACATCAGGGGTCTGTAACCCAAATAAGAAGAAGTTTTCATCACCGACGGCTTCCCGAATTTCAACATTGGCACCATCCAAAGTTCCTATTGTTAGAGCACCATTCATCATAAACTTCATATTACCGGTTCCGGAGGCTTCTTTACCAGCCGTCGAAATCTGCTCAGAGAGATCGGTCCCCGGGCAGATCACCTCCATCGCCGAGACTCGGTAGTTTGGAAAGAACACCACCTTTAATTTTTCACCCACATCGGGATCGGCATTAACGATCTGTGCAACATTATTAATCAGTTTGATAATATTTTTAGCCATCACATAACCCGGTGCAGCTTTACCCCCGAAAATAACACTTCGATTGGTCCAATCAGTGGTGTCACCGCGTTTAATGCGTGAATAAAGATGAATCACATGCAACACATTGAGCAATTGGCGCTTATATTCGTGAATTCGTTTGACCTGAACGTCAAACATTGAGTCAATACTCAAGGAGACATCGGTCTCTTTTTTAATGAGGTCGGCGAGGTTTTGCTTATTTGCTTGCTTGACGCCATACCAAGCCTTTTGGAAGACCAAATCCTGCGCTAAAGGTTCAATTTTAGATAACTGAGTAAGTTCGGTAATCCAACCTTCGCCTATTTTATCTTTCAAGAGCGCTCTTAACTTGGGGTTGCAACCCGCCAGCCAGCGACGCTGGGTTACCCCATTGGTTTTATTATTAAATTTTTCTGGCCAAAGCTGATAGAAATCATTGAATAGACCCTCTTTGAGTAATTGTGAATGCAGTGCGGCCACCCCATTGACAGAGTGACTTCCCACAATGGCCAGGTAAGCCATGCAGACATTGTTGTGCTCATCAATAATTGACATGCGATTTTGACGATCATTATCAGCAGGCCACTTCATCGCCACTTGCATCAAAAAGCGATGATTGATTTCATAAATAATCTCCAATGGACGTGGCAAGAGCTTTTCAAACAAATCGGTAGGCCATTTCTCAAGCGCTTCAGGCAATAAGGTATGATTGGTATAGGCCATGGTTTTGGAGGTAATTTCCCAAGCGTCATCCCAGCCCATGAACTCTTTATCAATCAATAATCGCATTAATTCTGCGACCGCTAAACTTGGGTGGGTATCATTGAGCTGAAATGCATTCTTTGCCGCAAAGTCGGAAAAATCTTCATGCTTATTTCTCCATTGCGTGACGACGTCTTGCAGGCTGGCAGAGACCAGGAAATACTGCTGTTTCAAACGTAATTCTTTACCATTTTCACTGGTATCATTGGGATATAACACCATGGTAATATTTTCTGCAGCAGCCTTTTCGGCTACGGCTTCATGGTAAGAACCCGCATTAAACTCTGATAGATTAAACCCTTCTTGAGCGGTTGCTGACCATAAACGTAAGGTATTCACGGTGTCGTTTTTAAACCCTGGAATGGGGACATCAAATGGCACGGCTTCAACCACCTCAGCATGCTCCCAATGTGCAATTATTTTCCCTGTATGAGGATCAATGTATTGACGAGAGTAGCCACCAAACTTAACCACTTGAGTGTATTCCGCACGTTGCACTTCCCACGGATAAGGCTCCGCCCCTAACCAATGGTCTGGTTCTTCAATCTGGAAGCCATTTTGAATCAGTTGACGAAACATACCATACTCGTAACGCAAACCATAACCCATCACCGGCAGCTGCAAGGTCGCACAGCTGTCCATAAAACAGGCGGCTAAACGACCTAAACCACCATTACCCAGTCCGGCATCTCGTTCAGCTTCTTCGATCTCCTCTAGACTCAGACCTAAATCATACATAGCCTGTTGAGTTTCATTTTCGATGCCCAGGTTCAATAAGTTGTTGGTCAACGACCGACCAATTAAAAACTCCATTGACAGATAGTAGGCTTTTTTGTGATGAGTAGCATTGTAAGCTTCCCAGGTTTTTTTCCAACGCGACATAAGACGGTCACGTGTGGCATGGGAGAGCGCTTTAAATAAATAATAATCCTCCGACCCAATATCCCGGCCTAATGTATGACACAAATATTTTAAAAAATCCGTCTCAATGTCTTTTTTTTCCATCCCAATATGTTGCAACATACTCGCGATGATTTCGGTTCGTTTGGCTTCAATTTCCGTTGGCATTATCTCTTCTCCAAATACAATTCTACATATTGTTTTGCACTCGCTTCCCAGCCGAAATTTTGTACCATTCCGGTTTTTTGGATCGTTTGCCAGATACTTTTTTTAGTGAACAAGTGTAAGGCATGTAAAACGGTTGATTTTAAGGCTTGTCGACTCGGATCATAATATACAAAACCGGTTGCAACACCCTGCTTAATATGTTCTTCCGTGGCATTGACGACGGTGTCTGCCAGCCCACCTGTATGGAAAACAATCGGCGGCGTGCCATAGACCAAACTATACATTTGATTTAAACCGCAAGGTTCAAAACGGGAGGGCATTAGAAACATATCCGCCCCCGCTTCAACTCTATGCGCTAATGATTCTGAATACCCCATAAAAGCCCAAATCCGGTTAGGATACTTCTGAGCTAACGCTTTCACCTGCACCTCATAGACTTTATCTCCCGCCCCTACAATGACGAAATTAGCATGCGTCTGTTCAATGAGTTCCGGTAAAATCTCTAACACTAAGTCGATCCCTTTTTGCTCAACTAATCGTCCAACTAAACCAATTAAAGGTTTATCCAGGCAGTCCAACATTCGATCATTAGATCTTTTCTCGGTTTCACCGCGCAATCTACACAGGTCACTTAACAAGGATTTTTTATTTGCACGTTTTCCAGCAAGCCGTCCCTTTTGAGCCGAATAATGCACAGCAATTAGCGCATCCCTCTCAGGATTCCAAACCGTCTTATCTATGCCGTTGATAATACCGACTAAACGACCTTCTGCCTGGCGTTTCTGTAACACACCTTCAAATCCATAAGCGAACTCTGGGTAACAAATTTCTTTGGCGTATGTAGGGCTGACCGTCGTCACTTGATCCGCTTTAATTAGGCCTGCTTTAAGCATCGAAAAATGTCCCCAAAACTCAACGCCCTCACTCTCCCAAAGTGCCCAAGGCAGCTTTAACTGTTCAAAAAGTGATCTCGGAAAATTCCCAGGATAAGCCATATTATGCACCGTGAACACCGTCTTAGGTCGCTGAGCCTCCAGACTCAATAAGGCAGGCACCAAACCAGTTTGCCAATCATTCGTATGTACGACATCGGGCTGCCATTTTAGTCCTAGACGGTTCATAGCCAATTCAGTAACGACTTTTGAAAACACCGCAAAGCGTTCGCCATTGTCCCACCAGTCAGAGCCATCAGCAGCCAAGTAGGGATTACCCGATCGATCAAATAGATCTGGAATACTGACTAACCAAACTGGCACATCAATTCCTGGGACTGCGCCAGCTTTTAACTGCAGAACCTTGGCAGTGAACTCACGACCACAACCTTGAACCGAAATTTCAGCCATCTTTTTAAGCATCACTCCGGGCGGCAGTTTATCCATAATTGCGCGATAAGCGGGCAAAACCAGACGTATTTTGTGCTTTAAAGCGGCCAGCGCATTCGGTAAGCTGCCAGAAACATCTGCCAAACCACCCGTTTTAATAAGTGGGTGGGCTTCAGATGTCGCAAAAAGTATTTTCATACAGGGTTCCTAATGATTCTGCTCATAAATTTCAGTTTGGAGAGCCTCTCCAAAAACAACATCTGTTTTGCAAAGAGCAAGGTTTATTCGACTGTTAACTTCAAGACAATGGCTGCCAACGGTGGCAGGGTCAATTCAGCAGAGTAGGCTTGATTCATCCAAGACTGGTTATCCGTGTGAATGAGGCCGCCATTCCCCATATTACCACCCCCAAAGACTTGTGCATCGGAATTTATCAACTCTATATAACGACCCGACTCGGGCAGACCAATACGGTAATTTTGGCGTGGCACCGGCGTAAAGTTAAAGATACAAACCACTTTTTCGTTATCTGTTTGGCGGATAAAGCTTAAGATGGATTGTTCATAATCGCGGCAATCAATCCATTCAAAACCGTGACGCTCAAATTCACATCCATATAAAGCTGAATGATTTTTATACAGATGATTCAAGGCTTGGGTTAGAAGTTGTACCCCACGATTCAGCGGTTCATCACATAAATGCCAATCTAAAGCACGGGCTTCACTCCACTCGCTCCATTGTGCAAATTCACATCCCATAAACAATAACTTCTTACCGGGGTGTAATATTTGATAGGCCAGCAATAGGCGTAAATTGGCCGCCTTTTGCCAATCATCTCCTGGCATTTTAGCGATCAGAGAACCTTTCAGATGCACCACTTCGTCATGTGACAAGGGAAGCACAAAATTTTCAGAATAGGCATACATTTGACTAAATGTCAGTTGATTATGGTGATATGGACGAAAGATGGGTTTATTTTTAAAATAATCCAGCGTGTCGTTCATCCAGCCCATATTCCATTTCATGGAAAAACCTAACCCCCCCATCCAAGTTGGTCGCGAAACCATCGGCCAAGAGGTTGACTCTTCAGCCATCACCACCGCCCCCGGACACTGTGCATGCACTTGTTCATTAAGTGCTTGCACAAAGGCAATGGCCTCTAAATTTTCGCGACCACCATGCTCATTGGGTACCCACTGACCCGCTTCACGGGCATAATCTAGATACAACATTGAGGCAACCGCGTCAACGCGCAAACCATCAATGTGCAGTTCTTTAAGCCAATACAGTGCGTTACTGATTAAAAAATTGCGGACTTCATTACGTCCTAAATTAAAGATATAAGTGCCCCATTCAGTGTGTTCACCTTTACGTGGATCTTCATGTTCATAAAGCGCTGTACCATCAAAACGCCCTAAGGCAAACTCATCCTTGGGAAAATGCGCAGGTACCCAGTCCAAAAACACGCCAATATGGTGTTGGTGACAGTAATCAACAAAATATCGCAAATCATCCGGGGAACCAAAACGGCTAGTAGGTGCAAAATATCCGGTGGTTTGATAGCCCCATGATTCATCTAAGGGGTGCTCGGAAATGGGTAATAATTCAATGTGGGTATAACCCATCCATTGAACATAGGCCACCATGCGGTGAGCGATTTCGCGATAGTTTAAAAAACCACCATTCTCAGCTCTTTGCCAGGAACCTAAATGCACTTCATAAATATTAATTGGTGATTTCTGCCAATCATAGGTACTCAGCGATTCTAACCAGGCCTGGTCATTCCATTGGTACTTTGATTCATAAACGATACAACCAGTCGCCGGACGATATTCCATCGCCATAGCGTAAGGATCGACTTTAGTAAAACTATCACCTGTTTGACGGTTACGAATTTCAAATTTATAGACATCCCCGGCTTGCAAACCCGGGATAAACAACTCCCAAACCCCCGAGCCGCCATTGACACGCATTGGGTGACGCAGTCCATGCCAACCATTAAAATCACCGACCACTGAAACGCGCTCTGCCGACGGCGCCCAAACGGCAAACTGCACCCCTGAAATGCCATCTATTTTTTTAGGATGGGCTCCCAAGACATTGTATAGTTGCCAATGCTTGCCTTGTGCCAATAAGTGTAAATCCAACTCACCTAATTGTGGCTGAAAGGTGTACGGAGAGACCATCGAATGTTCAAAACCATCGGACTCTTTCCAATTGACCATATAGTGTTGGGCGATTTGGTGTTTTTCTTTATCTGTCAGAAATGCGATAAATAAATCCGTATCCTCTACCCGTTGTAATTCAAATAGACCATCGATATTAGCGGATTCTGCAGTCGGCAACCAAGCCCTTACCGCCCATTCCACCGTTCTAGGAGTTTTAGCTGCTTTAGATGTTTGCGTCTTTAAAGTCTTGTTTTCTGATAAGAGCTGCAAAGCTGGCAGTGCATGACACCCTAAGATACCAAACACATCATGGTGACGCCCTTGTTGTAAGGCCTTGAGATCAGTCTGTAACCCCTTATCTAGGGCTTGCCAACGTATTTGCATATTTTAATCAAACCTTATCTGAGAGCGATTGTTAATTTCATGCTTGGCAGCACCATTATTTAAAGACGATCTGTCTGTTGCAATAAGACCCGTAGATTATCTGCTAATACAGCTGACTCTGATGACCAGTCAAACTGCCAACGCCAATTGCCTTCTGCTGTGCCGGGAACATTCATTCGAGAACCACTATCCAGCATTAAAAAATCCTGCATAGGCACTATGACACGCTGTGCGACGGTATTGAATGCCGCAGCGATTAGCAACCAAGGCATCCCTCCTGGTAAATGGGCTTGTTGGATCTGTTCAGCAACCATGAATTGTAGCTGTTCCAATATCCAATTTTTGGTGCCATCATCCAAGCTTTGAAACCACCCCAAAGTGGTGTCGTTATCATGGGTACCGGTATAAGTCACGGAGTTCTCAACCTGCTCATACAGTGAATGTGGGTTATCAGGCAAACCATTAAAGCCAAACTGCAGTACCGACATGCCAGGTAGACCATAGCGCT
>Ga0307486_1002432_pt1 | contig 13006 bp, 12 predicted proteins | sample CBIW02metaG_FD_203663 | JGI IMG/M metagenome (GOLD analysis project Ga0307486, IMG submission 203663) | Sea-ice brine microbial communities from Beaufort Sea near Barrow, Alaska, United States - CBIW 0.2 | ecosystem: Environmental > Aquatic > Marine > Coastal | place: USA: Alaska | collected... | reverse complement strand
GTAGCCAAAGCGATCAAACTTCATGATTTAAAGGTCAATGGAACAACTGTAGAAGATGAAGATTTTATCTTCGTAAAAAGCAACCTGAAGAACAGAAAGGTATTCTTAAGCAAGCTGAAATATATAGAAGCACTTGGCGATTACGTTAAATTCGTGACTGAAAAAGACTCTTTTGTAGTTCTTGCCACTATGAAATCTTTTGAAAAACAACTGCCACAGGATAAATTCCTGCGCATCCATAAATCATATATTGTAAATCTGGAAAAAGTGGAACGCTATAACAGTAAGAATATTGAAATCGACAAACAGCAAATTCCACTTAGCCGACATAAAAAATCCGACTTAATTGATGCTTTAAGTGCAATTAATTAAGCAGGATTCTTTTCTTCTACAATTCTTTTATCGAAATTAGACCTTTTGAAATTTTAGCCAAATTTAAAAATATACTTTCAGCACAAGCAATTATCAGGCTTAACCGTTAAGACATAAATCCTAATAAGGATCAACGTTAATTATTACCCTCACTCCCCTCCATCCCCCGATAGCACTAAAACTATTCAAGATTTTATGAATATACCCTTTGGTTTTTCCCAAGGATTGTTGTGGTGGGATCTTTAGCAGTATGTTTTTGTAATATTCGTTCCTGATACGTGCAACCGGGGGGAATTCCGGTCCTAACACATTTTCCCTGAACACATTTCCCAAAGCCTTTGAAATCCAGTCGGCTGCATCGTTGGTTTTGGAATAATCCCGGCTTTTCAGCGTGAATTTTATCAATTTGAAATATGGCGGATATTGGTACTGATAGCGTTCTTCAAGTTGCTCTTTGAACATGCTTTCAAAATCATTAGCTGCTACTTGCTGTACAATTTTATGATTTGGATTGAAGGTTTGGATCAAAACCTTTCCCTGTTTTTTTGTGCGTCCCGCCCTTCCGGCAACCTGCAACATCAGTTGAAAACTTCTCTCATGGGCCCTAAAATCGGGAAAATTCAGAAGATTATCAGCATTCATGACTCCTACCAGGCGCACCTTTCTAAAATCCAATCCTTTGCTAAGCATTTGGGTGCCCACCAAAATATCAATGGTTTCTTGTTCAAAAGCAGTAATTATTTTTTGATGCCCATGCTTCCCGCGCGTAGAATCTAAATCCATCCTGCCAATTTTTGCCTCCGGTAAAAGCGCTTGCAATTGGGTTTCTATTTGTTCTGTCCCAAAACCTTTTGTTGTCAAATCTACACTGTCACAAGCCATACATTTTTTCTGCATCGCGATATGGTACCCGCAGTAATGGCATCGCAACTGGTTGCTGTGGTGGTGAAAAGTAAGGCTCACATCGCAATTTGGACATTGCGGGGAATGACCACAAGTATTACATTCCAGGATTGGTGAATATCCCCTTCGGTTTTGAAATAGGATAACTTGTTCTCCTTCCTCAAGGGTAATTTTGATTTCTTCCAATAACCTATCGGAAAAATGGCCTTTCATCTGCTTTTTCCTATATTTTTCCTTAATGTCAACAATCTCGATTTCAGGGAGATGAACATTCCCGAACCGCCTTTTTAAAGTGACCAGTTTATATTTTTTTTGTGATGCGTTGAAATACGATTCTATAGATGGGGTAGCTGATCCCATTAGAATATTTGCTTTGTGCATTTGAGACAAAACCACTGCTGCATCCCGGGCATTATACCGCGGCGCAGGATCAAATTGCTTATAAGTGGTTTCATGTTCTTCATCTACCACGATCAAACCTAAATTTTGAAAAGGCAGGAATAAAGACGATCGTGCTCCCAATACGATCTTTGCTTTTGGGTTCGAATTTAATACGTGCCGGTAAACCTCCATGCGTTCATTTACAGAGTACTTACTGTGATACACCAAGACTTGTTCCCCAAAATAAACCTGAAGCCGGCTAACAAGTTGTGAGGTTAGTGCAATTTCGGGCAATAGATAAAGAACCTGCTTCCCCTGGGAAATAATATTTTCAATTATTTTGATGTAGATTTCGGTCTTTCCGGAAGAGGTAACCCCGTGGAGTAAGCAAACTTCATCATTTGATAAAATAGTATTGATTTTTTCAAAAGCCTCCTGCTGCCATTCATTTAAAACCATGGACCGATCAGTATCCTTTATATCATATTTTACCCGGTCGGTTTTTAAGTAATATTCCGAAAATATTTCTTTATCAATTAAAGCTTTTATAATTGCTGTAGATGCCCCGCTGGTTTCGGAAAGCAATTTTAACTGAACCGGTTTTCTGGGTTTTACCTGAAGCTGAAACCAGGATAGAATAACTTCCCGTTGCTTGGGAGCATTGCTCAATTCCTCTAAAAGCAGCTGCATATCTTTTTCCGAATCAAACTTCTCGTTCAATTTGATATAGCGAATGAGCTTAGGTTTATATTGCTCAAAAATTTCCTGGTTTACCACCAAAAGATTTTTTAAAACCATCTTGTTTATTATGGGCAACACTTTCTTTTTGTCCAGCAGCTGCATTATTTCCTGTATTTTCAGGGAAGATTGGCGCTGAAGGGCTTCATAAAGTAAAAATTCTTCATCGCTTAAATCGCTTTCATCAATTTCAGCTGAAGGAGCTAATTGCACCAAAGTTTCGCTTTCCAACAAAAATCCGCCAGGGAGTGCCGCTTTAAGCACTTCTCCTTCTGCACACATATAATAACGCGCTATCCAATCCCAAAACTTCAACTGATGCTTTGTAACTACTGAAGATTCATCAAGTATTTGCTCAATTGGTTTGGCTTCATACTTTTGCGGGGCATTTTGATGAATATCGGCAACGATTCCTGTATATATCTTGGTTTTCCCAAATGGAACTGCAACCCGCATCCCCGGTTGTAAAAATTCGGCTTCGTCCGGAGTTACTTCATAAGTAAACTGTTTTTCTAAAGGAAGTGGAAGGATAACGTTTATATAGAAATTCATTGAATGTACTTAAGTTGGAAAACAAATTTAAGTTTCTTTTTTCTCCAAATAAATAAAACCATCCTTAAAAATAAGAATGGTTTTAAAGGCTTTTGTTTTAAAGAATTATTTATCCCTTTCCCATGTTTGGGTTCTGTAGAATATCATCAGATATCCCCTTACCTTTAAAATATCGGGATTCATCTCATCCAGCCAGATTTTACACCTGTATTCCTTTCCGGATTTAGGGTCAAGAGCCGTTCCTCCAGAATAATAATCTCCGTCTTTTTCCAATCCGTCCACTACCACCATTCCTTCTATGGGCATGTCTTTTAAATCTCCTTCACAATTCCCACAAAGTTGATCCCTGTCTTCTTCCTTTATAATCCTCTTGATTTTCCCAAAAAACTGACCTTCCTCTTCATAAATTTCAATAATACACATGGGTTTTCCGCTTTCTTCATTGATGGCTTTCCATGTACCCAATACAGACTGGGATTGCACATTGCTACCAGCAAATAAGAACATTAAAATCAAAAATGATTTCTTCCAGGTCATTATATCTAAGTTTTAAAGTCAAATTTTGTGTTTACACAAAATTTATTTCTCACCCAACATAGCCTCTTTCAATTTTTTGTCGGCAGGTTTATCAGACAACCATATCCCGAATAATGCTTTTTTAAATTCCAATCCTTTAATGATTCCCTTTTGTGTGCCATTTTTATAAACCAGCACCCCTTTTGAGGGAATATAAACAATATCAAAAACGTCTTCTTTGTTAATTTGTTCTTCAAAATAACTTATAAATGTTTCTATTTCAGAAGAAAATACTTCGGTTTTGCCTTTAGTTGAATTTTCAAAACCTTCATTTATGGCAGAGATCATTTTATCACTGGTAATAAGACTGGATACAATGTGAAGTTTAATTGCCCCAGGGGTATTGCTGTTCATGATTTCATTGGCATCAGAGGATTTTGAGGTTAAATAAAGTGCCCCGGCATACATATCCATCCAATATTTTTCTCTTACACCTGCTCCATTTAATATTAATTTTTCACCTTCAAAGCTAACTGTATTAGGTAAGGTAGCTCCACCGACTTTTGTTTGTGCGGGGGCCGAGGCGAAAACTGTGATCGCAAATAAGAATAAGAATGCTTTTTTCATAATAGTTTGATTTGTTAGTTTATATGTAATCCTTTTTTCATTTTAATTAGACTCGCATTTAATTCAAAACCCAGCAACAATATATTTGAATTTAACCAAATATAGATCATCAAGACCAAAAGTGCTCCAATGGAGCCATATAATTCGTTATACTGAGCAAAATTTTCTATATATACACCAAAAAGATAGGTTGTAATCAACATAAGCAGGGTTGTTAATAGTGCTGCTATTGAAAAAAAATTGGATTGTCTTCCTTCCTTGGTTCCAAAATAATACAATATCGAGACCGTAATATAAATTAACAGAATGAACACCGCATATTTTACCAACATTGCCGAGAAACCCTTTTCAATAAAAATTCCTATTTCACTTAAATCATCTACTGCATAGGTTAAGTAAACCATTAGTATCACGGTTATTAGCAACAATAATGCCATGAAAACAGAAATCCCCACTGCTACCACGTATTGCCATATTATAGACCTATTGGCATTTGTGTGATATGAAAATTCAAATCCCGTAAAAATTGCGTTTACACCATTGGTCATCAAAAATATGGATAAAATAAAAGCAAAAGAGAGAAGACCTCCACGGGGGGTGTTGGCAATATCCAAAAAAATATCATTAAAAAATTCCGAAGTGGTTGGCGGCAAAAGGGAATCCATAAATACCAGGAACTGTAACTGGAAATCGTCTATAAAATTTATGTATGGAATCAAATTAAGCACGAAGAGCAAAAATGGAAATAAGGCCATAAAAAAGCTAAAAGCAATCGCACTTGCCCTGGTAGAAAAGGTACCTTTCATGATCCCTCCCGAATAAATTTCCCATAAATCATATGCAGTTAACCCATCTAAGCCAGGCAGAATGATTTTTCTTGTCATCCGTTCCCAGGCATCCGATATGTTTTTTAAAATGGATATTACCGCTCTATCAATATGCATATATTACACAGCTTTTAAACTTAGGTCCATATTATAAATGGAATGTGTCAATGCGCCACTGGAGATAAAATCTACCCCACATTCGGCATATTGTCTTAGGGTATCAATGGTAATTCCGCCGCTGGATTCGGTTAAACATTTATTATTTATTAGTTGAACTGCCACTTTTGTCTCTTCAAAACTGAAATTATCTATTAAAATACGATAAATTCCTTCAGCCTTTAAAATTTCCCTGATCTCTGTGAGGTTCCTGGCTTCCACAATAATCTTTAGATCCAGGTTGTTCTCCTTTAAATATTGTTTGGTTTTATCAATTGCCGGAGTAATTCCTCCCGCAAAATCTATATGATTGTCTTTCAGCATGATCATATCAAATAATCCAAATCGGTGATTTTCTCCACCTCCAATTTTTACCGCCCATTTTTCCAATGCCCGAATTCCCGGGGTGGTTTTCCGTGTATCCAAAATTTTAGTTTTGGTACCTTCCAGTTTCTTTACAAATTCCTGGGTTTTGGTAGCAATGGCACTCATTCTCTGCATAGCATTTAAAACCAGCCTTTCTGTCTTTAAAATAGATTGGGAAGAACCTTCCACATAAAAAACAATGTCTTTTTTCTTGACTAAACTCCCGTCCTTGATCAAAATCTCAACTTTAAGGTCTTTATCCACATATTCAAAAACCCGTTTTGCAAATTCAACTCCGGCAATGATCCCATTATCTTTAACCAGCAATTTTGCCTTGCCATGCGCAGCCTTTGGAATACAAGCCAAAGAACTGTGATCCCCTTCCCCAACATCTTCCCGGATGGCATTACTTATAATTAATTCAATTTCCTTTTCAAATTGTGCCGGTGAGATCATTTCAATGGTTATTTTTGTAAATGTAGCAAAGTAAAAGTTATAAATAAATGACCATAAAATTACTTGGAATTGGAAAAACCGATGATCCGGCCCTTCAAAATTTAACCGAAGTTTATATCAACCGGCTTCAGTTTTACAACAAATTTGAATTTGAACTGATTCCCGATATCAAGAAAGCTAAAAATTTAAATGAAAATCAACAAAAACAAAAAGAAGGTGAACTCATTTTAAACAAATTAATCGCCTCAGATTTTGTGGTGCTTTTGGATGAAGGCGGAAAACAATTTACTTCTGAAGCCTTTTCAGAATATATTCAGAAAAGGCTGAACAGTGGATTAAGGCAACTTGTATTTGTTATTGGTGGGCCATATGGATTTTCTGAAGCCGTTTATAATCGTGCCGATTCGACTGTTTCCTTATCAAAAATGACCTTTTCCCATCAAATGGTTCGTTTATTTTTTACTGAACAGCTCTACCGGGCCTTTACTATTTTGAGGAATGAGCCCTATCACCATCGTTAATATTTAAAAAATCAATTGAACTTAACATTGATTAGAATTAATTCTCTCATACCGGGAAATGCTTTTATAAATGTCCCCCTAAAAAATTAATACATAAAAATGAAACTCGTATTTGCAACTCACAATAAAAACAAGTTAAAAGAGGTACAGGCATTATTGCCCGATTCTTTTCAATTAATATCCCTTGATGAACTTGGGTGTTTTACAGAAATCCCTGAAACAGCGGAAACTATTGAAGGAAATGCGGTCTTGAAAGCCGATTTCGTTACTCAAACCTATAATTTGAATTGCTTTGGAGATGATACTGGCCTTGAAGTGGAAGCCCTAAACGGAAAACCGGGAGTATATTCAGCCCGGTATGCAGGAGAAGAAAAAGACGATGAAGCAAACATACAAAAGTTGTTAAATGAGCTGGAGGGAAATGCCAACCGCAATGCACAATTTAAAACGGTGATTGCCCTAAATTTAAACGATCGCCAATATATGTTTCCAGGAATTTGCAAGGGAAAAATTACGGGAGAAAAAAGAGGAACCGGCGGCTTTGGCTATGACGCTGTTTTTCAGCCAGATGGAAGCGATAGAACTTTTGCCGAAATGAATCTAGAAGAAAAGTCGGCCATAAGCCACAGGGGCATGGCTTTTCGGGATTTGATTGATTTTCTATCGAATTAACTGACCTCCAATCAATTAAAAAATTTTTCAATAAGCTGTAAACTAATGCCTACCTTTGCAACTTATTAAAATTTTATATGGATAAATTTGAACAATTAGGGTTAAATCCTGCCATTCTTAAAGCGGTCGAAGATATGGGCTTTACAAGCCCAAGTGAGGTACAGGAAAAAGCAATCCCTATTCTATTGCAAGAAGACACCGATATGGTGGCACTTGCCCAAACAGGTACAGGGAAAACAGCTGCTTTTGGTTTCCCGCTCATTCAAAAGATCACCGCCACAAGTAAACACACGCAAGGTTTGATTCTTTCCCCAACAAGGGAATTGTGTATGCAAATTACCAACGAGCTTAAAAACTATGCAAAACATATTCCGGGATTGCACACTGTGGCAATTTACGGAGGTGCGAGTATTACAGAACAAGCCCGTGAGATAAAGCGGGGAGCACAAATTATTGTGGCAACTCCCGGGAGAATGCAAGATATGATCAACCGAAAATTGGTGGATATTTCAAAAATTGAATATTGCGTATTGGATGAAGCCGATGAAATGTTGAATATGGGCTTTTTTGAAGATATTAAGGCCATTTTGTCGCATACACCTAAAGAGAAGAGCACTTGGTTGTTTTCAGCCACGATGCCAAAAGAGGTTTCTACCATCGCCAAAAAATTTATGCGCACTCCGGTTGAAATTACCGTTGGTACCAAAAACCAGGGAACATCTACCGTATCACATGAATATTACCTGATTAACTCAAGGGACCGTTATTCTGCCCTTAAACGTCTGGCTGATGCCAATCCCGATATCTTTTCGGTTATTTTTTGCCGGACAAAACGCGATACACAAAAAGTTGCTGAACAACTTATTGATGACGGATACAACGCAGCGGCAATTCACGGCGATTTAAGCCAGGGACAGCGCGATATGGTAATGAAGAGCTTCAGGAACCGTCAAATACAAATGCTTGTGGCTACAGATGTTGCTGCTCGTGGAATTGATGTTGACGATATAACTCACGTTATCAATTACCAACTGCCTGATGAAATAGAAATCTACACACACCGAAGCGGAAGAACCGGAAGAGCCGGAAAAAGTGGTGTTTCTATGGTATTGGTTTCCAAAAGTGAGGTTCGGAAAATAAAAGGTATCGAGAGAATGATCAAACAAACGTTTGAACATAAAGATATTCCCGATGGAAAGGAAATTTGCAGCATTCAGCTTTTTCACCTTGCAAACGATATTAAGGACACCGAGATAAACCCGGATATAGCACCTTATTTACCAAGTATTGAAGATGTCTTGAAAGATTTTTCTAAGGAAGAGCTCATTCAAAAGGTATTTTCAGTTGAATTTACAAGGTTCTATAATTACTACAAAAATGCCACGAATTTAAATTCCAAAGTATCCAATACCCGTGACGAAAGTTATACCGGTGGTGGAGATAGCACACGTTATTTCATAAACGTGGGAACAAAAGACGATTTTGATTGGATGACCCTTAAGGATTTCCTAAAGGCTACCCTAGATCTTGGAAGAGACGACGTTTCAAGAGTTGATGTAAAAGAGAGCTTTTCTTTTTTCAATACAGATTCCTCATTAAGCGAGAAAGTAATTTCAACTTTTCAGGATTTCCAACATAAGGGAAGACGCATTAGCGTGGAAATTTCTCAGGATGGCGGCGGAGGCGGACGTTCTTCAGGACGCAAACGAAATGACCGTAGCGATAGAGGAGATCGTGGAGATTTCAAATCTAAAGGAGCACACAGATCTACAGAATCCAGTGGACGAAGAAGATCCTCTGGAGCTAGTGAAGGAGGCGAGAACAAAACTTCAGGTAAAGGAGGAAGTAGGAAAAAGAATATAGAAAGCTCTGTGAACAGAAGAAAACTAAGACGTTCATAAGAAAATAAGGCAAGGGGATTAGTTTGGTACAATATTTACTATACTAATTCCCCATTGCATCCAACTTTATGAAATTACTTATATCCCTTACATTTTTATTATTCATCGGTTTTAACGGATTTTCCCAAGACCAAGACATCGTGACCGGGAAGGTTTTAAACGCTTCCAACGATCTCCCTTTGGAAAGGGTCAACATTGTGAATTTAAACCAAGTTAAAGGCACAACAACTGACGATTCAGGGGATTTTGAAATAGTTGCCACTGTTAATGATACCTTGTATTTTTCCTATTTGGGTTTTAGAACAATCCAGGTAAGAGTAACAAACGACTGGTTGAAATATGGAGTAGTGAAAGTGAAAATGACCGAACTCGGAATTGCCTTGGAAGAAGTCCTGATAAAACCGATTCAATTGACGGGGTATCTGGAAATTGACGCCAAAAACATTCCAATCTATGAAAATTACCGATATAGCATTTCCGGTCTGAATTCCGCTTATGAAGGAGGGGATTATTCCCCCAATGCTACGGCCAAAGCACTAGGAGCCATATTTAATCCTGCAGATGCGCTCTATAATATCTTTGGAAATAACCCAAAACAAATGCGAAAGCTTCGCAAAATGAAGGATGATGATGAGATACGGAAATTACTGCTAACAAAATTTGACCGGCAAACATTAGCTGCCGTGCTTCAAATGAACCAGGTTGATATAGATGAGATTCTTGCCAGGTGCAATTATTCCAAAGATTTTATACGCAGTGCGAACGATCTTCAAATCCTGGACGCAATAAATGGTTGTTACGAGGAATATAAGGTGCTTAAAAGAGATTAATCTCAATTATAGATTATAAATCTTTTCCTTGTAATCAGGGAATCTTTGTTTGTCACTACAGCGTATTTGACCTAAACGAATCAAATCATATCCCCCCAGAGAAAAAAGATTATTGAAAGTATTAAAAAGCTTTGACATCTTTGGTTATATTCTTATCCTCTAATATTGTTTTCAAATTTTTTAACCCCAATTCCAAATCTTTGCCGTAAGCTTTATCAACAGGATGGATAAGCGCAAGTACTGAAAAAGGAAAGGCCAGGTATCCTTTTATTCCCCAAACCATTTTGGTCTTGTTGTCATCAATTTCCTTTAAACCTTTATATTCCAGCAAAATCATTTTAAATGGTTTTACAATGGAAAATTTTGTTTCAATAATTTTTCCCTGCTGTATTTTTGTGATATTCTGAGTGCCTTCATAAAATTTTTTGTGTCCTTTCCAGTATAAAAAGGCATCCAATTTTCCATCTTCTCCCCTATATTTTAAAACACCATCATAATTATCAGCAAACCAGGGCATCCATAATTGTTCTTTTTTTAACTGCCTCACTATATTAAATACTTCCTCCTTTGGGCAGTTTATAACCACGGTCCTACTTATATCAAATTCCTTTTTAGCGGCGGCTTGCAGAAATGCAATAAAAGTAATTATGCCAATGATGATATAAAAAAATAATGTCATAGAAACCTTTTTACCAATTAGACCATAAAACTACCCATTATCCTGAAACTTTTCGACTAGTTGATCAAAACTTTTGAAACTTTTACTCAACCATTCAAATTTAATTGCGTTTTTTTCATTCTCCGTTAATTCCCAGTTTAAATTGCTGCTTCTTAATTTCTGGGTAATATCCTGAAGAATAATTGCCGCTGAAACCGAAATATTCAGGCTTTCGGTAAATCCTGACATCGGGATTTTTATAAACTCATCGGCCTGATCGATTATTTCTGCTGAAAGCCCATTTGTTTCAGTTCCAAAGAAAATTGCGGAGGGTTTTGAAATATCGAAATCTGACAACATCCCGGCATCATGGTGTGGCGATGAAGCCACAATTTGATAACCTTTCTCACGTAAATTTTGTATGCATTCCTCACTGCTGTGATACCTATTAAGAGTGACCCACTTTTGAGCTCCCATTGCAATTTCACGGTCAATCTTTTTTAGGTTCCTCTCCTCGATCACATGGATATTTTGAATCCCAAAAACATCACAACTCCTCATAACGGCACTAGTGTTGTGCAATTGATAAACATCTTCGGTTACCACCGTAAAATGATTGGTCCTTTGCCGGACCACCTTATCAAACAAGGCTTTTCTCGCAGGAGTAAGAAAATTTTCTAAAAATGCAATCAATTCAGGATCGTTCATCTAATCTTTTATCTAAAATATTGAGATTTAATTTTTCAAAAACATGAAGGCTGTCATCAAAAAAGGCTGTCCAAATATTACAATTTGGACAGCCTGATATTTAACTAAAAAACACCCGTTTTATTTTTCAAACGTTTTTAAAGTTTTAATTATGATCCGGACACAATCCATTAGTTCTTCCTCGTTCATCACCAAAGGTGGCGCAAAACGTATGATATTACCATGGGTAGGTTTGGCGAGCAACCCGTTTTCTTTTAAGGCCATGCAAATATCCCAGGCAGTTGTACTTTCCTCAGGTTCATTGATCACTATTGCATTAAGCAGTCCCCTGCCCCTAACCAATTTTACGATTCCGCTTATTTCGATGTACTTGTTCAATTCGTCCCTGAATAATTTTCCCAGTTTTCTTGCATTCTGGGCAAGCTTTTCATCCTTCACTACCTCTAAAGATGCAAAAGCAACGGCTGCCGCAACAGGATTTCCGCCATAAGTGGATCCGTGTTGACCTGGTTTAATAACATTCATGATTTCATCGTCAGCCAAAACTGCAGATACGGGATAATTCCCTCCAGAAAGGGCTTTTCCTAAAATCAAAAGATCCGGTCGGGCATAGGTTTCCTGTCGTTCACAGTGACCTTCACAAGTACAGTTACCACAAACAGCAAGCAAAGCACCTGTTCTGGCAATTCCGGTTTGAATTTCATCTGCAATAAAAAGCACATTATGCTCCTTGCACAAAGCTCTTACCTTTTTCATATAATCATCTGCAGGAGTATAAACACCTGCTTCCCCCTGAATAGGTTCCACAAGAAATCCTGCTACATTTTTATTATCCTTAAGGGCATTTTCCAGTGCTTCAATATCATCATAAGGAATTTTTATAAACCCGGGAGTGTAAGGTCCATAGTTTTTACGGGCATTTTCATCATTGGAAAAAGAAATTAAAGTGGTAGTCCTTCCGTGAAAATTGTTTTCACAAACTATGATCTGTGCTTCACGCTCAGCAACTCCTTTCTTCTCATAAGCCCATTTTCGGGTAATTTTAATTGCAGTTTCTACTGCTTCTGCCCCGGTATTCATAGGCAGTAATTTGTCGAATTTAAAATACTCGGTGGCATATTTTTCAAAAGGTCCCAATACATCGTTGTAAAAAGCCCTGGAAGTAAGTGCAAGAGTAGAAGCCTGATCTGTCATTGCCTTTACTATCTTTGGATGGCAATGTCCCTGGTTCACCGCAGAATAAGCAGATAGAAAGTCGTAATATTTTTTGTCGTCCACATCCCAAACATGTACTCCTTCTCCCCTTTTCAATACTACCGGTAAAGGATGGTAATTATGGGCTCCATGTTTTTCTTCCAATTTAATTGCCTGATCCGGGGTTGTAATTTCTTCTAATTTCATTTTAAATATTTTGATATTTATTTATTACAATTCCTTCTTTGATGTTTCTAAAAAATTGGTTGAGCAGAAGGAGAGAAATCATCCGAATGCAACAGGCGCAAATTACTGAATTTATCTGAAATTTATAATACAGGCCTTCCTAAATCTTTACAATTATGCTATTTTTGTGCCATGAGAAAAAAGAAAGAAAATTTGATTTTTGAGCGGTTGGAGATTTTGGGTGCCGGAGCAAAGGGAAAAAGTATCGCCAAGGCCCCAAATGGCAAAGTGATCTTTATTGGCAATGCTGTTCCAGGTGATATAGCCGATATTCAAACGACCAAGATGAAAAAATCATTTTATGAAGGGACCGCTGTTAAATTCCACGAATATTCCAATAAACGGGTAGAACCGGTTTGTGAACATTTTGGAACCTGTGGTG
>Ga0307486_1002431_pt1 | contig 13007 bp, 12 predicted proteins | sample CBIW02metaG_FD_203663 | JGI IMG/M metagenome (GOLD analysis project Ga0307486, IMG submission 203663) | Sea-ice brine microbial communities from Beaufort Sea near Barrow, Alaska, United States - CBIW 0.2 | ecosystem: Environmental > Aquatic > Marine > Coastal | place: USA: Alaska | collected... | reverse complement strand
AATCGCCGGCGCGCTCGGCGGATACGGCGTGAGCTTCGACGTGCGCCGCGTCTACCTACACAACGCGCAGTTGATCGGCTCCTCGATGTATACCCCCACACATTTTGAGATCCTGATGGAAATGGCTCGGCGGTCCGACATCCACCCCATCATCGCCGCGACCTTCCCTCTCGAGCAGGCTGCCCTAGCGCAGGAAGGGCTCGCGCGCAGAGGACATGTCGGCAAGATCGTGTTGCACCCATAACCAGGCGAACTGCGACGGGGCATGCCGGCCATTGGCCGGTACGCCCGATCGTTCTGCCGGCCCGGGTCGTGAGGTCTGGCCTCGCGATATTCACGTCCGCATCACCGGCACCGACCCCAGTGGTCTGCACCTACCCTGTCGCAGAATATGGGCAACCGGCCATCCAAGAAAAACGAAATCCCCCTTCTTCCCGGTGAACCAAAGGGATGCAGGGGGCTAATTGCTGGCGGTACCGGTGGGATTTGAAACCTAAAGCGCGCCCAATGAAACGGCGGACCGGTCCCGCGATCCGCATGATTAGGCGGTTTTCCAGTCAATTGAACAGCCTTGAGACCAAAGCAATTTCATTCAAATGTTGCCAAAATGTTGCCACGGGGCCTCTCGGCTCCTCTCCTCGGCTCCTCTCGGCTCCTCTCGGCTCCTCGAGCCGCTACGTGCGGTCACCGATGACCGACGTCCGCCCCGTTCTCGGCAGGGGAATCGCTTGAAAGGCGACGGCTTGTGTGTTGCTCGTCGGATGCCAAAGGCGATACACGGCAAGTTGAACGCCGACCTTCCAAGCCACGCCATCCTTGTAGATGGCTGGGCAGCTCAGGAAAGAAGAGGGCGCGTTTGAGGATCTTGTTTCCCGCCGCGAGGGATGTTCGCCGCGAATCGAGGATCCGAATCGTCCGGTCAGGCGGGCGAGGCCGGCGTAGTCGGCGGGGCGACCTACGCACTCCGCCAACTCCGGGCATGCTGGTCAGGACGGTAGAAATTGGGTGGGCGTCAACAGGTTCTCGACCCTCGACGGCGGTGTCAGACCGATGCCGGCTTAGGGCAGGGCAGGGAACTGCTGGCCAAACGCGGGAGGACCGGCGCGGCGGCATGAGTGCCAACGACCACGACCGTCTGTCCACCCGTGCCTGGGTGATTTTTGTCCGCCAGGCGCCGTCCCGTCCGTGGGGTCAGCTTGAGTAGTCGGGCGGCCATCCGAGCGGTACCGACGGTTGCCATCGCCGCCGGAGACTGGTACTGCCGGATCAACAGATAATGTGGAAATATTTGGCGCAAATTCGCGCAAAAATGCTTGTGAGCTTGCTCGACAAAAACTTTGCAATAGCGCTACTCACCACTAAGGACATTCAGTGAAAGCCGATTCAATCACATGGGGAATCCTCGGACCAGGCAGAATCGCGAATCAGTTCGCAAACGGCCTGCGGTATAGCTCGACCGGTCGCCTCGTCGCCGTCGCGAGCCGCGACCTCTCCCGCGCGGAGGCTTTCGCAACCGAATACGGAGCCGATCGTGCATACGGCGACTACGACGAGCTTCTCGCCGACCCTGAGATCGATGCTGTCTATATTTCCACCGTCCATACCGAACATGCACGGTGGGCGATACGAGCGGCAGAGGCAGGCAAGCACGTGCTGTGCGAGAAGCCTCTGAGCCCGGAATTCGCGACCTCGATGGGGATCGTGGACGCGGGTCGCAAGAACGGTGTAGTTGTGCTCGAGGGGTATATGTACCTATTCCACCCTCAGACGACCGCGCTCCTCGGCCTCGTCGCCGACGGAGTCATCGGAGAGGTGCAGCACATCGACGCTTCCTACAGCTTCCGCGCTCGCACCGCCTCCGGTCGACTGTTCGACGCGGATCTCGCCGGCGGCGGAATCCTCGACGTCGGCGGTTATCCGGCGTCAGCCGCACAGGCGATCGTCCGTGCGGCCGGCGAAGCGGCCGACGCCGTTTCGCTGACCGCAAGGTCTTCGCTGAGCGAGTCGGGAGTGGATCAGTTCTCGTCCGCAAGCGTCGTGTTCGCTGGCGGCATCACGGCACATCTCACCAGCGGCATAGCTTTAGCTGGTGAGAACCGACTCGTAGTCTCGGGATCGCTCGGCACGCTGACCGTTCCACGTCCGTGGGTACTCTCCCCCGATTCAGAGGGCGAGATCATCGTCAGCCGCGCGGGCGAGGACCCACGGATCATCGTCTCGGCGAAGGGTGCGGTATACGCTCTCGAAGCGGATGCCGTTGCCGCTGCGGTGTCACGTTCGGAGACCGACGTCGTCGAGTTGAGCACGGACAGCTCTCTCGCACTCGCCCGATTGCTGCAGCGCTGGAGGATCGCGGCGGGGGTGGTCTACGCGTTCGAGGGGAACGACATCTGGATCGCACCGCAGAACGAACGCCGTCTCGGGCGCCGCGCCAACTACACGGCTACGGACGGATCGCGGGAGTCGACAAGTGGATCTCCCGCTTGATGAAGCCAACGCCTATTCAGCGAAGATAGACAAGCAAGAATTCACCCCCCCCTGAGCAACCACTTCGGTCTTGCTCAGGTTACGAACTGCCGTCGGCGGGCGCCCGTTACGTCACCGATCCGGAGTCGATGCACTGGCTCCAAGAGACCCTAACCCCGCTGTTCGCTCAGGCATCACAGTCCGCCATCGCAACACTCGTTGAACGCACCACCCGCTACGTGATGCTCGTGCACCTTCCCCGATAGTCACACTGCCGAAGCAGTCCACGACGGCCTCGTCGCCACGATCAAGGCCCTCCCGGCGCACTTGCGGGGGTCGCTGACCTGGGACCAGGGCTCGAAAATGGCCACTCCCAAATCCTTCACGACGGCCGGCTATGCCGGTGTATTTCTGCGACGCCGCCAGCCCTTGGCAGCGTGGCTCAAACGAGAACACCAACGGTCTACTGCGCCAGTACTTCCCGAAGAGCACCGACCTCTCGACCGATGATCTGGCAGACCTTGAACACGTTGCTCAGGAGCTCAACGCTCGGCCCCGAAAAACCCTCGACTGGGACACTCCCGCCCAGCGGTTTCATGATCTACTCATCAGTACTTGACCACCGCACTGTTGCGACGATCACTTGAAACCGCCCGGCACTATTGGCCCTGTTTTGGCCCGGCGTCAACAAGATCTATCCGACGCCCAGCTCATGCGCTGCTTCTACGGCGAGGAAAACTTCGACGACCGCTGGACGGGTGACCTGCAGATCGAGCCCCAGCTGAACGACCGTGCCAGGGTCATTCCCCGAAGGCCTTACTTGTCGTGGTTGTTGAACGCCGAGTCAAAGGATGCAGTGGGCAGATCCCACACCAGAGACCGCACGAATTTGACAGCCTCCCGGGCGCCGTGCTGCCTCTCCATTCCCGCATCTTCCCACTCCACGGAGATCGGGCCGGCGTACCCAATCGAGCGCAAGGCCCGGAAGGAATCCTCCCATGGCACGTCGCCGTGACCAGTTGACACGAAGTCCCACCCGCGGCGCGGATTGCCCCACGGTAGGTGTGACCCAAGGATCCCCGACCGCCCGTTGTGCGGGCGAAGCCGGGTGTCCTTACAGTCGACGTGGTAGATGCGGTCCTTGAAATCGACGATAAAGCTAACCGGGTCGATGTTCTGCCACATCATGTGGCTCGGGTCCCAGTTGAATCCGAAGGCCTCCCGGTGGTCAATAGCTTCCAACGTCCGCACGCTAGTCCAGTAGTCATAGGCAATCTCAGACGGATGCACCTCGTGCGCGAATCTCACGCCCTCACCGTCGAAGACATCAAGGATGGGGTTCCATCTGTTGGCGAAGTCCTCATAGCCAGCATCAATGATGCCCGCAGTAACGGGTGGGAACATGGCAACGTACTTCCATATGCTCGAGCCTGTGAACCCCACAACTGTGTCAACTCCGAGTTTGCGCGCGACTTGGGCCGTGAGCTTGAGTTCTTCGGCCGCACGTCGGCGAACGCCTTCCTGGTCACCGTCGCCCCAGACTGCTGACCTCAGAATGGCCTGGTGCCTGAAGTCAATCGGGTCATCGCAGACGGCTTGGCCTGCGAGATGGTTCGACACTGCCCCGACTTTCAGCCCATATCGGTCGAGGATGTCCAGTCGCCCCTGCAGGTAGGAGTCATCCTCGGACGCGCGCCGGACATCGAGGTGCTCACCGGAGCACGCGATCTCCAGGCCGTCATAGCCCCACTCCGCGGCGCTGCGGGCAACTTCCTCAAGAGTGAGGTCGGCCCACTGGCCGGTAAATAGAGTTATGGGGTGGCTCATGGTGCCTCCGGATCGAACGTGGATAGTTCTACAAGATCATCTTCTGGCTCGGTGCTTTTCAACCGTAGGTATAGCGCTGCCGATCACGAGTCGCGGCCGCCTCCGACCGACGGATCGGCGTCATCGTTGACTCGTCAAGCGCCACCGACCAGCACCCACTGGTTGCTCCTGTGGGAGGCAAGTACGGCTTCGGTCAATTCAGCGGCGCGAAGTCCGTCGAGTACTGTCGGCAGCACCGGAGAGAGTGATTGCCCCGCGGCCGCAGCGTAGACATCCCCAACGAAGTCGTTGAAGCACGCCTGGTAGCCCTGGGCGTGGCCGGCCGGAAGGGCACCGGCCCGAGACGCGAAGCCGCGTTGTCGAACGGGATCACGACGCACGATCCGGTTGTCGCCGCGAGTGCCAATCCACGCAGTCTCGGGATTTTCCTGGTCGAACGAGTAGGACTCATCGGAACCGTCGAAAGAGAACCAAAGCCGGTTCGAACGACCCGCGCTCGCCTGACTCACGACGAGGGATCCCAGGGCTCCGGCATCGGTCTCGAACTGAATCACTCCCCCGTCTTCCGTGTCATTCTTGTCGGCGGAGGGACGTTGATGGACGCTGCCCAGGCGCGCGCTCAAGCGTACGATGCGCTGTCCGGTGGCGAACTCCATGAGGTCACACCAGTGCACGCCGATGTCCGCAAAAGCTCGACTCGCTCCTCCAGCTCGCGAATCAGTACGCCAGTTCACTGCCGATTCGGCCGCAAGCCAATCCTGCAGGTAACTCCCGTGGAGCAGCCAGAGGCGATTCGTGGGGTGCAGCGATATACGTTCGCGGATCTCCAGAACGAGAGGATGATACCGGTAGACGAAGGGAACAGCTGACACGGGCACACTCGTTCCAAGTTCTGCGAGCACGATCGCCTCCGCCAGGGTCGTTGCGATGGGCTTTTCGACGATTGTGCTGATTCCGCGCTCCAGCGCCCGTGTGGCGTGGGCCGCGTGCATCGAATTCGGCGTGCACACGTGCACCACATCTGGTGCGAGGTCCAGAATCTCGTCAATGCTCGTCGACGAAATCGCGACCGGGAACTTCTTCGCGAGGGCGCCGGCCTTTGACGGGGTTGTACCAACTACGCCGACCAGCTCATGGCCGGACGCTCGGATCGCCGACGCATGGACCTGGCCCATGAATCCGGTGCCGATAATTGCAGCTCGCATTACGTGGTCCATTCATTCGACCCAGTCCGAGTCGGAATCGGCGACGGCTTTCGTCCACGCGTTGGCGTGCCTGTTTCTGCTCCGGTATGGTTCATTTGCTGAATCCACCGGTCAGGCCGCTGACAAGCTGGCGGCGCCCCAGAATGTAGACCGCGACGAGCGGGATCGCAGACAGGACAACGGCAGCGAGGATCGCGGGAGTGTTCACAGTGAACTCGTCTTGATAGGCCCACAGCGACAGTGGCAGCACGCGCTTTTCCGGGCTCTGCGTGAGGATCAGCGGGAAGAGGAAGCCGTTCCACACATTGAGGGCGTTGTACACGGCGATCGTGGTAATCGCGGGACGTATCAGGGGGAAAACGAGCCGCCACATGATCGTCCACTCCGTGCACCCGTCGAGTCGCATGGATTCGAAGAGCTCTTTGGGAATGTCGCGCATGAAGTTGCTCAGGATCAGCACGGAAACGGGGATCGCGAAGGCGATCGATGGGAGCATCAATGCGATCAGGTTGTCGTAAAGGTTTAGTCGGACGATCAGCCAGTAGACCGGGATGATCGTAGCCTGCAGGGGTATCGACAGTCCGAGCAGAAACAGGGTGTTGATTCCGCCGACGACCCGAGTAGTCCCTCGGGTTACGCCGTAAGCGGCCATAAACGACACGATGACGGCGGGGACGACACTGCCAACGGTTACGAGGAGGCTGTTGACGAAGTAGAGCACAAAATCGTTCTGCAGCACGAGAGCGTAGTTGTCGAGTGTTGGGTTACCGGCGGGTAAGAGCGGGTTGGTTGTGAAGTAGTCGGCTTGGTTCTTCATGCTCGTGATGAGCACGTAGTAGAGCGGCACGATAATGATCGCGAGCCAAATCCAACCGGCCAGCCCGCCGAGGAGGTTTGGTCGTCGGAACGACTTGCGCCTTTTCGGACGGGCCGGAGGCTGCGCTGGCTCTGCCGTGACGCGAGGCGCGGTAGGGAGCATGGCGATTGAGTTCATTGGCCTTCCAATTGGCTTGACTGACGGCTCTTACCACCGAGGCGTTGCAGGATAAGAGCAAGAGTGAGACCGAGGAATGCCAGAATCACTCCGTACGCGGACGCTGCGCCCATGTCATTTGATCGAAACCCGGTCAGGTACATCTGAAGAGGCAGGACGCGTGTGGCGTATCCAGGTCCTCCGCCGGTGAGAACGAAGATGAGGTCGAAGTAGGTGAGCGATCCCACCACCAACAGGGTCGTGGAGGTGATGACTGTGTATTTCAGCTGCGGGAGGGTGATCTGGAAGAACTGCTGGATCCTATTGGCGCCATCGAGTTCCGCGGCCTCGTAGAGTGAAGCGGGAATCTGCCGGACGCCGCCCTGATAAATCAGTGTGTGGAAAGGGATGTGCTGCCAGGCCAGCACGAATATCACCACCCCCATCGCAAGTCCGGGCTCGCCCAGCCAGTTTTGTTTTAGAAACGGCAGGCCCAACCCAGCGCTGAGTCCGAAGTTCGGATCTAACAGCGACAGAAACGCGATTGCGACGGCCGCAGACGACAACAGCAACGGGATGAAGTACAGCACTGAGAGTACCGCGCGGTACTTCTGGCGGCCGGCTGAGAACACGCCGAGCAGGAGGCTAATCGGGCCCTGGACCAGAACCGAAAGCAGCACGACCAAAATGGTGATCCACAGGGAGCTTCCAGTAACGGGGTCTTGCAAGAGCGAGATCCAGTTGGTTAGGCCTGCCCAAGTAATCGCCCCGATGCCGTCCCAATTCATGAAGCTGAGTACGACGACGCCGAGCAACGGCAGTGCGGCAAAGGTGAGAAAGAAGAGAAGTGCGGGAAAGGTAAGCCACGCAAGGGATCCGGTCTTCGCGAAGGTCTTCCTGGGGCGCTTTATCGCCCTCGGAACGAGAGTCACAATGTGCCGTTCAACGTGTCCCCGAACTGGCTAGGAGTGATTTGCTTCAGAAAGAGCAGCTCCAAGTTCGTAAGCATGGAGTCTGCCTGCTCTGGGCTGAGCGCCTGATCCCAGGAGAGCTGAAAACGCGGCGCATCTCGGACCATGTCGTAGACGTCCAGGAGGAAGTCAGCATCACTGGATCCGGCAAGTTGGTCTTCGATGCCGGCGATCGGGGGGACCGCGCCAGTGTCGATGACACCCTGGACGTAGTCATGGTTCAATACGGAGTCGCGGAGGAACGTCTTGGCCGTCTCCTGCTGACTCGATGAGGCTTGACTCGAGATGGAGAAGAAGTTCGACGGTGTGCCGACGAGGAATCCGGGATCACCCGTTCCGCCTTCAACCGTAGGGAAGGGCACGTATCCAAGGTCGCCACTGGCAACAAAGTCCGGCGCACTCGCCTTCATCGTCTGGTACTGCGAGCTGAGCTGAAGGACCATTGCGGCCTTGCCTGTGTACATCAGGGCCAGCTCGGAGCCTGACGTTGAAGGGATTGACGAGAAGTTGTCGATAAAGCCTCCGGCGTCGACCAATTCCTGGATCATCTCACCAGCGCGAATAATCGCCGGGTCGGTCCAGGCGTCGGGCTCCCCTGCAGCAATCCGGTCAAATACTTCACTGCCGCCGATCCGATCAACTAAGTATTCGAACCACATGAGCGATGGCCACTTTGACTGCCCACCTAGGGCGAACGGCGCAATCCCCTTCTCGTTGAAAGTGGGGACGAGCTTGAGGAGATCGTCCCATGTCCGCGGCGGCTCAACGCCCGCGTCAGTGAAGACGGCCTTGTTGTAGTAAATGAAGGCTGGATTGACTTTGTTGATGGGGAGTGCATAGGTCGCGCCGTCGACGGCGCCGTTCTGGAGTACCGATGGCAAATATCGGTTGATGATGTCCGGGTTCTCAGAGAGAAAGCCGGACAGGTCCACTAGAGATCCGTTGTCAACATATGAGGTCAACACTCCCCCGCCCCAGCTGTAAATCAGGGTCGGGGCCTGGCCTGCTCCGATTGCCGTCCGGATTTTCGGCTTATAGGCGTCGCTGGAAAAGAAATCGCCACGCATCGGGGAATCGGGATTAGCGCTGTTCCACTGATCGATGGCTTGCTCGATAACGGGCTGATCCCCAGTAGTCGTTGCCCACAGGCTGGCGCCTGCTGTGCCGTCCCCCTGGTTGGGGCCCGACGACCCGCAGGCGGTAAGCGCCAGTGCCGCTACAAGTGCGATCGCTCCACCTCGGGCTCGGCGAGTAAATGATTGGTGGGAGAAGATCATTTTCGTCCTCATTATTTCTGTCCGCGGCTTTGCGGACTTCGGTACTGGGCATTGGCTTCGAGAAGGTCTCACGCCCCTCGGTGAAGTTCAAAACTAAAACAGGGTTATTAGCTTTTGCAAGCTAATGAATAACTTCAAGTATGTAAAAAATACGGACAAAGTCCACTAGTCGTCCCCAGGCCCGTCAGCAGGATACGCTCAGCTTGTCTCACGCCCCTCCCACGCGGTTCAGCACGGGAGGAATTCTTACTCATGACATCGAAAACAATTCTTGGCATCGGCATCATCGGCACTGGCGTAATCTTCGACGCGTACGCTCGCGGGCTTGGACTATCAGAACTCGGCCACGTCGTGGCCGTCGCGGACCTCGACCGCGACAGAGCGGTTGCGAAAGCACAGCAGTGGGGAATCGAGTCCGTAGGTTCAAGCGCGGACCTTCTCGCAGATGTCGATATCGACGTCATCATCAACATCACGCCACCCGCGGCGCACGCCGCTATTTCGATGGAGGCCCTCCGGGCGGGCAAACATGTTTATGTGGAGAAGCCGCTCGCGATGACCATCACCGAGGCGCAGCAGGTTGTCTCGGTGGCGCACCAGTCCGCGAGACTGATCGGCTCTGCTCCAGACACATTTCTCGGTCAGGCCGGCCAGACGGCCCGATGGGCAGTGGACGCGGGACTGATTGGGCAAGTGTTCGCGGCTTCGTCATTCGTCACGTCGTCGAAGACGGAAACCTGGCATCCTTCACCAGCTGCGTTCTATGCAGCCGGTGCCGGCCCCGCGTTGGACCTCGGTCCGTATCACCTGGCTCACCTTGTTAATCTTCTTGGCCCCGTGACGGGAGTGCTCGGGGCGAGCAGCACTCCGCGACACGTTCTACCTGTCACTTCTCCGGGTCGCACGAGCAACTCTATTGAGGTGACCACTCCTTCCCATACGAGTGCGATCGCGCTCTTCGGCGACGTTATCGTTACGACGATGTACAGTTTCGAAGTTTGGGATGCTGGCTTGCCTTTCATTGAAATCTACGGGACGGAGGGCACTATCCGAATGCCGAAGCCCAATCGCTTCGACGAACCCGTGCTTCTTAGACGGCACGGGGATGAATCATTTACGGAAATTGCGCCGGTAGCGCCTCGTACAACGCCCGATCCCCCCACCCCGTTCCGTGCCTTGGGTGTAGAAGACCTAATTCGCAGTCTGGACGGGGAGCCACACCGCACCGATGGAAGGCTGGCGATCCACCTATTGGAGGTACTCGACACCATCGCGACCGCCCGGCCTCAGGATGGACTGACCATCATGCAAACTACGGTCGGCCGGCCGGAGGCACTTCATTCAGGGCAGGGCGCGGGCGTCGTGGGGGTCAAACGTTGTTCTGCCACAGCGCTCGATCTTGCGGACTGACATCAGAGCGTTAGCGACCCGTAACCTCACGCACGGCGTCAGGCGAGAACGCCATTTCGACCGCGCGCCGCATGCTGCCTGTCACGCCCGCGAGCTCCTTCAGTGCTCCCTGCCGAATGCTGAGACTCCGGGTCGCCAAAGGTTGAGCGCGCTGATAGACCGTCCCCCGGATGCTCGCGACAACGTCGTCTGTTGCTATCGCCACCAGCCCGCCGACAAGGATGGTCGCAGGATTGAACAAGTGGACGAGAAGTACAACGGCCTCGCCCAGCGTCGCCGCGGCATCGCGCATGGCCCGTACGGCGTGAGGGTCCCCGCGCTGAAGTAGATCGACGATCGTCCTAGATGTTCGTGGCTGGTCGCCCAGAACCCCCGGAACCTGCTCAAGCTGCTGAATAATTGCCCGCACGGAGGCCACCGCGTCCATGCACCCGACGTTGCCACACTCGCACAAAACGTCGGGGCGGCCGGGAGCCGGGATATGGGCGATGTCTCCCGCGGACCCGTGTTTGCCGTGCAGGAGACTCCCATCGGGCAGCACGATTCCGCAGCCGAGCCCGCTGCCGACCTTCAGATAGATCATGGGTAGTTCGTCGGCATCCAGGCTAAGAGCTTCCCCGGCCGCCATCATGTTCACGTCATTGTGAACCTCAACAGGGCAACAGAAGCGGGCACTCATCTCCGACGCGACCGGATAACCATCCCAACCGGGCATCAGGGACGGCCGCACGACCGTCCCGTTGAGGTCATCGACCGGACCTGGAAGGGCAACAACCAGCCCGCGTACCGGCAGTATCGTTTCTCCATAACTCTCAAGCATCGTCCGCAGACGGTCCGTGATAGTCGCGAGGACAGCTGCGGGGCCGTCAGTGATCTGGAATTCGATCGTCTCCATCGACTTTAGGTTTCCGTCCAGACTGCCGACCGCTAATCGAGCACCGGCGATTCCCAATTCAGCGACGAGCACAAGACCGGTATCTGGCGCAATTGCGAGTTCATATACCGGCCTGCCTCGGCTGCCCGTCGCGCGAAGGCCAACCTCGATGAGCGCACCGGCCTCAATCAGGGCCTCAACATGTCCCCCCACAGCCGACTGCGAGATCCCTGTGCGAGCCGCCAAAGCTGCGCGATTGTCCATCCCGTGCAAAGCCACAAGTTGTAGCAATTCGCTTCGCACGTTATCAGATTGCCGCGGACGCATTGTGGTCATCTAAGCTCCAAATTTATTGCAAGTCAGGAATATTCTATGGGCTTGAAACTCTAAACAGCAATCATTTAGTTTGAATATGCGGCGAAGACTTCGACTCGCGGATTTAAGGAGCAATATTGCGCGATCGCAAATCAGTTCAGTTGTATAGCGTCCGGGACGAAGTGAGCCGTGACCGGAGATCAACTCTGAAGCGTCTCGCCTCCATGGGGTTCACTCAGGTCGAGCCGTTCGGACTTGGCAACGACAGCGCAAGCGCGAAAGAGCGAGTTGCTGACGCCAAAGCCTTTCGAAGGGAGCTGGACGATCTCGGCCTGCGCGTCACGACCGCACACTGTTCTATTCCAGCGGACGTCGATAGCCTTCTCGCGGAGGCCAAAGCCCTGCATGTCGAGACGCTCGTCGTGCCGAACCCGAAAAAAGTGCCAGGATTCAACCCCGACATATACTCGTCGACCGCTCGAATTACAGCGTTCGCGGAAACACTAAACGAGCTCTCGCAGCGTTTTCAGGTGAACGACCTTGCTCTCGCCTACCACAACCACGAATTTGAATGGGCAGCGGCAGACGGCCGCCCCGGGATCGATCTCCTGTGGGAATGCTTGGACCCTGCAGTTCGCGCTCAGGCAGATATCTATTGGGCTCAAGTCGGTGGCGCATATATTCCCTCGTATCTTATGCAGGTCGCTAATCGCCTAATCTCCGTGCACATTAAGAACGGCCCCACCATCCGCGGATCCGACCAGACGCCCTTAGACCACGGCGATGTTGACGTCAAGGCGGCACTGAACACGGTAGGGCCCAACATTGATCTGGTACTCGAAATTGACGTCACAAGCCTCGACCGCTTCGAACTTCTCTCCTCAAATTTTGCCCTGCTGAGCAGGTGGACCTAACCCGCCGGCACTTGGTGGCCACCTCTGCCGTGCGGCGCAAAAGCAACAATCCCCATGTCAAAATCACATGCATTTGGACATGGTTGGGTTGCGAGACACCCGGCCGCAGCTCGCGCCGGAAATGTACTCGGGGTCGTCAAGCAGCCCGCCCGCCTATGTTGAGGGCAATTTCGCCATAATCGAGCTAGCTAAGGCCGACCACCGCGCGGGGCCCAGATACGATCGTGTGCGCTCTCCATTTTCCGTTGCGCATTCGCCCGTCGGCGAGGGCCGGCTCGCGCCAATCATGCGGTCCAGGTTCACCATCCCCACGGCATGGAAGCCCATCGCCCATACCGTCTCGAGCCCAGTCACCGCACGCCGTTGCGCTACGCAGAGCCCCACACTGAGGCCTCCCGCAACGAGGACTCGAAAACGCGCGATCCACCCCTGCGCGCGCTCGCCCCAGGATGAGATAATGCGCTCCTTCGAGCGGGCAACGCGCGGGACTGGTCGGAGTGCAACGTTCCATGTTACGGAGACCTTGGGGAGACCGACCCGACGACTCTATCCACGCCGGCGTGTTCCGCGCGCACCAGAACCGGGCCGCCCGGGCCGCATCGTTCCCAGAAAAACAAAACCCCCTACTCCCCAGTGAAACACTGGGAAGTAGGGGGTTTTTCGTGGCGGTACCGGTGGGATTTGAACCCACGGTGGAGTCTCCCCCACACGACTTTTCGAGAGTCGCACCTTCGGCCGCTCGGACACGGTACCGCCGTTGATTCTAGTAGAGACT
>Ga0307486_1002429_pt1 | contig 13010 bp, 16 predicted proteins | sample CBIW02metaG_FD_203663 | JGI IMG/M metagenome (GOLD analysis project Ga0307486, IMG submission 203663) | Sea-ice brine microbial communities from Beaufort Sea near Barrow, Alaska, United States - CBIW 0.2 | ecosystem: Environmental > Aquatic > Marine > Coastal | place: USA: Alaska | collected... | reverse complement strand
GAGCGGGGTGCGCATGTATTCGCGCATTGGTAGCCCGGTTCGCCCCTATTGCAGCGGTGTCGGCAAGGCGATTCTCGCTGAACTGCCCGCGGATGACCGCGATAGGGTGCTCAACGGCGTCGTGTGGCACAAGTTCACCGACAAGACGCTGACGTCACGCATCGAACTCGACGCCGAGCTCGCGAAGATTGCCGCCCGCGGTTGGGCCGTCGACGACGGCGAGTTCGAGGACTTCGTGAATTGTATTGCTGTGCCGATCTACGGTCCAGACGGTGTTGTCGGTGCGCTGTCGATTACCGCGATTCGCATGGCCGCAGACCTGAAGGCACTCAAAGCTCACCTGCCGCTACTGGAGGGCGTCGCGCGGGAGATTTCCGCCGAGCTTGGCGGGGTCTAGACCGCGCCACTCCAGGCGGCGGGCACGAGTGTCCACAGCACTTCGGCATCCACCGTTCCGGGGTTTCGCCAGTTGTGCAGTTCGCGACCGGGAAAGGTGATCGTGTCCCCGGCGGAGAGGGGAACGGTGCGGTCGGTGAACTGGAGCTCGAAGCTGCCGCTGATCAGGTGCACCACTTCGACGTCGCAATTGATGGTGTAGAGCTTGTCTCCGCCGTCGGCGCCGGGCTCGAGGGTTGAGCGCAGCATTTGGATTTTCGATTGACCGCGCGGGGTGATCATTCGTTCGGTAGCGCCACGCCCGCCCATGTTGATGAGGGGTGCGTCGTCTAGCGTGACAAGTTCGGTCTCCGCAGCTTCGAACAGGCTGCCGACCGACAGCGACAAAACTTCGCAGAGCGTGACGAGTGTGGCAACGCTTGGCGATGTTTCGTCGCGCTCGACGCGGCTAATGAATCCTTTGGTGAGTTTGGTTGCTCCGGCCAGTTGTTCGATCGTGAGGCTTTGAGCGCGGCGGCTTGCGCGCAGTCGGGCGCCGACACGCACGCGGTTCTCTGATGGTGAGGGGTGCATCGGGCGCATGAGGTTCCTTGACTGGAGGTGATTTGGCCTCCATCTTGACAGGCGAAGCGGATGAGGACAGACTCATTCTCACGCCGTGTTGTCTCATAAGCAATTTATGTTGCCCATATGTAACTCATTCGGCTCAGCGAAGGGAAGCGGAAATCATGACTGACCACACCGAACCAGTAGGGCCAGCCGACGCCAGCATCGCACCCCGGTACGCCGGCATCGCGACGTTCGCCCGCTTGCCCCGCATCGAAGACGTTCCGCACGCCGACATCGCCGTCGTCGGAGTTCCCTTCGACAGCGGCGTCAGCTACCGCCCCGGCGCACGATTTGGTCCCGCCCATGTGCGCGAAGCGTCACGCTTGCTTCGCCCGTACAACCCCGAGCAAGACGTCACGCCGTTCAGCACACAACAGGTGGTGGATGCCGGAGACATTTCCGCAAACCCCTTCAACCTCGACGAGGCCGTTGCCCAGATCCAGCAGGGCGCCACAGAGTTGAGCGCCGACGGCAAACGCCTAGTGACAATCGGTGGCGACCACACGATCGCGCTGCCGCTTCTCCGCGTTGTCGCCGAGAAGCACGGGCCCATCGCCGTGCTCCACTTCGACGCCCACCTCGACACCTGGGACACCTATTTTGGTGCCCCCATCACTCACGGCACCCCATTCCGTCGGGCCTCAGAAGAGGGCCTCATCGACATGAACGCGAGCCTGCATGTGGGCATCCGTGGTCCCCTCTATTCACGCGATGATCTTCGCGATGACGAGCGGCTTGGCTTCGCGATTATCTCCAGCGCAGAGCTTGAGACTGAGGGGCTTCAGAGTGCGATTGAGCGAATGCTCGCCCGCCTCGGTGACCGTCCCGTGTACGTTTCGGTCGACATTGATGTGCTTGACCCAGCGCACGCTCCGGGAACTGGCACCCCCGAGGCCGGCGGAATGACCAGCCGTGAACTCCTGGCGATGCTGCGCGCGCTGCGCACCGTCAACATTGTGGGCGCCGACGTTGTTGAAGTCGCCCCCGCCTACGATCATGCGCAAATTACCGCGGTTGCGGCATCCCATGTGGCCTACGAAATCATCTCGGCCATGACCCCTGCCACCCAACCGTAATCACCCGAAAACAACGCACTATTGAGAGGACTATGATGTCAACCGCACCTGCACCGTCGACACAGCGGGGCTCCGTTGTGGAGACTCGCTCGATCGACTACGTACCCCGTGCTGAACGGCACGGCAAGGTCTGGCACCAGGGACCATTCTGGTTTGCCGGCAACTTCGTGCTGCCCACCCTGGTTACTGGCTTCATTGGCCCCGTTCTCGGCCTCAGCGTCGCCTGGAGCATTCTTGCTGTCGTACTCGGTGCCGGACTCGGTACCTTCTTTATGGCGTTCCACGCCAACCAGGGCCCGCGGATGGGTCTGCCGCAGATGATCCAATCGCGCGCTCAGTTTGGCCGTCGCGGTGTGATTGTTCCCTTCACTGCGACAGTGTTCGTGTATGTCGGGTTCCTCGTCTTCGACGTGATTCTTGCGACGCAGGGCCTTCAGCTGGTGCTACCGGGCGGCAAGCTCGTCTGGTATCCGATCCTGATCATTGTCTCGATTGTGATCGCGGTGGTCGGTCACGACCTGCTGCACTTCATTCAGCGTTGGCTCACCGGCTTGCTGGTTGCTGTCTTCGCGATCATCACGGTGTTGGCAATCGTCAACTACTCCGGCGTTGGTGCTGCAATCGCTACGGATGAGACCGCCCTTGGCTGGAACACGACCGCTTTCCTGGTTCAGTTCTCGCTCGCTGCCGGATACAACATCAGCTATTCGGTATATGTCTCCGACTACACGCGCTACCTTCCGCAGAACGTCTCAGCGCCGAAGCTCATCACGTGGGTTTACATTGGTGCCGCAGGTTCAGCGATCTGGCTCATGTCACTCGGTGCACTCTTGGCCGCAAACATCCCGAACGCTGATGCCATCGGTGCCATCAAGGAAGTCGGAGACACCCTCTTCCCCGGCTTCGGCACCTTCGCGGTGCTCGTCTCGACCGTTGCCCTGTTGTCGATCATGGGCGTGAACGCGTATGGCGCGATGCTCACGGGAACGAGTGCGGTTGACGGCTTCAAGCAAGTACGACCAACTCAACGCCTGCGGATCATCGGTCTTGCGGCTGTCGGTTTGCTCACGCTGCTGATCGCGTTGCTGATTCCGGATGCCTACTTGGGCAGCTTCACTGACTTCGTCATCATGATGCTGTACTTCCTCGTGCCGTGGACTGCTGTGAACCTTGTCGACTTCTACCTGGTTCGTCACGGCAAGTACGCGATCGCCGAAATGTTCTCACCGAAGGGCATCTACGGCAACTGGGCGTGGCGCGGAGTTGCGGCCTACCTCATCGGTTTTGTTGCGATGATCCCGTTCTTCTCCACGACCTTCTTCTCTGGCCCGGTCGCTACAGCACTGGGTGGAGCCGACATGTCGTTCGTCGTCGGGTTGCTGGTTTCGGGGGTCCTGTATTACGTCTTCTCGCGCAACCTCGACCTAACCGCTGAGGATGTTGCCCGCGAAGCCAGCGAGCGTACGCTCGAGGGCACCGGACACTAGGCACCGTCTAAACGAGTACTAGCCAACAAGTAGGGGAACGCAATGACTGACACAACAGTGACGGTCGCTAGCTGTCAGGTGGCACTTGCGGTCGGCGATATCGCTGCTAATCGTCGGTCATTGCGTTCCGCTATTTCCGGGGCAGCGGATGCCGGTGCTCAGGTTGTGGTTCTGCCCGAGCTCGCGAACACGGGCTACATGTTTGCCGATATTGATGAACTGCGCGCTCTTGCTGAACCCGTGAATGGGCCGACGGTAACTGAGTGGGTGGCGCTCGCCGTCGAACACGATTTGATCATCGTCGGAGGTTTCGCCGAAGCAAGTGATGCCGGTGAGGTCTACAATTCGGCGGTGCTCGTTGACGCTTCGGGTGTGCGTGCGTGTTACCGCAAAGCGCACCTCTGGAACACGGAGAAGGCTGACTTGTTTACGCCCGGCGCGGGCATGCCCCCGGTTGTTGATACTGCGGTGGGCCGCATTGGTGTGATGGTTTGTTACGACCTTGAATTCCCTGAGTGGGTGCGCACAGCCGCGTTAGAGGGCGCAGAACTGCTGTGTTGCCCCGTGAATTGGCCGCTCTACCCTGCACCAGTGGGCGAGCGGCCTATCGAGGTCGTTAAAGTTCAAGCCGCAGGCGCGACGAACCGCATGTTTGTTGCGGCAGCGGATCGAGCCGGACGCGAACGAGGCCAAGACTGGTTGGGCGGCAGCGTGATCGTGGATGCCGACGGCTTCCCCCTCACAACGCTTGGCCTCGGCGTTGCCGGGATGCACCTTGCACATCTTGATTTGAGTCAAGCCCGCGACAAGAAGATCAGCGAACTCAACGACGTTCATGCCGATCGCCGACCCGAACTGTATTTCGAAGCCGAGAGGCGTGCTCATGGCACCACATAGTTCTGTGACCGAAACGACGGTTGCGATCATCCAACACCCGCCTGCTGTTCTTGATCTTGAGGAGTCGCTCGCGCGTGCGGTGAAGCACCAGCTAGCGGCGCGCACCTATGCCTTCGAGGGGCGCTGCTTTGTGATCAGTGCTGGCCACTATTCGCGGCCAGACGTTCTCGCGCTCAGTGTTGATCGTCGTCGGCAGACCGGTGGAGTCCAATTCACCACTGTTTGAGCTGGCGGAAGCCCCGTCCGTGAGGGCGAGGAGGAGCTAGTGCTCTTTACGAAGGACGCACAGGGCGACCGCGAGGCTTGTTAGGCTCTCGTTGATTCTGTATGTATTTCTTAATCGTCTCGATAGTCGCTCCGCCCGTGGACAGGACGCAGTAGGACGGTGACCAGAAATGATCGCCCCAGAGCGCGTTGGTTATCTCGGGCCAGCCTTGCTCGCGCACGCGCTTTGATGTGTTCGTTTTGATCGCGCCGACCAGGGTAGAGAGAGCGACTTTTGGTGGGTACTCGATCAGCAAATGCAAGTGATCATCTTCGCCGTCAGCTTCGATCAGAGCGGCCCCGTGCCGCTCGCAGACCTCACGCGCTGTTCCGACGAGCAGCATACGAACTCGATCCGTAATCGCTCCGCGCCGATACTTCGTCACCAGCACAAGATGCGCGTGTAAAAGATAGACCACATGCCTTCCGACCCTAAAATCAGTTGATTTAGTCGCCATATTTGGTATTATAGACCGTATGAGCCAGAAGGTAAAAATACGACGCGTGCGAGTGCACGGCGCCGTTTACCTCGGTCAGATCAAAGATGTTGATACCTGGTCCTCAAGCCCCGACACGGTCACGAAATGGCTCGCCGACGGCTGGCGGTTTCGGTTCAATCAGCACCGGTCGAAGCGTTCGCGCTGGGTTGAAGGTTTCGCGGATCAGGCCGGTGCGGTCGCTGGCCGGGCTCTCGTCCCTATCGGGTCATCCGTGAGTGACTTCACGGACAGGGAAGCACGTGTCGAATTCTCGTTCCTGTCGGCGTTGCCCGCACATGTCCTGCAATCTCCGGAGCGTGTGGAGGTAACGGAGTGGTTTGCAGCGGCGAAACGGCGGAAGGCAAACGTGCAGGCCGGACGTCCACCCGGTGCGATGCCGCGCTTCCACGCCAGGGATAAGACCGATCAGGTCTTCACCGCGTGGTTCAACGGCGGAGCGAACGCCCGATACCGGCGCACCGGCAAGCGCTCCGGCGTCGTGATCATCACCGGACGAAACCCGTCCGGGAAGTATGGCCCCCAAGCTAAGCTGAATTTTCGGGTCGTGTTCCACGTTCGTCTCTCGGAGGCGATCCGCTCGTACACGTCAGTCAGGGTGAACCTCACGACGGGCTCGCTCGTTTTCGTAAACGCACCGCTCCCTGTGCGCAGCGCGCCGTCGGGCGCAATCGTCGGCCTTGACTTCGGCGTCAAACGCACCGTCGCGACTAGCGACGGGGAGTTCTTCGACCAACCGGATACGTCAGCCTTGGAAGCAACGCGGAAGCGTCACCAGAAGCGGATGGCGAAGTCACGTCTGATCGCACTGCGGGAGAAACGGCAGTTCTGGGCGTCGAAGGGGTATCAGGGGCACAAGGCAGCGGCCGCATCAGTATCCGCAAAGATCGCTCGCGTGCGAGCGGACTGGCAACAGAAAACGTCGACAACGCTCGTCCAGCAGCACGACGTCATCGGGCTCGAGAATTTGAAGCTAGTCAATATGACAGCCCGTGCGCACGGTGCCGGAACCACGCAGAAACGCGGGTTGAACCGCGTCCTCAACACTTCCTCTCTTGGGACCCTCCGCGAGATGATTGAATACAAAGCAGGGCTTGCAGCAGCAACCGTTGTTGCGGTGAATCCCGCCTATACCAGTCAGCGCTGCAACGCGTGTGGCCACGCAGCGAAGGAGAACCGCAAAAGCCAAGCGGCCTTCCTCTGTGTCTCGTGTGGTCACACCGCGAACGCCGACATAAACGCTGCGTGCAACATTCGTGATGACGCTGTCGTCACGTTGGGTCTCGCAGAAAAGAAGACTGTACGGGTGAGGACATTTCGCCCAACGGGGAGCAAGAATGAGACCGAAAAACCCACACCGGGAACCGACTCGTCGGCGGCATCTGCGAAGAACCGTAAACCACCCATAGCCGCCTAAAAGCGTCAGAGGGAATCCCCGTCCGTCAGGGCGGGGAGGATGTCAATGACTAAGAAACCGCGCTCGAACCCGCCCACAGGTTGATGCCGGCATCCTTAGCGTGCTCGTCGATCGCGGCTAACTCGGCTGGTTCGAAATCGAGGTTCTGCACAGCGGCGAGGTTTTGCTCGAGCTGTGCCACGCTCGAGGCGCCGATGAGTGCGGACGTAACGCGGTTGTTGCGAAGCGCCCACGAAATCGCGAGCTGAGCGAGCGACTGTCCGCGACCGGCAGCAATGTCGTTGAGTGCTTTCACACGGCCGAGGGTTTCGTCGTTGATCATCCCTGACTTGAGCGAGCCGCCCTTGGCCGCGCGCGAGTCTGCCGGGATCTCACCGAGGTAGCGGTCTGTCAGTAGGCCCTGTGCGAGCGGCGAGAAGGCGATAACGCCAAGGCCGAGCTCGTCAACGGTGTCGAGCAGTCCGTCTTCGATCCAGCGGTTGAACATTGAGTAGGAGGGCTGATGGATGACCAACGGCGTGCCGAGGTCATTCATGATGCGCACAGCTTCTCGCGTGCGTTCTGGCGAATAGCTTGAGATGCCCGCATAGAGTGCGCGACCAGACGTCACTGCGGTGTGCAGAGCGCCCATCGTCTCCTCGAGTGGGGTATCGGGGTCGGCGCGGTGGGAGTAGAAGATGTCGACGTAGTCGAGGCCGAGGCGATTCAGCGACTGGTCGAGGCTCGCGAGCAAATATTTGCGTGAACCGAGGTCTCCGTAGGGGCCGGGCCACATGTCGTAGCCGGCCTTGCTCGAGATGATCATCTCGTCGCGGTACGGCAGAAAGTCTTGGCGAAGGATCTGGCCAAAATTTGACTCCGCAGAACCAGCGGGTGGCCCGTAATTGTTGGCGAGATCGAAGTGCGTTACCCCGAGATCGAAGGCCCGCCGAAGAATAGCTCGCTGGGTCTCGAGCGGCTTGTCATCCCCAAAGTTCTGCCACAGTCCGAGCGACACCGCGGGCAGTTGTAGGCCGCTACGACCCACTCGGCGGTAGGGCATCGGTTCGTAGCGGGATTCATCAGCGACATAGACCATATGACTATGCTGCCATGACTCCCGGGTGCCGTGGGTCGTGGGTGTTGCGCTTCCAGCTAGAACCCGGGCCATCGTGGTTTTTGGTCGATTTCCGGTAGAATGGAAGCTTGACGAGAGGGAGCCGCAGCCGTGAGTGCACCAGCCGATATGAGGGTTCGTTTCCAAGACGTGAAGCCCTACGACGCACCCGCGCAGCTCGACGAGCTGCAGGGGCCGGCGAGCGGCCCCGTGCAGCTCCCGCCGTGGGTCTACTGGGGCCCGAATCCGATCGCGAACCTCGACGTCGAGGGCGACGCGATCATGGCTTACCAGGCGACGATTCAGGAGGGCCGCACCGTCGACCAGGTGCAGATCCTCAACCGGGATCGTCTCGTGGCCATGTGGCCCGAGCTGAGCATGCCGCCTCGAGTGCGGGCGCTGTGGGAGAGCCGTTTCCCCGAGCTGACGGCGACAGCGTGAGCACGGCATCATCGACCGACCGACCCAGGACATAGACCTGTTCACACCCGACGTCGACGCTGCGCGGTTCGACGTCGCCGTGGGCTCCGTCATCGACGAACTGCGCGCATCCGGCAACATGGTCGACGAGCTGCGCCGCGTGGACCAGTACGCCCGCCTACACGTCACGACGGCCGAGGGCCGGTTCGTGGAAATCGACATGGGCGTGGACTACCGCGAGGGCGCGCCCGTCACCTTGTCGGTCGGCCCGGTGCTCAGTCTCGACGATGCCGTGGCGAACAAGGTCGGCGCGCTCTATAGCCGTGCCGACGCACGCGACTACCTCGACGCAATCAAGGAGCGCCTGGGGGATTGGGCGGCCGAGCTGCGTTCGTCCGAGGCAGAGCAGACGGCTACGCCGCAACTTGACCCGGAGCTGCAGCGCATCGTCGACTTGAACAAACTCAGCTACCCCACGAGCGCCAGTGAGATGCGGCTTCCTGAGCACGGCAGCGTCGAACCGGGGCGCGGGTACCTCCCGCCCCAACAGGGGCACAGCAACGATCACGGATACGGAAGGTAGCGGCAGTGCTTTCTCGAGGATGGGTGCCGGGCTCAGGTCCCGCGGGCTGCGCCGCAGATCAGATTGCCCCCGACAGCCTCACCTGGCTCCAAGGACCGGCAACGGGCGTGATGTGGTTAGAGCCTGTGATTAAATAACCTCTGTTTTGGGGTTTATGGCGCTACGGTTGTGTTTTGGCGGAATCGGTGGCGCGTCGGTTCACGGTGTTGCGGCCTTATTTGACTGAGTTCCAGCGGCGGTTGTGACTGGGGGCCGAGGCCGCCGAGCTGGGCTCGGACGGGGCGGCGGTGGTGGCGCGGACTGCCGGGGTTGCCGCCGATACGGTCAGGCGCGGCCGTGCCGAGGTGGATGGCGGGGTAGAGCTTTCTGCGGGACGTTCGCGCAAGCCCGGCGGTGGCCGCAAACGCGCCGAGTCACACGACCCGGCGTTGACGGCCGCGTTCGAGTCGTTGATCGAGCCGGTCACCCTCGGTGACCCGATGTCGCCGTTGCGGTGGACATCGAAATCGATCCGGAAGCTGACTGCGGAGCTTCGAGCAGGAGGGCACCTGGTCAGTGATTCTGTGGTCCGGCGACTGCTGGCCGAGCAGGGTTACAGTCTGCAGGCCAATGTGAAGACCGCCGAGGGCGGCCAGCACCCGGACCGGGATCAGCAGTTCGCCTACCTCAACGAGCAGGCCCGGCAGCATATGGCGGCACGGGATGCGGTGATCAGTGTGGACGCGAAGAAGAAAGAACTCGTCGGCGCCGACAAGAATGCCGGTCGGGAATGGTAGCCGGCCGGTCAGCCGGTGAAGGTGAAGGTCCATGACTTCATCGATCCCGCCCTGGGCAAGGCGAATCCGTACGGTGTGTACGATCTGACCCACAACACCGGCTGGGTTTCGGTGGGCACCGATCACACCATCGCCGCGACCACCACCCGCACCGGCCTGAGCGTGCACGCCGAACTCGACCAGAACGAATACCCCACCGGGGTCAAGATCACCGACAAGAAGATGAAAGAACTCGACACCGACAGGATCCTCAACTGGCACGACTGGCACGGCGAATGGAACTACACCCTACGCCCCCACGACACACCATCTAAATGATCTGAGAGCCCTAACTGCCACAAACTCCATGCCGCTGAATCTTTGAACCCACCGTTGCAACGACCGCCTGAATTCGCCGAACCCTATGCGGGCAGTGCGGATCTCGGGTCAGTAGTGTTCGCGGGCTTGCAGGATGATGATGTGGTCGTCCGTGACGTAGTAGACGAGGCGGTTGGTATCGTCAATGCGGCGGGACCACGCGCCGGAGAGGATGTGTTTGAGAGCCTCGGGTTTGCCAATACCAGCGAACGGATCGCGCAGTGCGTCGGTGATCAGCTGGTTGATGCGTTTGAGAGTCTTGCGGTCCTGGGTCTGCCAGTAGACGTAATCCTCCCACCCATTGGGGTCGAAGGCGATCGTCCGCGTCACGCGTCCAGGAGGTCGTGCTGCTCGAACTCGCCACGCCGGGCCCGCCCGATCGCGGTGAGCAACCGCTCGGCGTTGGCGGGGTTCCGCAGCAGGTAGGCCGTCTCGGTCATCGCGTCGTAGTCTTCCTTCGACAGGATGACCGCGTTTCCGTGCCGGGATACGACCTCGACAGCGGTGTGGTCGTCGTTGACCTGTTGGATGAGCCCGAAGAGACTCTTGCGTGCTTCGGTCGCGGTAATCGCCGACATGATCGCCTCCTGTGAGTAGTACTTGATAGCGTACCACTAAAGGTGCGGTGGAGGGCGAGTTTTGCAAAGCGTGACCGGTAAAGCGCCTCGTGCACTGCGCACGCATAGTCCTCCTGCCGACTGCATCGTGAGCGCGGCCGGCCGCGTCGCAAGCCGAACCTCTCACGGGACGCTGAAAACGGTGGAGCGGTCGCGCTCATTGGACGCTCAATACGGTGGACTAATATCGCTCAAAATGGTAGCCTTAAAACGCTCAAAATGGTGTACTAGCCGAGGTGCGTGGAAGGGTCATCACAATGAACGGATATCAAAGACGGATCATCGACGACACGCTCGACGAGTTGTTCCCTTCTTTTGCGGCGATCTCTATCGATGGTGCTCGCGCGATCGGCAAGACTTCCACAGGACGGCAGCGAGCGAAGACAATTCTCGACTTGGACCTCCCCGAAATGCGGGAGTTGATCAGCGCGGATCCGAAATACTTGAGCCGAGTAGACACCCCCGTCCTCATCGATGAATGGCAACATGTCCCCGAGGTCTGGGACCGTGTTCGTCGCCTCGTCGACAGCAACTCGACCGGCGAACGGTTCATCTTGGCCGGCAGTGCCGCACCCGTTGGCACCCACCTCCACTCCGGAGCCGGTCGCATCATCAAATTCCGGATGCGACCCCTCTCCATCGCAGAACGTAGCCTGGCGACGCCCACGGTCCGCGTCCGTGATCTGCTCAGCGCGGACACCCCGGACATCCACGGCTCCAGTGACGTCGAGCTGCGTGACTACGTCCGCGAAATCACCGCCTCGGGATTCCCACAGCCGCAGCAGATGACCGATCGTGCCCGCGCAGTGTGGCTCGATGACTACATCGAGCGAGTCATTACACACGACTTCACCGAACAGGGACACCGCATCCGCCAGCCTGAACTATTGCGCGGCTGGTTGCGGGGTTACGCCTCGGCCACTGCCTCCGCAACCACTTTCGCGAAGATCGGCGCCAGTCTCGACCCCGGTGAACCAACAGGACCGACTAAGAAGACGTCGATCACCTACCGGGACGTCCTGAGCAGCCTCTATCTGCTTGACCAAGTCGACGCCTGGTCGCCCAGTCAGAAACTCCTGTCACGAGCTGCCCTCGCGCCGAAGCATTTTCTCGCGGATCCGGCACTCTCCGCACGCCTGCTGGGCCTCAACGAGGCCAAACTGATGTCAGCCGCTGCGCCCGCGACCAACACCGGCGACCGGGCTCGCCTCGGCGATTTCTTCGAAGCACTCGTGGCCCTCAGCCTCCAAACCTATGCGGCAGCGAACGACGCCAAGGTGTCACACTTCCGCGACCATGACGGGCGGCACGAGATTGACTTCATCATCCACCGAGGAGACGCGGAAGCTATCGGCATTGAAGTCAAGCTCAAATCCGCGATCAACGACCACGACGTTCGCCACCTCCTCTGGCTAAAGAAGTCGCTCCCCAGCCACATCGTCGACCTCGTCGTCATCAACACGGGCACCCATGCATATCGTCGACAGGATGGCGTGGCGGTCATCCCGCTCGCCTTGCTCACCGCCTGACGGACGATGCGCGCGCCAGAACCGCTGAAGCAGCTCACGGTACGCCACTCCACACGCATCGCCCGCAAGACGAACGCCCAGCGGGACATCGAGGCCCCGACCGGCTCGCGGGTGTTGCTTGAGCGCCACGTTCCCGGGGTGGCCTGGGTTGGGTGACGGCGGGTGACCGATTTTGGCGTGAAACGGTGCGTGAAGGCGTACTTGACGTGTGGGAGCGCGGGGCTTCTGTGCTGACGGTCCTGTGGTCGGTGCAAATCAGCTCAAAGGTGACCCTGAATTTTTTCCCGTGGATTCTGTGGACGGGTTTTACACTGAAGAGATGAATACCCGGTTTGCTATCCATGCTGCCGTGCTGGCGGTCGCTATGGTCCTCCTTGCCGGGTGCAGCGGTGCGGACACCGTTGACACCGGTTTGCCGGGGAAGTCGTTGCAGCTGCGTCTGGTGGTGTCCTCGGTGGACGGTGCATGCAGCGCGCCAGCCCTGAGCTCTGCCGGCCCGGCCAGCGCGTGCGACAGGGCGGGCGTCACCACGTACGAATTAGCGAAGTCGCTGGGCGTGGTCACGCCGACCTCCGTCGTGTTTCCCGAGAATGAGGGATCGGAAAATTTGGTCATCCTTGAGCTCAACAAGGCAGATACCAGCACGCTCGGCAATGTTTCCCGCGAAGCCATCGACCAGCACCTGGCGATCGTCCTCGACGGCCGGGTCCTCTCCGCACCCCTCGTCAAAAATCCCCTTACCACCAGTGAGCTGACACTTATGTTCGGGACTGCATCCGAGGCTAAGCAGGTCGCCGCAGATCTGGGTGCGTCGGCAGCTCCCTGACGACGACAGGCCCGCACACGACCGATTGAGCTCGCCAACCCTCAACGGGACACGATCTCGTTGCTCGCTGGCGACATCGCACTTGGTGCCTCGTGTCGCGCTGCTGCTCTGTTTAGAGCTTGTTGTAGACCTCGCGACGGTGTGCGACCTCGAGGATGAGGAT
>Ga0307486_1002424_pt1 | contig 13026 bp, 10 predicted proteins | sample CBIW02metaG_FD_203663 | JGI IMG/M metagenome (GOLD analysis project Ga0307486, IMG submission 203663) | Sea-ice brine microbial communities from Beaufort Sea near Barrow, Alaska, United States - CBIW 0.2 | ecosystem: Environmental > Aquatic > Marine > Coastal | place: USA: Alaska | collected... | reverse complement strand
GGGGTAAGTACTTTCCTGCTCCGGGCCGGGCCCGCACAGGCTCTATTCGAGGTTGGCGTGGCGCGGCCAGAGTTGTTCGGCCGTTGCGCCGCTCGATTGCCAGAGTGAGTGAAACAGGGCATCGCCGACGAGCAGCACGGCCTGCTCGAACAGGCCGCCCGAATACTGGGCCGACACCTCCCCGGCGTGGTCCTGCTTGGCGGCGGCGGGAACGACCACGGTCACTGCGGCGAGCCGCCCGAGCGGCGACTCGGATGCCGTCGTGAGCGCAACAATGCGCGCCCCCACGGTGTGTGCCGTCTCGGAGGCACGCACGATGGCGCCCGTCGTTCCTGACCCGCTGGCGACCAGCAGCACATCATTTTCTGCGATCGCGGGGGTCGTCACCTCGCCGACCACGTGCACGGTGAGGCCGAGGTGCATGAGGCGCATCGCGGTCATTTTCAACGCCAGTCCGGACCGTCCCGCACCAAGCACGAACACGCGCGGCGCCGCGGCGAGCAGGCCGGCCGCATCATCAAGCGATGATGCGGACGCCGCCCGCAGTTGGTCGGCAACGCGGCTGTTCTCGGCGACGATGAGGCCGAGGGCATCCGCTGTTGCTGGGGTAGTTGTCGTTTCGGTCATAGTTCAATGCTCTACTCCGCCGAGCGGGAGCGCGGCCAGCCAAAGGGACGGTTTTACTACTCGAACGAGTAGTCCGGGCGCGGCCCTGGGATGGGTCGGATAGGCTGGTGGGATGACGTTCCCCGTGCAGACAGCCCGCACCGCAGCCGCCGAGCGCTCCAAACTCATCGCCGACCTCACCGACGCGCATGCGACGACACTGGAATCACTGCTCGCCGTGCTGCGCTCGAACAGCACGAGTGACACCGCCGCCCGCCAGAAAGCGACCGACCTGGCCGCGGCCGCCATGGTCGCCCTTCGCGCGGTGAGCGACCTCGATCGCAGCCGCACCGAAGAACCCGTCACCCGCGCCTTCGAACGGCTGCGCGCCGACCTGCGACCGCTCGTGCGCTTTGGTGACCTCGACGTGCAGTTCATCGAGCCTCCCGTGAACGGGAGAGCGTTGCCCGGTGAGGTCGCACACGAAGCCAGGGCTATCGTGCGGGGAGCCGTGCTCGCGCTGGTCGAACAGGCCGGTGTCGCTCGGGTGCGCGTGCAATGGGACTGTGACGGCAGCAACCTGCTCATTCACATTCGGGACGACGGGCCTGGCGATCTCGACGCCGAAGTGCCCAGCGTGCGTCAGCTGGCCGCCCGCGTCGTCGCGCTCAATGGCACGCTCAACGTGGAAGCGACCGCCGGCTGGGGCTCCGAATTGGCCGTGTCGCTACCGCTCGACGCCCCCACGGCATCCGTCACCGCCGTCGCGGCCTGGGGGCTCAGCCCGCGCGAACGCGGCGTGCTCGAACTTGTGGCCTCTGGCGCGCGCAACAAGGCAATCGCCGAGGCGCTGACCATCAGCGAGAACACTGTGAAGTTTCACGTGGCCAACCTGCTGCGCAAGGTCGGCGCCTCGACCCGCGCCGAGTTGGCTTCCCTCGCCCGCTGAGGGCGGCTACGTGATCGAAGCGATCGACTCCAGTACGCGTGCCGAGAACTCGTCGGAGAGCGGTGCCGAGCCCGCGCCGACGGCAGCTTCGGCTTGCCCAGCCGGGCCGGCAATCGAGGCGAAGTAGGCCTTGAGCAGGTCGGACTGGGCGGCAGCGGCATAGTCTTCACAGACGATCAGATAGCTGACCAGCACGAGCGGATACACACCGGCGGCGCTGCTCTGCCGGTCGACATCGATCACGAGGTCGTTCGGATTGTCGCGCGGCACCACGGGTGATGCATCGATGATCGCGGCGGCGGCAGCGGCCGAGTAGGTGACAAACTCATCGCCAACCTTGAGCTCGGCAACGTCGATCCCCTGGGCCCGCGAGGCGTCTGCGTAGCCGATGGTGTTGAATCCGTTCGTGACGGCGCTGACCACGCCGGAGTTGCCTTGCGCACCTTCGCCGCTGTCGAACGGAAAGTCATCGGCCGGTTCGGCCGGCCACACGTCGGGAGCGTTCTGGTGGAGGTAATCGGCGAAGTTCCTCGTGGTGCCCGAGTCGTCGGAGCGGTGCACCGCCGCGATGCTCTCGTCGGGCAGGTTGGCCGTGGGATTCAGTGCGACGATTGCCGGATCGTTCCACTTCTGCACGTCGCGCGAGAAGATGCCCGCGATCGTGACAGCATCAAGGCGCAGCTCGCTCAGACCCTGGACGTTGTAGATGAGCACGAGCGGCGACACGTACACGGGCAGGTTGATGGCTGCGGATCCGGGAGCGCAGGAGGCGAAGTCGCCCGCCATTTCCTCGTCGCTGAGCGCCGTGTCTGACCCGGCAAAGTCGACGCCGCCGCCGATGAACTGCTCGCGCCCGGCGCCAGAGCCTGTCGGGTCATAGTTGACCGTCACTCGCGAATTGGCGCGCTGAAACGACGAGACCCAGGCTTCCTGTGCTGCGGCTTGAGCGGATGACCCGGCCGCAGTCAAGGTTCCGACCAAGGCACTCCGGGTGTCACCTTGCTCGTTGGCTGCGCATCCGGCCAGAAGCAGTACGCTCGCGCCGAGGGCCGCTGTGACGCGCACGAGCTTGTTCTGTGTGATTGGTGCCTTCATCACATCCATTCTCCCCTGCTCGGGGGCGATTAGCCGAACTCGAGCGGGGGCGGTCAGGCGCCGAGTTGGCCCACCTCCCCAGCTGGCCGCTAGGGTGAAAAGGTCAGAGGAGACACACCACCACGGGAGCTCGCACCAGCGAGCTGAGAGGACGGCCAGGGCCGTCGACCGTTGAACCTGTCCGGGTAATGCCGGCGTAGGGAGCTCCACGCAATGCGCACAATTGACGCTACAGCCATGCCGGAAACGGCTATGCCAAAAGCAGCTAACACCGTCACCACCGGCCCGATCCAGGGCAGCAGCAAACACTACGAACCGGTGCCGGACTGGCCAGGTCTGGAATTTGCGGTACGCCGGGTGAATCTCAGCAACGGTGAACACTTCGACCTGTACGACACCTCCGGTGCGTATACCGACGACTCCGCCACAATCGATCTTGAGCGGGGGCTGCCGATGACGCGGGCCGGGTGGGAGCATCCGCTGCCCATTGACGGCGCCGCCACCCAGCTGGTCTGGGCACGAGCTGGCATTGTCACCCCGGAGATGGCCTACATCGCCGCCCGCGAAGGCCTCCCGGTCGAGCTCGTTCGCGACGAAGTCGCCCGCGGCCGAGCCGTCATTCCGGCCAACCGTATGCACCCCGAGAGCGAGCCGATGATCATCGGCAAGGCCTTCACAGTGAAGATCAACGCAAACATCGGCAACTCCGCCGTAACCTCGTCGATTTCCGAAGAGGTCGAGAAGATGGTCTGGGCCGCCCGTTGGGGCGCTGACACCCTGATGGACCTCTCGACCGGCAAAGACATCCACCTCACGCGCGAGTGGATCATGCGCAACTCGCCCATTCCGGTGGGTACAGTTCCGCTCTACCAGGCCGTCGAAAAGGTCAACGGCGACCCAGCGCTTCTCACCTGGGAAATTTACCGCGACACCGTGATCGAGCAGTGCGAGCAGGGTGTCGACTACATGACCGTGCACGCCGGAGTACTGCTGCGGTACGTGCCCCTGACCGCCAAGCGGGTCACCGGCATCGTCTCGCGCGGCGGCTCGATTATGGCCGCGTGGTGCCTCGCCCACCATCAGGAGAGCTTTCTGTACACCCATTTCGTGGAGTTGTGCGAAATTCTGCGCCGCTACGACGTGATCTTCTCGCTCGGCGATGGCCTGCGTCCCGGCTCGATCGCCGACGCCAATGACGAGGCGCAGTTCGCCGAGTTGCGCACCCTGGGCGAACTGACCAGGATCGCTAAATCCTACGGCGTGCAGGTGATGATCGAGGGACCCGGCCACGTACCGATGCACAAGATCGTCGAGAACGTGCGCCTCGAGGAGGAACTCTGCGAGGAGGCCCCTTTCTATACGCTCGGCCCCCTCGCGACCGACATCGCGCCGGCCTACGACCACATCACGAGCGCGATCGGCGCGGCAATCATCGCGCAGGCCGGCACCGCCATGCTCTGCTACGTCACACCGAAGGAGCACCTCGGCCTCCCCAACCGCGATGATGTGAAGACCGGCGTGATCACGTACAAGATCGCCGCACACTCCGCCGACCTGGCCAAACAGCATCCGCGCGCCCAGGAGCGCGACGACGCCCTCAGTCTGGCCCGCTTCGAGTTTCGTTGGACTGACCAGTTCGCGCTCTCGCTCGACCCCGACACCGCGCAGAGTTTTCACGACGAAACGTTGCCCGCCGGCCCGGCCAAGGTCGCCCACTTCTGTTCCATGTGCGGACCCAAGTTTTGTTCTATGCGCATTTCAGCGGATGTACGGGTGTACGCCGAAGAGAACGGCCTCACCAGCCGCGAAGCCATCGAGGCTGGCATGGCCGAAAAGTCGGCCGAGTTCACCCGTCTGGGCAGCTCGGTCTACCTGCCGCTGCGAGTGCTCCCCGTTAAGGAACACTGATAAACGCTGATGCTCGGCGAACGGGACGGGGCTACTCCAGCCCGTTCGCCCGGGCGACCCCGCCCAGCCAGGCCAGGCTCGGTTTCGGGGTGCGCACGAATGTCTCGCGGTCGACCGCGATGAGTCCGAAGGTCGGCCGAAACCCGCTCGCCCATTCGTAGTTGTCGAGGGCGCTCCAGTGCTCGTAGCCGAGCACCTCGATGCCGTCTTCGATCGCGGCGTGCAGGCCACGCAGTGCGGCATCCGTGTAGGCGATCCGGCGGGTGTCATCGGCGGTCGCGATGCCGTTCTCGGTCACGAACACCGGCACGTGCTCGGTCAGCTCCCACGCGGCCCGCACGCCGAGTTCGAGGGCGGGTGGAAAATACTCCCAGCCGGTGAGCGTCGTCTCGACGTCAGCGCGTGTTGTACGAGAACGTCGAGCGCGGTGGTCGGCTCGTCGAAAATCATGAGCTTGGGTTCGTGCGCGAAGTTCCGTAGTAGGCGTCAGGCGGGATATCGCCCTTGCTGATGCCGATGTAGGTCGCGATCCGCGCCTCGCTCACCGTCGTGTCATACCAATGGCAGGCGGCGGAACGACCCAGAATCCGCCGCGGTTCAACCCGACTCCGGGGCGCGCGGACAGGTCGTGAAAGTAGCTGAAGTCCATGCTGTCGTAGAGTGCGTCGGCCGAGCGAGCGAGTCGCGGTTCGGCCTCGGCCACGATGCGAAATGCGGCGGCAAGCCATCCATTGTCGACCGTGCTCAGAAACGGATCGACCGGGTCGCCGCTGCCCGGCCAGGTGGTGAGCTTGTGACCATCGAGGCGCGAATACCAGTTGTAGAACATGCCACTCGGCTCGTGACGCTCAATCCTCGACAGGGTCTTCAAGGTCGTTTTCATGCGGTGGTAGGCATCGTTCGTAGGCAAGCACTCGCTCTCGGGTGGATGCGCGTACATCGTCGGGACGACGAAGCACGCGAGAGACCGTTGCGATCGACACTCCAGCGTGAGCCGCTACGTCGTACACGGTCGATGCTTTGGCCACGGTGCCCCTCCAGAGATCGCTCGCGCGCTGTATCCCACATCATATAGCCCCGAAAACCCCTGCCAGAGCGCCCGGCGCCCCATTCTCGCGCGAAGAAGGCCGTGGTGATCTCTCGCAGTCGAACTCCCCTCGGGCAGACGACTGGCGCTGATTCCGTGCTAATTTCGCCAGACCATGTCTGATCCGTCTGCCTCCACCGCATTCACCGATCTCGCACGGGTTTCCGCCACCCGGCAAGCGGATACCCGCAGCCGCGTTGACGTCGCCGACATCGCCGTTCGCCTGTTTCAGGCTCAGGGATACGAGGCCACGAGCACGGCGCAGATCGCCACGGCCGCCGGGGTGTCCCGAAGTACCTTCTTTCGCCAGTTCCGATCGAAAGACGACGTCATCTTCGCCGACCACGACGAACTGCTCGAGCACATCGGTGAACGCTTTTCGGCCGAGCACGATGACCCCTGGCTCGCCGTCTGCGAAGCGGCCATGCTCGTGTTCGAACGGTTTCGGGAACGCCTCGAAATCGTGCGGGTGCGTGACCTGGTCGTCCGCCAGACATCCGTTCTGCGTGACCGTGAAACCGTCATGGTGTCGCGCTATGAAAAGACGTTTTCGGCCTATCTGCGCCGGCGGCTGCCCGACGTCGCCCCGGTTATCGCGATTCAATTCGCGGCCGCGGTCACCGCCACGCACAATTTCGAGCTGCGCCGCCTGATTCGCGCGGACGACTACAGCGTGCCCCTCGATTCGGCAGACCTGGCGGCAGAGCTGAAAGTGGTGCGCCATCGTTTTGCACCTGCCAGCGCCCAACTCGCGGCCAGGCCGGCCGACGAGCTGCTGCTCGCGGTGTTTCCAGCCTCCGCTCTACCGGAAGATGTGGCCAGAGAGATCGAAAATCGCCTTCGTTCCGCATCATCTGACACTAAGTGTCACTTGACCTGACACTCGGTGTCAGGTAGACCTGTAGTCACACCTGCTACCGCGAAAGGCACTGATGCCCGATTACGACGTCTCCGCCCCGCTCGATACCGACTATTACGGCCTCTTCGCCGATGTTCCGTCAGCTGACCGGGAGTTTTGGGACCGGGCGCGCACCTTTGCGGTCGACACCCTCGACGAGCTGAGCGAGGCCTGGGACAAAGCGGAGTACCCGCTGCACCTGGCCCGCCGTCTCGGCGAGCTCGACCTGCTCACCGACGGCGTCAAGGGCCCGGGACTCACCCCGATGTCGCCGCTCGCGGCGGGTTTGGTGAATATGGAGATCTCCCGCGGCGACGGCTCGATGGGCACCGTCGTGGCCGTGCAGGGCGGGCTCGCCCTGCGCAGCATCGCCATGTTCGGCAGCGAGGAGCAGAAGGCCACCTGGCTGGTTCCGCTGGCCCGCGCCGAGAAGCTCGGCGCCTTCGCCCTGACTGAACCAGACCACGGCTCTGACTCGGTGGCCCTCGAAACCACCGCGCACCGCGACGGAGACGAATGGGTCATCAACGGCGAGAAGAAGTGGATCGGCAACGGCTCGGTCGGCGACGTGACCGTGGTCTGGGCCCGCGACGACGACGGCAACGTGCGCGGCTTTCTGGTTGACCAGTCCCTGCCCGGCTACCACGGCGAGACGATAACCGGCAAGGGCTCGCTGCGAGCTGTGCACCAGGCCCGCATCACCCTCACCGACGTGCGGGTTCCGCTCGACGCCGTATTGCCCGGCACCCACACCTTCAAGGACACCGCGGTCGTATTGTTCGCCACCCGGCTCGGCGTGGCCTGGTCGGCGCTCGGACACGCCACCGCGGTCTTCGAAGCGGCCTTGAACTACTCGCAGCAGCGTGTGCAGTTCGGCAAGCCGATCGCCGGCTTTCAGATCGTGCAGGAACGCCTCACCCTCATGCTCTCGGAGCTGACCTCAATGCAGCTGCACTGCATTCGTCTGGCCGAACTCGACGCGGCCGGAACGCTGCGGCCCATCCAGGCCAGCCTCGCCAAGTTTCACAACACCCGCGCGGCTCGCTCTCTCGCCTCGCTCGCCCGCGACATGCTCGGCGGCAATGGAATCCTGCTCGAGAACCACGTCATTCGGCACCTCGCCGACATCGAATCGATCCACACCTACGAGGGCACCGAAAGCATCCAGTCGCTGCTCATCGGTCGTGATCTGACCGGGGTGAGCGCCTTCCACTAGCTTCGACCCGCACGATCGTTCACTGCATCCTTCATACCTTCGGACAAAGGAGTCCCGCGTGACAGACCTGACGAACAGCACCGGCTCGCCCAACGACTCGCCGCTGACCCCCATGCGGTTTTTACAGCGCAGCGCCGAAGTATTCCCCAACAAGGATGCGATCATCTACGGCGCTCGTCGATACAGCTACGCCGCGTTCCTGCGGGAGGCCGAGGCGCTGGCGCACGCCATTCGCTCACGCATCTCTCCGGGCGACCGGGTTATATTCCTTGCGCCGAATATTCCGGAGATGCTCATTGCCCACTATGCGGTTCCGCTCGCCGGCGGGGTGCTTGTCGCGCTGAATTCCCGGTTGGCCGGTCCGGAGGTGCACTATGTTCTCGAGCACTCCGAGGCGACCCTGCTCTTCATTGACGCCGAGTTGATGAGTGCCGTCGGCGACGCTTTCGCGGCATCCAGTGCCCTGAAGGGTGTCATTGAAATTTCCGACGCAGAGTTCGGTCTCATCCAGAGCGGTTTGTCCGTCGGTCAGCAGACGCTCGAGTCGTTTCTGGCTGAGGCCGACACCGAATCCACCGAACCGCTGGCGTGGGAGGTCACTGACGAGCGCGCCGTGATCTCGATCAATTACACCTCGGGCACGACCGGCAAGCCCAAGGGCGTGATGTACTCCCACCGCGGCGCCTATCTCAACTCCTTCGGCGAGGTTTTTCACAACAAGTTCACGAGCGACTCGGTCTACCTGTGGACCCTGCCCATGTTCCATTGCAACGGCTGGTGCACCCCGTGGGCCGTCACTGCCGCCGGCGGCACCCATGTCTGCCTGCGCACGGTGCGGGCCGAATCGGTCTGGTCGGCCATCGACAGCCTTGGTGTGACCAACCTGTGCGGTGCTCCCACGGTGTGCGGCGTGATCGCCAACGCGCCCATGAAGCACAAGCTCGACCTGCCGCTGTCCATCACGACGGCCGGCGCGCCGCCGTCGCCGAGCGTGATCGAACAGCTCGAATCCCTCGGGATCACGGTCGTGCACGTTTATGGCCTCACCGAGGTCTACGGCCCACACACAATCTGCGAATACCAGCGCGAGTGGGACGACCTGCCCGGCGACGAACGCGCCCGAAAGATCTCCCGCCAGGGCGTGGGGATGATTCAGGCGGAATCGGCCCGCATCGTTGATGCGAGAATGTGCGACGTTCCGGCCGACGCGTCAACGATCGGCGAAATCGTGCTGCGCGGTAACAACGTTATGCTCGGCTACTTCAAGGATCCCCAGGCGACAGCGGACGCCTTCCGTGGCGGCTGGTTTCACACCGGCGACCTGGGCATCATGCATCCCGACGGCTACATCGAGATCAAGGATCGGGCCAAGGACATCATCATCTCCGGTGGCGAAAACATCTCCACCATCGAGGTCGAGAACGCGATACTCACCCACCCGACCGTGCTCGACGTCGCCGTGGTGGGGATGCCTCACCCGAAGTGGGGCGAGCGACCCAAGGCCTACGTCGTGTTGCGGCCGGAATCTCTGGTGACCGAGGTCGACCTGCTCACCCACACCCGTTATCTGATCGCGGCGTTCAAGGTGCCCGACTACGTGACCTTCGTCGATGCCTTGCCGCGTACGGCCACGGGCAAGGTCATGAAAGTCCTGCTTCGCGAGGTCCCGACAGAGGGCCCGGGGACGGTGCAGCTCGAAGGTCAGGAGTCGCGGTAGCCCGGGTTAGAGGTTCACGCACCTGTCTGTCACTCAGCGGCCGCGCATCGACACGAAGTATGATTGTTCGAATGTCGACGCCATCATCGAACCCATTTTCCTCCGACAGTTTCGTGCGCGTGCGCGGCGCCCGCGAGAACAATCTGCGCGACGTTGATGTTGACGTGCCCAGGGACGCCATCGTCGCGTTCACCGGGGTCTCGGGCTCTGGCAAGTCCTCGCTCGCCTTCGGCACCATCTTCGCCGAAGCTCAGCGACGCTTTTTCGAGTCGGTCGCGCCCTACGCCCGCCGGCTGATTCAACAGGGGCACACCCCGCACGTCGACGAGATCACGGGGCTACCCCCGGCTGTTGCGCTGCAGCAACGGCGTGGAACACCCAGTTCCCGCTCGAGCGTCGGTACGGTCACCACCCTCTCCAACTCGCTCCGCATGATGTATTCTCGTGCTGGCATATACCCGACGGACGCCGCCGGTCGGCTTGAATCCGACTCGTTCTCGCCGAACACCGCGATGGGCGCCTGCCCGCGATGCCACGGTCTCGGTATGGCCCACACCGTCAGCGAGGCCTCGATGGTGCTCGACCCCACGCTGAGCATTCGGGACGGCGCTATCGCCGCCTGGCCGGGCGCCTGGCAAGGCAAGAACCTGCGCGACATCGTCGCCGTGCTCGGCTACGACATCGATGTGCCCTGGCAGGACCTGCCCCGCGCCGATAAAGACTGGATTCTGTTCAGCGAGGACCAGCCGGTGGTCGAGGTCGTACCGCAACGCGACCGCATCGCCAAGCCTTACCGCGGTCGATTCTGGAGCGCCAAAAGCTTCGTGTTGCACACGCTGGCCGACAGCAAGAGTCCCAACGTTCGGCAGCGGGCGTTGCGCTATGTCGACACCGGTCCGTGCCCGGACTGCGAGGGCAGCGGTCTGAAACCGGAAGCCCTCGCCGTCACTGTGGCCGGGCATTCGATTGCCACGCTCAACGCCCTGCCGATGACGGCTTTGGCCGATATTCTGCGACCGATCGTCGCCGGCGACGCAACTCCTGCCCCGTCGGAGGTGGCTGTCACCCTGGCCGATGATCTGCTGCGTCGCATCGACGTGCTGCTCGACCTGGGCCTCGGCTACCTGGCCCTCGGCCGGTCGACCCCCACGCTTTCACCCGGAGAGATGCAGCGGCTGCGCATCGCCACCCAGCTGCGCTCTGGCCTGTTCGGCGTCATCTACGTGCTCGATGAGCCATCGGCAGGCCTGCACCCGGCCGACGCCGAGCCCCTGCTTCTCGTGCTCGAACAGCTCAAGCTCGCGGGAAACTCCGTCTTCGTCGTCGAGCACAATATGGACGTCGTGGGCCGCGCCGACTGGGTCGTCGACGTCGGGCCCCTGGCCGGCGAGGGCGGCGGTGACGTGCTCTACAGTGGACCGACCGCCGGATTGACCGAGGTGACAGCATCCGTCACGCGCAAGTACCTGTTTGCCGAGGATCACGAGCCGGTGACGCGCGGCGAGTTGCGGCAGCCGCTGGGCTGGTTGGGTATGACCAATATCACCCGGCACAACCTGCACGGGCTGGACGCACAGGTACCGCTCGGGGTGTTGACCGCCGTCACAGGCGTGAGCGGCTCTGGCAAGTCGACCCTGGTCAGCCAGGTGCTCGCCGAAGCCGTCGGGCGGCACCTGCACCCTGATCCCGACGACGTGCCGGCGTTGGACCTCGACGATCCCGACGCCGACCTTGAGTTTGCTGAGCGCACGCCGGTGGCCCAGGTCACCGGGCTCGAGGCCGTGGACCGGCTGGTGCAGGTGGACCAGAAACCGATCGGGCGCACACCCCGCTCCAATCTGGCCACCTATACCGGCCTGTTCGATGCCGTTCGCGCCACCTTTGCCGCCACGGACGACGCCCGTGCGCGCGGATTCACGGCTTCACGTTTCTCGTTCAACGTCACCGGCGGACGTTGCGAGACCTGCCTGGGCGAGGGGTTCGTGGCCGTCGGGCTGCTCTTTCTTCCGGGCAGCTACGCGCACTGCCCGGATTGCGGCGGCGCACGCTATAACCCGGAGACCCTCGAGGTCACCTACCGCGGAAAAAGCATCGCCGAGGTCCTCGGCCTCACAGTGGATGCCGCGCTGGTCTTTCTCGCCGACGTCGCCGTCGCCGCGCGCAGCCTCGAAACCCTGCGCGAGGTGGGCCTCGGCTATCTGCGGCTCGGGCAGCCGGCTACCGAGCTCTCCGGCGGTGAGGCGCAGCGCATCAAGCTCGCGACCGAATTGCAGCGCGCCCGCCGCGGCCACACGCTGTATCTACTGGACGAGCCGACCACGGGGCTGCATCCGGCCGACGTGGAGTTGTTGATGCTGCAGCTGGGACGCCTCGTCGATGCCGGCAACACAGTGGTCGTGGTCGAACACGAGATGGACGTGGTCGCCGCCGCCGACTGGGTGATCGATCTCGGCCCCTCTGGTGGAGACGCCGGCGGCCGCATCATCGTCGCCGGCACCCCCGCCGTGGTGGCGGCCCATCCGACGAGCCGCACTGCCCCCTATTTGACCGGTCGCCTGCCCTAGCCACCTCTGAGTCGAGCCCACGCGCGCCGTGGAGGTCTGTCGTGCACTGATCCCGGGCAGCAGGAATAATTCACACCCTGCACAACGCTGCACGTAGTGGCGCGCAGCGAGTCTTCCCGGCACACGGGCGGGCGGCCCGCTCACTTTTCGCATGCCCACTCCTTTTAGCGCGACCGTCAGGACCAGTTATGACCGCACCAGCCGCCACCGATTCGATTCGCCAGGTCCACCCCGACCCCGACACCAAGCGCAACCAGCTGGTGATTCGACTGCTGCTCATCTCGGCCTTTGTCGTCATCTTGAACGAGACCATCATGGGTGTTGCCCTGCCGCACCTCATGAAGGACCTCAGCATCACGGCGACCGCGGCGCAGTGGCTGACCACCTCATTCATGCTCACAATGGCCGTGGTCATCCCCGTCACCGGCTTTCTCATCCAACGTCTCAACACCCGGCCGGTCTTCATCGCCGCAATGACGCTGTTCAGCACCGGCACACTCATCGCCGCCCTCGCGCCCGGCTTCGAGGTGCTGCTGCTCGGCCGCATCGTGCAGGCCAGTGGAACGGCCATCATGATGCCGCTGCTCATGACGACCGTGATGACGCTCGTCGCCCCGGCCTCCCGTGGCAAGACCATGGGAAACATCTCCATCGTCATCTCGGTCGCCCCGGCGATCGGCCCGACCATTTCGGGGCTCATCCTCAGCGTGCTGGATTGGCGCTGGATGTTCATTCTCGTGCTGCCGATCGCCGTCGGCGCGCTCGTGCTCGGCGCGTCGCGCATCCGCAATGTCACGACGCCGCGTGAGGTGCCGCTCGACGTGTTCTCCGTCATTCTCTCGGCCTTCGGCTTCGGCGGGTTCGTCTACGGCCTGAGCAACCTGGGCGGGGCATCCGCTGTCGGCTGGATCCCGCTCGGAGTCGGTCTGGTCGCCCTGACCGTCTTCGTACTCCGTCAGCTGCACCTGCAGAAGTCCGATAGTGCC
>Ga0307486_1002421_pt1 | contig 13034 bp, 8 predicted proteins | sample CBIW02metaG_FD_203663 | JGI IMG/M metagenome (GOLD analysis project Ga0307486, IMG submission 203663) | Sea-ice brine microbial communities from Beaufort Sea near Barrow, Alaska, United States - CBIW 0.2 | ecosystem: Environmental > Aquatic > Marine > Coastal | place: USA: Alaska | collected... | reverse complement strand
TGGAAAATGAAGTGACAAAGTTTAGACGGGAGAGCGATTCTGTTTTATGCTTTATAGATGAAAATAACTATGTGAAATCTGTTAAAGATCACACTAGACTTCAAGTTATGTATGAGGAATATAAGATCTATTGTATTCAAAACGGGAATAAACCCTGCGCCAATAGGAAATTTTCTGCTCGGCTCCGAAATGAGTTTGATATGACAAGGAAGAACTATGGACAAATAGTCTTCACCATAAAAAAAGATTCTTAAATTGTCCACACATACTGCACTTACAGCACTACTTTTTAAATTAGTGCTGTTGGTGTTTTAAATGTTGGCAGTCAAAAACAAATTTTCTTGAACGATTACAGATTTATATTAGAACCATATTCTTCCCAAAAAAGCAGATTCAAATGCCCTTCCTGCGGTAAAAAGAACACCTTTACCCGGTACATAGATATTGAAAAAGATGAATACCTGGGCTTAGAAGTGGGAATATGCAGCCGTATTCAAAAGTGTAACTACCATTATCCACCGAAGGATTTTTTTGAAGATGAAAAAAGGGTATCAGGAACATCCCCAGAGAAACTTCCCAAAGTTTTAATGACCGCCGCTTTAGTAAAGGCCAAATTAAATCCCACAGAAGATAACCTCCCACCTTCCTTGATTGAACAGGATTTATTCTTGCAAAGCCTAAGGGAAACCAGTGAGAATAATTTTCTTTGCTTCCTTGAACATGCCCTAAACAAAGAGGCATTAGAAGAACTAAAGGTTAAATACAAGATTGGAACTTCCAAAAAGTGGAAAGGTGCTACTGTATTTTGGCAGATAGATGAGGAAAACAATATCCGCACCGGGAAATTAATGCTGTATGACAAAGTTACGGGCAAGAAATCTAAAGTGAATTGGGTCCACTCTGTACTAAAACTAAAGGATTACAACCTTAAACAATGCCTGTTTGGGCTTCACCTGTTGAACTCGGACAAAACTAAGCGCATTGCTATTGTTGAAAGCGAGAAAACGGCTATAATCGCCTCCATAGCCTTTCCGGAGTTTATCTGGATGGCAACCGGTGGTCTCGGCAATTTGAAATACGATTTAATTGCGCCTTTAGCTAACAGAAAGGTTATCCTGTTTCCGGATGCAGGTTGTTATGGCAGGTGGAATGACAAGGTAAAAGATCTCCCGCCTAATGTGTTTTATTCGATCTCTGAACTCGTAGAGGAAAAATCTAGTGCAGAGGAAAAGGATGAAGGTTGGGATATTGCGGATTATTTACTAAAAATTTATTTGAGTAGGAAAAAGGGTTTATAGCCGATGTTACCTTTTTAAATTTTTCACATTTGTCAGCTTAGCTATTTTGTTTCCTGACCTTAAAATCATTTTAACCCAAGCTCGCTATTTGCAATTATGGGGGGGGGCATGTTTGGTCGTACCGGCCACATGAACGCATAGTTAACACATCCAGTTATATCCACAAGTTTGTCTGCTATATCAGGTTTGTCAAGATTGGAAAACTCTATGTAGTAGAACCCATCTAATAGAGTAATTACAGTAAATAAAAGATCATTCTCTGGTTGGACATTGTTAAAGATGGAAATGATATAATCAAGCTACCAAAATTAATGAAGTTCCTCCTATCTATTTTATTCTCATCCATAATTTTCTATTGAATTTTTGCTGGAAACGTTTCTAAAAACACGTCTTATAAATTAAATCAGTACTTTTTTACCCTAAAATCAATATCCGTCATCTTTGTTTTTGTAATCAATATTTTTTGGTCATATCTTGTTACTTATATTCTTCTCTATTTCATAATACATTTTTTACATATGCCCTTTAAAATAAGATTAACTTCATTTGTTTTGTATCCTTTTGGAAGATATCCGGTTGGCAAACTATTAGGCAAACAAGAAGTCTCTTCGCAGTTTGTGCAATAAAAATGCATATGCAAATCAGTAGCTTTTCTATCCTCATTACCTACACGAGAAAATGCAAATTTTGTTATTCCCGTTCCATTATTTATTTGATGGACTATTCCTTTTTCTAAAAAAATATTAACAACCCTAAAAAATGTGGTTTTATTTGCAGTTTTATTGGATTTACTTTTTTTTAAAAACGAATTATAAATATCTGATAACGAGACAGCAAATCGCTTCCTTTTAAGATACTTGTATATATTCAACCTCATTTCGGTAGGTATAATACCGTATTCCGATAATATTTTTTCCGTCTTTGTCATTTCAACAATCACTTAATAAACCTGTTTTTTTCAAGTCTTGCTTCTTTAATCTTTTTTATATGCCAAAAGTCGTAGGGCATTGAACACTACTAACAAGGTGGAGCCTTCGTGAATAACCACCGCTACCCCGATGTTGGCATAACCTAATATAGTTGCGGGAATGAGCAAGGCAACGATACCAAGGCTTACCCAAAGATTTTGCTTGATAATAGCCTTTGCTTTTCTGCTTAAACCAATAGCAAAGGGTAGTGTTTCCAACTTATCGGCCATTAGGGCAATGTCTGCAGTTTCCAACGCCACATCACTCCCTGCGGCACCCATAGCTATTCCTACTGTACTATTTGCCATTGCAGGGGCATCATTTACACCATCACCTACCATGGCAACTTTGGATTCCTGTTCCTTTAATTTTTTAATAGCCTCTACCTTTTCTTCGGGCAGTAAACCGCCCCAGGCATCAGTCAACCCAATTTCTTTCGCTACTGCATCGGCTACTTTTTGGTTATCCCCCGTAAGCATAATCATCCGTTTAATCCCTAGCTCTTTCAATTTGATCAGTGTAGCTTTTGCCGACTCGCGAGGGGTGTCCATTAGGGCGATGATTCCTATATATTCTTTATTCTTTCTTATAAGCATGGTTGTGTTACCACCACCTTCAAGCTCCCTTACCTTCCCGGTTATATCTTCAGAAGGTTTATCATTATCTAGATCATGGTACAGATCGAGGTTTCCTACATATATTTCGTCATTTCCTAAGGATGCTTTTATTCCTTTTCCCAAAACAGCTTCTAAATTGGAAGCTTCGGGTATTTCCTTTCCATTCAGGATCTTCTTCCCATCACGAACCACTGCCTTTGCCAGGGGATGGTCACTTAGGTTTTCTACTGCAACTACTATTTTTAAAAGGTCTTCTTCGCTCAAATTACCTAAAGGAACTATCTGAGTAAGTTTAGGTTTGCCTTCAGTTAGGGTGCCGGTTTTGTCAAATGCCAAGGCCGTCAATTCTCCTAAATCCTCCAATGGTCTACCCCCTTTGATAAGCACTCCGCCTCGTGCCGCTCGTGCTACTCCGCTCAAGACCGCACTTGGTGTGGAAATCGCCAGTGCACAGGGACTCGCGGCGACCAATACCGCCATTGCCCTATAAAAACTGGCACTAAAAGGTTCATCGAGCACTACAAAGGCAAAGAGCAATATTCCAACAAGAATAAGCACGAAAGGCACAAAGTATTTTTCAAACTTATCGGTAAGCAACTGCGTGGGAGATTTTTGAGTCTGGGCTTCGTTGACCAGTTTGACCAATCTCGATAAAGTGGAATCTTTTGCTTCCTTGATTACTTTTATTTCTAGCGTATTGTTGCCGTTGATGGTTCCTGCAAAAACCCGGTTTTCGTCATTAATTTCATCCTTATCCGAATAGTCCTTAGTAATATCTTCTACCGGCTCTTTATCTACCGGAACACTTTCCCCGGTAATGGGTGCCTGGTTTACGCTACTTTTTCCATTTACCACAACGCCATCGGCAGATATTTTACTATTTGGTTTGACCACAATAATGTCGCCAACGGCCAATTTTTCTATACCAACCTCTTCGGTCTTCCCATCTTTTTTCAGCAAGGCTGTTTTTGGGGCCAGATCGGCCAGGGCCGCTATCGATTTTCGCGCCTTGTTCATCGCATAATGTTCCAGGGCATGTCCCAGGCTAAAGAGGAACAGCAATAGTGAACCTTCTGCCCATTCGCCTAAAATAGCAGCACCAATGGCAGCAACCAACATTAAAAAGTCAATCTCAAAACCTCCTTTTGCAACCGTCTCGATAGCTTCTTTCGCGGTAAAGTAACCACCAAAAATATATGCACCAATGTATAGGGATAAGCTTACCCAATTTGGAATTGCTTCCACGTAGGACAACCCAAAGCCAATACTTAGGAGGGCACCGCAAATTATGGCAAATATAAGCTCGGTATTTTTACCAAAGATACCACCGTGCTTGTGGTCATGGTCTTCACCTTCCTTATGTTCGTGAATTTTTCCTTCAACTTCTTTTTCTTTTGAATCTTCAGAAGATTTTTCTGCACTGCTAAAACCATGTCCTTCGTCAGAAGAGCTTTTTTCAACTTTAAGGTTTTCCTTTTCAAGCGTTGCACTTATCTCGTCAAAGTTCACCTCTTGTTTATCGTATTCCAGGCGAACCAAGCCTGCTGCTGTAACAGAAGCTTCTAATACCCCACCTATTGCCAATAGGCTCCTTTCTATGTTTCGTGCGTGTCGGGTATGCCTAATCCCGCTGACCTCTATGAGAAAATGCCCATACTTTTCAGTAATTTTTGCACCCGCTCGTTCTGCCAGATTTTGTATTCGATCGATAGAAATAATATCCGGGTCATAGTGAAAGCAAAGTTGCGGTACTCCATCGGCTTCTTCACTGGCAACGTGAACCTTGTCAAGACCATCTTCGGCTTCAAGTTCCTTAATGAGACGTTCTACACAAGAATCTTTCTCGTTAGGCACCTTAGGTAGGACGACAGGTATTTTTATTTGTAGTTTTTTCATCTCTTCCTATGTTACATTCGGTTTTCTTTAATAAATTATAAAGCTTCATTGATTTTTAATTCACGGGGGCATTTCAGGTACGTGGCTGAATGATAATCCTTCCAATTGCTACACCTAGAAGTCGACCGTAAGTATCTCATACATTCTCCAAATTTATTTTCTAAAATAATCACCAGGGCTTCAAATGCACTTCAAACTTTTTTATATTTAAATGATTATCACCATCTTGAATTAATACTCAGTATTGATTCAAAATAAAATTAGCTCGATTCTCTACTGCACTTATTGCAAATCCCCTTTATCACCAGGTTGATATCTTCTGTGATATAACCTTCGGGCAAGTTGATATGGGGGATTTTATGCTCTGTCAAACAGACCGTCTCATCACAGCTGTTGCAATGAAAGTGTAAGTGGAGGTCGTTTCCGACCTCATAATTTTCTTTGCAAAGGGCGTATTTTATGACACCTGTCCCATCTTCGATTTGATGCACAACCCCTTTTTCTTCAAACGTTTTCAAAGTTCTAAAGAGGGTACTTCTTTCACTGACCTTAAAAACCCTTTCAAGTTCTCCAATGCTTAATGCTATTTTTGAACCTATAAAACATTTTAAGATCAACAATCGCATCGCAGTAGGTTTAACGCCCTTTTCTTCAAGTTTTTTTACGATGTCTTCCATTTGCAGATTAGATTTTATAAGTCATACCTTTTGAGAGATTCACCGGTCTTGATTTTAAAGGCATCATCTATACTGGTCACATAAATTATTCCGTCTCCGTTTTCCGGTGTTTTACCGTTTTCTGTGATAATATCTATAGCTGATTGTGCCTCTTCGTCCTGGCAGACCAGTTCTAGTTTTACCACAGTGCTGTCGGTTACGTGAAAATCGAGAGAGGGCCTTGCGCCTTTGGCTTTAAACGCCCCGGTCCCTTCGGCCTGTGAAAGGGTCATGCTTTTAAACCCGTTATCACTGAGGGCCTCAATTACCCGCTGTATCCTGTTCGGTTTTACAAATGCTTTTATTTCTTTCATTATTTATTCTTGTATTAAGATGGTTGTTTTTTTGATTAAAAATTTCAAACTGAACTTACCGAAATTTAAAAATAATAGACAAACAGGATTCGGTAAGCCCAGAGTAAAATTAATTCCTTTTAATATTTTTAATGCCCGTGTTCCAACTCCCCTTTAACCATTTCGGAGGATAAGGCATAGGCTCCGTCACTAACTATCTGGACATTTTTTGGCAGGTCTTGCCGTATGCTTATTTCAGTGAAGCCCAAATCGGTAACCCCGGTGGTTACTGGTATCCTTTTAAATTTTATTTTATTTTCTTCCTTATCGCCAGTTTCGTCCAAAATAAAGATAAAGGATTGTTCCCCTTCCTTAACGATTGCCTTTTCCGGCACGGCTAAAGCCATCTTTTCTCCTTGTACGATTCTTCCTTCAACATACATTCCAGGTAATAAATCCCCGTTCTTATTGTCTATATCTGCCAGTACTTCCAAAGCTTTTGGGTCTGTTTTAAAAGTTTTCCCAACAGACCGTATGGTCGCTTTTAACAACTCATCCGGTTTTGAAGTGGTTGTGAAATAGATTTGCTGACCTGTCTTAACCTGGTTAATATCCTTTTCATACACCTTAAAATTCACATAAATTTTTGAGTTGTCACTTACTGTAAACATTTTAGATTGTGGGGCTACATAATCCCCAAGGCTTACCATAACATTATCTACAAATCCCGTTAAAGGAGTGGTTACAGGAACCGCTGAATAAATTTCTCCTTCAGCTACCTTCTCTGTATTCAATCCCAAAAGTCTTAATTTTGATCGCAACCCGTTAACACTTGAGGTGGTAGATCGAAGCTTGGATTGTGCCAATTGAAATTCCTTTCCTGAGGAAACTCCTTTATCATAAAGGGTTTGTTTGCGTTCAAAATCCTGCTTTAAAAAGACGAGTTCATTGTTTTTTTCCTGGAATTCCTGTTGGATACTTATGATATCTGGATGTTCCAGATAAGCAAGGATCTGGCCTTTACGAACATTCGCACCCTCAATCACTTTTATGGAACTCACATTACCGCCTATAAAGGGACTTACATTTGCCTTATCCTGTGCGAAAAGTTCCAATTGGCCTGTAACTTTTATATTGTTACCTATTTTTTTTTCTTCTAATTCACTCAACTCCAGGCCTATGGTTTCAGCCTGGATTTTTGAAATTTCTACAACTGCTTTCTCCCCACTTTCTGCTTCCTCATCATGCCCATCTTTCCCATTAGGGGTTTCTTCCATGTTGTTTTCTTCGGTATGGCTCAAATCTGATTTTGGATTATCGTTACAGCTCACCAACATAAATGTGAGTAGAACTGCGCTTAGTATTGCTATATTTTTCATTGCTGTAATTTTTATTTTAAAGATTCCCCAGTTGAAATTGGATTTCAATGGCCTGTTGGTTATATTGATTGATATATAGTAGATAATTTTGCTTTATCCTGATAGCACTGTTAAGTATGGTGATGTAATTGACATAATCAATCTCGCCTTCTTTTGAAGCCAACTCTGCCGTTTTAATTTGTTCTTCAGCTAACACTAGTGCACCTTCTTCATAATATCTTAGGGTTTTTTGTGTCTTCTCCAGGGCTTTAAGCAATTGGGAAATTCTACTCTCGGTTACCATTTTTTGCTCGAGGTATTGATTTTCAGAGACCATCGCGTTTGCTTTTGCTGCCTTTACCCGGGATTTTTGAGGTAAAAACCAAATTGGAATACTGATTCCGATCTGATAGGTATTGAATCCTGACACATCATCTACTATTTGATTACCGTAATTTAGACTGAACTTAGGTAAAAATCCTGCTTTTTCCACACCTACGTTAGCCTTGCTTACTTCGGCATTCTGCATTGCATATTGTAAAATTGGGTTGTTGGTGGCAGAAGCAGTATCGGTGATAAACATGGAATTTAATTTTTCGTACGGCAGGCGGCCTACCGTTTCAATAGATTGGTCGATCCCTAAATACTGTTTTAAAACCCGTTTGGCAATTTCTATTTCATCATAAGCTTGTTGTCTCAACACTTGTACTTGTTGATACTCGGAAGATGCAGCAAGAAATTCCAGTCTCCCCGTTTCCCCAGTGTCTAAGCGCAATTGAGCAGCACTTCTAAAATCGGCATATATACTATCAAGTTGCTCAGCAAAATGCAATTGTGCCTTATTATAATTGATACCATCATAGGCTAGCATAACGTTACGAACCAATTCTTGTTCATTAAGGACATAGAGTTTTTCGCCCAGCTTTACACGTTCTTTGTAGAATTTTGATTTTGAAAAACCGGTAAGTAAATCAATATTCCCCTGTTGAATACCTATTGTGGTTTGTACACCGGGAAGGCCATTCCCCACTTCCTCCTTTCCGGTAAAAATTTGGGTATTCCCAAGGTCGAAGCTTGTTCCTTTCATCGCCCGCTCTCGGTCAATGAAAGCTTGACTTGCTTTAAGTGATGGATAATTCTCTTTTGCCAACTCAATAGCTTTTTCTATAGAAAGGCTCAAGGGAACTGTTTGATCCTGAGCCATTGCGTTACCTGAGGTTAAAAAACTTCCAATGGCCATAAGAACCGTTATTACAGATGCACCTCTGTTTATATAACTTTTTTCTCCGTTGTTGGTTTTACGCTCCTTACGTGATTCCAGCCAGTTATATAGCACAGGTAGTACGACAAGTGTTAAGAATGTTGCCGTGATCAATCCCCCAATCACTACCGTTGCCAATGGTCTTTGTACCTCGGCACCACCTGAAGTGGATACAGCCATGGGGATAAAGCCCATGATTGCGGCTGTCGCAGTAAGTAAAATCGGTCGAAGCCGCTCGTGGGTTGCTTCGAATATCCGGTCTTTTATATTTGTCATTCCACTTTCTTTTAGTTCATTGAATTTATTTATCAGGACAAGGCCATTTAATACAGCTACTCCGAAGAGCACTATAAAACCAACCCCCGCCGAGATACTGAAGGGCATTCCCCGTATCCAGAGTGCGAATACACCGCCAATAGCAGCCAGTGGTACAGCCATATAAATCATAATGGATTGTGAGAAGGAGCCCAATGCAAAATAGAGCAGGATAAATATCAAGGCCAGTGCTATAGGAACTACAATCATCAGCCGATCTGTGGCTCGCTGTAGATTTTCAAAGGACCCACCATAAGTAACATAATAACCTGGAGGCAATTTCACTTCTGTTTCCAGTTTTTGCTGGATCTCTTCTACCATAGACTTTACATCTCTCCCCCGTACATTGACACCAACCGATATACGTCTATAGGTATTATCTCTGGAAATTTGCATAGGCCCCGGTTTATAGCTGATTTCGGCTACTTCATTTAAGGGGACTTGCGCACCTCCTGGAATATCTACATACATGTTTTTCAGGCTATTTATATCTTGTCTGTATTCTTTTGCCAGACGGATGACAATATCAAATTTCTTTTCACCTTCAAAAATTACTCCTGCTTTTTCTCCAGAAAAGGCTGCGCTTACGTAATCATTAAGTTTATCAACAGTAAGTCCGTATTGTGCCATTTTCGCCCTGTTGTAGGTCACCGTAATCTGCGGCAGACCACTTGTGGCCTCCACATTAAGGTCTGCTGCTCCGGGAACCGTCCTGATAACCGCAGCGATTTCCTGGATCTTATCTGACAGTACTTCCAGATCTTCGCCATATAATTTTATGGCAACATCTTCCCGAACCCCGGTCAATAGTTCATTGAAACGAAGCTCTACGGGTTGTGTAAACACGAAGTTTACGCCTGGTATTACCCCTATTTTTTCTTTTATCTTTTCAATAAGCTCTTCTTTGGTTTCGGCAGTCGTCCATTTGCTCTTATCCTTTTCAAGGATTATGTAACTATCGGCGATGTCCATTGGCATTGGATCGGTGGGGATTTCTGCCACCCCAATACGTGAAACCATTGTTATAACCTCCGGGAATTTTTTAATGATATTTTGTAAATTTTTGGAAGCTTCAATCGATTCGCTAAGACTACTCCCCGGTTTAATAAGAGCCTGCATCGCAATATCACCTTCATCAAATTTTGGAATAAATTCGCCACCCATATTACTGAATATAAAGCCGGCGATCAACAATAAGGCAACCGCACCAATAACAACACCTGCTTTAAAACGTAGCGCGAAAGATAATACAGGTTTATATGCTTTATTAAGGCCACCCATAATTCGATCACTGAATCTGTCTATTTTATTTTCAAATTTTGCAAACCACCCATCTTGATTTTGGGAAGGTCTTAGGAAAAGTGCAGAAATCATCGGCACATAGGTAAGACATAATAAAATAGCCCCTAAAACGGCAAAACCAAAGGTAAAAGCCATTGGACGGAACATTTTTCCTTCAACCCCGGTTAAGAATAATATAGGTGTAAATACAATTAGGATAATCAATTGACCAAAAAAGGCCGAGTTCATCATAGTGCTTGCGGAATCATAAGCTATTTCATCCATTTCTGCCTGATCTATAAAATCTTTGGATTTTTTCATCCTTTGATGAATATGGAACACCATACCTTCCACAATAATCACGGCACCATCCACAATAATCCCAAAATCAATAGCACCTAAGGACATTAAATTTGCCCATACCCCAAATTGTTTCATTAAAATAAAAGCAAACAATAAAGAAAGTGGGATTACCGAGGCGGTTATCAAGCCTCCACGAAAACTTCCCAAAAGAAGGATCAAAACAAATATTACGATCAATGAACCTTCTATTAAGTTTTTTTCTACCGTACTTGTGGTACGACTTATCAAATCACTTCTATCCAAGAAAGCTTCAATATAAACTCCTTCAGGTAGAGACTTCTGAATTTCCTTGATACGGGTTTTTACGTTTTCAATAACTTCACCCGGACTTTCACCTTTAAGCATAAGAACTTGCCCACCAACGCTTTCCTTTCCATCCTGAGTAAATGCCCCATAGCGAACCTGATTTCCGAACCCTACTTTTTCAGCGAGGTCACGTACTAAAACAGGAGTCCCATTTTGAGTGGTTACCACAGTGTTTTCTAAATCTTCAAGACTTCGGGCTAATCCTTCCCCCCGTATAAAGTTCGCTTGATGGTTTTTCTCGATATAGGCACCTCCCGTGTTTGCGTTATTGTTCTTTAATGCTTCAAAGACCTCACTCATAGTGACACCAAAACTTTTAAGCCTATCTGGGTTAATGGCAACTTCATATTGTTTTACAAAACCTCCGGCGGCGTTTACTTCCACCACACCCGGAACCAATGCCATTTGTCGTTTTACAATCCAGTCCTGAATGGTTCTGAGTTCCATGGCGTCATATTGCCCTTCATAGCCTTTTTCTACTTTTAGTGAGTATTGGTAAATTTCGCCCAACCCGGTTGTAATTGGCGCCATAAAAGTGGTTCCAAAGCCTTCCGGGATTTCTTCGCTGACTTCTGTTAATTTTTCTTGTACTAATTGACGGGGTAGATAGGTTCCCATTTCATCCTTAAAAACAATGGTTACTACTGAGAGGCCAAAACGCGATACCGAGCGCAGTTCGATCACATCGGGTAAATTGGCCATTGCGAGTTCAACAGGATAGGTAACAAATTGTTCGATGTCTTCGGTTCCCAAGTTTGGAGCGACGGTAATTACTTGTACCTGGTTATTTGTAATATCGGGCACAGAACCCAATTTAATAGTGGTCATTGACCATATTCCCGTCCCTACGAGTGCCACTATCAATAACCCAATAATAAATTTATTATTAATGGAAAAGGAAATGATTTTATTTATCATGTAAAAAAATTAATTCAGTTAAACTTCTCGAGAGAAAACCGCTTTTAAGGAATCAATCGAAATGAAAATTGACCATGGATATTGGTCAGAAAAGGATATAGCTATCCTATAAAAACTGAATTAAACTTTTGGAGGTTGTAATAGGGAAAAGGAAATATCTTGGCCTAGATTATCGGAATGGCCTAAAACTTCGGATGAAATTTCTAAAATTAAAGGTTTAAAATTGGAAGAACCAAAATCTATTGTATGAACGTGACAGCAGTGACAAGTACAAAATGGTGGACAAAGGTCAAAAGCAGTATGACTATGCTCCAAATCTGTATTAAATGCTACTTCTAGTTGCTGATTATCCGTACTCACATTTGTATCATTACAAGGTAGCACGTTAAGCGCTAGAATATAAAATGAGAATATGAGTGCTATAATTTTCACTTAGCAAAGATAACATAATTGTAGTGCACAGGTTGTGCAAAAGCAGGTACATTATACGAATTTCTGATTTAATTTTGTTTCCAATAGATTGTTTGATCCTTCCTTTTTCTAATTACTTGCTGCCTGTTTTTCATTTTTTATGGTATTTTATTCGGCCAAAGTCTATAGTTCAAAAATGAAGAAAATGACCATAAAAAAAAACAGATAAACTCTAAAACCAGAACGTCAAATGGCTGACTGAAAATCCGGCGAAAAAATAGGCTATCACAATCATAATTATTAAAGATCACCTCCTTCAAACAGCCCCATTCCCAAAAACAAGTTTTGTTGTGGAAATAACTAAGAGAAGAATAAAATATATTTGGAATTCACTGACTATGTGGCCACACATTCGGCGGTACAAAAGCATAAAAAAAATCCGTAAAAGCCTAATTATTAGACGATTACGGATTGTAAAAGTGACCCCGGAGGGATTTAGACCTACCACGCAGGTCTGAGTATTAAAAGGTATTTCAGGAGTTAATTCCATTGAGGTAACCGATTAGGTAACTTTTTATTTAAACACGGATATATTCTATTGACTTCCGATTCTATAAAAATACAAATATTATATTTTTAATTTGATGCTTTTAATCTTTTTTTCTCCAAAAAATTTATAACTTTAGATGGTTATCAAATTTAGAAACTTAATCTTGCCATTAAAGGCAATCACTCCAAACACCTGAAATTTTAAGTATTAAATACAACCTTGAAAGATCTAACATTCTTAGAATTCCATAAAATTAGTTTCCAACTCAATCCCGATAAAATCATATTTAGAACTACCAACCCCTCAGCACATTCCCCTTTATCTTATCACTCCCCAAAAGAGACGCTCTATATTCCGGAGGGCACTGAAAAAGTCCTCCGAAAATTTAAATAAAAGGAGTAGAAAGGAGTAAAAACCGTAGTGTTTTTGCTCCTTTTTTTGTATCTTTCTTACTGATTAACAACCAATTAAGTATGTTATTAC
>Ga0307486_1002420_pt1 | contig 13035 bp, 12 predicted proteins | sample CBIW02metaG_FD_203663 | JGI IMG/M metagenome (GOLD analysis project Ga0307486, IMG submission 203663) | Sea-ice brine microbial communities from Beaufort Sea near Barrow, Alaska, United States - CBIW 0.2 | ecosystem: Environmental > Aquatic > Marine > Coastal | place: USA: Alaska | collected... | reverse complement strand
CAACATCGCCGTCGCTGTGCCCCGATAGCCCGCGCTCCCCCGGCCAGTTGAGACCCGCGAGCCAGAGTTCTGCCGTGTCGCTGAAGGCGTGCACGTCAAGACCGGTCCCGATGCGCGGCACGGCGATGGCCGCTGCAGCGGGCGAGAGCAGCTGCTCGGCGCGGTCGAGGTCATTGGGGGTGGTGATCTTGAATGCCAGTGGGGAACCCTCGATCACGCGGACCGCATGACCGGCGGCGGCGACGAGCGCCGCATCATCCGTGGCCTCATCGGTGGGCGTGTCGTGGGCCGCAACAAGAACGGCGCGGGGAAAGCCCTGCGGCGTTTGCACGGCCGACAGCTCGGCGCGGTCGACGGTGCCCCGAATCACAGCGGATGCGTCGACGCGTTGGATCGTGTCGACCACGGGAAGCCCGGGGATCACCCCGGCGGACGTGGCACGCACGGCGGCCGCGACACGGTCGCACAGGTCGGAGGGCGTGAGCGCGCGGGCGGCGTCATGCACGAGCACGATCTCAACCGCGGAGTCGAGGGCCGCGAGGCCGCGGTCGACGGACTGCTGGCGCGTGGTCCCGCCGGGCACCACGTCGATCGGGCCGCGCGCCTCGCGGGCTGCCGAGGCGTCGGCGGCAACGGCGCGCGCCTCGCCCATGCGGTCCTCCGGCACGACGACGACCACCTGAACAGCCTCGGACATGCCCAGAACCCCGAGCAGCGCGTGCTCCAGCAGGGTGCGGCCCCGAAGGTGCACGAAGGCCTTGGGATGCGAGCGGCCGAGCCGGGCGCCGCTTCCCGCGGCGACGACAATGACCCCGACCGTGGGAGCGGGTGTTTCAGTCATGTCGGAGGCTATCTGTTGGGTGAAGTGGTCGAGTGGATGAGGCGGTGCGGTGAAGCAACGCAAGCGAAAGGCGGCACCTTGCGGTACCGCCATTCTCAGGGGAAAGTACGTTGGAGTTGTGGTGGCTTACGACGCGAGAACCTCGTCGAGAACGGTCGAGGCCTTCTCTTCGTCGGTCTTCTCGGCCAGGGCCAACTCGCTGATCAGAATCTGGCGCGCCTTGGCCAGCATGCGCTTCTCACCGGCCGACAGCCCGCGATCCTGATCGCGGCGCCACAGGTCACGCACAACCTCTGAGACCTTGATGACGTCACCCGAGGCAAGTTTTTCGAGGTTCGCCTTGTAGCGACGAGACCAGTTGGTGGGCTCCTCCGTGAACGGCGCGCGCAGCACGTCGAAAACCTTGTCGAGCCCTTCGCGACCGATGACGTCGCGAACACCAACGAGATCGACGTTCTCTGCCGGGACCTCGATGGTGAGATCGCCCTGGGTGACGTTGAGCTTGAGATACAGCTTTTCTTCACCCTTGATGATGCGCGTCTTGACCTCTGTGATCACTGCGGCGCCGTGGTGGGGATAAACGACGGTTTCGCCAACTTCGAAAAGCATAGATGTGTATCCCTTCAGCAACGTATAGGTTACCACATTGAGTAGTGGTAGGGTGCGGTCGGTTTCGCCGAGGGTGCCGTCCGTCCGTTGTGGTGTCCTCGCGCCGCTAAGCTGGACGCAAAGCGAATTTTGCAGCACCGAGCCCTCCCGCGCGGTCGCTGCCCGTTGTGGAGGTCTTGTGAGTGCGCGCATCGTTGCATCCGTTGTTCTAGCGGCCGGCATCCTGATCGGAACCAGCGCCTGCGGCTTTGGCGCCCCTCAGGCCACGCTCATCCAGTACGACCCCAGTGACGGTGTCAGTGGAGACGTCGGCGACGTCGCCATCCGCAACGCCATGCTGCTCTCCTCAGACGGCGAACGTGCGACCCTGCTCGTCACCGCGGTCAACGCGGGCGACAGCGCCCAGAGCCTCACCGTGCAGTACGAGGCCAACGGCGAAAAAGTCACGGAGCTCGTGACCCTGCGCGCCAACTCCAGCGTCACCATCGGCGCGAAGGACGAACCGACGGTTACCCTCGAGAACATCGACACGCCTGCCGGCGATCTGTTCCCGGTCTTCTTCCAGTACGGCGAAGAGACCGGCGTGCAGCTGCTCCTTCCCGTGCTCACGGGCGAACAGCCCGAGTACCAGGGGCTGCTCCCCTCGGCCGTTCCGAGTGCAATCCCGAGCGACGCTACTCCGACCAAGACCCCAACGGCGACCCCGACCGAGGCCCCGTCGGAAGCCCCCTCTCACTAGCCCCCTCGCACTAGACCCCTCGCTCCAGCCCCCGCGCGGCTGCGCGGCGCAGCGCCGCTGGGCCACACTGCCTGCCGCTACCGCACGCGACCGCGGCCGTCCGCGAACAACGCCGACCGTCGCGCAAGGCCCCAAAAAAGGCCCCCTTACGAGGGTCGAATTCATGTGCGCTCCACGGCATACTCGGAAGCATTACGCCGATAGCCACCCGGGGCCCGCCGCTCCACAGAGGAGACCACATGCGATTCACGTGTCCGTATTGCGGCTGCGCGGCGAGACTCACACCCAATCCCGCCCGTGATCGGCGGGCCGATGTGCCACGCTACGTGCTGGATTGCTCCGGGTGCAGTCGCACCGTCGTGGGCCGCGCCCCAACATCCCCGCACCACGGCACGGCCGTGCGGCCCCGTTCCGACCGGCGTGAGCCCCGAGCGATCGTGGTGGCGCACACCTGATCAGAGGCTAGGCCTCGAAGCGATACCCCAGGCCGCGCACCGTGACGAGCATCGTCGGATCCGATGGCGTTGCCTCGATGCGCGAACGGATGCGCTTGATGTGCACGTCGAGCGTCTTCGTGTCGCCGAAGTAGTCCGTTCCCCAGACTCGGTCGATGAGCTGCCCACGAGTGAGCACCCGGCCCGCATTACGCAGCAGATACTCGAGAAGTTCAAACTCCTTCAACGGCATGTTCACGACCTCACCCGATACGGAAACGGCGTGCCGCTCAATGTCCATGCGCACGGTGCCGGCCTCCAGCGTGGCGTCGGCGGCGTCGTCCTCCTGCTCCGTGTGCCGACGCATGACCGCGCGGATCCGGGCGAGCAGCTCCCGTGTCGAATACGGCTTCGTGACATAATCGTCGGCACCCAGTTCGAGGCCGACGACGACATCCACCTCCGAGTCCTTGGCCGTGACCATGATGATCGGAACCGTGGATCGCGAACGGATCTCACGGCAGACCTCGGTCCCGGGGATCCCGGGAAGCATCAGGTCGAGCAGAATGAGGTCCGTGCCACTGCGGTCGAACTCCGCGATCGCGCTCGGCCCGTCTTCGGCCACCGTGATTTCGTAGCCCTCGCGTTCCAACAGGAAGCTCAACGGCTCGCTGAGTGCACTTTCGTCTTCGACCAAAAGGATGCGTGTCACTGGGTCTGTCCTATCACTGAGCGTCGTGCGGCGTCGCAGCGACGCCATGGATGTCTGTTGATTTGGCGGCCGCCGGCAGGCGGATGGTAAAGGTGGATCCCCGCCCGGGCTGGGACCACAGGCGAATGTCGCCGCCGTGGTTCTGCACCACGTGCTTCACGATCGACAGCCCCAGGCCGGTGCCGCCGGTGTGGCGAGAACGGGCCTGGTCCACCCGGAAGAAGCGCTCGAAGACCCGATCGACGTCGCTTTCGGCAATTCCGATACCCTGGTCGGTCACGGTGATCTCGACCACGTTCTTCTGCCTGCGCACGCCGATTCCCACACGCGATCCCGGTTGGGAGTAGTTGACCGCGTTCGACACGAGGTTGTGCACCGCAACGATCAGAAGCTTCTCATCGCCGTAGACGAAGGCGCCGGACTTCTTGCCGACGGCAATGGTGATGTTCTCGGCCTCGGCCACGACCCGGCTTTGGTCGACCGCGGCCGCGACGATCTCGTCAACGTTCAGGCGCTCCGGCGTCGCGAGCGCGTCCTGTGCCTGGAGGCGAGAGAGCTCAATGATCTCCTGCGTGAGGCGGGCCAGACGGGCGGATTCGGTGGTGAGCCGGTTGGCGAAGCGACGCACCTGCGCCGGTTCGTCGGCCGCCTGGTCGAGCGCCTCGGCCAGCAGTCCGACCGACGCAATGGGGGTCTTGAGCTCATGGCTGATGTTCGCCACGAAGTCGCGACGTACCTCATCCAGACGGAAGGACTCCGTGCGATCCTCCGCCAAAATGAGCACGTAACGCGTCCCGAGGCGCGCCACCCGCACTCGATAGCGCAGGCTCGCATCGCTGAACGGCCCCCTGGAGAGGACGAGATCCTCGGAAATGGGCTCGCCGGTTCGACGCACCCGTCGGGCCAGCTCGACGAGTTCCGCGTGCACGAGTTGCGCGTTGTAGACGAGGCCCATGGTGAGGGCTGCGGCGGAGGTCTTCACCACGTTGTTGGAGGGATCGAGCACGATCCCGGCCGACTCCAGCGCGTCGAGCACCTGGTCGATCCCGTCGGGAACCACGGGATTGACCACCTCGGCTGCCCGTCGACCGTGGTGTTCGGCCATCTGCAGCAGCGCTACGAACCCCGCACCGACTCCCAGACCCAGTGCCAGAGACAACAGCACCAGCCATGTCGATTGCATATAGCCAGAATACTTGCGTTTCGCGGGCCATCGGCGCAGTATCCAACCCGTGGACCCTGTACTTTAGAAGAAGTTCAGCTCCCCGGCGCCTGCTGTTCACCTTGGTGCGACAGAATCAGCCGGGGCCAATGCGGGTCTAAGACAGGGGCGCCCCGCGCCTGAGAAAGGACCACACACCCATGCGTGAAGTATTTCAATCAGAGCTTGCCGAGGTGCAGTCGCGCCTTGTTGAGATCTCCCGGCTCGTCGCGATCTCGATCGACAAGGCCACTCGTTCGTTCAACGAGTCCGACGTGGGCCTCGCCGAAGAAGCCATCACCGAAGACGAGAAGATCGACGAGCTCACGGTCGAACTCGACGAGCTCGCCATAACCATCCTTGCCCGCCAGCAGCCGGTTGCCCGCGACCTGCGCATCGTCGTGAGCGCACTGCGTATCAGCGCCTCGCTTGAGCGGATGGGCGATCTGTCCACCCACATCGCGCAGCTGGCCCGCTACCGATTCCCGGACAAGGCCATTCCGAAGGGGCTGCGGAGCACCTTCGCCGAAATGGGCGCCGTCGACGTGGTCATCGCCAAGATGCTCACCGAGCTGCTCACGAGCGAGGACATGAAACTCGCCGAGACCATTCGCAACGAGGACGACAAGGTTGACGCCCTGCACCTGAGCGTCTTCGAGGCCGTGCTCGGCGAAAGCTGGAAGGGCCTCGCGGCGGACACAGTGGATGCCACCCTCGCCAGCCGGTATCACGAACGCTTCGCGGACCACGCGGTGTCGATCGCCAAGAAGGTGCAGTACCTCGGCACCGGCGCCTGGCACCAGGACATCAACGCCTAACGCGCGGATCACGACAACGAAGGCCCCGTCACCTGGTGACGGGGCCTTCGTTGTGCGGCTTCACGCGGCGGACGTGGCTACTTCTTGCCCTGCGCCGCAACGGCTGCGGCGCCGGCCGCCGCGGCCGCCGGATCGAGGTACTCGCCCGGGGCGAGCGGCATGAGGTCTTCGCCCAGCGTGTACACGAGCGGGATGCCGGTGGGGATGTTGAGTTCGGCGATGTCAGCGTCGCTGATTCCGTCGAGGTGCTTCACGAGCGCGCGCAGCGAGTTGCCGTGCGCGGTCACGAGAACGGTTTGGCCGGTTCGGAGGTCGGCGGAGATGTCGGATTCCCAGTAGGGAAGCATCCGCTCGACGACGTCTTTCAGGCATTCGGTGCGGGGCAGGTCGTCGCCGAGACCCGCATAGCGCGGGTCCCCGGCCTGCGACCACTCGTTGTCGTCGGCCAGCACGGGTGGCGGGGTGTCGAAGGAGCGGCGCCAGAGCATGAACTGTTCCTGGCCGTACGTGGAGAGGGTCTCGGCCTTGTCGAGACCCTGCAGCGCGCCGTAGTGGCGCTCGTTGAGGCGCCAGGAACGCTTCACCGGGATCCAGAGGCGATCGGCCTCTTCGAGGGCCAGGTTGGCGGTCTGGATCGCACGGCTGAGCAGGCTCGTGTGCTGAACGTCGGGAAGCAGGTTGGCCTCGGCCAGCAGCTGACCGGCACGCTTGGCTTCGGCGGTTCCCTGCTCGCTGAGGCGAACGTCCACCCAGCCGGTGAACAGGTTCTCCTGGTTCCAGGTGCTTTGGCCGTGGCGGAGGAGGATGAGGGTATAGGGAGCAGGCATAAACCCACTCTAGCGAGTGGGCGCGGCCGCCCCGATCAGTGCTGCGGAGTTCGTCCGCCGAGGCGCGGCAGCCGCGGAATTTCCGCGACGGACCCCGCGGTCTGCGGCACGATAATCTCCTGGGCGGCCGAAATCGACACGTCCTGCGACGAGACATAGAGGGTGGATGCCGCGGGAATCATCCGCTTCACCACCGCGAGCGCGATCGGGCCGAGTTCGTGATGAATGGCGCTGGACGTGATGGCGCCGACGACGACCCGTTCCGTGCCCCCGTCCGCGTTCTCGGACGCATCGGCGGAGGCGGGACGACGACGGTCGGCCTGCACCGCGTCGCCGTGCGCGGGCAGCACTCCCTCCGACCCGTCCAGGTGCAGCATGACGAGGCGGCGGGGAGGGTGGCCGAGGTTGTGCACCTTGGCAACGCTCTCCTGTCCGCGGTAGCAGCCCTTCGTGAGGTGAACGGCGGTCCGCAGCCAGTCCAGCTCGTGCGGAAGTGTCTTCTCGTCGACCTCCATGGCGCGGCGGGGGCGCCAGGCGGCGATGCGCAGTGCCTCGAGGGCGATCAAGCCGGCCGGAACGGTTCCGGTCGAGGGCGGCTGCGCGGCGAGCGCCGCCGCGAGCGCCGGAAGCGACGCACGGGGAACGAGCATCTCGGACCATGCCCAGGACGCTCCGGGGTGCTCGGGAGTTTCCGCGTACTGGTACCCCCCGCGCGTCACGCCGGTCCACGGGTCGGTCCAGACGAGCGGCACCCCGTTCGGCGCGGCGGCCGGCACGGCCAGGCCGGTCAGCAGCGTTGCGGGGTCGCCCGCCATCGTTCCGACGGTGGCGTAGCTCAGGGTGAAGTCCACGATCTGCACCCGCAGCATGAATTTCATCCTGTCGAGGAAGGCCTGCAGGCCGGGAAGTTCAGCCGCCTCGACCAGAAGCCACGCCTGCACCCCGTCGTCCACGACCCGGATCGCATACTCCAGGCGACCGCTGGGATCAAGCAGCAGCGTCTCGGTCGATTCACCCGGCGCGAGATTGCGCAGCTCCTGGCTGGCGATCGAGTTGAGCCAGGTGAGCCGATCCGGTCCGGACACGCCCAGCACACCGTGGTGGGACAGGTCGACGACGGCCCGGCCGGCCAGAAGCGAACGCTGCTCGATCATGGGATTGCCGTAGTGGGCGGCGACCCCGGCATCGATGCCTTCGGCCTGAACTGCGCCGTCCAGGCCGAGAAGGGGAGAATTCGCTGGGCTGGTCATGGCTTCTCAATTCTGCCCGGGTTCCGTCGAACCGGGCGGGTAGTGCTTATTGGTGCAAGCGCGACGACTGCTTCGGTATTCCGGAGACGTTCGTCAGTCGACGCGTCCCAGGCGCCCGGAGGCATGCGTGCGCAGCTCCTGTCCGAGTGCGGCGATGTCCCACGCCCACAGCAGATGATTGTCCACAAGTCCATACATGCGGGTGGCGGCCGAGTAGGCCTTGGCGCCCTCGGTGCGCACGACGGCATCCGTTGCCAAATCGATGCGGGGGCCCTTCACCTGACCGAGGTACAGTTCGGCTACTCCGCCGGGGTGCGCGAGCACAACCTCGATGTCGAAACCACCCTCGGCGTTGCGCAGGGACTCCACCGCATTCGTCGTGGAATAGGGCCGGTCGTCCAGCCCCGGCAGCAGGCCGGGCCCCGGATCGGCGTCGAGCTGCGGGCGGCTGAGACGCCAGTACCCGGTCTCCGTGGCGAGCGGCGTCTGCTCACTGCTCTCGGAACCGGCTTCCGGTTCGAGCCAGGTGTAGGAGCTGTAATTCAGGTGAGGCAGGCCATCGTGGCTGAAACTGACGCGGTGCCCGAAGGTGCGGCTGACCGAATCGTCGCCGACCTGATACTCGAGGACGCCGGAGCCCTCCCAGACACCCAGAAGCCAGGACAGGGGCACCAGCTCGGACGGCAAGCCAACCGGAAGCTCACGCATGGAGGCTACCGCTGCCCCCGGAACAGCTTGAAGACAACCAACCCGGATACCCAGGCGATAGACAGGCTGGCAAGGCCAAGGAGACCCAGGAATAGGAGTTCAAGTGCGAGCAGCGACATGCCCACAGTCTAGCGGTCGATCCCCCGGCCGCCCGCCGTTCCCGCGGGTCAGGACAGGTGCATCAGTGCAAAGACGGCGGTCGCGACGCTGAGCACGATGACCGCGCCCACGATGCTCGCCGTCACGCGCACGACGTAGCCTTCCTTCTGGCCGGTCGCCAGTTGCAGGGAGAGGGTGACGAGGGTGCAGCCGGCCAGGGTCAGCCCGACCCACGAGAGTTTGTCCCCCGGGGGCGCACTGAATCCGGTGAGGGTAGCGCCGACAACGGCAAGTACCCAGACTGCCGCAATAGATATCCAGTGCCCGCTCACCGTTCCATTGTGCCTTGCTCCGGGTCGATTGCGTGCGCAGGGTAGGCTGAACCCACGATATTTGGAGGCCCCGCTTGCAGCTGTTGATCCTGACCTCGGCGGTCAACACCGACGTTCTCCCGGCCCTGGCACTCCTGTCCCACGGAACCCGCTTCATCCCGGCGTCCGCCGATCAGCTGATCAGCGCCCCCGATTCCGACATCATCCTTGTCGATGCGCGCGCCAACCTCGCGGCAGCGAAGTCGCTGTGCCAGGTGCTGCGCAGCACCGGGCTCTCTGTTCCGTTGCTGCTCGTGATCACAGAGGGCGGGCTCGCCGCGGTGAGCCCCGACTGGGGCGTCGATGACGTCGTGCTCGACTCCGCCGGTCCGGCCGAGGTCGACGCGCGCATCCGTCTCAATGCCGGGCGAGTGTCGCGCAACGAACCCTCCCCCACCATTCGCGCGGCCGGCGTCATCATTGACGAGGCCAGCTATTCGGCCAAGGTGCACGGCAAACCGCTCGACCTCACCTACAAGGAATTTGAGCTGCTGCGCTTTCTGGCGGCGCACCCGTCGCGGGTGTTCACCCGCGAACAGCTGCTCAGCGAGGTGTGGGGCTACGACTATTTCGGCGGCACGCGCACGGTCGACGTGCACGTGCGTCGGCTTCGGGCGAAGCTCGGCGACCAGGAATCACTCATCGGTACCGTGCGCAACGTCGGGTACCGCTTCAACGTGCATGAGGACAATGATGAACGTGTGCCCAATTCCACTCGAGCCTGAGTCCGCAAGGCTCGTGCTGATCGAGGCAGCGGATTCCGCCGGCCGTGACGCCTTCCAGGCCGTTGCGGCCGCGGCACTCGCGGTTGACGGCTACGAACCGTTCAATGAGCAGACCCTGTTCGATGTGCGCGCCGGGAAGCGCGCGGCGTACTCGATTTCGGCGGGGCGGGTCGTGGGCGCGGCCGTGGCGGGAGCCGGCGAGGTGGACCTGGTGGTCACGCCGACGGCCCGGCGCCGCGGCTACGGGCGCTCCGCCCTCACGACCATGTTGGAGACCGTTGACGGCGCGGTGACCGCCTGGTCGCACGGAGATCACCCCGGCGCGCGGGCCCTCGCCACGCGCTTCGGCTTCGAGGCCGTTCGCACTCTGCTGGAGCTGCGGATGCCCCTGGGGCCGCGGCAGCGGCATCCCTTGCCCGCGACATTCGTCATCGACACGTTTCGACCCGACGCCGACGCCGCCGACTGGGTCGCCCTGAACGCGCACGTCTTCGCGGCGCATCCGGAACAGGGCGGCGTCACCCTCGCCGACCTCACGGACCGGCAGTCCGAGCACTGGTTCTCGGCCCAGGACTTTCTGGTGGCCCGAGACCCGGACGGTCGCATGGTCGGCTACAACTGGCTCAAGGTCGAGGGCGATGTGGGCGAGATCTACGTTCTGGGCGTCCACCCGGACACCGCCGGCGCCGGCCTCGGGCGCGCGCTGATGCTCGCCGGCCTGGAACACCTGTCTGCCCGCGGATGCACGACCGCGTCCCTCTATGTTGAGGCGGACAGCGTGGGTCCCGTGCATCTGTACCGGTCCCTCGGATTCACCGACCACACCGTCGACGTGCAGTACCGGCGCCCGCCCGTTTAACACGATGTTCACTCGGATCGTCGTTGGGTCGGGGCGGAAGCTGGAAGGATAGTGAAATGGACGGTGAAATAACTCAGGCGAATTCCGGACTCGGCAGTGATTTTGACGATGACTTCGACCCGCTCTTCGGCAAGAACGATCCGGCGCTCCCCAGCGACCGGTACCTTGACCGGGAACTCAGCTGGTTGGCATTCAACCGGCGAGTTCTCGAACTCGCGGAAGACCCCACACTTCCCGTTCTCGAACGCGCCAACTTTCTGGCAATCTTCGCAAGCAACCTCGACGAGTTTTTCATGGTGCGCGTCGCCGGCCTCAAGCGCCGCATCCTCACCGGACTGGCCGTGCCCACCAATGTGGGGCGCGCCGCCACCGACGTTCTGAGCGACATCTCCACCCAGGCCCACGCACTGCAGACCCGGCACGCGCTCGCCTTCCAGGAACTCGTGCGGCCCGCCCTCGCCGAGTCCGGTGTGGACGTCGTCGACTGGCAGAGCCTCGGCGATGACGACCGCCGATCGCTCCGCACGTACTTCTCCAACCAGATTTTCCCGGTGCTGATGCCCCTCGCGGTCGACCCGGCGCACCCGTTTCCCTATATTTCCGGGCTGTCGCTCAACCTCGCGGTGCGCGTGCGCAACTCCAAGACCGGCAAGCAGGAATTCGCCCGACTGAAGGTGCCGCCCATGTTGCCGCGGTTCGTTCGCGTCGACCGCAACGAATCCGTTGACCGTCTGCGCTTCATCGCCCTTGAAGACCTCATCGCCAATCAGCTCGGCGATCTCTTCCCCGGGATGGAAATTCTCGAGCACCACGTCTTCCGCGTCACCCGCAACGAAGACGTCGAGATCGACGAAGACGAGACCGAGAACCTCATCAAGGCGCTCGAGAAGGAGCTGCTGAGACGCCGGTTCGGCCCGCCCATTCGCCTCGAGGTGACCGAAGACATGGACGAGGTCACGCTGGGGCTGCTCGTGCGCGAACTCGACGTCACCGAGCAGGAGGTGTATCACCTGCCCGCGCCCCTCGACCTCGGCGGCCTGTTCGACCTGCGCATCGACCGCCCCGACCTGCACTTTCCCAAGCACGTGCCCACCACGGCCGCCGCGCTGCTGCCCGCGGAACCCACCGCGGAATCGGACATCTTCACCGCGATCGCGCGTGGAGACGTTTTGCTGCACCACCCCTACGAGTCATTCGCGACGAGTGTGCAGGCCTTCCTGGAGCAGGCCGCCGCCGACCCGAACGTGCTCGCCATCAAGCAGACCCTGTACCGCACCTCCGGCGACAGCCCCATCGTGGAGGCGCTCATCGCGGCCGCGGATTCCGGCAAGCAGGTGCTCGCGCTCGTGGAGATCAAGGCCCGGTTTGACGAGCAGGCCAATATCAGTTGGGCGCGCAAGCTCGAAAAGGCCGGCGTTCACGTCGTCTACGGCCTGGTGGGCCTGAAGACGCACTGCAAGCTCGCGCTCGTCGTGCGCTACGAGAAGGGTGTGCTGCGTCACTACAGCCACATCGGTACGGGAAACTACAACCCCAAGACCAGCCGCATCTACGAGGACCTCGGCCTGCTCACCGCCGACCCCCAGGTCGGCAAGGACCTCACCCGGCTCTTCAACGAGCTCTCCGGATACGCGATTGAGAAGAAGTTCAAGCGTCTGCTCGTCGCACCGCTGCACCTGCGCAAGGCCCTGCTCAAACACATCGCGACCGAAACCGACAATGCCCTCTCCGGCGCCACGAGCGGCATCCGGATCAAGGTCAACTCCATGGTGGATGAAGACATCATCGATGCCCTGTACCGGGCGAGCCAGGCCGGGGTGCGCGTGGACGTGTGGGTGCGCGGTATCTGCAGCCTCAAGCCCAACGTTCCCGGCATGAGCGAGAACATCCGCGTTCGCTCGATTCTCGGCCGCTACCTGGAGCATTCGCGCATCTTCTCCTTCCACAATCTCGGTGACACGCAGGTGTACATCGGCAGCGCCGACATGATGCACCGCAACCTCGACCGGCGGGTGGAGGCGCTGGTTCGGCTCATCGACCCCGCACATCAGATGGAGATCGACGGTCTCTTCGAACGTGCCATGAGTGACCGCACGTCGTCGTGGTGGCTCGATGACACCGGTCACTGGACCCGGCACGACCGGGACGCGGCCGGCACACCCCTCGATGACATGCAGAATCGCCTCATGCAGCAGATCAGCCAACGCAAACGACAGGGAATCCGTCGATGAGCGCGGCCGAGATCTACGCCGCGGGCGCCGTGTGTTGGCGGCTCGTCGACGGCCGCATGCACGTGCTGCTGATCCACCGCACCGTGCACGGCGACGTCACCATCCCCAAGGGAAAGGTCGACCCGGGAGAATCCCTGCCGCGCACGGCCGTGCGCGAGGTGAAGGAAGAAACCGGCCTCGACGTGGCCCTGGGCGTTCCGCTGGGAATCTCCAACTACCCCATGCCCGACGGGCGCACCAAGATCGTGCACTACTGGGCCGCGGAGATCACCCCCGAGGCGATTCAGCGTTCCACCTTCGTACCCAACGGCGAGGTGGCGGCCATCGAATGGGTCACCATCAAGAAGGCTCGCACATACCTGAGCTACCCCGCCGACGTGGACATTCTCGAGGCCTTCGCCGCGCTCGTGGATGCCGGCATCACGCGCACCTTCGCCCTGATTGCGCTCCGCCACGGCAAGGCCGTTCCGCGCAGCGGCCTCGGGACCGACAGCAAGCGCCCGCTCACGACCCGCGGCGTGCTTCAGGCCGCGAGCGTCGCCGACATGATCACCGCGTGGGGGCCGCAGCGCATCATTTCCAGCACGGCCACGCGCTGCGTCACCACCGTC
>Ga0307486_1002416_pt1 | contig 13046 bp, 13 predicted proteins | sample CBIW02metaG_FD_203663 | JGI IMG/M metagenome (GOLD analysis project Ga0307486, IMG submission 203663) | Sea-ice brine microbial communities from Beaufort Sea near Barrow, Alaska, United States - CBIW 0.2 | ecosystem: Environmental > Aquatic > Marine > Coastal | place: USA: Alaska | collected... | reverse complement strand
GTGATAATAGCCGCCACCATTGGCGCAGCTACCCATCGAGATCACATAGCGCGGCTCGGGCATCTGGTCATAGACCTTGCGGAGCGCGGGCGCCATCTTGTTGGTCAGCGTGCCGGCGACGATCATCACGTCCGACTGTCGCGGAGACGCGCGCGGCGCAATGCCGAACCGCTCGGCGTCATAGCGCGGCATGGAGGTGTGCATCATCTCAACCGCGCAGCAAGCCAGACCAAAGGTCATCCAATGCAGCGAGCCGGTGCGTGCCCAATTGACGAGATCCTCGGACGCGGTCAGCAGGAAACCCTTGTCCTGCAACTCGGCATTCAGATCCTGCGTGGCAACCTCGCGGTCAGCGCCCGCATGGTTCGCTCCAACGGCTACTCCCATTCCAAGGCTCCCTTTTTCCACTCATATGCGAACCCGATGGTCAGCACGCCCAAAAAAACCATCATCGACCAGAAGGCCGCCATGCTGATGTGTTGGAATGCCACGGCCCACGGAAACAGCATGGCGATTTCCAGATCGAAAATGATGAACAGGATCGCCACAAGGTAAAACCGCACGTCGAATTTCATCCGCGCATCGTCAAAGGCGTTAAAACCGCACTCATACGCGCTCACTTTCTCAGGGTCAGGGTTGCGCCCGGCCAAGATCAAGGAGGCAAGGATCAGAATGACCCCAAGGCCGATGGCAATTGCCAGAAAGACTAGAATGGGAAGGTATTCCCTCAACATCTCTTCCAAGAGCGGCTCCTTTTCTGCGCCCGTGCGCTGCACAGCATTTCAACGCGGGCGATCAAGTGGCGTATTAGGCTGGTGCCCGGTTTACTCCCGCCCCTGATGAGGGTCAACGGCTCAATCCCGAATTTAAGGCGCCCGGCACGGCGATCCATGGCGCATCGGTGCAGCTGAACGTCCCGTCCCGCAGCGCGCTACGTCCTGCCCTGCCGCATGGCGCGTCAGGGCGCGGGCGGCGGATAGAAGTCCTGCGCGTACATCCTGGTGCTATCCTCTCCCGGTAGCGCGTCCAGATAACTTTGCCGCTCGGTGATCCGCTCGAACCATGCGGCCAGTTCGGGGTATTCGTCCAGCGGGGCAAAGTGCCGCGCCATGTAGACCGCCTGTCCCACGCAGATGTCGGCCGCCGAATATCCCCCGGTCAGCAGATAATCACGATTCTCGACCGGAGTGCTCAGCCGGGCCTCAATGGCGGCGTAGCATTGGCGCAGCCGCGCAACCTCGATCCGTTTTGTGGCGTCACTGCCCTGCGCGCCCAGCACCACGTGCTGCACTGTCAGCGCAGCAGCGTGGCTGCTTACCGTCTCTGCGAAATGTACCCAGACAAGCCATGCCATACGGTCCATCGCGCCCGGCAGTTGCCCCATCCCTCGCTCTGGAAAGCGCTCGCAAAGATACTCCACAATCGCGCCGCTCTCAAACATGCGCTCACCCTCAATCTCCAACGAGGGCGCGCGCCCGGCGGGAGAGCGGGTCAGAAATTCCTCGCTGCGCAGTGATCCGTCGAATGGCATCTCAACCAGTTGAAACGGGACATCCAGCTCGTTCAGCAGCCATAGCACCCGCATCGAACGGCTCTGTGGCACGTGATAGAGCGTAATCATCTGCTTCCCCCTGATCTGGCTCTGTCTCTTAGCCAAGACCTAGTCCATCCACGCCGGAATACAAATCCCATAAATATGCCACACGGCCATGCTTTTTCTTGGTAAAAATACCTAAATTTCACACCCGCCGCGAGATCGGAACCAGTTATATCCCGCCGCCCTCACGGCACGCTGCGATCCTTCAGCGCGCCAAAGCGATCAACGAAATACTCAAATGCGTGCCTCCCCCCGGGCGGCGTGCAGGCCACCACCAGCCATAACTGCTCTGACACCGCCGGGCGCGCTGTGCAGTCGGTGATGCGCGCCGCGCCGCCCGCATCCATCAAATAGCGCGCGGCCACGCGCTCAATCACTCCTGTCTCGGTGCTCGTCGCCGCCTTTCGGCCCAGCGACAGTCCGATCACCGCGGCCGCTGCGATCAATCCGACCATCGGTGCAAAGAATATCCAGCGTGGCATCAGGGCTCTCCCTTTCGGTTTTGCCGCCGCCCACGGTCCATTACGGGAACCGCGCGGCGCGGCGCGTCGTTAGGTAGGCAACATAGCATGACTGAAAAGGGGATCGACATGACAGACCAGGACCTGAAAGCCACCTTCTGGGACCGGATTGAGGACGTAAACGTGGGGATGCTGTCAGGTCCGGACACCGATCCACGTCCGATGGCCCACCACGCCCGGCAGGATGATGGCGCGCTATGGTTCCTTACCGCGAACCACACCGACATCGGAGAGGATGCGGTCGCTGGCAAAGACGCACGCTACCAAATCATCAGCGGCGACGCCAAAATTTACGCCGTCGTAGACGGCACCCTCGCTGTAGAAACTGACCGCAATAAACTGGACGAGATTTGGTCCCCGATGGATGCCGCTTGGTTTGAGGACGGCAAGGATGACCCGGACGTGCGCCTTGTGCGTTTTACCCCGAAATCCGCCGAGATCTGGACGCATGATAGTAACGCCAAGGCGTTCTACGACATGGCAAAATCTGCCCTTACGGGCGACACGGCCAATCCGGGCCACCATGGCAAGATCCGCTTCTAATGGGCCGTATTGCACACGTCTTCGGGGTCGCCATCTTGGCAGCCCCCTTCGCACATTCAGCTATCGCCGAGGAAGTCGGCGAGATCGGCGTGGATTGGGCTGGCAATGACATCGTGATTGAGGCAATAGCCGACCCCGAGGTCACGGGCGTCACCTGCCATTTGGCCTATTTTCGCCGCGGCCTGATTGACCGCCTCGCCAATGGCAACTGGTTCGAAGATCCCTCAAACAGTGCCATAGAATGTCAGCAAACCGGCCCGATAGAGCTGGGCGATATCGACCGTTCCAAAGACGGCGAAGACGTGTTTCGCGCCAGCCGGTCGATCATCCTGAAATCGCTGAGGGTCAAGCGCATCTATGACGAAGGCAACCGAACGCTGATATATGTGGCGCATGCGCGCGAATTGACCCAAGGCTCGGCTAAAGTATCGATCTCGACGGTGCCTATCGGGCCGCTGCGGCAGTAGCCTTTAGCTGTCCATGCTCTGCCAAACCGCGCCTACCTCGGCGCGGATAATGCGCGCGATTAGTGCGCAGTCGTCTAGGCTGAAGGTGAGCGGCAGGCGCATATCTATCGTGCCGCGCAGCACGCGGTCGCTTGCTGGCATACGTTCGCTTGGCACGTAGTGCCAGCTATCGTAGCGACTGGTAAAACCCTCAGGCTCGGCGCCGCCAAACCATTTGAGCTGCACACCTCGCGCAGCGCAGCGGGACAGGACTTCGCCCACTTTTGCACCGGGCCAATCCAGCAATAGAAACTGAATTGACGAGCCCACATAGGTCTCATCCGCGGGCCGATTGATCACAGTCAGGCCCGGCGAGTTTTGCAGCCCCTCCTCGACGGTCCGGTAGCGCGCGTTCCACGCCTCGCACTGCGATCCTAGCCGCCGCAGCTGCGGCCTCAGGATCGCGGCGCGCAGGTTATCCATCCGGCCCGACACATTCGGCGTGACGTATTTCGCGCGCTCGAATGCGGCCTCAGGTGGCACGGTGCCGTGCCGAGCATATAGCATATAGGACCCCGACAGCAGGATCGCGCGCGCCGCGACATCATCATCATCGGTGACCAGCAATCCGCCCTCACCTGCGTTCATATGTTTGTAGGTCTGCACCGAATAGCATCCGACAAGTCCGTCGCGCCCCGACATCCGCCCGCGCCACGCCGCGCCCATTGTATGCGCGCAATCCTCGATAATGGCCACATCTGCGGCATCGCAAATCTGCATCAGGCGGTCCATATCTGCCAAATGGCCGCGCATATGGCTGAGCAGCAGGACACGCGCCTCGCCTGCCTTTGCCTCCAGATCATCCAGATCAATAGTCAGCCCCTCGGTCACGCCGACAAAGATAGGAACGGCCCCGACACCTGCAATCGCGCCCGGCACGGGGGCCAGCGTGAACGCGTTGGTCAGCACCTTGTCGCCGGGTTTCACCCCGACGGCGCGCAGTGCCGCGCCCATGGCGTAGCCGCCCGAGGCCACTGCCAGCGCGTATTTCGCGCCGGTATAGGCGGCAAACTCGCGCTCCAGCGCCGCAACTTCGCCGTCATGGGTGTTATAGCGGTGTAGCCGCCCCGAACGCATGACAGCGACCGCAGCCTCAATCGCTTCCTCCAGAATCGGCTCTTGCTGCGTAAAGCTGCCGCCAAAACGTTCAGAGGCGCCGCTCACGCCAGTAGCCGGGCCGCAATTGTCGGCAGTTCGGCAAATTCATGCAGCAGCGCATCGGGCGCGAGTGCGGCCATGTCCGCACCGTTTGGCCCAAATGTGACCAGCACGGATGGCACGCCAGCCGCGCGGGCCGTGCTGTGATCCGTGATCGTATCGCCCACCATCAGGCAATGCGCCGGATCGCCGCCCGCACGGCGCGCCGCCTCGCGCAGCGTCTCTGGGTCGGGCTTGCGAACGCTTAGGGTATCGGCGCCGATCAACGATCCGAACAGATCAAGCGCGCCCATACTTTTCAGCAGCTTGCGCGCCAGATACTCAGGTTTGTTCGTACAGACAGCTACCTTAAAATCCTCAGCAGACAGCGCCGCCACAGCGTCAAGCGCGCCCGGATAGAATACGGTATGCGTATCAATCTCTGCCTCATATGCCTCAAGCAGATACGGGTAATATCGATCAAGCAGGTCTGGATCAGCCACCTGCCCCATCCTCTCCAGCCCCAGCGTCAGCATCGCGCGCCCGCCACACAGCGCGGTGCCCGCGTCGGCAGCGCCCAGCATATCGCCAACGCCCATATCGCGAAAACACGCGTTGGCCGCCTTCAAAAGATCGCCACTGGTATCGGCCAGCGTTCCGTCGAGATCAAAGATGATGCTGCGCATCGCGGCACTCCCATACTGTTGCGGCTGATATAGAACGTTTCCGGCGCTTTTCCGCCCGGCCTGTCACAATTGGCAATCTAGTTTGATCGCCCTCTGTCTTGCACCTACGGCTGAGCCAGATAGAACGGACGGGCGCGTGATACAAAGGATTTCTTGTTAATGAGCACTGCCCTGATCGTCCTTGCCGCTGGTAAAGGCACGCGAATGAAATCTGACATGCCCAAGGTGCTGCACCCCATCGCGTGCGCGCCGATGCTGGTCCACGCTTTGCGCGCCGGTACCGCGCTAGCGCCTGCGCGCATCGCCGTCGTCACCGGACATGGCGCGGACGCGGTCGAGGCAGCCGCGTTGGAGCATGATCCCGAGATCATCGCCGCCCGGCAGGAGCAGCAGCTAGGCACCGCCCATGCAGTTGGCTGCGCGCGGGGCGCGCTGTCAGGCCATGACGGCGACGCGTTGGTCCTTTACGGCGACACGCCCTTTATCCAGCCCGAAACGCTGGAGAGGATGATTGAGGCACGTCGCGAGCACGACATCGTCGTTCTCGGCTTTGAGGCCGCAGAACCGGGGCGCTATGGCCGCCTTGTGATGAATGGCGGCGCGCTTGAGCGGATCGTCGAATTCAAGGATGCCTCAGAGACGGAGCGCGCCATAACATTCTGTAATTCCGGCGTTATCGCCGCAGATAGCGATACGCTTTTCCAGCTGATTGATGCAGTCGGCAATGATAACGCGTCCGGCGAATATTACCTGACTGACATTATCGGCATCGCCCGCGCGCAGGGCCTGACAGCCACCGCCATCGCCTGCGACGAGGCGGAGACGCTGGGCGTCAATTCGCGCGAAGAGCTGGCCGCCGCCGAGGATCTATTTCAAACGCGCGCCCGCGCCGCCGCGTTCGAGGATGGCGTGAATTTTTATGCCCCGGACAGCGTCTATTTTGCCTACGACACTGTACTGGGCCGCGATACGCTGGTTGAACAGAATGTCGTCTTTGGCCCCGGCGTCACAGTGGAAAGCGGCGCGCATATCCGCGCGTTCAGCCACCTCGAAGGGTGCCACGTTGCACGGGGCGCAATCGTCGGCCCCTACGCCCGCTTGCGCCCCGGCGCCGAACTGGCCGAGGATGTGCGCGTTGGCAATTTCGTCGAGATTAAAAATGCCGTCCTGGATGAGGGCGCGAAGGTGAACCACCTCAGCTATATCGGTGATACGCATGTCGGCGCGGGTGCCAATGTGGGCGCGGGCACGGTGACCTGCAACTATGATGGCGTATCCAAGCATCATACAGCGATCGGCGCGCACGCCTTTATCGGGTCCAACACGTTGCTGGTCGCGCCCGTAACGATTGGGGATCACGCCATGACCGCATCGGGATCGGTCATCACCCACGACGTTCCAGACGGTGCGCTGGCGGTGGCGCGCGGACGGCAGATTAACAAACCGGGGCTGGCACAAAAATTGTTCGATAAGTTAAAGCGTGCCAAGAAAAACAATGGAAAAGGGGCGGCATAATGTGCGGTATTGTGGGTATTCTCGGCCAGCACGAAGTGGCCCCAATGTTGGTGGAGGCCCTAAAACGGCTGGAATATCGCGGCTATGACAGCGCCGGAATCGCCACCGTAAACGAGGGTGTTTTGGGCCGTCGCCGCGCCATCGGTAAGTTGGTGAACCTCAGTGACCTTTTGGTTCACGAGCCGCTGGCCGGCAAATCCGGCATTGGACATACCCGCTGGGCCACGCACGGCGCGCCAACGCTGGTGAACACGCACCCTCACCGCGCTGGCCCGGTCGCCGTCGTGCATAATGGCATCATAGAAAATTACCGCGAACTACGCGCCGAACTGGCCGAGGCAGGCATCGCCCATCACACTGAGACGGACACCGAAACTGTCGCCCTGTTGGCACAGCACCATCTAGTGGGCGGCGCGTCGCCTGTTGAGGCCGCGCGCGCCACGCTTGCGCAGCTGGAGGGGGCATATGCCCTCGCCTTTCTCTTTGACGGCGAGCCCGATCTGATGATCGCTGCCCGCAAAGGTAGCCCTCTGGCCATCGGCCATGGCGAGGGCGAGGTCTATGTCGGCTCCGACGCGATCGCATTGGCGCCGATGACAGACCGGATCACCTATCTCGAAGAGGGCGATTGCGCCATCTTGAGCCGCAGCGAGATCAAGATCATCGATGCGGGCGGCCAGACCGTCCAGCGCGAGGCCCGCACCATCCGCATCGACGCCGCGCGCATCGACAAGGCCGGGCACAAACACTTCATGTCCAAAGAGATCGCAGAACAGCCGACCGTCATAAGCGAAACTCTTGCCGATTACATCGCGCCGGATGCCAGCGACATCAAACTGCCCGGTGACGGCATTGATTTTGCGTCCATAAACCGGATCACAATGGCGTCCTGCGGCACCGCATACTATGCGTGCCTCACCGCCAAATACTGGTTTGAGCAGTTGGCGGGCCTACCGGTCGAGGTCGATTTTGCGTCCGAATTCCGGTACCGCACACCGCCCGTGACCGAGGGAACAGCTGCGCTTTTCGTCAGCCAGTCAGGCGAGACGGCAGACACACTTGCCGCCCTGCGCTATTGCGCGCCGCTCGCGCAGACCATCCTTGCCGTGACGAACGTGCCCGAAAGCTCGATCGCGCGTGAGAGTGATCTGAACATGCCGATCCATGCAGGCGCCGAGATCGGCGTCGCCTCGACCAAGGCATTCACTTGCCAACTCACCGTCTTGCTACTGCTGGCGCTCAAGGCTGCGCATGCGCGCGGGCGCCTGACCGATGAGGGATTCAAGGCCAAGCTGGCATCCCTGCGCGGCCTTCCCGCCACGTTCAATCAGGCGATGAGCATCGAAGAAAAGGTGCGCAGTGTCGCCCTGAGCCTCGCCAAGTCGCGCGACGTGTTGTTTCTGGGGCGCGGGCGGATGTTCCCGATGGCCCTTGAGGGCGCTCTAAAGCTAAAAGAAATCAGCTATATACATGCCGAAGCGTATGCAGCCGGTGAGTTGAAGCATGGCCCCATCGCGCTGGTCGATGAACAGATGCCAGTCGTTGTTATCGCCCCGCGCGACGCCCTTTTTGACAAGACGGTATCAAATATGCAGGAGGTCATGGCGCGCGGCGGCAAGGTGATCCTCATCACCGACGCTGCGGGCGCCGAGGCGGCATCCGATGGCGTGTGGCAGACCATAATCATGCCGGATATCGACGACGATCTGGCCCCGATCCTATACGCGCTGCCGGTTCAGTTCCTTGCCTATCACACAGCCGTCGCCAAGGGCACAGATGTCGATCAGCCGCGCAATTTGGCCAAATCGGTAACGGTGGAATAGCCGCTATTTCAGCGAAAACACCTGCACTTCGGGCAGGCCCGTCAGGGGCGCGTCGATCACGCGCAACGCAGCCAGAGACATCCGGCTGCCCGCGCCCACATCGCCCCCTAGTGGGATCAGATCGACTTTTACCGACTTGCCATTGGCGGGATACACGACGCGGCCCGGCCCCGGCTTCGTCACCAACGGGGTCTTGATCCAGAACCCCGGCTCGCCCGGCGCGCCAAGGCTGGCGATGGTTGTGCCTAGCGCCGTGCCGCCCGCGGTGGGCTGTGCGGCCTTCGCCTTATCCTCCGCGCTGGTGGTATCGAACTGCTCAACCGTGCGCGCGTTTGGCGGCACTTTTGGCGCGGTGGTGGGTGCTGGCTGTGCGGCGGGGGTCGCCTCGGGCTGGGGGGCGCGGCTAGGTGACAGCCAATCAGGCGCTGCTGCGCAGCCAGTGAGCAGCGTGGCCGCTGTAATAAGGATCAAGTTTTTCATTTTGCCAGACTATTGCGGCGCGCTGCCCCGTTCAATCCCCAACGGCACCCCCCGGCAAAGCCCCGCTGCGAGCATATCGCCTCTTGCCCCGCCCCGCCCCGACGCTTACCTTTTGGGGTATGAATATGCCCCTGACAGATCCTTTTCAGCGCACCATCGACTACCTCCGCGTGTCGGTGACCGATCGCTGTGATTTTCGCTGCGTTTACTGCATGTCCGAGAACATGACGTTCCTGCCGAAAAAGGAGCTTCTGACGCTGGAGGAGCTGGACCGCATGTGCAGCGCTTTTGTCGAAATGGGCGTTCGCAAACTGCGCATCACTGGCGGCGAGCCGCTGGTGCGGCGCGAGATCATGACCTTTTTCAACAGCATGAGCCGACATCTGGAGAGCGGCGCGCTGGCCGAGCTGACCCTGACCACAAACGGATCGCAGTTGGAGCGGTTTGCAGATGGTCTTTATGCCGCAGGTGTGCGCCGCGTGAACGTGTCGCTGGATACGGCGGACGAGCAGAAATTCGCGGACATCACCCGCTGGGGTCGCTTGCCTCAGGTGCTACGGGGCATTGACGCGGCCCAGCGTGCCGGGCTGCGGGTCAAGATTAACGCAGTCGCGCTAAAGGGCTTTAACGAGAGCGAGCTGTTCAGCCTGACTGAGTGGTGCGCCAGCCGCGACATGGATTTGACGTGGATCGAGGTCATGCCGATGGGAGACATCGGCAACGAGGACCGGCTAAGCCAATACTGGCCGCTCAAGGATCTGCGCGCCCGGCTGGCCGAGCGCTATACAGTAACCGACCTGCCCGAGCGTACGGGCGGACCCGCGCGCTATGTCCGGCTGGAGGAGACCGGGCAAAAGATCGGCTTTATCACGCCGCTGACGCATAACTTCTGCGAAAGCTGCAATCGGGTGCGCCTAACCTGCACTGGCGAGCTGTATATGTGCCTCGGCCAAGAGGATATGGCCGATCTGCGTCCGCCCCTGCGGGCCAATCCCGGTGACATTGCGCCCCTGCAGGCCGCTATCCGCGCCGCGATCGCTCGCAAGCCTAAGGGTCATGACTTTGACTATTCCCGGCAGGGCGTGGACGGCAAGATGCCCCGCCACATGAGTCACACGGGCGGCTAACGGGTGCCTGCCGGCCTAGGCCCCCCTACGTTATTGCTGCGCACCTATGCACTGGCATCCCGCGCGATTGCACCGCTGGCAATGCGGCGCGTGCGGCGCAAGCTGGCGGCGCATGGTACCAGCGAGGCGCGCATCGCGGAGCGTATGGGCCATGCGTCAATGCCCCGCCCTGCGGGCGATTTACTGTGGTTTCACGCCGCCAGCGTCGGCGAGAGCCTGTCGATACTGCGCCTGATCGCGCATCTGGCCGAGACGCACCCAGCGATGAATTTTCTAATCACCAGTGGCACGGCCACCTCGGCCAGCATCCTCGCGCAGCGGATGCCGCCGCGCTGCCGTCACCAATTTGCGCCGCTGGACGCACCCGCCGCCGTGACCCGTTTCCTAGATCATTGGCAGCCAAGCGCGGGCGTCTTTGTCGAGAGCGAGCTGTGGCCGAATATGCTACGCACTGCTACCCGGCGCGGCATTCCGCTGGCGCTGCTCAATGCGCGCATCTCGGATCGCTCGGCCCGAGGCTGGGCGCGGATCGGCGGCACCGCGCGGCATCTGCTGGACCATTTTGCTGTGGTGCATTGCCAGGACGCACGCACAGCGGACCACCTGCGCCGCCTGGGTTGCGACCGAGCGGCAAAGGGTGCCAACCTCAAGGCGATGGCCGGTCCGGTACCATATGATGGTGCAGCCTTGGCGCAGGTAAAGCGCCAGATTGGCGCGCGGCCCGTCTGGGCCATGGCCTCGACCCATCCGGGCGAAGAAGAAGTAGCGATAACGGCCCACGGGGCGCTGCTGGGCGCGCAGCCTGAGGCGCTGCTGATCCTGATTCCGCGCCATCCGGAGCGGGCAGATGCTGTCGCGGACCTGCTGCACAAAGCAGAATTGCGCCACGCGCGGCGATCCGCCTCAGGCCAAATCGACCCGTCTGCGCAGGTCTATTTGGCCGATACGCTGGGCGAGATGGGGCTGTGGTATGCGCTTGCCCCCATCGTCTGCGTCGCCGGATCTTTCGTGCCCGTTGGCGGGCACAATCCCTATGAGGCGGCCCATGCCGGCGCGGCGATATTGCACGGCCCGCTCTACGCCAACTTCGCCGCAGCGTATGCGCAGATGGACGCGGTCGGCGCCGCGCGGCAGGTGGAGGATGCTAGGGCGCTGGGTGCCGCGCTGCTCGAGTTGAATGCCGCGCCAGATGCACTGGCAACGATGCAGGCCAACGCCGCTGAGTTCGCAGCCGCGCAGGACGATCTGCTGGACGATCTTGCATCCACCCTTTGCGCCGCGCTCAGGCTGAGTTAGGACGGGTTTAAGCCACGCCGGAGCGAGCGCCTTGACCGAGCTGATTGTCACCAATTTCAACGCAAACTTTACCGGCGTTTCCGCCACGGCCGCGGGCGTGCTGCGCGCCCAAGTTGCGCGCTACGATTTGGCCCTTGCAGGCCGCGTCCTGCCGGGTTGCCCCGCGCCCGTTTCGGTAGCCGAGGCGCGGCGACTATCGCGCAACGTGCCGTATGGGCGGACCTTCGTCATCTGGCATGTACGGCGCAATACCGAGATGCGCGCAGCGCTTTGGGCGCGCGACGTGCTGCGCCTGCCGATCCGCATTGTCTTTACCTCCGCCGCGCAGAGGCGTCATTCAGCCCTGCCCCGTTGGCTCATCTCGCGTATGGACGCCGTGATTGCGACCACCGAACGCGCCGCAGATTTCGTGCCACATGTGCGCGCGGTGGTCCCCCACGGCGTCGATTGCGGCACCTATCATCCGGCCAGTGATCGCGCAGAGGCATGGGCACAGACGGGCTATCCCGGCCAGCGCGGCATCGCCACAATCGGGCGCATAAGGCCCGAGAAAGGCACTGATCGCTTTGTTGATGCGATGCTGAAATTACTGCCGGGCCAGCCGGGCACAACGGCACTGGTCTTGGGGCGCGCAGGTCGCGGCGACCTTGCATTTTTGCAAGGCTTAAAGGACCGTATCGCAGAGGCACACCTGCAAGAGCGCATACTCTTTCCCGGCGAAATCGCACCCGAGGCGCTGCCTGCCCTCCTGCGCGGTCTGTCCGCCGTGGTGCAGATGCCGCGCTACGAGGGCTACGGCATGGCCCCATTGGAGGGGATGGCGAGTGGCGTGCCGTTCGTGGCAACAGACGCCGGATACTACCGCGATTTCAGCGGTGGCGGCGCGGCGGGCCAAATCGTCGCGGATGCTGATGAGGCGGCAGAGGCGCTGGCCAGGTTGCTGGACGATCCCGCGTGCCACGCCAAGATGTCGGATGCTGCGCGGCAGATCGCGCAGACCCGATTTAGCGTCGAGGCAGAGGCAGACGGCATCGGCGCTGTCTATGAGGCCCTGTGGCGCGGTGTCTAAACGGGCATCCGCCGCTCCACGATCTCAGTCCACCAGCTGCAACCGGCAGGGATGATCGCGTCGTTGAAGTCGTACTCGGCATTGTGAACCGCTGCCGTATCGCCGTTGCCGACGAGGATGTAGGCGCCGGGTCGTTCTTCCAACATATAGGCGAAATCCTCGCCGCCCATGACCAGCGGCGCATAGGCACAATCGCCAGAGACGCCGCGCGCAACCTCGGCGGCAAAGTCGGTCTGTTCGGGGTGGTTGACCATCACCGGATAGTTGCGCTGGTATCGCAGCTCCACGTCGCCGCCCATGGCCGCGCCCAGATGTTCGCAAATGCCGCGCAGCCGCGCTTCGGCCAAATCGCGCATGGCGCTATTTAGTGTACGCACCGTGCCCTTTAGATGCACCGATCCGGGAATCACGTTGAACGCCGTGGATGATGATTCGATAGAGGTGACCGATACGACCAACTGCTCGGTCGGATCGGCATTGCGGCTGGATATGGTCTGAAGCATGCTGATCAACTGAGCCGACATTACAATGGGATCAACGCCTTCATGCGGCTTGGCCGCGTGGCCGCCCCGGCCCCCGACGAACATCTCGAACTCGTCGGTTGAGGCGAAAAAAGCGCCGGGCCGGATCGCGAAGGTGCCCGCTGGCACGCCCGGCCAATTGTGCATCCCATACACTTCCTGAATGCAGAAACGGTCCATCAAGCCATCCTCGCACATAACAGCAGCGCCGCCGCCGCCCTCTTC
>Ga0307486_1002412_pt1 | contig 13055 bp, 10 predicted proteins | sample CBIW02metaG_FD_203663 | JGI IMG/M metagenome (GOLD analysis project Ga0307486, IMG submission 203663) | Sea-ice brine microbial communities from Beaufort Sea near Barrow, Alaska, United States - CBIW 0.2 | ecosystem: Environmental > Aquatic > Marine > Coastal | place: USA: Alaska | collected... | reverse complement strand
TGTATACTTTTTCCATTCGCGATACAGGAATTGGAATTGCTCCCAACAATCTTCAGAAGGTATTTAACGCTTTTGATCAGGAAGATGCATCAACAACCCGAAAATACGGGGGAACAGGTTTAGGGCTTACCATAAGCAATAAACTGCTTGGATTAATGGATAGCAAATTGGAGGTGAAAAGCGAGTTAGGTTTAGGTAGTATATTTTCGTTTGCGATCAGGTTTAAATCTAAAAAAGGTGAGGATTATATAGAAGAAATAACTAAAGAGATCACCAGGGTTCTTGTTGTTGATGATAACAAAAATAACCGGATCATTCTCAAAGAAATGTTGGCCATTGGTAATATTAAGTCTGAATTGGTTACCAACGGGATCGAGGCTTTACAATCCCTGGAAGGCACTAACAGATTCGATTTGGCAATTGTTGATTACAATATGCCTTATATGAACGGAATTGATTTAATTGGCCATATTCGAAATAAACTTAATTATACCCGGGAAGATTTGCCAATAATATTATTGCATAGTTCTGCCGATGATGATAAAATTTCTCAGGCTTGTAAAGATTTAAATGTTCAGTTTAATATTGCAAAACCTATAAAAATCGATCAACTTTTTAAAATGCTGAAAAATATGAAGGTTTCAGTTAAAGAAACAGTGCCCACAGAAAGTTCTAAGGGGGTTATTAAAGCGGAAACGATATTTAATATTTTAGTGGCCGAGGACAATCCTGTAAATAAATTTCTAGCCAAAACAATTATCAGGAAAGCATTACCAAATGCGAATATATTGGAAGTGGAAAATGGAGTTGAGGCCGTGGAAATGTATAAAAATGTAAGGGTAGATCTCATTTTAATGGATATTCAGATGCCAATTATGAGTGGATTTGAGGCAACACAAAAAATAAGGGCTTTAGAAGATAAGGATCGTCATGTGCCCATTATAGCGCTTACAGCGAGAACTTTAAAAGGAGAGCCGGAGCGATGTGTAGAATTTGGGATGGATGATTATATTACCAAACCTGTGATTTTTAACACAATACGGGATGTTATCCAAACTTATTTGATAGCGCCACAACTTAATGAAGGAAATAACCTACATAAAAATAAGCTAGGAAATGTGGATTTAGTTTAAAACCATAAAAAAATGAGGGTATAAATAAGGCGTGAGATCCTTAAACCCTTGATTTATTGGCTTTATAATATGTTAATTGAATTTTAAAAACCTTTATTCATTTAAAAAAGGAGTACTTTTGAACCGGAATTAAATCTTAAAGAAATCTTAAAATGGAATATTGCCATTATTGAAAAAATATTGATATAAATAATTATAGATCTGAATCAGGTAATTTTAGCCCCAAATCACCCCCTTCATGAATAACCCAAATGCTTCCCTAAAAGCAGGACCTACTATTTTATTGGTAGAAAGTCACATAATAGAACAGGAAAATTTCGCTTACATAGCTTTACAGGAAGGCTGGCAGCTGGTAATCTGTAACTCCGGCATAGATGCTATCCATTGGTTTAATAAAAACAACAACAAAGCAGATTTATTGGTAATTGAAGAAGGTTCCGTTCCTTTAAACGGATATCAAACCGCCGATTACATTAAAACAGAATTGGGATTGATGCTGCCGGTATTGATCACTGTTGGAACTGTTCCAACTCAACAGGAATTACGTGCAATTGCTTATGCGGAAGGGGTAATTAAAAAACCTTTTATAAAATCTACCACCATTCTTCAAATTAATGAAATACTGGAAAGGTTCCCTGAAAGAGCTTCTGTTCAAAACTTCAGTTATTCATTAAATTATTTAAGGGATATTTTCGATGGACATGAGGAATCTGTCTTAGAATCATTGGAATTGTTCAGCAAATCGGTGAACACAGAGCTTGATCAGTTAAATGTTGAACTTCAGGACAAGGATTATAATAGGATCCGGGAGATAGCCCACAGTATAAAACCTTCGTTTGAAATGTTGGAAAATGAAACGGGAAGGAGCATTTGCAACCGCCTGAATTCTGAAGGCGTAGAAACCGAAATGCCCAGACTTATACAAGACCTGCAGCTGGAATTTGCATCAATAACAAAACAACTAACACGGGATTTCCCTGAACTGAAGATAGGAAGATGAAGAAGATTTTAGTTATTGAGGACAACCCCATGGTGATCAAGTCTTTAGAATTTAAACTTACCAAGGATGGTCACGAAGTTTTAATTGCGAAAGATGGAAGGGTAGCCATGAAATTTTTAAAGGAAGCCAATTTCGATTTGATTTTAACCGATTTGATGCTGCCTTTTGTCACAGGAAAAGAATTGATAAGTTATATTAAAAAGAATTCGCCCCAAACCCCCATTATTGTATTGTCAACCTCTACCCAGGAAAATATTATAATGGATGCGTTTAATATGGGCGTAGACGATTTTATAACAAAACCTTTCAGTCCAAACGAACTCTCGCTTAGGGTAAAACGATTTTTGAATAAAGCTTAAAAGCGATTTCAGGCTGCATAAAAGGCCATATCGACAATTTTTATTTACGTTGATTTTAATGATAATGCGGAAATTTTATAATCATTATTTATGACGCCAAACCTTGTTATTTTATTTGACGGTTTTTCCAACTTCAGGGATTGGGCATGGATCATGAAAATCAATGTTCTTATTATTGCGTTCTTTTTATTTCTCACGTTTTGCCTTGTCACTTTCATTTTGGGACTTCGTTTATTCAAAAACTTCCGAAATGCAAAAAAGCAAAAGCAGGAAAATCTGCTTATAGATTTCTTGAATTCATATTTGTTTGATGAGGATTTCGAAAAGCAAAAGGAAATTGAAAATTTTAAAAAAAATCATATCAATACCGATTTGGAAATTAAGGTTACCATTAAAGAGATCCTGCTATTTCATAAAAACCTGAAAGGAGAATCTGCCGTAGCTCTGGAGGAACTTTTTTTACAGTTGCAACTGGATAGCTTTATTCTCAAAGACCTGGATAAAAATAATTGGTATACTTCAGCAAGAGCTATTTACGCCCTTTCAGAATTGACAATAGAAGTTCCTGTCAATAAGATAGAACCCTATTTAAACGATTTAAGGGATGAGGTGAGACAGCAATCCCAGCTTTATTTTTTAAAAACAGCAAAAACTAATCCGTTACAATTTCTGGACATAACAAAGCGCCCATTGACCACCTGGCAACAAATTTATATTGAAAATGCATTGAAGAATTTTTATGAGGGGCCAATCCCTGATTTTGCTCAGTGGCTTAATCACGAATTGATAAGTGTAGTGGAATTTTCAATACGATTGATCGCGAGGTATAATCAATTTGAAAATATACCTACACTGGTCCCGTTCCTCAAACACGAAAAAGAAAGCGTTAAAATAGAAAGCATTAGGTCTTTGCGAACATTAGGATATGAGGAATTGCTCGGTTTAATAATTTCCGATTTTGAACAGGAAAATTTACTTATTAAAAAGGAAATTTTAAAAACCATAAAACAGCTTGGGGACTATAATGATCTTCAGAAAATTAGACCATTTATAGGTGCCGATGAATGGGAACTTAAAATAAAATACCTGAATATTGAGAGGTTCTTTTTCCCAGAGAAAATGGAGCAAATAAATATGGAGTCAATGCTTGAAAAGGAAATGGAAATTTAAATGGGCTCTACCTTAAATCAAATCATAGAGATAGCCAGCTGGCTCTTTTTAATCTACGGCGCAATTATTTGTACCGGGTATCTTTTTTCTGCTGTTTTTTCATTGATAGAAATTCGGGATTACAAACGAAGGAACAATTTTGTGGATGAGACGGCTATGTTGCAATCCTTAAATTTACCGGCTATTTCCATCCTGGCACCTGCGTATAATGAAGGATTGAATATTGTGGAAAATGTTCGTTCCCTTCTCACGATTAATTATCCTTCATTTGAAATTGTTATTATCAATGATGGCAGTAAGGACGATTCGCTCAAAAAACTTATTGAGGAATATGAATTAGAGAAAAGGGATATTTTGCATCATAGTTTCATTCCAACCAAAACTATCAGGGGAATTTACAAATCCAGGAACAAGGCCTTTAAAAGCCTTACCGTTGTTGATAAGGAAAACGGGGGCAAGGCAGATGCCTTAAATACGGGAATTAATATTTGCAATAACAGCATTATTTGCTGTATAGATGTAGACTGTATTCTTGAGCATGATGCGATGTTAAAGCTCATAAAACCCTTTTTGAACAATGAAAAGAAGGTAATTGCTTCCGGTGGGGTTATCAGGGTTGCCAACTCCTGTGTGATTGAAGATGGGCGAATTATCGAGGTGAAATTACCAGAAAAATTTATAGCCAGGGTTCAGGTTTTGGAATATTTCCGTGCCTTTTTAATGGGACGTATGGCTTGGTCCAGGGTTGATGGTTTGCTGCTTATTTCCGGGGCTTTTGGAATGTTTGATAAACCTACGGTTATTGAAGCGGGAGGTTATAATACAAAGACAGTAGGGGAGGACATGGAATTGCTGGTTCGCATGCGTAGAATGATGCGCGAAAAGAATGTGCCTTATACCGTTGGATTTGTCCCGGATCCCCTGTGTTGGACGGAGGTTCCCCAAAGCTGGAAGGTCCTTCAAAGCCAGAGGAACAGATGGACCCGTGGAACTGCTGAAACCCTCTGGATCCATAAAAAAATGCTGTTTAATCCAAAGTATAAGATTTTGGGAATGCTCAGCACGCCTTTCTGGTTTTTCTTTGAATGGCTGGCACCTCTCATCGAATTTTTAGGGGTTTTATTCTTTTTATTTTTGCTGTTATTTAACCAGGTCAACTGGGTCCTTTTTTTAACATTTTTTCTAGCGGTCTATAGTTTTGCGTTTTTATTTTCGGTTACGGCCTTGTTTTTTGAGGAGTATTCTTTTCAGCAATACACCAAGCCAAAATATATTTTCAGGCTTATAGGAACAGCTTTACTTGAGCCTTTATTATATCATCCCGTTATAATGTGGTCTGCGGTTATGGGGAATTTTGATTTAATAAGAGGAAAGAAAAAATGGGGCGTGATGACACGGGCAGGTTTGACAAATCCTGTTAGAAAAAATAAGGATTCGGATTAATTTTGAACAATCAAATTCAGGGAATGGATCCTGTAATTTTAGATAGTTAGGTTTCTGGAAATTGTAGAAACTTAAAATTTTATTTAAAAATCTTTGTGATCCTTTGGGCTTTGGTGTTATTGTGGCAATAAAAAAACACCAAATAGAAAGTGTGTTTTTTGGCTACATCGGCCCTAAGATTCAAAGTTGCACTAAAAAACATATTCCTTCCAAAAATTTCTAAAATAGAACTTTTTAAATTAACTCATCAAAGAGGAAAACGCATAATTTTCTTAAGGATAAAATGCACATTGGATTCCCAACTAATACCTGTCTGATTTTTATTTTACTCTTCCTTAATAAGCTCAGTCAGTTGTTCAATTAATTCTGGCGTGGGTTTTTCTCCATGAAGCTCCCTGATATGGGCAAGGGCAAAATTCAAAACCTCCTCAGATGTTGGGGCAAGTATTATTGCCTCACAATCATATCCGGCATCACTGCAATAAATCGCTTTCATAATTTAAGTTTTAAATGGTCAATTCCTATTTCATTTCTCACCTCTTTAAAATTAAACAAAACTTCAGGGAATTTTAAAAAATAGGTATCCGTGTTTTCCCGTAATTTTAACAAATATCACGGAAGTGGCTTTTTATTTCTGTGGGGGTCATTCCAGTTCGAAATAATTTCAGGGAATATTCCGGGATAAATGGATTTAAACCTTACAGGGGGTGAAAAACGCAGTACACTTCAAAATAAAATAATCGATAAAATTACCAATTATTTTATTTTAAATTATTCTGACTTACATTTTTATATTATTTAAATTGATGAAAATACGTGTTTTGGGAGCTTAAAAACTTCAATTTTTTTAGATAACTTTAAAAAGTTATATTTGGGTATTAAGGATCAATCAAAAAAAATCAATTATGGGATTATTTATCATATTAGGGATCATTGTTGTTTTGGGCTTCTGGATAATGGCCATTTACAATGGGTTGGTAAGTTTTAAACACAATCGGGAAAATGCTTTTGCCGATATCGATGTTCAACTAAAACAACGTCACGACTTAATACCACAACTTATTGGTGCTGTTAAAGGTTATATGGAACACGAGCGTGGTACTCTGGAAGCAGTGACCAATGCCAGGCAAAAAGCCATTTCTGCAACTGGAATCAATGAAAAGATTGCTGCGGAACAGGAATTGGGCGCAGCATTAAAAGGATTGAGCATTCAGGTAGAAGCCTATCCCGATTTAAAAGCAAGTCAGAATTTTATGCAACTGCAAACTGAAATTTCCGACATTGAAAACAAGTTGGCTGCCGTAAGACGTTACTTTAACGCAGCGACCAAAGAACTCAATATTGCCGTTCAAAAATTTCCGAATAATTTTTTTGCAGGTATGTTTGGTTTTAAAATCGAACCGATGTTCGACCTGGGTGTTGCCGGAAGGGAACAAATGGATGTACCTCCGGAGGTTAAATTTTAGCAGTGAGTTTTGTAGGAATTCAAACTCAAATCAAAAGAAATAACAGGAAATCTGTTCTTTTACTAATTGCATTTCCATTATTGGTTTTGGCAGCTGTATTTGCCGTGGTGTATTTTACCACTTTTGACCAATTTGGAAATCCAAGACCCGAAGTGGCTACCGATATGTTTTTGCATGCGGTTCCTTTTGTAACTTCAATTGTGCTGGTTTGGTTTCTCATCGCCTATTTTGCCCACGGAAAAATGATTGCCATGGCAACCGGGGCAAAAACGCTGGAACGTAAAGAAAATATGCGTGTTTACAATTTAGTGGAAAACCTGTGTATGAGCGTGGGTATGAAAATGCCCAAAGTAAACATTATAGAAAGCGATGCCCTAAACGCCTTTGCAAGCGGCCTGAAAGAAAAAAACTATACTGTCACCCTAACCCGGGGAATTATTGAAAAGCTTGACGACAACGAGTTGGAAGGCGTTATTGCGCACGAGTTGATGCACATTCGCAATAAAGATGTGCGTTTATTGATAGTTGCCATTGTTTTTGTCGGAATTTTTTCTTTTGTGGTTCAAATAGCATTCCGTAATTTTTTATATGGCGGAATGACCAACCGCAGAAATCGTAAAGATTCAGGGAAATTGATGATCATCATTTTAGTAGTCTCTTTCGTTGCTTATTTGATTTCGATGCTTTTTAAATTTGCTTTAAGCCGAAAAAGAGAATATTTGGCAGACAGTGGCGCAGCTGAGATGACCAGAAAACCCTGGGCTTTGGCTACTGCATTGCGAAAAATATCCTCTAACCACCATGTTGATTCAGTGAAGAGTGAAGAAGTACAGCAAATGTTTATTGAAAACACCCCCAAAGATACTTCAGCAGGATTGTTTGGGGGGTTAAAAGGCCTGTTTTCAACACATCCGCCTATTGAAAAACGAATTCAGTTTCTGGAACAGTTTTAGCCCGTTTTATTTTTATTGACTTTTATTGGGATTTTGATGTAAAGTCAGGATAAGAATAACGGCATTAAAGAACCTTGAAAAGAATAAAAATTAAAAACAAAAATTGTGGTTTTTAGCTGAGGTATCAAAAAAACCTGGTATTTATTTTTGAGGCTTTTCTTTTAAAACTTTCTAATTTTAATATAAGAGGTAGGTGATTTGCCTATTGTGAATTTGAATTGGCTGTTAAAATAATATCAACCATTAACACTTATCTGCTTTAACAAGTGGGCATTCAATATGGTTATTTTCCGACCGACCATATTGAGTATGTTTTCTTTATAAAAATTCCCGAGGATCCTGCTGGCACTTTCCCTGGTGATCCCGGTTAAATCTGCCAGTTCCTGTCGTGAAACAGGCAGGGTAAATGAGTTGGAACCGTAAATTTCTTTTGCAAAAAACAGAAGTGCGTCAGCAACCCTTCCCATATTTTGTTTTTGGGCATTATTGATCAAATTATGGAAATTCCTGAGCTCTCCTTTGCCCATATCTTGTATGATCTGGTAGGCAAAATCTCCGTTCTCATGAATGAAATTTCTGAAAGTGATACTGTCAATAAAACAAACTGTGGTTTTTTCAATTGCGGTGGCCGAAAAATGATTCACATTATCTCCAAAAGTGCTATGAAGACATAAGTAAGCCGGCGCTTTAACTATATTCAATATTTTTTCCCTGATGGGGCCTTTGATATGAATTTTGACCAAACCAGATTTCACATAAGCCACGCTGCTAGTAGGTGCTTCCTGTTTAATAATAATTTCTCCCGGCCCAAATTGCACTTGTGAACTGTTATTTCCCAATACATCTAATTCGCAACCGTTTAACTTTAGGGCTGCCTGAGACTTTATATTACAAAATTTACAAACCGGATTACTCATTTTAATTTCCTTGAAACCAACTAAAGATACTAAAATAAAAGTTGTGCGTTATATCACATTTTTTTGTGAAAACCTGCACAAGGAATTTCACTTCCTATTTATGAAATAGATATAAATTTGGGTATAGTTAATAACAATATTTTTATTGACTATTTGAAACAAATACCAATTTCAAATTTATTTGAAATTGCCAAAGTTTTAAATTCTGTTCTAAAATTTAACTGGGGTTAGGTTTTAGTATGAAAAAAGCTAATGAACAGGTGGGGCTGCACATTAGCTTTTTTTTGTTTCTATTTTTCGATCGTAACTTTTAAAAAAAACAAACCATGGGATCTCATCCGGTTATATTTTGATCTTCTTCCTGTTTTTAAAGCGTTTCCAGAAATAAAATAATACGGCCGCAATGATCCAGAAGGGCCAAATCCTGATCAAAAGGAGCAGAAAATCCACAAATCCAATCCAACCTTTTGAAAGCGATTGTTTTAAGCGTTCGGTGAATTTGTCACGTTCCCCGGGAGTGTATTTAAAATCCTTTCGCTTTGATATCATTAAATCAAGACTACTGTAATCCACCAGATCCCCCAGGTATTTTAACCTCCCCGTGGTACTCTCAATTTCTTCCTCCAGTCCCCGTATCTTTTCTTCAATTTCCAGGATCTCTTTTACACTTTTCGCCTGTTTTAGAAGCTCCCTGTACCGGGTCAAATAATTCCTTTTAGTTTGCAGTCGCGTTTCCAGGTCAATGAATTGGTCCGTAACATCGCGGGCATCAACTTGTTTGTACAGGATTTCCCCATCCCCGGACTCAACCTCAGCGATGAATTTTTCAAATTTGTCGGTTGGGATACGGACTCTTAGGTTATATGAAGCTTCATAATCGGTATTGTTGAAATTTTCATTGGCATAATATCCGCCATTGTTTTTAACCATCGTATCTATCCTGGATTTAGCTTTTTCAAGCTCGGTGACCTTAATGCCTAACCGGCCATCCTTGATAATCTTTTTTTTATTTACTTCGGTCGTTTCAATTATATCAGTAGAAGAAGTCGAAGCCGGGGCAATCTGGGATTCTTTTGTCATTAGGGCAATTTCCCCTTCAGAACCCGCCATATCATAAGCTGATTGGTCCCTGTTATTTTGTTGGCAGGAAGTAATCATAAAAGCCAAAATAACCAATAGAATGATTTGTTTCATATTTTTCAATTTTAAATGGCTACAAGGCTTATTTCAGCTACAAGTTGGGAAAAAATAAGCGAACTTATAGCCTAAACCTTCATTTTTTAATATCCTAAATTGGTAAATCCCGGAGGGAAATATACTTTTTGAGGTAATCGTTGTAATGGTATATTAGAGAGTGAGACTGATTTTTCAGAAGTTAAAATTTTTATTTAATTCTGATATTTGATTTCTGGATTTGGACATCGGGTAAAGTGTTAATTTAAATAAAATCAAGTGCTAAATTTTTGCTTTTTTTAATTCTACATGTATAAAAAACAGTACTTTTCTTTCTTGATTTAATTGAAAACATTTATTTTTTTACGTACCCTACTATTTGGAATTTAAATATGCTTTTTAAATGAAAGATTATAAAAATATTTTTAAGATTTTGCCGATACCTTGTCTGTTGCTGGAACCAAAAGACGGTTATTTTTTTATAAGAGATGCAAATGAAAGTTGTTTTAAGGTAGCCGAAAAAACAAAGGAAGAATTGTTGGGAAAGATCATCCCCGATGTTTTTCCAGAAAATCCGGAACAACTTGGATGCAACTGGAAAGAGATACACAACTCCCTTAATAAAGTATTGATTTCCGGGAAACCTGAAAGAATTGATAATTTAAGATATGATTTGCTAATCCCTGGACTTAATGAATTTGAGGAAAGATACTGGCAGGTGGAAAATATTCCAGTTATAGACGAAATAACCGGTATTGTTAATTGCATACTTTTTGTTGCCATTGATAAAACTTCAGAAGTCTTGAAACAGAATAATAGTCCTGAGCTTAAGGAAGAATTGGCTTAATATGGAAGGAGCAAAAATAATTATTAAACACTCCACAATCAAGATTGATATATTCCTGTGGAAATTGACCTAGCCTGATTTCTTGTAAATATTATGAATAAATGAAGTCTGGAAAAAATGGTCGGTTTTCAGAAAGCTACTGGAAATAGGAAGTATATATCCGAAGGAGGGTTTTTCTCCTTTAATTAAACGAATTTCCTATTCCTTAAAAGTCAGGGTAAAAGTAGTTCCGATATTCACTTTACTTTCCACGGTTATTTTTCCGCCTAAACTTTGCAGATGGCTTTGAACCAGGTACAGCCCAATCCCTTTGCTGTCACGGCTATTATGGAAACTTTGGTGTAGACCGAAAATCTTGTTTTCTACCTCGTCCATATCAAAGCCAATCCCGTTATCCGAAAAAATAACCCGGATTACATTATTGACTTTTCGTGATTTAATCGAAATCACGGTGTCAACTTTTGGATTTGAATATTTAATTGAATTTGAGATCAGGTTGAGAAATATGCTTTGTAGGTAGAAGGAATTGAATTTTAGCTCCGGCACTTCAGAAAAGTCTATTTCAAACCTCGCTTTCGAATTTTTGATCAATGTATTTATTGAATTTCGCACCATATTCAGGATGTCATCTAAATTCAAAACTTCAACCTCTACGTTTATTCTTTTCTCCCCGCTTATAGCATCAACATATTTGTTGAGGGTGCTTTTCATGTTAAGGGTAGAGGTATTGAGCAATTCTATATATTCCAATGTTTCACTGTCCTCAATTTTTGAAAGGTCCAACAGACTGAACAGGGAAAGGAGATTGTTAACTGGGGATCTCAGGTCGTGGGAGGTGGTATAGGAAAATTGTTTAAGATCGGCATTTAATTTTGCGAGGTTGATAAGAAGCAAATTGCGTTCTGCCTCCAACTTTTTCACATGGGTAATATCTTTTGCTATGGCATAAATCAACTGATTTTCCGGTTCAGAAATTGAAGTCCAGGACAGCCAAACAAGGTTACCATCTTTGGTTACATACCTGTTTTCAAAATTTAACAATGGGATATCCTTTTTTAGGTTTTCCCTTAAGCGGGAAGTGATGATTTTATCTTCACTATATATAAAATCACTGATAGGAGTATTCATTAACTCCTCAAAACTGTAGCCAAGCAAGTTTAAAAAAGCCGGATTCACTTTTTTTATATATCCGTCATATCCCGCAATGCAAAGAATATCCGGCGTTAGTTGAAAAAAACGTTCAAGATTAAAATCCGTTTTGGATTCCAAATTAAGGATATTCAACTTATTCGAGCTTTGCATATTCGGGTGAATTACTATAAAAGTAGATTAATCATCTGGCAATTTAAGAAAATATTTATTGGTTCCTTCCCTGAATTGACAACCAATGATTAAAAAACAATAATTCTATTTTTCCGAAATCAACTAATTCAAAATTCAAGGATAAAAACCGGTCAACTTTATTTGGACATGTGCTAAATGCGAACCTTGAACCACGAACAGGGAACCTTACCTTCCCTCTTTCCGAAGCACCTCCAATGGTGGACTTTTAATAACGCTGATACTGTTTGCCAGGCCAATGATCATAACCAATAAAGTAATTCCGGGGAATAACACGAGGAATGGGAACATAGAAGGAATAAACGGGGAATCAAATACAAGCCAGGCCAGCAATTGGCTGCTGATGGTGGATAATAAAATTCCGGACAGGGCTCCCAAAACCCCCAGGTACATATATTCCAGTGCGAGGATTTTTAGGATCTGGCCGCTTTTGGCCCCGAGTGTCCTTAAAAGAACACTTTCCTTTATCCGCTCATATTTACTTGTTCGCACTGCTCCCAAAAGAACAATGATGCCGGTAAGTATACTAAAAAAGGCCATAAAGTTGATGATCCAGGAGATTTTGTTGAGAAGTCCTTCAATAACACTAAGTACTTGTCTTAAGTCGATAATGGAAACATTCGGGAATTTACGCACCAATTCTGTTTGTAGTCCAGCTGAAGCCTCTTCATTTGGGACATTGGTTGTAAGTACCCGAAACTGGGGTGCATCTTCCAAAACGCCTTTTGGAAAAACGATGGAAAAATTCAATTGCATCCGGCTCCAGTCTACGGTCCTGATACTTCCTACAACTGTGTTCAACAATACGCCTTGCACGTTAAATGAAATTTTGTCCCCCACCTTTACATCTGCATCTTTGGCAAAATTATCACTAATAGAAATAGGCACCAGATTGGTTTTATCTATTTCTGTGGTCCATGTTCCCTGTTCAAGGATTTCGGACGCAATGAGGGAATCGCGATAGGTAACCCTGAATTCGTGATCCAGGATCCAGCCGTTCACGCTGGAAGCAGTGTCTTTCCGGATTGCATTCACCGGTATGCCAGCAAGGCTTTGAACTCTCATGGTAACTATAGGAATATCATCCAGAACGGGCAGGTTATTTCCTGTAATGGTTTTGGTGATCGCTTCTTTTTGTTCTGTCTGCACGTCAAGCAGGATCATATTTAGGCTGTTGGAGTTTGTCTCCAGGGATGCCTGGGCCAGCAATACATCTTTTGTGAAATAAAGCGTACTTATCAAAAAAGTACCCA
>Ga0307486_1002411_pt1 | contig 13057 bp, 12 predicted proteins | sample CBIW02metaG_FD_203663 | JGI IMG/M metagenome (GOLD analysis project Ga0307486, IMG submission 203663) | Sea-ice brine microbial communities from Beaufort Sea near Barrow, Alaska, United States - CBIW 0.2 | ecosystem: Environmental > Aquatic > Marine > Coastal | place: USA: Alaska | collected... | reverse complement strand
TCGCCGAAATGACGATGCCGGCGAGGGTCACCACGAACGCGTAGGAGTGAGCATTCGCGCGAAGCACACGGAGCGGCTCACCTCGAAACTGTGCACGCCGTGGAGAGAACAGCAGGACGGCGGCTGCGGCCACAACGCCGAGAGCGATCATCCGAATCCACGGTGCCTGGCTGCCGCCAATGGCTACGACCGAATTGTTGAGATCGATCACCACACCCCACTGGAGGCCATGGGCTTGGAGAGCGAGATAACCAGAAATGAGGAGAAAGGCCACCGCTCCCACCACACCGGCAAGGATAGCGAGCGCGATCGTGAGCGGCGGGGACAGTTGAAAGGACGCACTTGGTGGTGACGTGTCAGCGGGCGACTCGATGGCCTGAGCATCCGAATCGATTAGTTGTGTAGTTACGCGCGCCATATTCCCCTAATTTCATGTGTTCGACTCGGCGGCTCCACCCTCGCCGCCCATAAACCTGATGATGACTCTGCTCGACCGTAGCAATCATCCGGTAGTACGGCATCAGTGAAAGAGAAACGTAGCGAGGACGCAACACTCGGCAGATGCCAAGCCCGCCCAGCCAAGATAGTGGAATGGAGCACACACCAGACCGCATCGAGTCGGCCACGTCAGTCGAACCCGCGGACGCTGAACCTTCGCGCGCGAGCCGCATCGGACGTCGTATCGGACGCATCGCGCTCGGCGCATCTCTTGTGCTCGCGGGTGTCGCGCACCTCAGCTTTGCGCGCGAAGATTTCCAGGGGCAGGTTCCTGACTGGCAGCCCTTCGACCCCGACTTTGTGGTGGTTGCATCCGGTGTCGTCGAAATCGCGCTCGGAAGTGCCCTCATTTTCGCCAAAAAGTACCGAACCCACGTCGGTTGGGTTGCCGCCGCCTTCTTCATTGCCATCTATCCGGGCAACATCTCGCAACTCGTCAACCAGGTCGACTCGCTTGGCCTCGACACTGACCTCAAACGCTGGATTCGGATGCCGTTCCAGCCTGTGCTGATCGCCTGGGCGCTGTGGTCGACAGGGGCGTGGCGTGCCTGGCGTGCCGCTCGCCGTAACGCTGGCCGCGACCTCAGTGCGTGATAACTTCACTAAATGAGCGGAGTCGCACCATGAGCAGAGTTGCTGCGGTCGCCCCGGTTGTGCCGGAATATAGTTACAGCCAAGCCGAAATCACTGCCGAACTTGCACCGCTGCTTGCCGCAAGCACCTCTCATCACAGTGTCATTGAGCGGATGCATGGCGCCAGCGGCATCCAGCGCAGACACACAGCCCTGCCGATCGAGCGTTACCGAGACCTCGGCAGCTTTCGCGAAAGCAACAACGAGTTCATTCGCGTTGCTACTGATCTTCTCGAACGTGCACTGACGACAGCGCTTGCGGATGCCGGGCTCGCCCCTAGCGATGTTGACTTCGTCATGTTCACTTCCGTGACAGGCATTTCGGCACCCTCGATCGATGCCCTGCTGATTCCACGGTTGGGGCTTCGACCAGATGTGAAACGAGTTCCCTCGTTTGGCCTTGGCTGTGTAGCGGGGGCCGCGGGCTTGGCCCGTGTGAATGACTATCTGGTCGGACATCCGAATGAGGTTGGCGTTCTGTTGAGCGTCGAACTATGCTCGCTCACCCTGCAACGCGACGACCAAACCATGGCCAACTTTGTGGCCACCGGACTCTTCGGTGATGGGGCAGCGGCCGTTGTCATGGTGGGGGAGAACCGCAGCGAACCCGGCCCCCGCATCGTCGATACCCGCAGCACTTTCGTCGCCGACAGCCTCGACGTGATCGGCTGGAATGTGGGTGGCACCGGCTTCGAGATCGTGCTCACCGCCAAAGTGGCTGACGTGATTCAGAACAGCTTCCCGACTGAGGTGAGCGAGTTTCTGGGCCGCAACAAACTGACGATCGCGGATGTCGACACGTGGCTCGCGCATCCGGGTGGCCCACGGGTGTTGGAGGCGTTCGAGAGTTCTCTCGGGTTAGAACGCAGCGACCTGCAGCGCAGCTGGGATTGTCTTGCTCGCGTCGGCAACTTGTCTTCCGCTGCCGTGCTTCACGTCCTTGCGGATGCCCTCACCGCTGACCCTGCGCCAGCTCCGGGCAGCGCTGCTCTCGCCTTCGCGCTCGGACCTGGTGTGAGCGCCGAGTTCATTCTTTTGGAGTGGTCAAAGTGAGAGAGTGGCCAGCATGACGGAGACGCGCGCATGACCGTGATTGCCTACATCGCCCTCATTCTGGGCACCGGCATGGAACGCCTCTATGAGTTGCGCATCTCCAAGCGAAACGCGGCTGCCGCTTTCGAACACGGTGGTCGCGAGTATGGTCAGAAGCATTTTCCGTGGATGGTCGCCCTGCACACCGGCCTACTGATCGCGAGCATTGTCGAAGTGATCGTGGCCGATCGACCATTCCTGCTGTGGCTGGGGATCCCGATGCTGATCATCACCCTGCTATCCCAAGCGGCGCGGTACTGGATCATTCACTCGCTTGGCGCTCAATGGAACACGCGTGTGATCGTCGTGCCCGGGGCCGGTCGCGTGCAGGATCGCGGACCGTATCGGTTGGCCTGGCTGCCGCACCCGAACTACCTTGTTGTGGCCATTGAGGGGATCGCACTGCCGCTTGTGCACACCGCCTGGGTTACCGCGGTCGTCTTCACCGTGTTGAACGCGGTGCTGCTGTTGGTGTTCCGCATCCCGACTGAGAATCGGGCGTTGCGCGAATTGACGTCATGAGCGAGCCGGGCGAGGTTACCTCGAAACTGGACGACTCCGAGATAGTCGACGTGGTCGTCGTCGGTGGTGGCCCCATCGGTCTCGCCGCTGCCATCAACGCGCGGATGCACGGCCTCACCGCGCTCGTGATCGAACCCCGCACCGGAACCATCGACAAAGCCTGCGGCGAAGGAGTCATGCCCGGCGCCGTCACCGAACTCGCCGCCCTCGGAGTGCACCCGCACGGGCGAAGGATCGCGGGCATCAGCTACCTAGACGGCACGCGAACCGCCGAACACCGCTTCGCTTCGGATGCTGGACTCGGCGTTCGTCGCACCAAACTGCATCGGGCGCTCGCCGAACGTGCGGCCGAGCTCGGGGTGCGAGTTGAGCAGGGCAAGGTTGAGGCGATTTCGCAGCGCGGTGACGACAGTCGCGGCGGCGGTCGCGAACGCGGCGGCACGGCTCGCGAAACAGACGCGCGCGGCGGCGCGGTATCCGCGCACCTTGCTGACGGTCGCACCATCGAGGGGCGATGGATGCTCGGCTGCGATGGCCTGCACTCCACAGTGCGCGAGCTGGTTGGTCTGGCTGCGCGCCCTCGCCGCGTGAGGCGACACGATTCTCGGCGGTTCGGCATCCGGCAGCACTTTGAGGTTGCTCCGTGGACTGATCTTGTGGAGGTGCATTGGGCGCCGAATGCAGAGGTGTACGTCACGCCGGTTGGCGATAACGAGGTGGGTGTCGCGGTGCTGGGGCGGCCGGGCACTTCGTTCGAGGACGCGTTGGCGAGTGTGCCGGCGCTCGCCGAACGCCTGCGCGACGCCACTCCCGCATCGAGCGTGCGTGGCGCGGGCGCGCTGCGGCAAAACACCACCGGGCAGCGCGCGGGCCGAGTGTTGCTTGTGGGCGATGCCGCTGGGTACGTCGATGCGATCACAGGTGAGGGCATCCGGCTTGGTCTCGCAGAGGCGCGCGCAGCCATCGAGTGCATCATTGCGGGCGAACCCGAACGTTACGAACGTGAATGGCGTCGCATCACCCGAGACTTTCGGATGCTCACCACCGGGCTTGTGGCCGCCGCCAACTCACCCTTGCGCGACGTCATAGTGCCGCTCGCTACGCGACTACCGAATCTCTACGGGCGCATCGTGGAAAGCCTCGCCCGCTAAGGGAAGCTCGCACTGAAGACTCCCGCAGTTGACGTTAGTGCGGGGCCAGCTCGAACTCATCCGCCACGGAGGCGCAGACGCCGAGACTCATCGCGGCGGCGACAGTCGCGGCGATGTGATCCCCGTGGCGGGATGTGTTGTTGACGTACGACTTAGCTGTTTCGTTGGCTTGAGAACTCACGCAGTTCACATCATGCTGACCGGGTGAGCAGATTATGGATCAGGTTCCTTAGGTTGGGAGTTGGTTTGACCTGCCTCAGCGGGCTGATGGTGGCATGCTCCGGTTCAGCGGCTCCTAGCGACGAGTCCATAAGGCTGATCGACGTTGTTAGCGTCACTTCTGGCCTACCGGCGGGCGAGCCGATTCCTACTGGTGGAACTGAGATCTTCGCCAAACTCCTGTCTCCTGAGCGACAGAATGAACTAACGATCGTAACGATTCCGGACGGATTCACTCTGGCGTCGGATCTGTTGATCGATAATCAACGGGCGGTGTTTCACTAATGGCGCCGGCGCGTAGAGCTTCGCTCGTCGCCCTCCTTCTGACGTGCTGCCTCGCTCTTTCCGCCTGTGTTGCTTCTAGCGTTGCGTTGGGAACGGCCGAAAGTTGCAAAGACTCCGAGGTCGTTCTGACGGATGAAGTCGGCGACCCGTACGCGTGCCTTATCGACGAAGACAAGGTGGGCGTGCGCACCGGAGGAAGTCAGAATCGTCAGTGGACGGCGACCAAAGTCGCAGTGACTGACAGCGGTGCCATGCTCGTCGAGTTCAGCCTGCCAGATTCGTCGTCGCCGAGCACCGCCGATATGGTTGCCACCCTGCACGTGCTCCGCATCCCCGAAGGCGTCGACAGGAACCCGCTCGTGATTGAGCAAACATTCAATGGCGAGTCAGGGAACCGGCTTGAACTGCCGCCCGCTAGCTAGGAAGCAGCAGCGGCAGCAGTTCCTCTGCCTTCGAGACGACAGCGAGGGACCCTTCGGATTCGCCAGCGTTTCCGTAACCCCACTCAACATAGATAGTGGGGATGCCGTGCTCGTCGGCGCCCTCGATGTCGTAGTCGCGGTCACCGATCATGACCGGGTTGCTCACGTCGGCGCCGATCATCTTCAGGCGTGTGAGGGCCTCGGCAATGACATCCTTCTTGGCGCTGCGAATTTCATCGATCGATGCACCAGCCATCACGCGGAAGTACTGGGTGAGGTTCGCGTGGTCCAAAATGACGGATGCCGGAAACTCGGGCTTCGACGTGGCCAGCGACAGCGGGATTCCGCTCTTGTGCAGCTTCTTTAGGACCTTGGCCATGCCAGGAAAGATGTCACTGCCGTGGGCGTTGTTGCCCTCCATGTAGTGACGGCGGTACACGGCCAGTGCCTGTGCAGATTCGACGGCGGTGAATCCGGCGAAGTCGCGGAACGAGTCGAGAATCGGCGGGCCAACGTAGGTCCGCAGCTCTTCCTGGGACGGAACGGGGTAGCCCATCTCCTCGAACATGAAGGCGAGGGAGGTTGTAATTCCGGGCGCCGAGTCGGCAATCGTGCCATCGAGGTCGACGAGGATGCAGGTCCAGTTGTTAGCCATTTGCATCCAGTTTAGGTGTTGTTCCCATCGACGTTGCGAACGCGGTCGATGGGAACAACAACACTTAGCTTCGGGGTTCGTCTATTCCGTCGCTTGCGAGCAGTTCAGCTTCGACGTTGCCGCCGTAGCCTTCCTTTTGCGGGTCTCCGTGCAAACCACCAGAGACCGCGTACTCCTCCTCCGGAGAGAGCACGAGGCGCTTGCGTCCGTAGAAGGCGAAGATCGCGAGCATCACGATGTACACGACCGCGATCGCCGCGATGGCTGGACGCGCAGCTTCATTAATGAAGAAGCCGAAGAAAATCGCCATCGAGACAACTCCGCCGATGATGGCACCAGGTATACCCCAGGGGCTGCGGTACGGCCGGCTTGCGTTCGGGAATTTCTTCCGAAGAATCACGAACGACACCATCTGTAGCACATAGGCAATCACTGCGCCCCACACCGCAATGTTCAGCACAATGGCGCCAGCCACTCCTTCATCGCCACCGAGTGCGTTGACGAGAACCAGCGCGACGTAACCGATGATCGCACCAACAAGAAGCGCGACTGCGGGAGTTTGACGCTTACCCGTCAGCGACAAGAACTTCGGATAGTAGCCAGCGCGTGACAGCGAGTACATGTTGCGTCCGTAAGCGAACATGATGCCCTGCAGCGATGCGAGGAGTCCCACAAGGGCGAACAGTGCAAGAACTGCCGCTGCTTGGTCGCCGACAATGGCGCGGAACCCATCGAGCAATGGCTCCCCGGCTCCTGAGATTTCTGAGGCGCCAACGATTCCCGTGTTGAGGAACAGCACCAGCAGACCCGTGACGATCAGGGTGGTGCGCGCGATCAAACCAGCCTTCGGAATGTCGCGAACGGGGTTGTGGGCCTCTTCCGCAGCAAGTGGGAGCTCCTCAATGCCGAGGAAGAACCACATCGCATAGGGAAGGGCGAACAGGATCGGGATTACGCCGTGAGGCAGGAATGCCGACTGGCCGGGATCGGGAGTGATGTTGAAGAGGTTGTCCCAGCTGAATAGCCCGGAGAATGCGGCCATTACCGAGAAGACAAGAAGGATCGCGATCGCAAGAACGGCAACAATGATGGCGAACTTGAAGGAGATGGCGGCACCGGCGGAGTTGAGGCCGATGAATACTACGTAGAGGATGAGCCACCAAACGGGTGCCGGAAGAGAGAAACCGAGCAATTCGCTAGTAATGCCATCCGCGTAGCCCGCAGAGAAGTAGACGATCACCGCGGTAGTGGCGACGTATTCGATCGTCTCGGCAAGGCCGGTGACGAAACCTCCCCAGGGCCCCATTGCCGCCCGGGCGAACGAATAGGCTCCTCCCGTGTGCGGCATTGCCGAGGCCATTTCACCGATGCTGAAGATCATGCCGTAGTACATGAAGACCAAGACGATGAAGGCAATCAGCATTCCGCCGAAGCCAGCGAAGCCTATACCGAAGTTCCAACCGGAGAAGTCGCCCGAGATGACGGCCGCGACGGCGAGACCCCAGAGACCCCAGATTCCGGCGGTGCGTTTGAGGGTGCGTTTCTCGAAGTACCCTGCCTCAGCCGTGGTGTACTTCACCCCGGAGACGTTCAGTGTGTCTTTGGACATCCTGTTTCCTTTGCGCTCGGGTTGCGCGCGCCGACGGGTCGACCACACAACTCTGTGAGAATCCTTGCGATGACTATACGACGATCAATGGTTGGTGACTACCCGTAATGAGCATAAATATTTTTGCTCACCCCCATAATCTCTGAGGGCAACATCAGGTCATCTGTGTTCTAATGGTTGGAAAGCACACCATTTGACTTGCTCAATGAGGAGAAGTTTATGACCCCCAGCTCCGGAAATCTCACGCTCGATGAATTGTCAGCGGACGTCGCCAGTGGCGCGATCGACACGGTCCTTGTGGCTTTCACTGACATGCAGGGGCGTCTGGTGGGCAAACGCCTCTCGGCGAGACTCTTCCTTGAGGATGCTGCCGCTCACGGCGCGGAATGCTGCAATTACCTACTTGCCGTTGACGTCGACATGAATACTGTCGACGGGTACGCCATGTCGAGCTGGTCGCGTGGATACGGCGACATGGTCATGCTCCCCGACCTAGCGACCCTGCGCCGTGCGCCGTGGCTTGTGGCCACCGCCCTCGTTACCGCCGACCTCAAATGGCACGACGAATCACCGGTCGCCCCCTCGCCCCGCCAGATTCTCAAAGCTCAGCTCGATCGTCTCGCCGAACGTGGCCTCGACACCTTTGTCGCTACCGAGCTCGAATTCATCGTCTTCGACGACAGCTACCGTGAGGCGTGGAAGAAGGGCTACCGCGAGCTTTCAGCCGCCACCGATTACAACATCGACTACAACGTGCTGGCATCCACTCGGATGGAACCGCTGCTTCGCGATATCCGCAACGGCATGGATGGCGCCGGAATGTACTGCGAAGGTGTCAAGGGCGAGTGCAATCCAGGCCAGCAGGAGATCGGATTCCGCTATGCATCCGCGCTCGACACCTGCGATAACCACTCGATCTACAAAAACGGCGCCAAGGAAATCGCTGACGCGCACGGCAAGAGCCTTACCTTCATGGCGAAGTTCAACGAGAAGGAAGGCAATAGCTGCCACATTCACATCAGCCTGCGGGGAACTGATGGCAGCGCCGTCTTCGCTGACAAGGATGCCGAACACGGCATGTCAAAGATGTTCCGTCACTTCATCGCTGGCCAACTCGCGGTCATGCGAGAGCTCACCCTCTTCTCCGCCCCGAACATCAACTCCTACAAGCGTTATGTTCCGGGAAGCTTTGCTCCCACCGCGCTTGCGTGGGGCCTAGACAATCGCACATGTGCACTTCGGGTCGTTGGCCAAGGACACGGAATGCGTGTCGAGAACCGCGTACCCGGCGGAGACGTCAACCAGTACTTGGCGGTCAGCGCCCTCATCGCGGCAGGGATCTACGGGATCGACAAAGAGCTCGAACTCGAGGATGCCTACGAAGGCAATGCGTACACGAGCGACGTTGCCCGTGTACCGGCATCGCTGCGAGAAGCCACTGAGCTCTTCGCGGCATCCACCTTCGCCCGCGAAGCCTTTGGCGATGAAGTGGTCGACCACTACCTCAACTACGCCGCGATCGAGCTAGCAGCCTACGAATCCGCAGTAACCGACTGGGAAAAGGTGCGCGGTTTTGAGCGTCTCTGATCGGCCCATTATCGGGCTGACCACTTACCTCGAACAAGCGCAGACCGGCGTCTGGGATGTTCCCGCATCGTTCCTGCCGAAGTCATACTTCGAGGCGGTCACCCGGGCGGGCGGTATCGCGGTGCTGCTACCACCCCAGCCAGCGAGCCCCGAGATTGCTCGCCGGGTACTGCAAGGCCTCGACGGCCTAATCATCACCGGTGGCAAGGATTTCAACCCGGCGCGCTACGGCCAAGAGCCTCATCCGACCACTGACGAGCCTCGCCTCGACCGTGATGCGTGGGAAGACGAACTTCTTCGCCAAGCGATCGAGAGCGACCTACCGTTTCTTGGAATCTGCCGGGGTGCTCAAGTTCTCAATGTCGCCCTCGGCGGCAGCCTGCACCAGCACTTGCCCGACATCGTGGGCCACACTGGTTATCAGGCTGGCGGCGGGATCTTCAATCACGTCGCGGTCGACCTCGAAGCCGATACGAAGATTTATGGGATGCTCGGTGGCCAGACGGAGCCGCTCGCTGTTCCGGTGTACCACCACCAGTCCATCGACCGTATTGCCGAGGGGCTCATCGTTTCGGCGCACACCAGCGACGGCGTGATCCAGGCCGTCGAGCTGCCCACGGTCGCCTTCGGAGTTGCCGTGCAGTGGCATCCGGAGGCAGCACCGGAAGACATCCGACTGTTCGAGGGCCTCGTAAAGGCGGCCCGCCACAACCGAAAGGCTCTCGCGTGAGCACCTATACCGTCATTAACCCTGCAAACGAGCGCGAGATCGGCGTCGTCGACCTGCTCGACATCGAGGCCACAGACGAGGCGATCGCCCGCGCGGCCGTTGCTCAGAAGGCGTGGGCGCAGGTCTCACCAGCAGACAAGTCACTGATGCTTCGTCGTTTCGCTCAGACCGTCGACGGTGACCTCGAAAATCTTGCCGGGTTAGAAGTCAGCAACTCCGGGCATCCAATCTCGCAGGCCCGTTGGGAAGCCGGTCACGTTCGCGACGTACTCAACTACTACGCTGCTGCACCCGAGCGGATGTTCGGCCAGCAGATTCCCGTGGCGGGCGGGCTCAACATAACCATCCACGAGCCCCTCGGTGTCGTCGGCATCATCACACCGTGGAACTTCCCCATGACGATCGCGGCGTGGGGATTCGCTCCGGCGCTCGCGGCAGGCAACGCCGTGCTGGTGAAGCCGGCGGAGTGGACCCCACTGACCAGCATCCGTCTGGGTGAACTGGCGCTGGAAGCCGGGCTACCGGAAGGCTTGTTCCAGGTTCTGCCCGGCAAGGGTTCGGTAGTGGGGGAGCGGTTTGTGACCAATCCCACCGTGCGCAAGGTCGTCTTCACCGGGTCAACCGCCGTCGGCAAGAAGATCATGGCCGGATGTGCGGACCAGGTGAAACGGGTAACGCTGGAGCTGGGCGGCAAGAGTGCCAACATCGTCTTCGCGGATGCTGACCTCGAGAAGGCGGCCGCTGCGGCGCCGTACGGAGTATTCGAGAACGCTGGCCAAGACTGCTGCGCGCGCAGCCGCATCCTCGTCGAACGCAGTGCCTATGACCGGTTCATGGAACTTCTCGAACCCGCTGTCGCCGGCGTGCGCGTAGGGGACCCCAACGATGAAACGACCGAGATGGGTCCGCTCGTCTCGGCGAAGCACCTGGAGTCGGTGCAGTCCTACGTTCCGTCGGATGCACCGGTAGCTTTTCGGGGAACCGCACCCGAAGGTCCGGGCTACTGGTTCGCGCCAACCGTGCTGACTCCTCAGTCACGCCAGGATCGATGCGTCACCGACGAGATCTTTGGACCCGTCGTGACCGTGCTCCCCTTCGATGACGAGACAGATGCGCTGACGATGGCCAATGATTCCGAGTACGGGCTCTCAGGCTCCATCTGGACGAAGGATGTTAGCCGGGCAATCCGGGTGTCCCGAGGCGTCGAAGCGGGAAACCTTTCGGTCAACTCGCATTCGTCAGTGCGCTACTCCACCCCTTTCGGCGGGTTCAAACAATCAGGTCTTGGCCGCGAGCTTGGCCCGGATGCACCCCTGAACTTTACGGAAACCAAGAACGTCTTTATCGCCGTCGACTGACAACATCTACACTTCTCACTCAAGGAGCACCGAATGAGCATTACCCCTATTGACCTCACCCAGCGCCTCAACGGCAAAGTTGCCGTCATCACCGGCGGAGCCAGCGGGATCGGCCTCGCTACAGCGCAACGGTTTGCCGCCGAGGGTGCAACAGTCATCATCGGCGACATGGACGAGACGGCAGGCGTCGCGGCTGCCGAACTAGTTGGAGGCCACTTCATCAAGGTCAACGTGACGAACGAAGAGCAGGTGAACGCCCTATTTGACACCACAGCCAGCACCTACGGGTCGGTCGATATTGCGTTCAACAACGCCGGGATCTCTCCGCCAGAAGACGACTCGATTCTTACGACGGAGATGCCGGCGTGGGACAAGGTGCAGGACGTCAACCTCAAATCTGTGTACCTCTGCTGCCGTGCTGCCCTCCGACACATGGTGAAGCAAGGCAAGGGATCGATCATCAACACGGCCTCCTTCGTTGCCGTCATGGGGTCGGCCACTAGCCAGATTTCCTACACCGCCTCCAAGGGTGGGGTGCTGGCGATGAGTCGTGAACTCGGCGTGCAGTTCGCCAGGGATGGCGTGCGGGTCAACGCGCTCTGCCCAGGGCCGACGAGCACACCTCTGCTTCAGGAACTCTTCGCGAAGGACCCCGAGCGTGCGGCTCGTCGCCTCGTGCACGTTCCGATGGGCCGTTTTGCCGAAGCCGAAGAACTCGCAGCCGCAGTCGCATTCTTGGCCAGCGATGACTCCTCGTTCATCACCGCCTCGACATTCCTAGTCGATGGTGGCATCAGCTCCGCCTACACAACACCCCTGTAATGGAAGAACCAACCGGTCTCCACGGTGAGTTGTTGCTGCGCCCGGTGCGCAGCAACAACTCCTTCGAGGAGACTGTGCAGCGTCTCCTGCAGACGGTGCGCCTTGGTCTCGTCGGCCCTGGTGAGCGCCTTCCCGCTGAGCGGGAGCTCGCCACAATGCTTGCCGTTAGCCGGGACACCGTTCGCGATGCCATTGCCTCCCTCAGCGACGCCGGGTATCTCGTTTCCCGCCGCGGTAGATATGGGGGAACATTTGTCAGCGAGATCTTGCCGACGCTAGCCCCCGGCACGCACGACGAAGGCACGTTAACTGTCGACCGCGAGCTTTCTCCGGAAACCATTGAGGACACACTCACCCTTCGGGAGATCCTCGAAGTGGGAGCAGCGCGTCACGCGGCCGGCCGCGCACTCACCCCCGGCGAGCGGGAGCTGCTGTGGCTGAGCCTCGCCGAAGCCAACGCCGCCACCGGCGAGGAGTACCGCCGGCTTGACTCGCGCTTCCACCTGATGATCGGTGAACTGGCCGGCTCGGCGTCGCTGACACCGCTCATCGCCGACATGCGCATGCGGGTAAATGAGCTGCTCGACAACATCCCCTCACTTGGACCAAACATCACCCACTCCAACACTCAGCACGAGCAGATCGCGATCGCTATCCTCACCGGTCGCCCGGATGCCGCGGCTCAGGCGATGAGCGAACACCTCGCCGGTACAGCGTTACTCCTGCGCGGCTTCCTCGAGTAGCGAGTCTCGGGATCCAGCGCCTCTAACCTGAATCTAGAACAAACGCATGTTGGGGTCGTCGAGTCCGCGCATCTCGTCGTAATCCAACAGCACACAGCGGATGCCGCGATCCTTCGCGAGCGTGCGCGCTTGTGGCTTGATTTCCTGGGCTGCAAACACGCCAGAGACGGGAGCCAGCAGGGGGTCCCGGTTCATCAACTCGAGGTAGCGCGTCAACTGCTCAACACCATCGATATCGCCACGGCGTTTGATCTCCACCGCGACACTTGCGCCCTTCTCATCTGTCGCCAAAATGTCGACAGGGCCGATCGCCGTCATGTATTCGCGGCGCACAAGCCGGTAGTCGTCACCCAAAATGTCGATGTGCTCGGCCAACAACTTCTGCAGGTGGGCCTCGACACCATCCTTCTGCAGTCCGGGGTCGACGCCTAGCTCGTGGCTTGAATCGTGAAGGATCTCGTGAATCGAGACGATGAGCATGTCGGCCGACTTGGTGTTGGCCACTTTCCAGATTTCGATGACTCCGGCATCCGACTGCTCAGTTTCCGGCTCGATCGTGGAGAGCACGCAGGGTGGGCTCATCCAGTTGAGAGGCTTGTAGGAGAGTGCATCGGAGTGCACGAGCACCGAACCATCCGACTTCAGCAACAACAGTCGTGTCGCGAGGGGGAGGTGGGCGCTAAGACGCCCAGCGTAATCAACGGAGCATTTGGCTATGACAAGTCGCACCCG
>Ga0307486_1002409_pt1 | contig 13059 bp, 9 predicted proteins | sample CBIW02metaG_FD_203663 | JGI IMG/M metagenome (GOLD analysis project Ga0307486, IMG submission 203663) | Sea-ice brine microbial communities from Beaufort Sea near Barrow, Alaska, United States - CBIW 0.2 | ecosystem: Environmental > Aquatic > Marine > Coastal | place: USA: Alaska | collected... | reverse complement strand
CAAGAGATTATACTTTTAATGTCAAATCCTTTTTTGGTAAAATTTCCCAAACAATCCCGAACAGCTTTCAGAACATTTTGATAAATATCCTCCGAATCCTGTTCCACCCAACCTCGTTCCCTATAAATGGTTTTCAGTGGAGCTGTAGCCTTCATAATCATTTTTCCCATTTGGTCAAAAACTATAGCTTTGGTGCCACTTGTTCCTTGATCAATTGAAAGTATATAAGTTTGTTGTTCCATCATGATTTCATGTTCATTTTTTTCTAAAGGATGTATTCTAGAAGTGAATTATAACTTTGTTACAAAAAGTGAAAAGGTTGGATTTTTTTAAATTAAGGCAAGAATTTATTCCTCTACGCTTTTTGCTTTATCGATGATTACGGCAAGTAAAATAACGATTCCTTTTACAACCTGTTGCCAGAAAGGGGAAACATTAAGTAATACTAGTCCGTTGTTTAGTACTCCTATAACGCAACCACCCAATACAGCTCCCATAATAGTCCCTTTCCCCCCGGAAAGAGAAGTACCACCTATAACAACTGCAGCTATTGCATCTAGTTCATAACCCATTCCAGCATTTGGTTGGGCGGAGTCTAACCTTGAAGTGACGATCATAGCTCCTACACCTGCTAAAAGTCCAGCAATGGCATAAACCGTCATCTTAACTCGGCCAATATTGATACCTGACAAACGAGCAGCTCTCTCGTTACCCCCAATAGCATAAATATAGCGACCAAATTTTGTCTTATTAGTTAACAAGACTGCTAAGGCGACAACAACAAAAGTGATCCAAACCGGCATTGGAATTCCTAAAAACCACCCGGTCCCCAGAAAAGCAAAATGTTCACCCAGTCCGTTTATTGGGAACCCTTTGGTCCAGAGCATGGTAAGGCCTCGAGCAATGGTGAGCATCGCCAGAGTTGCCACAAAGGGAGGAACCTTAAACCGGGTAATAGTCCAGCCATTAAACCAACCTAAACTGAATCCAAGAGAAACACCAATCAATACTGCCCCCAAAGGGCCAAAACCTATATACATATTCATAGCCTCCCATGTGATTCCATATGAAATCAAGGATGCTGTAACTGCTCCGCAAAGCGCCAAAATGGATCCCACCGAAAGATCAATTCCTCCTGTAAGGATTACTAAAGTCATACCTATTGAAATACAAATATTAACGGAAACTTGCCGCATAATATTCCATCCATTAGCTACTGTAAAAAATTGTTCTGATAGTAAACTCAACAAAAGACACAGACCAAAAAGTGCGATTAAAGATTGGAATCGAGCCAGTGAAGGCAATTGATTTTTAAGTGAAATCATTTGGTTTTATTGTTTGTTTTTCCAATTTCTAACATAGCGGCTTTTAGTATTTCATCTTCCGATGTATCCTTATTAATAGTAATTATTTTCAAAATTCGCCCTTCTGCCATTGTCATAACTCGGTCAGATACCGCCAATATTTCAGGTAATTCAGAAGAAACCACAATTAATCCTAGACCTTCTGAAGCTAATTTTTTAATAAGTTTATAAATTTCATTTTTTGCATTGATATCGATTCCACGGGTTGGTTCATCAAGAAGCAATATTTTTGGGCCAGTGGCTAGCCATTTGGCCAAAACCACTTTTTGTTGGTTACCTCCACTCAGCTTCTCTACTGTTTGCCTGGACGAGGAAGCTTTAATATTTAATTCAATCATATATTTTTCGGCAAGGACTTTTTCCTTGGAAGAACTTAAAAACCCAGAGGAAAGAATACGATTAACTACAGTCAAACTAATATTGTTAGAAATATCCATTCCCAACACGAGGCCATCAAGTTTTCGGTCTTCTGGAACAAAGGCTAAACCTGCTTTCATAGCCTCCATTGGGGAATTGATGTGGTGTTTTTGTCCATTAATATAAATTTCTCCTTCCTCATGAGTTCGAACACCAAATAGGGTTTCCATTAGTTCAGTTCGCCCAGCACCCATCAAACCGAAAATACCCAATACTTCTCCCTTACTTAGTTCGAAGGAAATATTATTTAATAAAAGTTTATTTGGCAATTTGGAATTCTTGACTGAGACATTACGAACATCGAGAACTTTTTCTTGAAATGTCTTTTTATATTGGTTCCGATGAATTTCAATTTCCCTGCCTACCATTTTTTGGATGATCAGATCTTCTGTCATTTCTTGCATTTCTCCAGCCTCGATCATTATTCCATCCCGAAGTACGACATATCTCTCTGCTATTCGAAACAGTTCACCCAACTTATGAGAAATATAAGCTATTGCTTTGCCCTCCTTTTTTAAATTATCGATGATCTCAAAAAGAATTTCAACTTCCGTATCACTAATTGCTGAAGTAGGCTCATCCATAATAATCACCTGACTATCAAGCGAAAGAGCTTTGGCTATTTCCACCAACTGCTGTTCCCCCACTTTTAGTCGATAAACTGGCGTGCTTGGATCGAGATCCAGCTTTAATCTATGAAGCAGTTTTTTGGATTCTTTCCTCATTTTTGGTAAATCCAAAAATCCGAAGGAATTTAATGGTTCTCTACCCAGGAAAATATTTTCCCGAATACTTAGATGAGGAATAAGATTTAGTTCCTGATGTATAATACAAATCCCAAGTTCCTGGGCATCTTTGGTATTTTGAAATTTAACAGGTTCTCCCTGATAAAAAACGGTCCCCTCATAATCTGTATAAACTCCGGAAAGAATTTTCATTAAAGTAGATTTTCCCGCACCATTTTCACCTATTATTGCTGTAACAATTCCACCAGGCAACTCCAGACTTACATCCTCCAAAGCTTTTACCCCCACAAAATTCTTACTTATTTTTTCAACTGCCAGCATTATCTAATCCTTTTGATCTGTAAAAAATTCTACTTTAACTGGTATTACTTCCAAGTTTTTGAATTCATTAAGTTCCCGATTCAATTCTATTGCCCCTACAAAGGAAATCCGTTTACCTACTTGAGCATTTTTATCTATAATTGGCAGAACTTTTTGACGAATCAAAAGGTTTATTTCTGCTGACACATTATTAAAGTCACTGGTTTGCTCAAAATTTTGCAAATCAACCCTTCCACTAGCATCCCTGACTGCATTACCAAAAATATATTCAGTTTCAATTTGTAAAACATGATTCGTTGAATCCGTTTTAATTAAAACCGTAAGGTCATCGTTGCCCACTTTCCGGATTTCACCTTCTCCACGAATCATGAAAAAACGAATGTTTCCGATTCCCAAAGCTTTGGAATAATTTTCAAAGGCTTCTTTCGGGTTTGTTTCCAATAATCCGATCAATTTGTTAACCTCTATGGCAGAATTTAAATTCGGTATTAAATCTTTGTTCCAAAAGTCCTCAGCAAAAGTAACTGCATCAAATTTTCCTTCATCAGTCCTTGCTCGAACTTCGTCCAGCTTTTCTACTTTGATCGAACTGCCCAAAGCTATTAAAAACACCAAAATAATCCCTATTCTCTTGATTCCTTTATTTTTCATGTCTGTACTATTGGTTTTTTAAAGGCTTATAAAATTTTCCAGGATTATTCTTTTTTACCGTAAGCAGCATAATGCCCTACATTTTCTGGATTAACCAATTCAACAGCTACTGGAAGTTTTTTAACAAAATCGCTTTTGCCCTGAATATAAAGATCGGCCAATTCCGCAGCCGTTTTAGCCATCACTTTGGGGAATTGCATGGCAGTTGCCGCAATCCTTCCATCTTTGACAGCTTCTACTACATCCGCGGCCCCGTCAAAACCAAAAACCTTAACTTTATTAGCCATTCCAGCGGCTTTTAAAGCTTGATAAGCCCCCATGGCCATGGCATCATTCCCACAAAAAACTGCATCAATGTCCTGATGAACCTGAAGAATTGATTCCATAACTTCCATTGCTTTGTTTCGATCAAAATCAGCACTTTGCTGCGATACCATCTTAAGATCCGGATAATGATCTACGACACTATGAAACCCTTTGGAGCGATTCCATGTGTTATTATCACCTACAAGTCCTAATAATTCGACATAATTTCCTTTTTTATCCAACTGCTGTACAAAATACTTCCCAAGAGTTACAGTACCAGAATAGTTGTCCGATAAAATTTGTGAAGTAGGTAGACTTGAATTAACTTCCCTATCCATGCAAAAAACCGCTATCCCAGCCGAGACTGCTTTGGCCACGCTGCTTACCGAACCTTCAGCATCAACGGGATTGAAAAGAATGGCATCATACCCGGCAACAATGGCATTTTCAAAGTGATTGTTTTCTAGAGAAACATTGTTTTGAGAATCAAAAATGTTTACTTCATATCCTAGTGCTTCAGCTTCCTCGGCTGCGGTTTCTGCCAATACTACAAACCAAGGATTATTTAAGGTAGACACCACCACCGCCACTTTTCCCTTTGAAGGAGTTTCTTTTTCCTTTTTACACCCTCCCAGAATAAAAATGAAAGAAATAAGCAAAATAAATATCGATCGAGTCATTTTAAGATTATTCAATTGTTTTTTTCCGTTTTTAAGTAAAGCAGAAAGATAAAATTTCTAGGGAGAATAAAGAGACTGTTTTTATAAAGTCTTCCCGGGCTTAGATTTTATAAATGATTGGTTTTATGCAAATAACTTCATGATAGTTTCAGCAATTCCTTTTTCTGAAATGCCATAATAATCCAATATTTCAGATTGAGATCCTGTTACCGTATATTCATCGGGGATTCCCATAATTTTAAACTTATTTGTAAATCCATTTTCCATGAAATAAGATGCACAAGCTTCTCCCAAACCTCCAAATACAGAATGTTCCTCAACGGTAAGAATTATAGGATAATTTTTAGCTACCTCCGACAAAATAGAATAATCCAATGGTTTGATGGTATGCATACTAATAACACCAACCTGAACTCCTTGCTCCTCTTCAAGTAGCAAAGCCGCTTCTAAGGCAGGATAAACAGTTTCTCCAGTTGCTATAATTGCAACATCTTTTCCTTCCTTTATCATCCTAGCTTTTCCAAGTTGGAAATCCCCATTATCTGAAAGAAAAGGAATTGGCTTTTTACCAAAACGAATATAAACCGGAGAATCCATTTCTGCCGCTTGCTTAATAGCCATTTCCGTTTCAAAATTATCGGCAGGAGCCACCACAGTTATATTGTTTATCGCCCTTAAGACGGCAAAATCATGCAAGCTGTGATGCGTACTTCCAAGAGGCCCATAACTCACCCCTCCACTAATTCCTATAATATTTACAGGGTTATCGGAATAGGCGACATCATTTTTTATTTGCTCTAATGATCTTGCCGTCAAAAAGCATGCTGGGGAAACAGCAAAAACCTTTTTCCCTGCCGAAGCTAAACCCGCGGCTATACCTACAAGGTTTTGCTCTGCAATACCTACTTCCACAATTTGTTCAGGATACTTCTCCACAAAGGGATTTAGTTTAGCCGACCCCCTAGAATCACTTGTCACAACGACTATACTCCGGTCCTTGGAAGCCAAATCTTGTAACGTGGCGGAAAATACCTCCAAATTAGCTATTCCATCCTTTAATCTGTTATTTGATATCTTCACCTTTTTGTGATTTCTGAATTTTTAATTGATTCTAATTGTTTGTCAAGTTCATCCTGCCCCAATATGTATTGTTCATCATTAGGAACTCCATGATGCCATTTGATCGAGTTTTCCATATAGCTTATTCCCTTGCCCTTATTAGTGTGAGCAATAATAAAACTAGGCTTTCCTTCTTCAAAAGGTACTTGTCCAAATGCTTCCCTTAATTCTTTTATATCATGTCCATCTACGTGACGAACGGCCCAACCGAATGCTTCAAATTTACTATCAATAGGATCTGAATTACAGACATCTTTAGTAGCTCCGGTTATTTGAAGTTGGTTATAATCCAAAATAGCAACCAAGTTATCCAGCTTGTAATGGGATGCAGCCATGGCCGCTTCCCAGTTGGAACCTTCCATCAATTCACCATCTCCCAATAATGTAAAGACTTTGTAACTTTTTTTATCCAATTTGGCTGCTATTGCAGTACCTACACAAATTGGGAGACCATGTCCCAATGCACCTGTATTTTGTTCAATCCCAGGTACTTTTTTTGTTGGATGACCAATAAAATGAGACTTGAATTTACAAAGGGTTTCCAACTTGGATTCAGGATAAAATCCTTTATCTGCTAATACTACGAACAAGGCCTCAACCGAATGCCCTTTACTTTGGACATATCGATCTCTATCTGGGTCAGAAAATTTATCCGGTGATACATTGAGCACTTCGTTGTATAGTACGTTCAATATATCAGTACAAGACAAACTACCCCCCGTATGACCTGCTTTTGCCAATTTGATGTATTTGAGCACCTTTTTGCGGTACTGCAATGATTTAATTTCAAGTTCTTGATTCGTCATTTTTTTATTTTTAAGGAAAATTCTTCTAATCATTTTGTCCCGTGACGGTAAACTTCCCATCCCATATATTTTCCAAAGGCTTCTTCTAAAATTCCAGCAGTATTCGAAGCATTCATAACCACGTGATGTTCAAAACCTTTTTGACATACATATTGCATAAGCCCTTGTAAATCTGGAATTTTAGCAACAGCTTTGTTACCAAAAGTATTAAGTTCGTCATCGGTCAAGGTACCTTCCCCTATATATGCTTTTATTTTTCCGTTGGAATCGTCAGTGCTTATCCTAGCGTAAGTTAACGGTGACGCCGGTGTTCTTCCAGAGAGAGCTCCATAAGTATTTTCTTCTCCCACTGTTGTACCTAGAATAGGTGCGGTACTCATTTCAATATCTGGCAAGAAAGATTTTGCCCAATTTCCACAATGGAATAAAACACATTTTTCAGGATCATCAGCATAATTATTGTTCCAATCTACCAAAGCACTTGGAGATCCAGAAGCAAGTTGCATTGCGTACATAGTAACTGTTCCCGTAACATCTACTTCACATGCGCTAGGTTGCATATTCTCGCTCATCATACTCATACTGGTACAAACATTACATCCAAAATTTTCCTGCACTGATGTCCAGCATTGGATGGCGGTTGCATCCAAAACGTTTTCCTCCACAAATTCGTTTAAAACGACATCCATTTTAGCAATCTGAAAAAGAGAATCTTGAGGTGTCTTACCAACGGGTGTATAATCCTTTATACGAGCCAGACGTTCAGTCACCCGGGCGTCATTGTTTTCTAGTTTATTGGCCTTACCCAATATTTCGGAAAGATCGATGGTGGTAACCGAAATACCATTGCGCTGAAGTAATTTTTCACTATATCTAACGGTATTAAAACCTCCTGGCCTTGCTCCAATAGCACCAATACGAGCTGTTCTGAGGCCCTTCACAACACGACAAACTGCTGTAAAATCCAGTAATTCCTGAATAAATTTAGGATCTGAAGGATGCATTACATGACCTGAAGTGAGAGTAAAAGGAATACCAAATTGATAGAAATTGTTACAAACGGATATCTTCCCACACCAAGCATCGCGACGCCTTGCAACATCAAGTTTATTAAGGCTATCAGGATATGCTTGAACCAAAACCGGTACGTTCAGGTTTGCCAATTTCACGGTTTCTGCCACGCCTCTTTCATCACCAAAATTTGGTAAAACCACCAAAATACCCATGATATCATCACGATGTTTTTTAAAAAGATCGGCACATTTAACTGCGTCCTGAAAAGTTTCAACACCTCCTAATTTCGAGTCCTGTTCATTTAATATTATTGGGTTGATACCCTGTTTTTCAAGAAGGTCCAATATTTCCGGTCGGGCTTCAGACACCAATTTGTCGGGAAAAAAATCCCTGTTACCAATTATAACACCTAAAGATATTTTTTTTAATGCTTTTCCTGTAAACAACATAAGATTTAAATTTTGTTTTTTTTAATATTTATAACATTTCTGAAGATTGATTATGCTAAAATGTCAAACAGCTCGAATTTTCGTTTATTTATTATTTCAATTTAATATATAAATAAAAATAAATATTAATAAATTAAACCGCAATATAACAAAATATTAGAAAACTACAGAAAAAAAATTATCAGTATTTTAGTTGGATTTTTTTTATGGATTTCTAAGGTTACCTTAATATTAAACCGAATTTCTAAAGCTAGCAATTATTGGGGAACTACTAATCATTGTGCTGATTCAATAGGGAAAGCAAAAAAATATTAAACTTACCTTCTCACCAAAGCTGCAATACATCAGTGTTTAATAACTTTATTAGTAGTTAGTATTGTTTTCCTGGAAAAATAATAAAAAATGACAGGGATAGCATTGAAAATAAAGTTGAAAAAATATTCAAAAGTGCTATTATTACCTTTTTTCAAAAAGATTTTAAACTACAAAACCTTATTACCTGTGTTTTGCAGAAAATAATTTTAAAATTAGAAAAGAAAAGTTCATTACATTTTACAATTAAAAAATCCGATAGAAACTAAAACCCCCTTTAAAGAATGGAGTCTTTACCGCTTTCTGCAATTAATATTTGAATTTCATTATCTTCAAAAATAATTTTGTTTTTCTGATCTACATCGGAATCCGTAATAATAAAATTAATAAGAGATAATGCACCAAGACTAGCAAACGAACTTTTTCCAAATTTACTGGAATCCGCTACTAGATAAGTAATTGCGGAAGCATCGATCATTGCCTTTTTAACTACGAGATCGCTTATACTGGGATAGGTGAGTCCCGCCTTTAAGGAAATACCAGCGGTTGCTAAAAACAATTTCTGAGCATTAATTCCATTAAAAAAATCTGCAGCTTTTTGCCCCGTAAGAGAAAGTGTAGGTGGTTTAAATTCACCTCCCGTCATTACAACGTTTATGAGAGGTTCTGCCCCTAAAATCAATGCAATATTCAAAGCATTGGTAATTACCGTAAGGTTTTTAAAACCTTTTAACTGTTTAGCGATTTCCGTTGTTGTAGAACCAGAATCCAAAATTATCGTATCCCCACTTTCAATAAATTCCAAACATTTTGTTGCAATTATTTCCTTTTTCTTTAAATTATCTTGATTTAGGAGAGTAAAATTTCGAATTTGATTTTCCATGTTTTTTAAGAAAACACCTCCATGTTCCCTTGTTACGAAGCCCAACTTTTCCAATTTTTCAAGGTCCTGTCTAATTGTTACATCGGTAACTTTAAAGATTTTAGCTAAGTTAATAACTTTCGCAGATCCATCTTCCTTTAACATTTCTAATATTTTCTCCCTCCTTTGATTCGGCATTAAATCTGACATGATTTTTTTAGGTTTATTTGGGTGAATTTACGAATTTTTTTGTTCAAAAAATGTCTATTAATACCCCCCTATTGATTTTTAAAATCTTGAATTCAACCGATAACTGGTATCTCTTGAATTTATTTTAAACCGATAATCTCAAGTTTTTCGGTTTAAAATATATTCAATGCTTTTTAATATGAGGACTGTTGCAAAAATACCTCATTAACCGCAGTGTTCCAGAATCTGATACCTCCAGAATTAAATAAATAGAATCGCCATCTTAAGCATATTAAGGATTGTAAATGTTGCCTCTTGTTTATTTTTATTTGTTATATCGGCTTTCCTTGTGTGAAAGAACCAGCCTCAATATATTGCTTCTATCGATAGCTGATGACATCTCCGTGAAGATTATTAGCAATTCAGATTAATCTAATGTATACCAGGCTTTACTTTTAAATCATTCGGTTGTCCATGCTCGACGGCCGGAGGGTGGTTGACTTCTTCTAAAGACATTACACATCTAACTGAACGTAAGACAAAATCATTTTGCTACTCTTTTATTCAACTTATTTGAGGAAAAGAAGTATATCCTTTTTGAATGCTTAAATCCGGACGTTTCAATTAAAAAAATAGAGGTAAATAGATAATATCCTATCTTTAAAGTCTGTAAAAATGGTAACTGTACGAATATTTTTAGGGGACAAAACCTTCTAGAGTTTGCTGAACGGTTTAAAACAGATGAAAATTGCAAATAATTTCTTGCATAAGTTAAATGGGAAGTTGGATATCAATTCCGGAAATGTGAAAACATAACCTTCCAAATACGAAGGGATTTTTCCAGGATCTGTAATAAGTGCAGCGACACTGAAACCTCTACTGCAAACACTATTTTTCACCGTATAAGATTTGGGGTCAGGACTGCTTTTTTTTATTTGCTTTGAAATGGCAACGAGCACCAAAAGTCTTTCTTCAAGACAAATGGGTGGGCGTTATGGAATTACCGAAAAGACAGCTCGACTGTTCATGCTAAAGATAAGAGAGGCTATGTCATCGAGTGAGAACCATCCAATGGAGGGTATTGTAAATGTTGATGAATTTATTTTTGGGGCAGGGAAGAAGGTAAGATTGGGCAGAGTTACAGCGCCAAGAAAAAGAAGGCCGTTACTGGTGTTGAGCTTACCAAAGAAGGTAAAGTAAGACAAATGTATGCAGCATGAGAAAATTGACTTAAATTTAAATAGCTGACCAAGGATGTTATTTTTAATGTAAAACTCTTGTTTTTTTATTTTTCATCAGTTTCCCTTTTTTATAGCTATAAATCTTAGATATTGTTTTGTAGTTATTTTAATTCAAAGGACTTACAGTGATGATTATTTAGGCTGAACTTTATGCCGTATTATGTAAATAATCAGGTTTCCCGTATTTTAAAAATTAATTGAAAAAGATCAAGTAGTGTAAAAAGCAAATAAAACCTGGGTGTGGACCTTTTTATTTATATTAGATAATTCCCACTTTCTTTATTTTAGAAAAAGCTAAGGAAAGGTAGATTGTCTTTGTATAATGGAAGTTTTTAAGATGTGTTGTATTGGTCTCTCAGTTATTTGATTGTCCAGTCGTTCAATCAGGGTTTTGGCAGCCATTACCCCTTGTTCTGTAGCCTGTTGATCCACAACCGTAAGGGAAGGAACATAATTTTCTGCTAAAACCCCATTGGTGAAGCCAATAACTGAGATGTCTTCAGGGATTTTATAAGAATTTTTAAGCGCATATTTTATAGTGGTGATTGCAGATAATTCATCAGCTGCTACGATCCCGTCGACTTTTATATTTTGCAATTGATTCATCAACAAATTTTCAAAGGAATTGTAATTCTCTATATTTAGAACACAGGTTTGTAAACCGAAATTTTTAAGGCCATCTATATAACCCATCTTCCTTTTTTCCCCTACACTGGTCCCGGAAATTGTAGAAAGAAAAATAATATTTTGACATCCTTTTTTTATCAAATGTTCAGTAGCTTCTCTTGCTGCAAGTTGGTCATCTATGCTAATTTTATCACAAATCATCCTCTCGAAAGTGCGGTCAAACAATACGAATGGAAAATCGTATTTAATAGCCTGTTCAAAGTGCCCATAATCCCCAGTAATCTGTGTTTCCTTGGATAAGGAAATAATCAGTCCGTCTACACTTCCGTTTATCATGGTCTTAATGCTCTCAGATTCCTTTTCTCTGGAATCGTTTGATAAACAAATTATTATTTTGTACCCTTTTGAGTCAGCTTCAGTTTCAATCCCATGAATAGCCATTGCAAAAAAATGAGAAAGCAAGTCGGGAACAATAACTCCTATTGTTTTGGTCCTTTTGGACTTTAAGTTTTGTGCTGATTTATTGGGGGTATAATTATATAAAAGTGCCATATTTTGCACTTTGGCCTTGGTTGATTTGCTTATTTCCGGACTGTTGTTTATTGCCTTAGAAACTGTTGAAACCGCTAGGTTCAACAGTTTCGCAAGATCTTTTAGGGTGCATTTTTTTTTCATAATTATTTAATTGAAAAATGGACAATTTACTGGTTATGAATGGTTTAAAACTCTTGCTACAGATTGTTCCGTTGGTTATCACTTTAGAAATTCTGAAAACAATAGCGGGAAGGTGTTTCATATATGTATTTATACATAATTTTTTGATTATATCTTCAAGGGACTGTTCCCCCTCCAAATTTAATGGGCAATACCCTTTTAATGTTCCCGCTATAAAAACATCACTACATAAAGGCAAACGATTTTAGAGAAAAACCAAACCTAAAAATGTTTATTTACAAAGATCAATTGGTCCTGAAATTCACACACACGTTCTATTAAAAATTTTACCTATCTAAATCATTTACACTTCTGCTTTACGTTGATACCACCTACTAAAAAGTAAAAATAAAATTCCACAAAGTAACCAGGCAGGTAGTGTTACAAATGATAAAAACACATCATACTGAACTGATATAAAATAGAATAATAAGAAACTTATAGCCCAAGATAAAATTACTGCCTTACTGTAAGCTATATTTTTAACTTCAGCATAATTTTTAATAACCCCTGCTTTTTTAGCAAAGAAATGCTCAAAAACAATAATTGCCCCAAAGGGTGCTAATATAAAACCATACAATGCTACAAAATCCAATAATTTCATCGCGAATGCAGGAAAAATTCCTGCACACGTTGCTAAACCGCCGGCCATAAGGGTAACCTTAAATGTGGATAATTTTGGCATTACAGCCTGAAAAGCCAATCCGGCTCTATAAATTGTTGGATTTGCAGTAGTCCAACCTGCCAGTACCACGGCTATAATTCCAAAAACACCAATGGCATTGTAAGCTAAAGGTCCTGGAGCAACAGGTGGAGCCACTCCATTGGCTAAAAATGCTTGGGCTTCACCTGATTTCAAATAAACAGCATAAAGCAAAGCCGCTGCTATCCAGGCCATATAGTGCCCAACATACATTCCAGCAGCTGTTGTCCAGCCAGCTTTTTTATTCTTTGCAAATCGAAATACGGATAAGTCAGACATTCCTATATGCATCGCAGCATTGGCAAACCAGGACCATATCATAACATGCCAAAATGTATATTTAATCTGTCCTGGGAAAGGCTCAGAACCTTCTCCCCAAATATTCCAAAAATCCGAAAAACTGTTTATTCCAAGTTGGTTTAAAGCGACAACTCCACATGCAAGGAAAGCTAATACAATTACCGGCGACATCCAGTTTGCCGCCTTTGAAACTGTATCATAGCCTCTGGCTGCAATTAATGAAATTACTATTCCGATA
>Ga0307486_1002408_pt1 | contig 13059 bp, 14 predicted proteins | sample CBIW02metaG_FD_203663 | JGI IMG/M metagenome (GOLD analysis project Ga0307486, IMG submission 203663) | Sea-ice brine microbial communities from Beaufort Sea near Barrow, Alaska, United States - CBIW 0.2 | ecosystem: Environmental > Aquatic > Marine > Coastal | place: USA: Alaska | collected... | reverse complement strand
TGATCGAGGACGGCGGACCGGGCTGGCTCAACCTGATCGTTGTTTTGCTGATCTGGAATGCCTTAAAATTTGCTGCGATGGTCCCGGTCAGCCTGTGGCTGCTCCTGAAGGCGCAATGCGCGGAGTGACGAGTTCGACGAGCCGCGAAGCACGAGGGCTACGCGCCGGGCCGGCAGCTCGGCCCGTGGACGACCTCAGCTTGACCCGCCTACGTGAGTCGGCCCAATAGGACCGATTGATGGTCTGAACGGAAGTCCGCCGAAGTCGCAATTCGGGACACCTGAATCCGCACCGGATGCGGCGGATTGACTCACCTGCAAACTGACATCAGGCCGGGCGGCAGGCCTTTGGGCGTGCTTCGGGTGACTCCGCAGCCTAGAAATTACCCTTAGATCGATTGTGCGGAACGCAGAGCATCTCACAGTTGGCGAGGTCCGTTGCCCCGCCCTTCGACCAGGCGGCTACATGGTCCGCTTCCATGTCGTTCATGGCGTACAGACGCACCTTGTTGGCATTGCCACTGCCGGCACACATCGGGCAGTTGCTGACGCCCAAAGCTTTGGCGGCGCCCGTCTGGTTTCTATAGGCGGCCTTTTTGGTGTTGTCATCGAACACCCGAACCTCGAGCAGTTGGGACTTCTCTTTGCCCGACAACAGATACTCGTAGATCCCGCGCTTCTTCCTGATGTCCTCGCTGGCATGGAGCCGCTCAACGTCATCGGCCACAGCGACGGCGTCGTAGGCGGTGTTGTGATATTCCTCGTACAGGCGACCCCACTCCAGACCCTGCATCTCCTTCTCCGGTGGGCCTGTGAAGACCGAGCCGATCCAGTCGATGACTGTCGTGAAGTATGTCGTAAGTTCCCCGATCGTTGTGTCATGACGGTGAGCGGCCATGTAGGAGTCCAGTCCAACACCACGCGAATCGGCCACCCAATTCAAGGCGACGGCCAAAATGCCCTGACGCTTCGGGTCGCCCTTGACGTAGGCATGCCACTTCTGAAGGTTGGCGTTGTTGGAACTGGAGAACTCTGACTTGGCAGCAGTCACGAAAGGCCCAGAGTAGATCGCGTTCAGCAACTCCTGATCTACGAGCGGGACTCCAGCGATGTTAATTGTCTGGAACCACTCCTTGATCTCCCCTTCGGTCCCGACGCACTCGTAGACCAACAGATCGCTGTCGAGGATCAGCTCCTTGTCCTCGGGCGGCAACGACCCGAACACCTGCTCCTTGCCGTTGCGAACGATCGCGAACTTGCCGGTGACGAACCGACCGACGGAGGTGATGCGCTGCTGACCGTCAAGCACCTCTAACCTGTCGGTTTCCGGGTCAGCGTTGAAGTAGATGAGGCCGAGCGGATAGCCAGACAAGATGGAATTGATGACGGCCACGTCCCGCTTGCCATCGCCGTAGATGTAGTGCCGCTGATACTCGGGCTGGATCACAAGCCGTCCATTGAGGCCGTAAAGACCGCGTCCCTCGTACTCGTTGAAGACAAAGCCCTCAAGGACATCATTCACGGTGTAACTCTGAAGAGTGGTCTTCATCAGCTGACGTCCTTCCGCCGGATCAGAACCCGCTTGAACGGCCAGTAGTAGCGCGGCTCGGTCAGTCCGAGTTTGCGGTGTCCTGCGCTCACGCCCCCGGTCCCCCCCTCTGCCTTGTACTGCTGCACGAAGTCCACGCCCAGCATCTCGACACCGAGTTTTTCCATCTGCTCCATGTCCTCGGCACTCCCGAGAATCTCGAACTGGTCCGGGTTGTACTTGTCCAGAAAGGTGCTTGGGACGCCCATGACGCCGTCCCAGTCGGCTGGGATTGCGTCCACGAACGGCACGTCGATGGCCTCGTGGAAGTTGAAGTAACGCCGGTAGCCGACGCCCCTGACGTCTTTGTGTTTGGAGAATTTGATGTTGTCTTCCTCCGACATAAGCTGAAGCGGCTGATGGCGGCGCCCGTGATCGATGTTGGTGAACCAGCACGAGTTCCCAAGCCGGGTGTAGTCGCGCTCATCGTCGGACGGATAGCCGAGCCGTTCGGCCTTGAGTCGATCGGCCTTCTTGATCTCAGTCCCCTTGGGGACCCCGAAGACCATGTCGGTGCTGTTGGCAGTCGCACCCTTCCACATCTTGTTGTCCTGGATGAGTGGGAACGCTTCGACATAGCTCACGGCGAAATTGCTTCCAATCATCGAGAACGTCTTGTCACCTTCAACCAACCATCCAAGGAAGGCACGGAACAACGAGAACGGTGGATTCGTGATCACTATGTCGGCCGCATTCCGCAGTGCCGTCACTTCGGCAGTCCGGAAGTCGCCGGAGCCGTCGAGATAGTCCCATTGGAGATCGTCGATGTTGATCACGCCATCGCCGTTCACGTCCTTCGCCTCGAGAACGAATTTCTTGCCTCTAACCCGCTCCTTCGACTTGTCAAAGACGGGGCTCTCCTGCTCGAAGAGACTCGGCCGGTAGAACGCACCTGCCGGGTTGGAGTCTGGAGCGTAGGACGTGGAGACAAGCTTCGTCAGACCGAAGTCCACGAAGTGCAAGGCGAAGAACTTGGTAAAATTGGACCATTCGGGGTCATCGCAGGGGAGCAAGATGACCTTGTCGCGGAAGACGTCCGGGTCGAACTCCAGGTAGGCGTTCATCTCGCGCTCTATATCCACCCACTGCGTGTAGAACTCATCGTTCTTGGTCGCCATGGCGGCGTTCAGGTTCGCGTTCTTGTTTCCAGCCGCTGCAGCCACGCCGCCCTTGCCTCTCGCCGCGCCACCATGACGCTCAGAGCCACACTAGCGGCGAGCGGTGACGCTCAGCACAACCGTCGCGGAAGTCTGCCACTCGGGCCCGCATGTCCGACTCTCCTAGGCGCAGAACGTTGGCCAGTTCTTCGCGTTCGGGCTGTCGAGAGGTGCTTCCACGGCGCCGCATTGAGTGACGGCGCATGGCGGCCACAAAGCACAGCGTCGGCCGCTAGGCCGCCCCAGCCCTGCAGACCGGTGCCCCATCGTCGTCACCTGCCAGCGTGCTGCGCGAGACGCCAAAGAACGTGTTCAACGCACTCTCGAGAGCGACTGCCGAGTTGGAAGAGCCCTCAGCGACAGCGGCACCTTCGCACGATGGGCACACCCAACCAACGAGCCGTAGCGGGCCACCCCGGCGAGCACCGAGGCTGGCGGGGTTGACATGGCGCAGCGTTCACACCAACCGGCCAGCAGCATCAGCGACACCGCAGCGTGCGACGGCGAGAGCCGTCAGAGTCACCGAGCCGACGCCGCGGTAGAGGTACCCGCCAGTCGTCGGAATCCCTCAACGCTGTGCTGTCTCGCCGGGCACCGTCGGCGGCACGAGGGTCGCGGGCTGCGCCTGAAGAGCAATGGCGATCTCCCAGCACTTGACCACCCCCGTCCGCAGCCGGGCACGGCCCTCCTCGCTGAGTTCGTCGGGGAATCCAAACTGATCCTCGAGACCCAAGGACTTCCTTTCTTAGACCATTTCAACGATCTAGTAAGGACTTCCTCTCACTGATGACCGAGAGGATGCGCACCGGCGATTTCGCCAACCCAGCCACCATCTTGCCTGGATATCCGGACTCGCCGCACTGGCGTGAGACCTCAATCGGTATCTGTCACCTCGTGATCACGAGCCAAGGCCGCTATCAGTGGCGCCCCAGTCCTCGGTGCCCACAGATCCTGAAAAGCTTGCAACTGTGTTCACCCCCGACGGGGCGTCAAGGTCTGCGGGCCGTCGCGGCAATATGACGCGGGGGCCAATTCCTTAGGCGCGCCTGGCCGCTCTAACCTCCAGATGTGTCAGACCCTCTCGGATTTCGTGTCGCGTTCTACGGTGATTCGATCGTCACCGGGTGGCGAAGGATCAGCTCCCCCAACCGAAGATGGACTTCCATCGTCAGCACATCCCTTGGCTGGGAGGAAGTCAATACCACCCGAAACGGGGTTGGATTCGTTCGGAGGTGCGGCGAGGACTGGGCTGGCGACGACATGCCATCAAACGCTTGTCGATGCGATTCGGATCCAACGCATCGAGGAGCCCAACGCTTTCGCGTCACTGAAAGCCACAAACCACGCATTGGTCGATAACCCCGATCGACGAGCCGGAACGCGAACCAATTGTCAGCGGTACCGTCTAACGTCGGCCATTGAGGTGATCAGCATGGCTGAGGAAACGATCTATGACGTGCACGGCAGAGCAACTGCATACGTCGCCAACGATGGCGAGACAATTTACCTTTGGAATGGCAGGGCAGTTGCCTATCTTCACAGCGGAGAGAAGGTTTACGGATGGAACGGCAGGCATCTCGGGTCGTACACGGATGGAGTCTTTTACGACGGGTCAGGTCGGCGAGTGGGCTTCCTTCGCTATCGTTCTCCGGTCACTACCTCTGTCTCTCCCGTCAAATCGGTCAAGTCAGTCAAGAGCGTGAAGTCCGTACGAAACGTGGCGAACGTCCGTCCGGTACGTTCCACCTCAATCTCGGCAATTCCGTTGGGTGACTTCCTTACGGGCACGAGTCGCTGACTCGCTCGGGGCTAGTCTCGGAGGATGAGCGATTCTCAATTGGCCCTCGTCGCGGGTGCGTTCGCTCTCGCTGGCGTCCTGCTGGGCGGGGCAGTTAACTCATTCGTCGGCTGGCGTCAGCGAAAGGCCGAAGACAAACGCCGATGGCTCGCTGATCGTCGCTCTCTGTACGCGACCTACCTTGGGATCGTTACGAGCAAATTGCAGGAGATCGACTCACTCGCTGTGTTCCTCAGACACAACCCCGAAGACCCGGCGCCTGATCCTGAAGATCACGGGCTTATCAAGGAGGGCTTGCATGACTACTTCGCCGGTTGGGAAATCGAAGTGCAACCTGCCCTCGGCGAGGTCCAACTAATCGCCTCGGATCGCGTCGCCGATCTTGCTGACCGAGTGTCTTCGGCACTGATGGAAGTGACCGTCGATTTGGAACTGGACAACGCGTTCACTGACTATTACCCGACGTGGTTTCAGGCTCAAGATCTTGTCGGGGTGCTGCGTAATGCGATGCGTGAAGAACTTGGGCTCGGCGAGCTTCGGAACACCCGTGTTCGCGACCAGCCCGACTACCCCTGGCTACCCGAAAGGCCGAGTCGCGAGTCGTACCACCAGGCGCACCACACGCCCAAAAGCCGGTAAGCAATGCTCGGGCGACCCCGGTCCGACCACCGCCCTTCTTAGCGCTCTACGTCTGTAAGAAGTACAGAGAATTGATCCACGTCAGCCCTTGGTCGTCAGGCGGTATGGACGTTGGCGTCTTCGACCCACCGTGTGAGAAGACTGAACGCGACGGTACGGGGCAGTCACTCGAGCCGGGGCGTTACTCCGACGGCCTGGCGGGTGATCTACGCACTTCGGCTTTAGGGCCACGTAAGCATAAGGTCACGAGATCAGCCTGAGCCCGCCGCTGTCGACTGGCACATCAGACTGGCTGATAGATGGTCCGCTCGACGACCAGCCTGTGAGGTCGATTCGTACAGTGCGCGATCCATCCGCCACTGGTCGAAGTTTGCGAGCGAGCAGATGGGCGAGCTTGTCATCATGGGTCGAAACGAGAACTTGACGGGTACCCCTGACCCGTCGGAGTAAGTCCGTCAGGCCCAATAGGTTCACGTCGTCAAGACTTTGAAGTGGATCGTCCAACGCGATCACTTGCAGTGGCAGGCTTGCAATAGAAAGGTTAAGGGAAAGGAAGATCGCGACGGCTAAAACGTTCAACTGGGAACTGGACAAAACAGTCTGTGGTTCGCGAACAGTGACGTCGCCGGGCTCGTCTCGCACCGTAGTCCAGAGGCGACCAATGCCCCCTCTTGTCTCCGTAGCGAACGAGGCAGCTCTGAAGGTCGGGTGCGGATCAATTGCGGAGAATATGCGCTGGAGCGAAGGGTCGATTCGATCAAGCTCAGTGGCAACAAGTCGATCGTTGGCATCGCGGAGCAATTCGATAATGCGAGTTGCAGACTCGCCTGTGTACTTACGCCGACCGATTTCCTGCTCGGCCGTCGCGAGCCCGGTTTCCAACACCCTTAACTGATCGAGCATCTCGCGTTTGCGCAACGCCTCGGTCGATCGCGTGAGCTGGACCGTGAGTCGTTCGCCCTCATCTAGGAGTCTCCGGGCCTCTTCCTGAATCGATCGCTGTTCGTTGAGCGCCTGCGAAACTGCTTCGGGGTCAACGGGAACCGCAATGCCGGCCGAGGCCCCCAGACTCTCGAGGTTGTTCTGCCACGCCGCCAGTCGGAGGGTATCGAGTTCATTCTGGCTCGCTCGGGCATCGAGTCTGGTCAGTTCTTGTGTCGCCCGCTCCACCTCGTCGGCCAAACTGCTGACCTCGCTAACGACGGGTGACTGTTCCTCAAGCGCAGACTGGTCCGCGGCCTCGCGCAATCGGGCCTCCGTCTGGGGCCGATCGTAGTCTTGATTACACACTGGGCAGAGTTCGTCGAGATGCCGCAGCGCGAGCTGGGCAAATGTGCGCGCGCTTTCGACAGCGTCGACTTTTTGTGTGAGTCGACGTCGGGAATCTGCTGCATCGACTTGTGCCACCGCTAGTTGAGCCATGAGTTGATCGCGGCGAGCCGTGGCCGCTGCGAGTAGACCAGACATCTCTTCAGAATTCGAGCCACCGGTCGAGGGACGAGTCGCCAGGTGAGACTCGATCTGGCTTAGCCGGGTAAGACGCTGCGACGCAGCTAGGTCTTGAGATCTCAGCGATTCCGTGAGGAGACTGACAGACTTCGCTGTTCTTTCGTTCTGTCCTATCTGCGGGTTGCTGGGCAGCGTGCGGTTGACGGCTTCAAACCACGCCTCAATTTCCCGTGGGTCAGCGCTCGGTTTCATATCGCCAAGTTGAGCCAATGAGTGCTCCAGTCGCGATCTCTCCTGGCGCTGTGGTTCTAACTCTTGATCCAGAAGGTTGGTTGCCCTCGACCATGCCCTGCGACCGCCTTCCAATTGCCGCTGCAACTCGGTCACTCGGCCAATTCCGATCAATTCACCGACGACCTCGAAACGTTCCTTATCGTCGTCAGCGTCGACAAATTGACGAACAGAGTCCTGTTGTAGGTATGTCGCGCGAGTAAGCGAGCGACTCAGCGCGACTGCGGGGTCCGACGCCGAACGGGCCTCTGGCCAGAGCAACTCGAGAATCGTCGCGTCTGCCTTGGGTCCGCTCTCTACGGAATCGCCGCGTCGGACGGTTAGATACATCTCCTCGTCAATTCGCCTCGTGATGACGATGTCATCGCCAGTTACATCACCAAGCGTGAGTTCCACTCGAGCACCACCCGAAGCCGAGTACCGGCTGATGACATTCTCAGAGCCGCCCAGGCGTTCAACCCGGCCAAGTAGCGCCCAAAGTATCGCGTCAAAAAAGGACGTTTTGCCTGACCCGTTCACGCCTTCAATAATCACCGCGTCGGCATCCAGGTCGAATTTTGCGTCTGACGGAAATCCTCGAAACCCCGATACGTCCAAGTATTTGAGTCTCACGATAATGCTCCCCGACGGTGGATGTTCTCGATGATGGATTCGTTGCGTTCGAATGATTTAACGACAAGGTCGGCTATCTCGCTTGGAAGGCCCGATTCGGTAAGAACTCCCGACAGATGGGTCAGGACATCTGGGCCGGACACTAGGTCGTCGACCCGCAGCGGAAGCAATGGCAGTAGAACGTTCGCCAGACCGCCCAAGGTACTGAGATCGGCTCCAGAGCCGACAATCTTCCTTACACGTGTGGTGTCATTTCGTATTGATTGAACCGCCCTGTGGTCGATTGTTGGAACCAAACCAGGAGTCAGGAGGACGAGATACCCCTCCCACGCTTTTGCTTCGCGGCGCCCCAACCTCGAAGCCATCACATCAACCAAATATCCCTGCGCCTCGTGCCAGGTGCTGAAAAGTTCGTGCCAACTCTCGAATACTGCGATCGCCACGATGCCGAACGGGTCCTCGAAGACTCGTAGAGGTACCGAAGGTGTTTCGTAGGCCACGCGCGCGTAACCGCCGTCAACCAGAGCGGCAGTGGCGCCGGCGACGATCTGCGTCGAGTCAAGGGCGTCAATGTGTTCTGTCATTTAGACCAACTCCCGAATGATCGAAGGGTCAGCTCGGACCTCGTCAACGTGCACGAAGTGAGCGCGGATAGGGCCTGCGACCAGGTCGCCTTCCTCGAGCCCGCCTATGAGATCCAAAGGAGGGCCGTTCGCGGGCCGTGTGCCCTCGACCCCAGCAACTAGCACAACGTCAGGCGCGGCCTCGTCGGCGGACGATGTTGCGATTAGTTTCGCCTCCAATGCAGACCAACGCAGGACCCCGTTCCCAGACGCCAACTTCACACGGATCTGCGACCCACCGTCGTTCGCATCGATGACGGCTAGTCCGTCTCGGTCGAACGACAGGCTGTTGTTCGCATCTCGAAGAATCTCGGACAGGCCTAAGAGAAGATCGGCAACGTGCGCCCGACGGTAATGATCGTCTGGCGAATACATTTCGTCTGCAAGCAGCCACCGGGCACGATTCCTCCCAAAGCGGACTACGTCGAAGTTTCCGATCGCGGCCAGTACGACCTCCAGGCTCTCACCCGGGTCGTCCCACTGGTTCGCGTCACACACCGCGCGCGCTGCGCCGTCTAGCAAGTGCACAAGTTCCTCTACAACTCGGTCGCCAAGTTGGTTCATGAACTCACCCCAACCTAGTTGGATGTGCGCCGACGGCGGTAGTGCGAGTTCCGCCTTGAACTCCGAGTCTTGACCCGGGTCCACGACGAATTCATGATGTTGCCCGTTCGACAGGCTCGCCTTGATTTTGGACACGGTGGCCGTCAGCACTGCCGCCTTTGAACCGAGGCCCGCGAAGACCACAACTGGACAGCTAAGTGAGCGCGCGGCTACGACTTCCTGCCACGAGTCCTGCCAGCCGGCATTGAGCGCCTCGGAAGTTAGGATCCACTGCTCGAAGTCGTTTTCTTCGACGCTCCGGTGGAGATATATGACTGACCCAGCCGAGACCTGGCCGGTAACTCCGGGTCCGGTAATGGTCGAAATCTCGTGGCCGCTGAGGTCGGCTACACCCTTGCTTAGCGCGAGGTCGAAGTTCAGCGTCAAAACGGAATCGATCGCACCTTCCCGGAGCAGTGCGACGGCAGTCAAATACCCTGAGTTCGGAAGGGCATGCCGGAAGGCGGCGAGCGGGAGCCGAGTCACAAGTGCAGTCTGTCCACCTGTTTTGGCATGCACACAGGACGCCAGAGCAGACAGATCCCCAGGTGTGGCGCAATCTGCGGAATCTAGTATTCCGTCGGCCACAAGTTTTCGGTGAGCCTCAAGGGAGTATGCGCTAGCGAGACTGAGACTGGTCGGAGCCTCGAGGGAGCAACCTGCGCCGATGACTAGTGCGATTCGCCCACCCCGCTCGGCGGCGGCTTGGAGGAGGTCACTCGGGAGGATGGGCACGGCTCGACTATTGCAGATTTTTAGGTCGATGAGGGCGGATCAGGCAGTTCGGCATGGCACCCAACACGGAAAGTCAAGCCACCTGATCTGAGCCCGTAGCGCGAGGAGTGCTGGACAATTCTTGGGGACCCGAAATTGCCGTCTTTCTGATCGGTGGCCGCGCGGCATTCTGGGCGGTAGGACACAGGATGAAGGCCTCCGAGCTTGCGGAATGGGTTGTGCATCGCGAAGCGAGACATGAAGTGGTGCGCCAGCAGCGAGCGCCCTGTCCCCATCTTTATCCCATCCCATGTACGCCGAGCAATCCAGCATCAATCAGCAAAATCCGGTATTCTGACCCTGCGGCACCAAGCCGGATGTCGTACTCAAACTAGGTAACCCGAGAGTTACCGGGGTATTCGGAACCATCGATCAAAGGTCCGAATCCTCCCAGAGGTCACAGGTTCAAATCCTGTCCCCGCTACAAAGAAAGTCCTGGTCAGCCGCAAGGTTGCCTAGGATTTTTCTTTTGGAGCAGCATGCGATCCCATCGTTATCCCATCAAATTGACAGGTGCGCCGCGCCGCCCGGACGGGCCGCTCGGCCGTTGGTTCCGGTTCCTTCGGGTCTGTGCGGGACGCCTTGCACACCTGCTTGGCATGAACAGCACACAACTGGGGCTGGAGCCTCTGATCGGCGTCGAGGAGCTCGCGGAGTGGCTCGGCGTCCCGATCCAAACCATCTACGACTGGCGGCTGTCCGGGAGGGCGCCGCGAGCCCACAAGATCGGCAAGCACCTGCGGTTTGCGGTCAGTGACGTGCAGGCGTGGCTGGAGGAGCACCACGAGGGCGCTGGTCGGGTGAGCGGCCATGAGTAGACCCCGCATCCCGATCGGCACCTTTGGCGAGATCGCCTTCATCAACCGGCCCAACAAGCGCATCGAGGCTCGCACCCGCTACCGCGACTGGGACGGGCAGACCCGCATCATCCAAGTCACGGCATCGTCGCGGCCGGCGGCCGAGATCGCGTTGAAGAAGAAGCTCGCCGAACGCAACGCGTTCCAGCCCGTCGACACGACGCTGACGCCGGACAGTCCGTTCCCGGCACTGGTCGACTATTGGCTGGCCGACCTCGATCTGGAGGCACGGATCGCGCCGTCGACCCGGCGCGGCTACGAGGACGAGATGCGCAAACTCGTCCTTCCGGCGTTCGCCGGCTTCGCCCTCCGCGAGATCGGGGTTGCCCGGTGCGACGCGCTGCTCAAACGACTTGCCACGCAGTCGTACTCCAAGGCGAAGGGCGCCAAGACCGTGCTTCGGCTGGCGTTCGCCCTGGCGGTACGGCACGAGGTGCTCATGCGCAACCCGATCGACAACGTTTCCCGCCTGCACAAGCCGAAGCGAACCCCGACCGCCCTGACGGCGTCCGAGGTCAACGCGATCCGTGCCGTCATCAAGGTGTGGGAGCAGACCCGCGGCACATCAGGACCCAACCCGGACGGCCAGCTCGGCCAAGTCGTCGAGGTCATGCTCGGCACATCCGCCCGGATCGGGGAGGTGCTCGCCGCTGCGACGTCGACGTGACGGTCAACCCGGCGCTGATGCGGATCGCGGGGACGGTGATCTCCAACAGGGGCGCGCCGACGTTCCGGCAGGACCATCCCAAGACCGATCGTTCGAACCGGATCGTCGCGCTGCCGACCTTTACTGCGGAGGCCCTCCGGCGGAGGCCCTCCGGCGGAGGCTGTCGGTGATGGCCGATCGCTCACCCGAAGCGCTGGTGTTTCGGAGTCGGGAGGGGACTCCGCTGACGACGGCCAACGTACGTCGCCAACTCCGTAAGGTGCTCGGCGACGCTGGGATCGAGGGAGTCTCGCCGCACATGTTCCGTCGCACGGTCGCGACGGTGATCAACGACCAGGCGAGCGTGAACCTCGCCGCCGAACTGCTCGGGCACACCGATCCCAGGGTGACGATCGAGCACTACATTCGCCGCAACGAGCATGTGAACCCACTGACCGCCGAGTTGCTCGATGTCGCGTTCGCGCCTGATGAGATTGACCGACAGTGAGCATCGATGGTCAGGTCGTCCAGAGGGCATCTATCGGCACGGCCGCAATGCGGTCGCCGAATGGGGCGCCGGTGGTGCCGGTGTGGAGGACGAGGCCAGCGATGAAGCGTTTGCCGAGCTTGTCGCGCAGGTATGCGAGGCCTTTGATGTCCTTGCGGGTCGGTGCGGAAGTTGCCTTCACCTCGATTCCGGCCACCCGTCCGTCGGGCGTTTCCAGGATGAGGTCGACTTCGCCTGCAATCTGGTCGCGGAAGTGGCCGAGTCGGGCCAGCTCCTCGCTCCAGGCGAGCTGGCGGTGGATCTCCCCTGCGACGAATCCCTCCAGGATTCCGCCTGCAACGTTTGGGTTGCCTTCGGGTGACGCCCCGGCAGCCGAGACATTGATCAGGCGGGCGGCAAGACCGGTGTCGAGCAGTGAGACCTTGGGGCGCGAAACGACCCGTTTGGACAGGTTGGTTGACCAAGCGGGGATCCTCTGAATGAGGTAGAGCGTTTGCAGCAGTTCCAGGTACGGCGTGAGCGTGCGGACTGGGATCTCGGTCTCCCGGGCGACGTCGGCCATGTTCAGCTCACCGCTGTTGCGTGCTGCGAGCACACGCAGGATCTGCGGCAACTCGGCGACGCGTTGCAGGTTCGAGATGTCTTGGGCATCGCGCCGCACGATGCTGTCGACGTAATTGTCCAGCCACTGGTTGCGGCGACGTCCCGCAGGTCGGCTCAGAGCCTCGGGGTACCCGCCCGCGATCGCGCGCTCCAGATAGTCGTGTCGGTGGAGGTCGCTGCGATGTTCGGCGAATCGCTCGCCCGTAAGGAGTCGGTCAATGAATCTCTCCGTGTGGCCGGTGAGCTCCCCCTGGCTGAACCCCTGGAGCTCAATGCTCTCGGTCCGCCCGGCGAGACTGTCCTCGATCGCTGGAAGCTGGAGCAGGTTGGCCGACCCGGTGAGCAAGAACCTCCCGGGCCGGTTGTCGCGGTCCACGACGTACTTCAGGGCCAGAATCAGACCCGGAACTCGCTGAACCTCGTCGATAGCGAGGAGTCGATCGGGATCGCGATTCAGAAACCCGACGGGATCATCTGCGGCTGCCGCGGCAGTGAGCGGATCATCGAAGGACTCAAGGCGGCCCCCGCGCTCCTCGACGATCTCCTCTATCAGGGTGGTCTTGCCAACCTGTCGTGCCCCTTGGATGACCACAATGCGAGTGTCGTCAAGAGCCTCCAGGACTCGGGGCTTGACGTGGCGATCAATGCGGGCATCCATGCATCGATCCTACCCGGACCTCGCCGATTTACACCCCTTGGCTCGCCGATTCACAGCATCGGTCTCGCCGATTTGCATGAGGCAGTTCGCCGATCTGGTCCGACATTGGTATTGCGCTTCCATTGCACTAGCGGGACTTTCCTGGCTAGGTGGGTCGTGGGCGGGGGCGGCTGACCTTCGCATGGACCGAATACCGGCGATGACCTGCACGAATGTGCGTGTCGGTGCTGGACATCGCTGACCTTAACCTGTAT
>Ga0307486_1002406_pt1 | contig 13064 bp, 8 predicted proteins | sample CBIW02metaG_FD_203663 | JGI IMG/M metagenome (GOLD analysis project Ga0307486, IMG submission 203663) | Sea-ice brine microbial communities from Beaufort Sea near Barrow, Alaska, United States - CBIW 0.2 | ecosystem: Environmental > Aquatic > Marine > Coastal | place: USA: Alaska | collected... | reverse complement strand
GTCCAGCATCGCCCAAACTCGCTAAAATTTCAGGATCATGTACCATTACATAGGCTGCGATCCCTGGAATAACAACAATTAAAGGAATGATCAATTTTAAAAAAGCTGCGAGTATGATCCCTTTTTGAGCTTCTTTCAAGGATTTTGCCGCCAAAGTCCTTTGAATGATATATTGATTAAATCCCCAATAGTATAAATTGGCAACCCATAAACCACCGACCAATACGCCAATCCCGGGTAAATTGTCATATTCTGGATTGGATTTATCCAGGATCATTGCAAATTTACCGGGAGCAGCTTCATACACTGTTTTTAGGCCGGCTATAAATCCGTGCCCACCGGAAACCATATTCAAAGCCAGATACGATGTAACAAAACCGCCAAAAACTAAAAATACCACCTGTATAACATCTGTCCACGCCACTGCTTTTAAACCTCCATACAAAGAATAGGCAGAAGCAAAGAGCGCAAGGCCAATAACTCCATAGATCATGGGGATCCCCATAATAGTTTCCAAAGCTAAAGACCCTAAATATAAAACCGAAGTCAGGTTTACAAACACATAAAGTGCGATCCAAAATACGGCTAAAATGGTTTTCAAATTTGTGGAAAATCGCTGTTCAACAAATTCAGGAATGGTATATAATCCTTTTTCTATAAAAATGGGCAAGAAGTATTTTCCCACTATTAACAAGGTAATGGCCGCCATCCATTCATAGGAAGCGATTGCAAGTCCCAGCGCAAATCCGGAGCCCGACATTCCTATAAACTGTTCGGCTGAAATGTTGGCTGCAATTAAGGATGCCCCAATTGCCCACCACGGCAAGGATTTACTTGCAAGGAAATAATCCTCAGCATTTTTTTGGTGACCTTTTTTTTCCCTGGAAACCCATAAACCAACCCCTAAGATCATTATGGCATAGGTGATAAAAACGAAGTAATCCCAAAAATCAAAATTTGTTGTCATAAAATTATATAAAATTTATTTCTGATTTCTCGTTAAACACTAAACTACTAATGTTGTAGGATCCACAAATGATAAAATCCATCTGATAAAAGTAACTTATAAAATTTTGTTAAATATAAAATATTATCTGATATAAGAGTAACTATTACACTTATTATTTTTCTTATTCTTTAATCCTGAATTGAAATTGACTTTTATTTAGATGCCACCCAGATTTCCAACATCATAAGAAATAAGAATTTCTTATCTGGCAGCATAGAAAGTAAAATCATATTTTTTATCATTTATAAAAATATCAATAGTTTCTAGTTCAAAAATGCTTGATGAGTAAATTTTCTTCTTTAAGACCAACTAAAAATGCTTTAAATTATCAGCCAAAGAATAACCAAATGCGGGAAAGCTATATTTTCTATTCTGCACTTATAACTTTTTCACCAGATGTTATTCCGTTTTCATTAAACGATTCAATTGAAAAATAGTAATTCTGATTGGCATCCAGACTGTTTATTTCAAGTGTTGTATCCTGATAAACGATATAGTTATGATGCAAGCGGTTTTTGTCAATCCCATAGCTGATATTGTATCCGGTTGCATTTTTAATTTTTTCCCAACTAAGATGGACGCTTCTTTTATCGTTTTGATTTCTCTTTGCCTCAAACTTGCCGACCTTTTCGGGAACCTCCCCATATCCTTTTCCAAAGACTCTAAATCCGCTAATTGCCAAATTTCCTCCCGGTACTTCCAGGTTGTTTATTCTTATATATCTGAAAGTTACTTTATTGGGAAGTTGAAGATAATCATGAGTATTATCGGTCATGTTATTTGACTTATCAATCAATAATTTCCAATTGGATTCGTCATTGGAATAGGCAACGGTATATCTGTGGAATAAATCTTTTTGTCTTCCAAATATTGCTGTATTGTGTTCTGCAAAGTTTAACTGAATTGCAGAAACATCATATTCTTCCCCCAAATCCATGATTGCATATTCAGTGGAATCACCACTTTTTGCAGCCCAATAAGTCCGAATGTTTTCATCGGTCATTTGTTTGGCAGTAAGAGAATCAATTGCTGAAGATACTTTAACATTCTTGTTATAAGAGAGTAGCATCCAGCCTGGGAAAATTTCATCGAAATCAGCTATTTTCTTTTGGGGCATAATCAAAGGGTAATCACCATATTTTGTTATGGAATAAAGGGAACCCTGCTCATCAAAGAAGGCAGGATACAATCCAAGTCTGCGCTCAAATATTTGTTTTTGCGAAATGGTAATTGTTCCTATGTGCCAGAAGTTTCCATATTTGTCGGCAAAACTGCTTCCATGGCCGGCACCTGCAGCAAAACCTTCAGGTTTATATGCAAATGGATTGAGTGGCTGGACTATGAAAGGGCCAAGTGGATTTTCAGAAGTATAAACTCCATCGGCATAACTTTTATATTCAGTACCAGGACCGGAATATTGTAAATAGTATTTGCCATTGTGTTTATTCATCCACACACCTTCCAGCCACGGACTTTGTTTATTTAAGGTGTTCTGATCGCCTGGCACTTCCCATCCAAACTCATCTGGATTGGGATAAATCAATTCCTTTTGTTCACCGATAAATGAAAAATTATTCTTGAAATCCAATTCAACCCCATAAATGGGATTCACATCTGAGCATCCCCAGTATAAGTATAACCGGTTATCGTCATCAAGGAAAAAAGCAGGATCCCAAACAGGTTTTTCCAACTTTTCCAGGGCAACACTCCATTTACCACTGAGTGGATCGACAGATTTGTAAATGGTGCTCAATTCGTTTGATGAAGCCAGAAAATACAAGGTGTCTTCTATAGCAATTGCTGTAGGAGCATATTCTTCTGTCGGGATTTCTGTCGTTTCGATAAATGTCCAGGTGTTTAAATCCTTCGAATGCCAATAGCCACCGGATTTTGACGCAAACAGAAAATAGTTATCTTTAAACAGGACAATAGTGGGGTCAGCAGCTTCCCTTCTTGAAGGCTCATCCAGGCAGAACCTGTAGCTTATATTTATAGGATTAGAAAAAGTCGTTAAATTTGAATTACCTGATATCTGTTTGTTTTGGCATCCAATTAAAAAACAGGATAGAATTAGAATAATGCTTATTTGTTTCATTTAAATTATCATATTAATATTGAGATATAAGGTGTTCCAATTGATGATCACGTATAATTGAATCCAAACTAAATTTATTTTTCGAACGTATATTTTGCGTCTTTCGTTAAAGTTTCCCAATCATCAGTCCTAAATGATGAGGCGGGAAATGCTTCTTTATTATAAAGATTTGAATCGCTGGCATCATCTGCCCAACCATAATGAATCGCAACAGGGTTTTTTATATTCTCATTAAAAACAACGACTTTATTTTTATTTATATAGGCTTTGGCATAATGAAATACCTTGTCTGCTCCGGCTATTTCAAATCCTTTTACATATCCATATTTATCGGTAGTCATTAATCCGCTGCCGATGTTGTCAAATGTTATTGTTATTTGATTTTCTTTTATTTTCAAAGATTTAAAAGCAGGTCCTCTATAAACAATTTCCTTGTTATAAATATTATGAAGCGCAATCGAAGAGAGTCGTTTGCCAACTTCTTGTTTATTCGTTGGGTGAATGTCTATTGGGTTGCCAATGTCAGTAGTAACTGCCATACCTGTATTAGCAATGGTTTGCAAAGTATAGGTTTGGGCTTCCCTTAGTTCTGCCCATTTGCTGCCATTGTCACTATTGCCACCAAACTCATCGAAACTTGATAATTGGACAAAATAGAACGGAAAATCACCCTGTTCCCATTTTGTCCTCCAATCGTTTATCATCACGGGAAACGCTTTTTTATATTGATTTGCTCTACCCACATTTGCTTCGCCCTGGTACCACAAAACGCCTTGAAAAGCATACGGAATTAATGGGTTTATCATTGCATTATATAATAAAGACGGATAACTATTGGGAGATACTTCACTTTTTATCTCCGTTACATTAAATTTCCATTTCCCAGACAAAGGAATAACCGTGCTTTGCAAAGATAATTTTAAGTCTGATGCATTTCCCCATATACCACCGCCTCCAGAATAATCAACAATTTTAATAGCAATAACATTTTTACCCTCTTTGAGTGTTTTTAATGGAATTTCATAAACTCTTTTTTCATCATACTGATTGGTTGTCCCAACTTCAATTCCATTGATATACGTAACATCCATATCATCAATTTTTGCCAATTCAAGGAGCGCTTCATTTGCGGCATCTTCTTTTGAAATTACGAAGGATTTACGCATCCAAACAACACCGTCAAAATTACTCAATTGTTGGTTTTCCCATAGCCCTGGAGCCTGCATTTCCGGCCAACTGACATCATTAAAAGATAGCTCTTTAAAAGAGGATTGATCACTATCTTCTACTTTTGAACCTTGAATTTTTTCTATCCTTTCTGTTAGAGATTTAGTTTGATTTTTTAAAAGAGAATCGATGTCTATTTTTGGCATTTGAGCAATCATTTCTTTAAATTCATCACTGTTTTCAAAAGCTTCCCGACTTGTCCAGGTTTCCACACAAGTACCTCCCCAGGAAGTGTTTATGATGCCTATTGGAATATTTAATTCGGCATATAATTTTTTAGCGAAAAAATATCCTATTGCAGTGAAATTACCAACGGTAGTTTTATTACTTACCTCCCATTTTCCTGCAGCCAATTCTGATTTTGAAGAAGCACTCAAATCCTTTTCAACTATAAACTGACGAATCATGGGAAAATCGGAGTTATTTATTTCTTGTTTTGCGTTCATGGCCCTATCCACAGTTAACTCCATGTTCGATTGCCCGCTGCAAATCCATACTTCTCCTACTAAAACATTGTTGATTACTATGTTGTTTTTGCCTTTAATTGCCATTTTATAAGGACCTCCAGCCATTTCAGCTTTTAAACGTACTATCCATTTTCCGCTTTTATCTGCTCTTGTTTTGACTATTTGATTATTGAAATGAACTTCAATTTTTTCATTGGCATCTGCCCAACCCCAAACAGGAATTGGTTTATCCCGTTGTAAAACCATTCCGTCAGAAAATAATAACGGTAATTGAACATTAGCATTAGCAAGTAAGCTGAACGCAAAAAGGAGGGCTACAATATATTTTTTCATTTTGTATATTACTTGGTTTCTATTTTTATTACAAAGGCGTTGTCATCAACTTTGTTTACATAAAGGCTATGGTTAACGCAATCATCAACTACTTCTTTTACACCAGCTATCCATTTTAAGATTATTTGTACTTGTAATTGTATCTGAATGGCTAAACCATGCAGTTGGTATTCTTACGGTATTAAATCCAGCATACTTAACTGAATCAATTTCTGAGAGGTTTTACATGCCTCCCATGCATTTTCGGCACAAATGGACACTAATGTTATTAAATTCTGTATATTATTTTGTTTTATAGTAATCGTGCATGATATACCATGCTTTCTTCTTTTCTCCTTTTTCAGATAACAAGCCTTTTCTGTTATAGCCTTTTTGATACACCTGATTCATCCTTCCCAATGACCTGTAATCAAATAACAGCCAGGGAGCGGTGCCACATAAGTTTGGAATGGTCTTAAACAGTTCTATTTGATCGCTATAAATTTGTTTCTGATATGCTTCTGTCCAATTAGCAGCTTCATCTGATGGTCCAGCATTACTTCCATACATGGCTTCTCCACCAAACTCTGAAATAAAAACTGGCTTGTCTGGATAAGCGAATTTCCATTTTACCTCGGATGGTTTACCTTGCCACGGATCGTACCACCCGATATATTCGTTGATGGAAATAAGGTCTGAATACTTATATAGTGTATCCCACACACTAAAGGAGTTGTTCGTGTAAGATTGTGTATTCATAACATGGGTAATCAACCGGGTAGAATCTATTGCCTTGCAGTTTTTAGTTAACTCTACAAGAGCATTATTCCGGTTAGGCGTGCCCGGATATGTTTCATTTGACAGACTCCAGACAATTATGCCACAGCGATTTTTGTCCCTGCTGATCATCTCTTTAAGCATGGTATCCATTTTTTTGGGAACAAGTCTATCAGAAAATTGAATATGCTGATATACGGGAAGTTCACTCCACACCATTAAACCCATTTTTTCAGCTTCCTTAATTATATTTTCATTGTGCGGATAATGAGCTAAGCGAACAATGTTGCATCCTAATTCTTTTGCGGAATTCAATAATAACAAGGCATCCTCTTTTGAATAGGCTCTGGTTCCTTGATATGGATTTTCTTCGTGGATATTAACTCCTTTGAGAAAAATTGTTTTTTTATTCAGCAACACATTACTTCCTTGCACTTCAATACATCTGAACCCGATAGTATCAATAACAATATCTGTTTCACTTTCTATGATTACTCTGTAAAGTTTAGGATTTTCGGGAGACCAAAGTTCGAAATTCGAATTAAACTCAATCATTGCATAACCATTATCATTTGATTCCGTTTTGTAAGATTTGTTGATTTCCGGAATTTTTATTTTAAGCTTTTGCTTTGCGTTTGTTCCATTCAATTTTACCCATCCCAATACTTTATTCAGGCTTCCTTTTTTTAATTGAATAGAATAATCTTCTATAAACGTTTTTTTTGTTTCAATTAAATTAACATCGCGGGTAATACCTCCATAGTTAAACCAGTCGTATCCTGTACTGGGCAATCCATTCTGCAATCGATGGCTATTTACTTTAACAATTAGAGCATTATCTCCATTTCTGACTTTGCTGGTAATTTCGAACTGAAAAGGAGTAAATCCACCCTCGTGACTGCCTATTTTTTCGCCGTTCAGATATACATCTGCCAAATAATTTACCGCCCCAAAATGGAGAAATAACCTTTTTTTTTCGTCAGATTTATAACTGAATACTTTTTTGTACCAAACAGTTCCTTCAAAATAAGTGAGCTCACTTAGTTGTGAGTTAAAGTCACCAGGTACTTTTAACATAGGTCCACCTTCAAAGGAATACTCAAAGAAGTCGGTCTTTTTTTGAGGCTTTTTTTCCTGCCAAACCTGTTTCCAGTCACCTATGCCTGTAGGGTCTAGAATCACCTGCCAGTCACCATTTAAACTTGACAAGTCTCTGGACTGAACATTGACCATTGCAGTTTGGGCATGTAAATAATTACCCCACAGAAGAATAATTAGAGCAACCAACATCTCTTTTTTAAACAAGCTTTTCTCACTTTTTTTATTCATTCTACTTTGGTTAATTTAGGATTGGTTATTTGTGTATACCTGAAATTTTTAAATTTCACTGTACCTTCTCCTACAGAACAAAGCCCAATCTTTACCCCCATAAAACCTCCAAGGGCATTGTGGTGAAAACCTGATATTTCCAATGAGTTTTCAACCTTGATCCAGTCATTACCATTCAAACTATAATACAAATCAACAGTATTGTTTATGTTTTTCATGCGTAAATACACATGTCCTTTTACCACCTCTTTTTCGGTTGGGAACTGCCATCCATTTATGTTGGCCAAAATATTGCTTTTGTCGGCTAAAAGCCCTGAATATGCTGAATTATTATAGAAAAGAGCAATTCCTCCTATGGCATTTCCTTCAATAAACAATTCGACCTCAGCAGTATAAGAGTGATCTGATGGTGTGTAAAGTAAAGGCGAAGAATTACCTACTGAGTTACCTTTTGCTTTAATTACAACACTATTACTGGCAACTTGGAATCTATCTGTATTATATTCATTAAAGAAAGACCATTGAGGACTTAAGGTATTGCCCATAAAGTCATCAATGAAAGTAGAGTTTGTTTTAGAAATTGTTAGACCAGCTTTTTTAATTGGCTCAGTATTAGAAATGCCTTCTGGTATTTTATACCATCCCTCTTTCGTCCACTCAATGGGCAGGAGCAAGGTTTGTCGTCCCATATTATAAAAGCCTTTTTCATAGGCATGGAACATAATCCACCAGTTTCCTTCTGCATCTTCAAATGGAGTACCATGTCCTTTTGACCACCATCTTTCTTTGTTGTTACTGGTTCTTATAATTGGGTTATAAGGTGAGTTTTCCCAAGGACCAAAAGCCGATTTTGAACGAGCAGAAATTATCATATGCCCTGTTGCAGGTCCTGCAGTTCCCCCTTCGGCCACAGTTAAATAATAGTAATCATCTTTCTTCATCAATTTTGGGCCTTCCATACAAAAACACTCAATAGACCATTCTCGTGGAATTGGCCAACCATCATATGCATGTTTTGTTATACCAATAGCTGAGAGGCCATCATCTGCTAAAGCTACAAAACCGCCATTGGCAAAATATAAGTAACGTTTTCCATTTTCATCAACAACATGCCCTGGATCTATGTTATTTATTTTTAAATTCACAGGTTCACTCCATGGACCTTTTATAGAATCTGCCACTACAACATATATTTCATTGTTTGCTGGAAAATATATATAGTATTTGTTATTATATATCACCAAATCGGGGGCCCATACCGAACCAATATATTTATGCAGAGCATGAGTCACTGGTTCCCAGTTTATTAAATCTTTTGAATGCCAAATCAGCAAACCCGGGTAATATTCAAATGATGAATGTACTACGTAGTAATCATCTCCATCTCTTAAGATGCTTGGATCGGGATGATCACCTCCAAAAATGGGATTGGTATAATATCCTTTTCCTTTGTTGTTTGGCGTTGTTTGAAATTGAGCATTTGCAAGGAATGCCACCTGAAAAAATAATATAATTAGTAGGATTTTATTTTTATGCATAACAGTATCAATTAATATTTTAATAACTAATATGTTCTTGTAATAATCTATTTTAAAAGCCAATACAGGAAATATTTCTTTGTTACCTGGTTTCTATTTTTATAACAAAAGCTTTATCATCAATTTGTTGATCTGGGGTTTTAAAATGCAATCCTTCTTTGTTTTGAATAAAGGGTACATGGTTATTATTACCTAAAAAAGAAATTTCAGTTACAATTGGTATATTTTCTCCTAAAACAGTTTTAGTAAAAGAAGTTAATTTAATTGGGATATTGTTTCCAGGCCAACCTAAAACAATTGCATAAATGGTATTTCCTTTTCTGGTATAACGAATATCTTGCGGTGTGTAGGTAATTTTATCTAAAAACATTCCGGATTTTTCTTGTATGGTTGGGCCTTCTCCGAAAACTTTCCATGGTCGTGTACTGTAAATTGCTTCGCCATTTGTTTTTAACCATTTACCTATAGTTAACAATATTTCTTGCTGATTTTCAGGAATAATACCATTTGCCATTGGTGAAACGTTGAGCATTAAAGCTCCATTTTTGCTAACTACATCAGCTAGAATATGAACGATTTCTCCTGCATTTTTGAGCCCTAAATTATCGGTATAACTCCAGCTACCAATTGATACTGTTTCGTCTGTCAACCAAAATTCTTCGGTTATTTTGTTCATTCGTCCTTTTTCAAAATCTTCAAGACTTACTGATTTTGGAAATTCGCCTTCCTTATGGGTAAAAACTACCTGTTTATTTTTAGCAACAGCATCGTTAAAATAATAGGCTACAAATCGCCTTTTTACAGAATCGGGAATTTTTTGGGTTTGACTATCAAAATAAATTAAATCTGGACTATAATTATCAATCACTTCTTTGAGTTGCCCAAACCAATCTTCGTTAAATTTTTCTTTTGAAATATTGCCGTACATCTTAGCTAAAAGCGGATCTTCAGATGAAGTTGGCATATTAGGATTGTATGGAAAATAGGATGTGTCATTCAACCATTTTTGTGGTTCCTCCTTGAATATTTGTAGGTTCCTGGCAATGTGAAATGAAGTGACAAATTTCATGTTTTTTTTATGAACAGCTTCGCCCAATTCTCCCAAAATATCCCGGCGCGGCCCCATATCAACTGAATTCCATGGGTTGATTTTACTTCCCCAATTAGACCAACCGTCATGATGTTCGGCCACAATACCAGCAAATTTTGCACCCGATTTTTCAAAAAGATCTGCCCAGGCATTGGCGTCAAAATTTTCAGCTTTAAACATGGGTACAAAATCATGATAACCAAATTCCGAAGGTTCGCCGTAGGTTTTAACATGGTGTTTGTACTCGTCACTGCCTTCAATATGCATATTTCTGGCATACCAATCGTTCGCATAAGCTGGCACAGACATTACTCCCCAATGTGCATATATCCCAAATTTAGCATCTTTATACCACTCGGCCGTTTCATCATATTCCGACAAAGATTCCCAAGTTTCTTCATATTTCGCATCCTTTTCAGCGTCTTTTTTATGTTCTGAACAACCTATAAAAAGACTTAAAAATAATAATGCAGATATATTAGCTAATTTATTCATTTATTTAATTTTTTTGTATCACCTCCAAACGGACACCTTCAGATTTCAAATAGTAGGTTCAAATTAAGAATTCAACCTGAGCTGGGGTTTTTAATTTGAAATCTTCGAAAGAATAATTTAAATTAACCAACAAACCTTCTCGCACAACAAGAATTTTAGGGCTTTGAATTACTTCCTATCAATTATTTACAGATTTCTAATTTAAACCCTCTTGTAAAGCTGTTAATGCTTGTTGGTCAAAAACAGTATTGTTAGTTCTGTTGTAGATACCAAAACCATTGTTCCCAATATTTCCTTCATCCCAATAAAATGGAAGAATACCATTTGCTTTTGCTCGTTTTACAACGTATTTTAAATAAAAAGCTCTGGAGTTTAAATGCAATTGTAAATTATCCCCTGTCAATGTTGTTCGTCTTATAGCACCAAATTCTCCTAAAATTACCGGGAGACCATGGTTTACAAATTGATTTTTCATTAATAGAAAGAACGCATCCAAATCAGCTTCTTCACCCCAAGTTGCATTTCGTGTAGCATCTGTAGTAGAATGGAAATCTGCTCCCCAATAATAAGCCATTTTTCCCCAACTTTCATCGGCTTCCATACCGCTAAACTGCCATGGTGTGTAATAATGTACTTCAACCATCATGCGGTCATTGGCCGTATCTGTAGGTAATGTTGTCATTAAGGAGTTGGTTTTTTCAATATCGGTAGATGGCCCTTGAACCACCAATGTACGATAGGCATTTTTACCTCCTGTGGCACGAACAGCATCAATAAAAGTTTGATGATATGATTTTAAAACAGCCATTTGAGCTGCATCTTCAACGTTTGGTTCATTAGCACTGGCAAAAAGAAGATGTTCATCAAAATCCCTAAATTGGGTTGCCATTTGCTCCCAAAAGGCTTTTTGCTTGGCATTGTTTTCAATTTGTTTAGCTTCAGTAACATTATTTTCCAGCCAACCGCCGTCCCAATGAATGTTGACTAATACGTACATATCATTGTCAACGCAATATTGAATCACTTCTTTTACCCGAGCAAGCCATTCAGTTTTTATTTGTGCCGTTGCCGGATTTATTAAGTATTGATTCCAGGAAGCAGGAATTCTAATGGCATTAAAACCACCTTGCTTTACTACATCAATAAGCGCCTTGGTAACTTTTGGGTTTCCCCAGGCTGTTTCACCACCAGTTGCTTCTAAACTATTTCCAATATTCCAGCCCAAATTAATTTTTGCCGCAATTTCAGCTGCAGTACTACTCATACCCGCAGCATCAGCAGGAATTGGGCTTGTGTTATAGCTTGGGTATAATTCACCTGCAGGTATAACAATCCCAGCCTGGGTTAACGCAATTTTTATTGGTGTAACATCATTTGCATTAACGGTGATGGTGGTTGTACGCTCTGCAATGTCTGTATTCTCCAAAGCCGTAATAGTTACGGCACTTGTACCAGAACTTCCAGATGTTTGGCTAAGCGTTATCCAATTTGTTCCTGAACTACTAATTACCCAAGTATCTACATTGGTAGTAATGCTTACCTCATAGCTACTTTCTTCTTTTGACAGTTCAATTTTTTCTGTGCTTGTGCTAAGGTTATAAGTTACTTCGGGATCTATTATTAACTCTTCAGTAGAAGAATCTTTACTGCAAGCCATAAGTCCGATTAGAATAAGACTGGCTAAAATGAAATTTACGATTTTACTCTTTACTCTTTTCATTTTTATAATATTATTTTGATTGAAACTTCAGATTTAATATCTCTGGAAGAGTTTCCTATTTTAATATTATAAGTTCCTGGCTCAACCAGCCATTCTTTTTTCACCTCATTATAATAGGCTAATTCTTTTGCAGATAAAAGAATTGTTACATTTTCTGAAGCTCCACTTTTTACAAATACTTTTTTAAATCCCTTTAATTCTTGGGCTGCTTTTTCTACTTGAGAATCTGGGTTGGAAATATATAATTGAGCAACTTCTTTACCATCCATCACTCCGCTGTTTTTTAAGCTAAATGTCACTTCAATAATATCTGAAGTATTATAAACTTCTTTATCGGTTTTTAAACCTGAAAATTCAAAATTCGTATAAGATAGTCCATATCCGAAAGGGTACAAGGGTTCAATGTTTTTCGTGTCGAACCATCGATAACCTACCAAAATACCTTCGGAATAAGTAACAGATTCATCACCTGGAAAGCTGTTCGTTGCATGAGCCGGTGAATCTTCAAGTTTCTTAGGCATGGTCCATGGTAATTTACCTGAAGGATTCACGTTTCCTAAAAGTACATCTGCCAATGCATTTCCGCCCTCAGAACCGTTAAACCAACTCCAAACCAATGCAGATGATTTTTCCTCAATAGTGTTGATATCAAAAGGCGCACCTGCAATTATTACAACAATGGTATTAGGATTAACTTCCAACACTTTACTAATTAATTCCTCTTGACCAAAAGGTAGTTTTAAACTCGCTCTATCTGAAGCTTCAGTTTCATAATCTCTGTTAGAGCCTGCAAAAACAATGGCAACATCAGAATTTTTAGCAGCATTAATAGCTTCTTCAAGCATGGCAGGTTCTAACTCATCTATAGTTACAGGACCATCTAGTGTTATGTTAATCATCAATTGACGGATAAAGTCTTTTGAGTTTTATCCTTGAATCTTTGGTTGTGAACTGCCAATTTATCGAACCTCCTTTGTTGTTTCTGTTATCTTGCCAGGCATTTAT
>Ga0307486_1002403_pt1 | contig 13065 bp, 12 predicted proteins | sample CBIW02metaG_FD_203663 | JGI IMG/M metagenome (GOLD analysis project Ga0307486, IMG submission 203663) | Sea-ice brine microbial communities from Beaufort Sea near Barrow, Alaska, United States - CBIW 0.2 | ecosystem: Environmental > Aquatic > Marine > Coastal | place: USA: Alaska | collected... | reverse complement strand
TTCTCTGGCACCTGCCTACTGGTTCGAATCCACAGGTTTTTCACATACTTGCAGAATGCCAATTGACTTCTAATTTCAGCAGCGGCGCTGATCACAACGGTGCGATCGTCCCGCCTCTGATTTTCGTCGCGTGCATCACCCGACACGAAAACATTTCGCCGGTTTCGATCGGCACTATGGAGGAACCCAGTGAAAGTGAATTTGACCGGCAGTAACAACACTGTTGAGGCAACCGACGCCCTGTACCGCGAGGGCAACGATGAAGACCAAATGACCAGGGGATCGCTGTCGATGGCCTGGTACGGCGTGGCCAGCGCCATGTTCTTTGTCTATATCGGTGCGGCCCTGGCCGTTGCGTATGGCACGAAGGATGCCCTGATCGGTTTGGCCCTCACCATTTTGGCCTACGGCCTGATTAATCGCGTGCTCTCGAAATATGCGATCAACAACCGCACCACGGTCGCGTTGTTCTCGCGCACCATTCTTGGAACTGCGGGTTCGGCGATTGCCACCATTATCTTTGCCCTGGTGGCCATCTACTACGCCGTATTCGAGGGATCGATCGTGGCATACGCCTTTCAGGTGGCTTTCGGCGGCGAGATGTGGATGTGGTACCTCATCGTGGTGGCATATTCCACGCCGCTCATCCTCGGTGGTGCCCGCCGTTTTCTCGACAAGCTCAATGGCTATCTGCTGCCCATCTACATCGGTGGCATGGTCGCCGCCGTCATTTGGGCGGGCGTGCAGTACGGTTTCACCGGCACCTGGCTCACCCAGCAGCCGGAATCCGGACTGGCCGTTACGATGGGCGGACCGGGCTGGCTTGCTACCTTCGCCGCCTACATGGGCGTGTGGATCATGATGATGTTCACCATGGACTACGCCGCCCTCGGCAAGCGCAAAGACACCAAATTTCACCAGCGCTGGAGCTTTGGCTGGGCGTTCTACACTCTCGCCTACGGGTTCAGCGCCTTCGTGGGCATCTTCTTGACGTTCACCATTCCGGGGCTCGAGGCGTCGGAAACGGGCATCGCTGGTGGCATCGTCTCGATGATGGGCATTCTCGGGTTGATCGTGGTCTTCGTCTCGCAGACCCGCATCAATACTGCAAATTACTATCTGGGCGCCGCCAACCTTAAGTCGTTTGGCGAACGGGTGTTCCGCATCAAAATGCCGAACCTGGCGTGGGTGCTGACCTCGTCGGTCATCATCTTTCTGCTGATGCTGCTGCCGATCGTGAAATACATTCTGCTTGCCCTGGCGTGGCAGGGGGTCTTGGTCACCGCGTGGGTCGCCATCGCTATGACGCACATTTTGATCACCCGCGGCAAGACGCAGGAACACGGGCTACTCGAAGACGTGCACTACCGCCGTTTCAACAACTCGGGACTGATTGCGTGGGTCGTGGCAACGCTCGCCGGAATACTTATGTTGCAGCTTGGTTTGATCAATGCTGACCTGGCCGGGGTTGGGGCCACCTGGGGTCCGATTCTTACCGCGGTCGTGGCCAGCGCGGTCTATGCGTCACTGTGGAACTCCACGACGCACAAGACTGCCTTGATCAACACCAACGCGTAGTCTTCGACTCCATCTCCTAGTGCCCGATCTCAGCTCGCTGTACTGAGCGATAATAAGATCACACCGTAAAGCGGCGTGGAAGTGCCTCGGCGCTTTCCCGCCGTTTTATTGCGGTTTAGGTATCGGCCACGTCGAGCAGGCGCAGGGCGAAGAGGCAGATGGCCTGCCCCTCCACCGAATTGCGGTTTAGGTATCGGCCACGTCGAGCAGGCGCAGGGCGAAGAGGCAGGTGGCCTGCCCCTCCACCGAATTGAGATTAAGCCGCACGAGCGTTTCAATCTTGCGTAATCGATAGTTCAGCGAGTTGCGGTGAATAAATAACGCGTTGCAGGTCTTGGAGGGTTGGGCATCGTGCAAGAGGTATGCGCGCAACGTTTCCAGCAGGGTGCCGGTGCCCTTGGCGTCATGCTCCAACAACGGCGCCAGCAACTTACGTGCTGACTCCTTAGCCCCTCTCCCGGCCGTGGCCGTCACCACGGCGCTCAGGCCCAGTTCCGGGGCGAGTTGGGGCCGGTCGATCTGCTGCACCAACTGCAGCATGTGCACGACAGAAAGCCGCAACTCGAACAGACTGAGGGTCGGGCTTTTGAGAACCAGGGGCTGGCGGTCGTGAATGTTGAGCAGACGTTCGGACACCGCCGAAAAATCGTCGCGCGGATTCTGGGTGAAGGCCACCACGCGGTCGCCGAACTCGGTAACCCGCACAGTATGAAATTGTTCGTGCAACGCCACACGCAATTGCCACGACGTTGACGAGAATTCACCGCTCATATCGGCCACCACGACAGAGGTTGGAACCCGGGGGTCCAACCCGAGCTCATGAAAAGCTTTGCGCACGTCGAGATGTGTCGCCTCTTCCCACGACTCGCAGGCGAGCACGAAACTCTTGATTTCCTGCTGGCGGCTGGCGTCGATCAGAACAGAACGATTGAGCTGCAGGGCGATAATTGACGCTACCGGACCGAGAAGAGAGCTGAGGGAACTCTCGCCGTTTGTTTCCTTAATGGCCAAACGGCAAGGATTGTTGAGCCCCATGGGCAACGGAATGTTCACAACGCCGGCCTGAGGTTTCGATCGCAGGCCTGTTGTCCAGGTGGCCAGGGCGGGATACTGCGCTATGACGGTGCCGTAGGCGTCGTAAACGGCCAACGGAGATTGAACGACGTTGTACACGGTGGTCAGCAAAGTGACGACATCGGCATCCTGATTCGCCAGACGTGCACACTCATCGGCGAGTGTCCATCCGCGGTTGACCACGGCCAGGCGTTCCGCTTGCATAACAGTTTCGATGTACCGGTTGACCTGCAACGGCGGAACGGCCGCCGGCACTTCGAGCAGGGGAACGTCGTGGTGGCCACAGGCTCTGATCAGACCCGGGGGAAGGACGCTATGCGCCAGGCCGGTCGCAAAAACTATGGCGCTCACCGGTACCTGAACCAAGCGCTCCACGAAAGCGTCCCAGGTGCGTTCGTCGGAGAAATTCATCCCAATGCCACTCGTGAGCAACAGAGCGGACGGATCCAAAAACGGTGTGGGATCCATCAACTCCGTCGGAGCGCATCCGCTCACCTCCACGTTGAGGCGGTTCTCCGAAGACGGTGTCTGAAGCAGAAGCTGGAGGGATCTTTCCAGCAATAAATCGACAACGCGCATGCTCTAAGCCGTTCTATTCTTGGTTATCTGCACGAACTTTTGTGCAAGTTTAGTGCAACTGCCTACTGGGCGAGAGGGCGATGGCACCGTAGCGTGGGGTTATGAACGACGTGCGCACCAACTCAGGCATCACCATCAACTCCGATATGGGCGAATCTTTAGGCATTCACAGCTTCGGCAATGATGCAGATCTCATGAGTGTCGTCGACGTGGCGAACGTTGCGTGCGGTTTTCATTCCGGAGACCCTGATGCAATGGATGCGACCGTTGCGCTCGCCAAGGAACACGGCGTGCTCGTGGGAGCTCATCCTGGACTGCCCGACCTGGTCGGATTCGGTCGGCGTGAGATGAAGTTGAGCCCGGCGGAGGTGGAGTCGCTCATTCGTTACCAGGTGGGAGCGCTCGCTGGTTTTCTGGGCAAATATGACCTGCCGCTAAACCACATCAAACCGCACGGCTCGCTTTTTGGAATGTTAGCTCGTGACGAAGCGCTGATGCAGGGAGCTATCAACGTTGCCAAGGATTATGACGTTCCCATTTTCGGACTTTCCGGCACGGCGCATCACGTCGTGGCGAAACGCGAAGGAGTTGACTTCGTGGGTGAGTTGTATGTCGATCTCGACTACAACGCTGAGGGCGGGCTCATCATTCTGCGGCGTCCGGAACTCACCGACCCGAGCAGAGCCACCGAGCGGGTGCTCCGGGTGCTCGAGGACGGAACCGTACTGGCCAACGACGGCACCGTTCTGAACATTGCATTCACCAGCATCTGCGTGCACTCAGACGCACCAAACTCTGTGGCCGTGGCCAAGGCAGTCGCAGTAGCCCTTGGACGCACAGCCTGACCCAACACCAAAAACCACTCCAACGCGCTCTAAACGCACACACTCAACGAAAGTGAACCCATGAGTCACCAGATCATTTCTCCTCTTCCTGGCATCTTTTATCGCAAGCCCGGCCCCGGCAAAGAGCCCTATGTCACCGAGGGCGACACGGTGTCGGCGGGCCAGACCATTGGCCTCGTCGAGATCATGAAGCAGTTCAGCGAAGTACGAGCAGAATTCGATGGCGTTATCGAAAAGTTTGAAATCGAAGACTTCGGCGTTGTTAACCCCGGTGATGTGATCGCGATCACCTCCTAATTGTGGCGGCGGCCCCCCCCGGCTACCCGCAGACCGTTCACCCTCATCTCGACTCACTGGAAGACTCAATGCAGAAACTTCTTATAGCCAACCGCGGAGAAATTGCGGTTCGTATTATTCGTACGGCCCGGGAAATGGGCATTCTGACCGTGGCGGTTGTCAGCGAAGCCGATAAATCATCCCTGGCCGCCGACCTCGCTGATGAGGTCATTGTCATTGGTCCGGCCCCGGCGGGGTTGAGCTATCTCAACCACGAGGCCGTGCTTTCAGCAGCGATCGACAGTGGCGCCGATGCCGTTCATCCCGGCTATGGATTTCTTTCAGAGAATGCCGAATTTGCGCGCAAAGTGTTGGCTGCGGGGCTCACCTGGGTCGGGCCCTCCCCGGAGTCCATTGAACTCATGGGCGACAAGTCACGGGCGCGCCGGGCGGCGATTGACGCTGGCGTCCCCACGCTGCCCGGCACGGAAAGCGCCATCCAGGAGGGCGATGACCTTGAGGCGATCGCTGCCGAAATTGGCTTCCCGCTCGTGGTGAAGGCGTCGGCGGGCGGTGGCGGTCGCGGCATCCGTTTGGTGGAAGACCCGGCACAGCTGCGCAGCACCGTTGATATTGCGCAGGCGGAGGCACTCGGTGCGTTCAATTCCTCCGACGTGTACTTCGAGAAGTTCGTGACGAAGGCACGGCACGTTGAAGTACAGATTCTGGGCGACGGCGAGACCTACGTGCATTTGGGTGATCGTGATTGCTCCATGCAACGCCGTCAGCAGAAGATTCTTGAAGAAGCACCAGCACCCGGCCTGCCCCAAGAGGTGCGAGAACGAATGCGCGAATCGTCGGTGCAATTAGCCCGCCAGGCTCACTATGTAGGGGTCGGCACCGTGGAATTTCTCTATGACCCGATTAGCCATGAGGTGGCATTCATCGAAATGAATACTCGCATTCAGGTCGAGCACACCATTACCGAGGCGATCACCGGCATGGACCTGGTGCGAGAGCAGCTGCGCATCGCCGCAGGGGAGAAGCTCGATCTGGCTCAGGACGACATTCACTTTTCGGGGCATGCCTTCGAATTTCGCATCAACGCGGAAGACCCAGACAACAAGTTCATGCCGAGTCCCGGCACGATTAAGACCATGAACCTGCCCGGCGGCGCCGGAGTGCGGTGTGATTTCGGCTTTATTGCCGGCAAAACCGTGGCGCCTTTCTACGATTCCCTGCTCGGCAAAATCATCGTGTGGGCGCCCACCCGTATTCAGGCTATTGCCCGGGCAGAACGGGCCCTGAACGAAGCGTCTATTGACGGCGTGCGCACAACCGTGGGCCTGCTCACTGACCTGGTCACGCTCAAAGATTTCGCCGAGGTCAATCACCACACCAAGTACATCGAATCTTTTCTCGAGTCGTTGGGAGACACCGAATGATGCAGCAGACCGAAGCCCGTTACACCTGGGGTGGCGACGAATTCTTATTTGTGGAGATTGCCGAAGGCATGTCGCTGGAGGCGAACTTCATCTCCAACAGCATTGCGAATGCCCTGGAGGCGAAAGGACTGCCCGGCATTATTGATATCTGCCCGGCCAACGCGTCGCTGCTGGTGCGATTTGATCCTGATGTCCTCAATTTTGCGGAACTAGAGCGGGCGGTGCGCGGGCTCGAAAGCGAGGTGCGGGCATCCACCGAGAAGGTTCTCGAGACGCGCATCATCGAGATTCCGGTGTGGTACAACGACCCGTATACGAACGAAACACTGTCAAGGTTTCGTGAGGGCTACCATCAGCGGCCCGAGGGCAACGACCTGGACTACGCGGCCGAGGTGAATGGGCTCGCCGACGCTGAGGAATTCATTAAACGCCACCACGAGTCACCGTGGTTGGTGTCGATGGTGGGCTTTGTGGCGGGCCTGCCCTTTCTCTATCAATTAGTTGACCGGGAGCAGCAGCTGCAAGTGCCCAAGTATCTGAGTCCCCGCACCGACACCCCGCCCCTCACCGTGGGTTATGGCGGTTGCTTTAGTTGCATCTACTCGGTGCGAGGTGCTGGGGGGTACCAGATGTTCGGCGTTGCTGCCGCACCTATTTTTGACCCGGCGCAGGAGCTGGATGATTTCTCGGATTTTATGATTTTCTTCAAGCCGGGAGACATCGTGAAGTTCAAGCCGATCGATGAGGCTGAGTACAAACGAATTCGGGCCAAGGTCGACGCCGGAACATTTCGGTACCGGCAGGCTCCGATCACCTTTGAGCTGGGAGCGGCGCTTGCCGACCCGGATGGCTACAAGTTGTCACTCCTGGAGGCACTCAATGACATTTGACATTCTCGAACCCGGCCTCTCCACCACCGTTCAAGACCGGGGCCGAATTGGCTACTACCGATTTGGCCTGCCGCAGGGAGGATCAATGGACCAGTATTCGGCCACCCTCGCGAACCGCTTAGTGGGGAATACTGTTGCGGAAGCGGTCTTGGAGTGCACCTACATTGGCCCGAAACTCGTGACCAACGCGGACGCGGTGGTAGCCATTGCCGGTGCGCCGGTCGACGTGTTCGTCAACGGTGAGCTCGTGCCCGAATATGAGCGCATCGCTCTTAAAGCTGGCGACGAACTGAAGTTCGGCGTGATCAAGGGCGGAACGAAGTATTTCATCGCCGTGCACGGCGGAATTGATGTGCCCGAAGTGCTCGGCTCGCGCTCGACCTATCCGATCGGTGCCATCGGCGGCGTCGAGGGACGTGCGCTGAGCGCTGGGGACCGGGTTCCAGTGGGGGCGAGCATCGATAACGGTCTTCCCACGCTGGAGTGCATCAAAGATGAGGACCGACCGGTGTACTCCAAAGATGTGAACGTGCGCGTGATGCTTGGACTCTATGACCACAACCTATCGGAGAAGGGGCTCGACAGTCTTCTGAACAGCGAGTGGGTACTCACCCCCGTGGCCGACCGCATGGGGCTTCGCTACAGTGGGCCCGGAGTGGAATGGAAAGATCGCGAGCAGCCCTTTGGCGCAGGACAGGACCCGTCGAATATCGTTGACGCCGGGTATGCCGTTGGTTCCATTCAGATTCCTGGTGGTACCCAACCCATCATTCTGCACCGCGATGCGGTGTCTGGCGGAGGGTACGCCATGGTCGCCACAGTGATCTCGGCCGACATGGACCTGGTGGCTCGCTGCGCCCCCGGGACCAAGACTCGCTTTGTTGCCGTCACGATGGAGCAGGCCCTCGCGGCGCGCCACGAGAATACGGTCCGCGCAGCACGAATCTGGTCGTAGCGATCTTCACGCGTAGGCCCGTTGTGCAACGGGGCGAACCTCACAGGGTGCGCCCCGTTGCTTCAGGGGTATGAGGGGATATTTTTGTCGGCGCGCCCCGGTGAGTTCCGCGCAGCGCGCGCTCGTCAGCGGGCCCCCACGCCCATTCCCAGGCCCGTCGCTACGGACGGGCCTGCCAAAAACCCGCGTGAACCTGGGCAGCTTCGGTGAGGAGAGCGGGGCCGGCCACGGTGACGCTGTCGCTACCCCGCGCAAAGACCTCGCGGCACGGCAGATTCATCGTGGCGGCGCCATCCTGGCTGGACGCCAGGGCTGCCAGTTCTTCTTCCGGCAGCGCATAAACGACGCGACCGATCCCGGCCCAGTAGATGGCGCCGGCACACATTGCACAGGGCTCGGTGCTCGTGTACAGAGTGCTTTCTCGTAGCGCGTCCCGGCCCAGCAGGGTAGCGGCGATGCGCACCAGGTTGGTCTCGGCGTGGCCGGTTGGATCGCCGAGGGTGACGACCGTGTTCTGGCCCTCGATAATGATGTCTTCGCCGGTCACCAGAATTGCGCCAAACGGATGATTGCCGACCTCGCGGGAGGCGTGGGCGACCGTGATGGCGTGCTGCAGGTGAGCTTCATCGGTGCTTGAGACAGTGGTGAGGTCGGTCATAATCGTCGCTTTCTCAAGGGAGTAAAAGGACAAGCCTAACCGCACCGCGCTACGAGATAGCAGCCTGACGCTCGCGAAAAGCGATCATGTTCATGCGGTTGCCGCAGCGCACGCTGCAAAAACGCTTGGACCCGTTGCGGGAGAGGTCGAGCAGGAGGCCGGCGCAGTCCGGTGCCTCGCAGATGCGCAATCGGCCCATATCATCGCTGCGAATCACGTCGATCAGCGCCAGGGCGGCTTCCACCCGCATCCGTTCGCCAAGGGGGGCCCCGGGGTCTGTGGCGTGCAAGTGCCAGTCCGACACATCATGGCGGGCCAGTTGCGGCAGCGCTTGGGCCTCGCGCAAAATGCGGTTGACCTCGGTCACAGCGTCATCGCGACTGAGAGTCCAGATATGACGCAGCAAATCCCGAGTCAGGCGCACGTCGTGCAGTTCGGTTGTGTCGCCGTCGATGCGGCCGGTAAACGGAATGGGGGAGTGGAGCTCTGCCAGATCGGCGATGGTGGTCAGCTCGTCGTGACCGCTACGCGAGGCCCCGGGATGAGTATTGCCCACTCTCACCATAAATTCCAGAGCCTCTTCGGTGTCAGGGGTAAAATGCAAGTTGACTCCTTGTAACTCTGGTTCTACTGTCAGTGGTGTGTAGCAGTGTAGACCATGACTAGAACGATAGAAGGACACCTCCATGAAGCTGGCATCGATACCGGGCGGTTTCGTCATAGCCATACTGGCGGCGGTCTCATTCGGTACGTCGGGCGCTTTGGCCAAGCCCATGCTTGAGGCCGGCTGGTCGCCAACGGCGGCGGTGACGGCCCGTGCCCTGACCGCCGGAATCGTATTGTTACCGTTCGCCCTTCTCTCGCTCCGGGGTCGCTGGGTGGCGCTGTGGATGGGCCGGTGGCGGGTGCTCGGCATGGGAATCATCGGTGTGGCGTGCACCCAACTGGCCTATTTTGCTGCGTTACAGACCATTCCGGTGTCGACTGCCCTACTGATCGAGTTTTTGGCCCCGCTGATCCTGGTTGGCTTTGTGTGGGCGACCACAAGACGCATGCCGCGCCGCACGGTATTGCTTGGTTCGGCCCTCGCCGTCAGCGGCCTCGTGCTCGTCATCGGGCCTGGTGCCATTCAGGCCGTTGACCCGGTAGGCGTGCTGTTCGCCTTTGGCGCGGCTGTTGCCTGCGCGGTGTTCTTCGTTGTAGCGGCTCGCCCATCGCGCGGATTGCCGCCCATCGCGCTCGCTGCCTTCGGACTGCTGGTCGGCGGCGGAGCGCTGGGCGTGCTCGGCATTACCGGGCTGCTCCCGTTCACCGCCGCCTTCACCGACCTGTCACTGCTCGGGGTCAGTACACCCTGGTGGGTGCCCCTGCTCGCGCTCGCTGTCATCAGCACGGCCATCGCGTATTCGGCGGGCATTACCGCCGCTGGCATACTCGGGTCACGACTGGCATCGTTCGCCGGCCTGCTGGAAGTTATCTTCGCGTCCCTGTTCGCCTGGTTGCTCCTCGGAGAAATTCTCACGCCCCTTCAGTTACTGGGCGGGCTGCTCATTTTGGGCGGCATCGCCGCCGTGGGGGAGGAGCGTGTGGAATTGGCGGCGGAGTCGCTCCAGCCCGAGGAGCCGCTGCAACACGACGCGCACCCGCAGCAGGACGCGTCGCTGGAGCCCGGTGGAGACCCACAGGACGAGCGCCGGCAGCAAGATGAGCGCGCGCGGCACACTGATGACCCCGAGTCGAAGACCGAGCGGGCGAATACGACCTCAACTTTGCCCTAGACCGGCAGGCTCCTAAACTTATTAGGCTGAGCCTCTAGTGAAGGGTTGCTCGTGCCCGACACCGTTATACCGCCCGCACGCACCCGGTTGCGACGGATGTTCGCCTCACGTGGCGTGCTCCTTGTGGCATTCGCTTTCTCCGTTATGGCTGACCCGGTGTCGTCCGTTGCCTATGCCGTCGAGGCGGCTCTGCGAGCGCTCGGTGGCGATCTCTCGCTATTGCTGGCCACGATGGGCCTGGTGGTGGCCATTATCGCCCTCGTCATCGTGAACTACCGGCAACTGATTGCCCGTTATCCCAAGGGAGGTGGGGCATCCGCTGCCGTTGGTGAAGCCTTCGGTGACGGCTGGTCGTTCATACCCGTTGGTGCTCTCGTGGTGGATTTCGTGCTGACGATCGCTGTGAGCGTTTCGGCGGGGGCATCCGCTGTGATTGCCTATTTTCCGCAGCTGGCGCCCTGGCGAGTCGAACTGGCCGTGGGCTTATTGCTTATAGTTGCCACCGCCACGCTGTTCGGGCATGTGGGGCGCATGATTTTTGCGGCAATGACCCTGGTCTTTATTGCGCTGACCGCACTCGTATTGCTGTACGGTGTGGGCGTCGCGCCCCAGGATAGTGGAACGATCACCGATACGGCGCCGCACGCCCCAATTTTGGCGGTGCTGCTCGCTTTTCCCGTAGCGATGGCGCTGGCGACCGGCGTTGAGGCTCCGTCTACGGCCATCGCCGAGCTCGGTGAGCTCGACGATACCGGTCGTAAGCGGTTTGGCAGGCTCACCCTGTGGCTCACACTGGGTGTGGTTGGCACCATCACCATCGGGCTGGCGCTGGAGCTGGTGCACCTGCAGATCGGTGTTCCCGGCGCGAACACGACCCAGATTGCCGAATTGGCCCGGGTGGCAGCTCCCGCGCCGCTCTTCGCGGCTTTTCAACTCGCTACCGCCCTGCTCTTACTGGCTGCTGCCAGTTCGTCGTTTCAGGCTGGCCCCGGAATGCTGAAGGCACTGGCTCGGCACCCCGGCGCCGATGGCAAACTCGTGGGCATTTTGCCCGAGGCTTTGGCTCGAACCAACAGCCGGCACACCCCGGTGTGGGGCGTGGCTCTCTTCACCGTAATGGCCGTGGTGGTTCTGTTTATTGCCGGGGCCAAGGATCAAAATCTTGTGCTGTACTACGCCGTAGCCGTATTTTTGAGTTTTCTGGGCGGCCTCATGGCCATGGCTAAATTCTCCTATCATCAGCGCCGACGCGCTTCCCTGGCACTGAATATGGTGGGCGCGATTGTAGTGCTGTTCACTCTGGTCATGAACCTTTCCCGTGGGTTGCCATTCATTAGCCTCGTAGCCGCTCTCACGGTCTCGCTCATCCTGCACCAAATTTGGGTGCGATCGGGGCGGCCCGAAGGCGTTCGCAGTGCGGAGACCGCCAACGTCAACACGACGAACAGCCCGTAAATGCTAGACCTCACCCTGCACGGCGGCGTCGGTGCTCGCGTTGACGACGAAATTGAGGTGAAACGGTCGCGGTTTCTTTGCCGCCTCGTGCGCACCGAAACTGAGGATGCCGCGCGAACCGCAGTCGATGGCGCCCGCAGAGAGCACTACGCCGCTCGCCACCACTGCTCGGCCTTCGTGCTCGGGCCAACCGATACACCGGGCCAGGTTCGCCGCTCGAATGATGATGGGGAGCCGTCGGGGACCGCGGGTCGGCCCATGCTGGAGGCGTTGACCGGGCGCGGGTTCGTGGACTGCGCCGCCGTCGTGACACGTTATTTCGGCGGCACCCTGCTCGGCACGGGTGGCCTCGTGCGGGCCTATACCGAGGCGGTGCACAACGCTATCGACACGGCCCATGCGCGTGGACTGGTCGTGGCGAGAGAGCGTCGGGAATTATTCTCGCTCGCGCTTGCCCATGCCGATGCGGGGCGCATCGAAGCCGAATTGCGCCAGCGCGGAGTGCTCGTTCTCGGCACCGATTACGCACGGGAGGCCGTATTGCAGATTGCAGCTGACAATGCTGAACGCCTGGCCGCCACGGTCGCCGAAGTGACCGCCGGGGGCGCTGGCCTGAAAAAGCTCGGCCATGAATGGGTCGACGTGAAGATTGAGCACTGACGGACGCTTATCTCATCCGCTTAATTGCACCGACTCGGCTTCAGCGGGAAACATTTTCGGGTGCCTGGTGTTACCTCAATCATGAAGACCATTGTGTATAGCCAAACCGGTGACCCGTCTGTGCTGAACCTCGTGGATCGGCCGGTGGCTGAACCCGGCGTCCAAGAAGTGCGGGTGCGAATCGTGGTGAGCGGGGTAAATCCGACAGATTGGAAGTCGCGCCGCGGTACGGCACCGGGTGAGGCCCTGCCGTTTGAGCATGTGGTGCCCAACCAGGATGGCGCCGGCGTGATCGACGCCATCGGCAGCGGAGTCTCTACCGTGGCTGTCGGCGATCGGGTCTGGCTGGCGCTCGCCGCCTATCAGCGTGCTGATGGTGGCACCGCCCAAGAGTTCGCAGTGCTGCCCGCCGAGCGGGTGTTCTTGTTGCCGGCAGAGGCCAGCTTTGATCAGGGCGCCAGCCTTGGGGTGCCGGCCGTCACTGCCTACCGCGCGTTGACGGTGGCCGAAGACGGGCCCAGCACGCTGTCTCCGGGCGCTCTGGAAGGCAAGACTGTTCTCGTGGCCGGCGGCGCCGGCGCGGTCGGCCATGCCGCCATTCAACTGGCGCGGTGGGCGCAAGCCACCGTCATCACCACGGTGAGCGGGCCGGAGAAAGCAGCCCTCGCCTCCGCCGCCGGTGCCCACCATGTGCTCAAATACACCGATTCCGACGTGGTCGCCGATATTCGCCGCATCGCACCGGCTGGTGTGGACCTCATTGTAGAAGTGGCCCCGGCCCAGAACTCCGAGCTGGACCTCGCTGTCATTCGCAATCGCGGCTCCATCGCGGTCTACGCCAACAATGGCGGCGACCAAATGACCCTCGACGT
>Ga0307486_1002402_pt1 | contig 13067 bp, 11 predicted proteins | sample CBIW02metaG_FD_203663 | JGI IMG/M metagenome (GOLD analysis project Ga0307486, IMG submission 203663) | Sea-ice brine microbial communities from Beaufort Sea near Barrow, Alaska, United States - CBIW 0.2 | ecosystem: Environmental > Aquatic > Marine > Coastal | place: USA: Alaska | collected... | reverse complement strand
ACCTCGCGAGTCGTGAAGGCAACACTGTTGCCATCTACAACCGTTCGTACTCAAAGACCGAGACGCTGCTCGACGAGCACCCCGAAGCCAACTTCGTTTCGGCATCCACCTATGAAGAGTTCGCCGCATCACTCTCGACACCACGCACGGCCATCATCATGGTGCAGGCGGGCAAGGGAACGGATGCCGTAATCGACGCGCTAACTGAGGCGTTCGAACCTGGCGACATCATCGTCGACGGCGGCAATGCGCTCTTCACGGACACCATCCGTCGCGAGAAAGCGGTGCGCGAAACCGGCATCAACTTCGTCGGCGCCGGCATCTCCGGCGGTGAAGAGGGAGCACTTCTCGGCCCCTCGATCATGCCAGGTGGCTCCGCTGAAGCGTGGCAAACCCTCGGCCCGATCCTCAAGTCGATCGCCGCAATCGCTGAAGGCGAGCCCTGCGTTACCCACGTCGGCACCGACGGCGCTGGCCACTTCGTCAAGATGATCCACAACGGCATCGAATACGCCGACATGCAGCTCATCGCTGAGGCCTACGACCTCATTCGCCAGGGCACCGGCGCAACCCCCGCCGAAATCGCCGACATTTTCGCCGAATGGAACACGGGCGAACTCGAGAGCTACCTCATCGAGATCACCGCCGAAGTGCTGCGCCAAGTTGACGCAAAGACCGACAAGCCCCTTGTCGACATCATCCTCGACCAGGCCGGCTCCAAGGGCACTGGCGTATGGACCGTGCAAACCGCACTCAACCTTGGGGTTCCCGTTTCGGGCATTGCCGAAGCCGTGTTCGCTCGGGCGGTCTCCTCGAAGCCTGCCCAGCGGGCGGCATCCAGCGCGCTGCCAGGGCCGACGGAGATCCCCGTTGTCGCAGACAAGGCCGCGTTCATCGAAGATGTTCGCCAGGCCCTCTACGCATCGAAGATCATCGCGTACAGCCAAGGCTTCGACGCCATCGTCGCCGGTGCTGAGGAATACAACTGGGACATCAAGAAGGGCGAGATCGCCAAGATCTGGCGCGGCGGTTGCATCATCCGCGCACGCTTCTTGAACCGCATCACCGAGGCCTACGCCGAAAACCCAGGCTTGGTGGCCCTCGTCGCCGCCCCGTACTTCACCAGCGCGATGGCAGGAACTCAGGATTCCTGGCGACGCGTTGTTGCGGGGGCAGCCGCGGCCGGCATCCCCACTCCGGCGTTCTCGTCGTCGCTCGCCTACTACGACAGCCTGCGCGCACCGCGTCTGCCAGCCGCTCTCGTTCAGGGACAGCGCGACTTCTTCGGCGCCCACACCTATAAGCGCGTCGATATGGATGGCACCTTTCACACTCTGTGGTCTGGCGATCGCAGCGAAATCGAAGCGACTGACTCGCACTGAACCTGATGGCGGTGGTCCTCGTGTCCACCGCCATAGATTTCTCCATTCGACGACCCCGAAACTTTGCGCACACCTCGCAATGACAGAATGGGTGCACTATGAGCGAATACGATGACGAGCCCGAGCTTGCCGGGTATGTGCCGCATGGCGACCGTCCCCTGCGCTCACGCGTCTACATGCAGGTAATACGCGTCGTAGTTGTGCTCGGACTCATCGGACTTGTCCTGCCAGGCATTGTGTCTGCCGTCGGCACCGCCAACAACACTGCAACGCGAACGTGCGCCACCTATACCCAATACTTGGCACCGCAGGCGGTGTCGTTTGACATCCGATTTGACCTATTCGGCGACGGTGAGCCGGGCTGGAAATGCTACGCGATTGCTTTCAACGGCAACGAGACGCTCTTGCGGTCGCTTGGGCTCATTCCCGGGCCAGCCGTGATTCCGACAAGCCCGGCAGACAACACCTAGAGCGCTGCCGCGGGACCTAACGTTCAGCGAGTAGCTGTTCCCGCACCTGCTTGCGCAGAACCTTGCCGATGAGTGACTTGGGCAGTTCTTCGACGCTGATCACACTCTTGGGAACTTTGTAGGCTGCAAGGTTTGCGCGCACGAAGTCACGCACGGTTGTCTCATCAAGAGTCGCCCCCTTGGCGAGCACAACCGCGGCGACAACAATTTCGCCATTGTGCTCGCTCGGCAGTCCCACTACGGCGGCGTCCGCGATGGATGCATGTTGGCGTAGTGCCTCTTCGACCTCACTCGGTGCAACATTGAAACCGCCAGTGATGATGAGCTCCTTGATTCGGTCGACGACGCTGACAAATCCGTCAGGGTCGACCGTGACGATGTCGCCAGTGCGGAACCAGTCTTTACCCTCATCCGCAGTCGGAACAAAGACTTCGGCAGTCTCTTCAGGCTTGCCCCAGTATCCGGAGAACACTTGCGGGCCGCGCACGATGAGCTCGCCCTGCTCCCCCGGGCCTCGATCGACGGATGGGTTTTCGGGGTCAACGACGCGGATCTCCGTGTTGGGCAACGGCAATCCGACGGTACCAGCGCGACGGGTAGGGCCAACAGGGTTGGCCATGAGAACGGGACTCGTCTCCGACAGGCCGTAGCCCTCAACGAGGGTTCCTCCGGTGCGTTCCTCCCACGGCTCGACGACAGAGGCCGAGAGTGGCATCGCTCCGGAGATTGCGATCTCGATGCCTTTCAACGAGACACCGGCGGCGTCTGCTGCGGCAGTGAGCCGCTCGTAGATCGGCGGCACAGCAGGCAAGAACGTCGCAGGGCGTTTCTTGATCACGGCGAGCACTAGTTCTGGATCGAACTTGGGGAACAGCACAAGCCGCGCCCCCATACTCATTGCGAAGGTCAGGCACAGCGTAAGTCCGTAGGCGTGAAACATCGGCAGGACCGCATAGACGACTGCCGTCCCCGGTGGCACCGTCGGCACCCACGCGCGGGCTTGCGCGGCGTTGGTGCCGAGATTGAGGTGAGTGAGCATCGCACCCTTCGGATACCCCGTCGTGCCGCTCGTGTACTGAATGAGCGCGAGATCCTCCGCTTCTGGCTTCACAATGTGCGCATCGATCGGGGCAGACTTCAGCAACTCTTCCCAAATGATCGTGCCGCGCACGCTCGTAGTGAGCGCGGTTCGGGACTCGCGCGCCTTAGCGATCGGCAATCGCAAGAGTGCCCGCGTGAGGAGCGGCATTGAACGGGTGACATCGACCGAGATGATGGTTTCAATCGCGACGTCCGCCGGAAAGTCCTGCAGGCTGGCAACGACATTGTTCCAGGCAATCACGACCTTCGCTTCGTGGTCTTCGAACTGGTGTCGAAGCTCGCGAGGCGTATAGAGCGGGTTGTGCTCGACGACGATCGCACCAAGCCGCAGCACCGCGTAGAACGCAACGATGTGTTGAGGGCAGTTCGGCAGCACGAGTGCCACCCTGTCGCCCTTCTGAACGCCAAGGAGGCGCAGGCCCTCAGCCGCGCGATCAATCTGCGCGCCAAGCTCGGCGTAGGTGGTTTCCCGGCCGAAGAACTCCAGTGCGACACCGCGCGGATATATTTCGACGGATGCCGCAACCAGATCGTAAAGCGATCCTTCGGGCAACGGGATCTCGTCAGGTACGCCGTCGGCGTAGTTTGCGAGCCAGGGGCGATCGGACAACACAGTCATGCCTTAACTGTATGCCTGTGCCGCGCGCTCAAAAACCCAGCGCACAGAATCGACCGTGTGGGCGCCTAGGCCGCGCCGTCGAACATCGACGTAACCGAACCGTCGTCGAACACTTCGTGGATGGCGCGAGCCAGCAGCGGCGCGATCGGCAGAATCGTGAGCGTCGGAAAACGCTTGTGCTCGGGGATCGGCAGGGTGTCAGTAACGACAACAGAGTCAATGAAGTCGCTCTGCAAGATCGTCGGTGCCGGGTCCGAGAAGATCGCGTGCGTCGCGGCCACAACGACCTTGAGTGCACCGGCGCGCTTAAGCGCTTCCGCTGCCTTGACGATGGTTCCACCGGTGTCGATCATGTCGTCGACAATCAGGCAGACACGGCCATCAACGTCACCAACAATGTCGTGAACGGTGACCTGGTTGGGCACGAGAGGATCGCGACGCTTGTGGATGATCGCAAGCGGTGCGCCAAGCTTGTCGCTCCAAATGTCCGCAACGCGAACACGGCCCATATCAGGGCTCACGACCGTGAGAGTTGACGGGTCAAGCTGCTTGCGGAAGTGCTCGAGCAGCACGGGCATTGCAAAGAGGTGATCGACGGGGCCGTCGAAGAATCCCTGAATCTGGGCGGCGTGCAGGTCGACGCTCATGATGCGATCGGCACCGGCAGCCTTGTACAGGTCAGCAATGAGTCGGGCACTGATCGGCTCGCGACCGCGGCCCTTCTTGTCTTGACGGGCGTAAGGGTAGAAGGGCGAGACAACAGTGATGCGCTTCGCGGAGGCCCGCTTGAGGGCATCCACCATGATCAGTTGTTCCATGAGCCATTCGTTGATGGGCTCAGTGTGTGACTGGATGACGAAGGCGTCACAGCCGCGAACACTCTCGTCGTAGCGGGCATAAATCTCACCGTTCGCGAAGGTGCGCGCGTCGGTCGGTACGAGATCGCTGTCGAGTTCGTTAGCAATGTCGATCGCGAGCTGGGGGTGTGCCCGCCCGGAGACAAGTACGAGTCGCTTCTGACCGGAAACTTTGATGCTGGCCACGTGGGGGGACTCGCTCTCTGCCGCGGTACGGCGTTCCTCGGTCAGGCTTGAGAATCGTCAGTTGCTGCTTCGGCTGCGTGAGCCGCTGCAGTTCCCGCCCGATTGGTCTCAACCCAGCCACTGATGTTGCGCTGCGGAGCAACATTTATGCCCAAAGCACCCGCCGGTACATCTTTTCGGATGACCGAACCGGCTCCGGTATACGCTCCGTCAGCAATTCTAACCGGAGCGACGAACACGTTGTGTGACCCACTGCGCACATGCGAGCCAACTACCGTTCGGTTCTTGTTCACGCCGTCGTAATTTGCGGTGATAGTGCCCGCACCAATGTTGGAGTGTTCGCCAACTTCAGTGTCGCCGACATAGCTCAGGTGCGGCACTTTACTGCCGGTACCGATGGTGGAATTTTTGGTTTCGACGAAGGTGCCGATCTTGCCGTCTGCGCCCAATTTGGTATTGGGGCGCAGGTAAGCGAATGGTCCAACGGATGCCCCAGCACCGATCACACTGAGAGTTGCGTCAGTGCGCTTGATGATGGCACCAGCGCCCACTTCACAGTCGACGAGTGTGGTGTCTGGCCCAATGATTGCGCCGGATTCGACAAGAGTGGCGCCCTTGAGTTGGGTGCAGGGCAGAATCTCGACGTCAGGGTTGAGGGTGACATCTGCGTCGATCCAGGTGGTTGCAGGATCTTCGATGGTGACGCCTGCGCGCTGCCATTTCTGCACGATGAGTTCGTTCATGCGACGGGCGGCTTCTGCCAGTTGAACGCGATCGTTTACACCGGCGACCATCCATCCGGCGGTGACGGGCATCGCGGAAACCACGGCTCCGACTCCGCGCAACAGGCCAACGACATCCGTGATGTATTTTTCTGCCTGTGCATTGTCTGTGGTGAGGCGCACGAGCTGCTCGCGGAGCGGTCCGACCCTGAACACGTAGGTGCCCGAGTTGATTTCGGTGATCGCAATTTCGTCAGCAGTGGCATCCTTTTGCTCGACGATACGGTCGAGTCCACCATCGGCGCCGCGCACTACTCGGCCGTAGCCAGTGGCGTCATCGAGGATTGCCGAGAGCACGGTGGCTGCGGCCGACTGGGCACGGTGCTGCGCGAGCAGTAACGCGAGAGTGGCGGAGTCAAGCAGCGGCACGTCACCGCTAACAACGACAACATCCCCGTCGAAGTCGGCGGGAAGTGAATCGACCGCAACCTCTACGGCGCGACCGGTGCCGGGAATGTCATCCTGGTCAACAATGAGGATGTCCGGCATGAGCTCAGACAGCGTCGCTACAACTTCGTCGCGCTGGTGTCGCACAACGGCGATCACGTGGTCAGGGTTCAGCTCGAGCGCGGATGCCACAACGTGCCCGATGAGTTCGCGACCAGCAAGGCGGTGCAAAACTTTGGGTTTGGCAGACTTCATGCGTGTGCCTTGGCCCGCAGCGAGAACAATGACGGCGAGTTTGTGTTCGGTCATATAGCTATTGTGCCTTGAATATACGGCGCTCAAAACGCTGATGCAGAAGTAGCTGAAAGCTCCGCCTCTAGGATTCGAACCTAGACTGGACAGCTCCAAAGGCTGCCGTGCTGCCATTACACCAAAGCGGACCGCACCCGAAGGCACTTATCAATTCTGCCAGATCATTGGGGCTGTGTCGTCCAACTAGCCCGATTCGGAGCCTTCACACACGATTCTGCTCGGATATCGGGGCCGAACGGGCACACATCCTGGTGACGAAACTGAGATAATAACCGGATGCCCCCACGCGACGAAGTCGACCGTATCGTCGAAGCATGGACGCGCGAGCGCCCCGATCTCGACTTTTCGCCACTGCACGTTCTCAGCCGTGTTGGCCGTCTGGCCAAACATTTGGAACGAGCTCGCAAGATCGCGTTCGCCGTTTCGGGTTTGGAGCCGTGGGAGTTTGATGTGCTTTCGGCCCTGCGTAAGGCTGGCACTCCGTATCAGTTGAGCCCAACAGCTCTCGTGCAGCAGACGATGGTGTCGAGTGGCACGATGACTAATCGCATCGACCGCATGGTTTCTCGTCATCTCGTGGAGCGTCGCACCGACCCCAACGATGGTCGCGGCGTAATCGTTGCGATGACCAAGACGGGCCGCGAGCGCGTTGACGGCGCCATTACGTCGCTTGTGCAGGCCGAGACACAATTGTTGACTCGGATGTCGGCGAGCGAACAAGAACGGCTGAGCTCGCTGCTCAGAAAACTGAGCCTCGACGGTGAATAGGGCGGACACTAGCGCTGCCCTTCGACGCAACTCCCTCGGTCTAGCTCTTGCGCTCGGCGCTTTTGGCCTCGCCGTGCTCATTAGTTTTGTCGTGCCCCAAATCCCAGCGCTGACAGCGTGCGTGGTGTTGGGCATCCTGTTCACGGCGCTGCCGTGGCCTGACTCTGTGCGTGCCACTGTGAAGCCGGGACTCGCGATTGCTGCGCGCCGATTGCTGCGGATCGGTGTCGTGCTGTTGGGCTTCAAGTTGAGTTTGGGGAACATTGCCGAGCTGGGGTGGCTCGTACTCGGCATGATTGTGGCGATCGTTGTGATCACCTTCTTCTTCACGTGGGGCTTGGGGCGCCTGATGCGGCTTCCCGGTCAGCAACCTGTTCTGATCGCTGCCGGCTTCTCCATTTGTGGCGCTTCGGCTATCGGCGCGATAGCGGGAGTCACTCGGGCTAAGGACTCTGACACTGCAACACCGATCGCACTCGTAACACTGTGCGGAACGCTCGCCATCGCCCTGTTGCCCGCCCTGCAACCACTCCTCGGCCTTGATACTGCCGAGTTCGGGATGTGGGTGGGTGCGAGTGTGCACGATGTCGGCCAGGTGGTCGCGACAGCCCAAATCGCGGGAGCAAGCGCCCTAGCCATTGCGGTTGTCGTGAAGCTCACTCGTGTCGCCATGCTCGCCCCGATGGTCGCCTTAGCCGGGGTCGTTATCGCCCATAGCGACCGCAAGAGTGCGGCAACCTCGGATGCCATTGGCGAATCGGATACCGCAGACCGTGGTGCTGTGAAGCGCCCAGCCATCCTGCCCTTGTTTGTTGTCGGATTCCTCGCCGCCGTACTGGTGCGCACCTTCGTTCCGCTGTCTGACGGATTCTTGGAGGCCGCAAACTACGGTCAAGAGCTCGTACTGGGAATGGCACTCTTCGGACTCGGCGCCGCCATCCGAATCGGCAACCTCATCCGCACCGGAGGTCGCTCACTTGCGGTCGCCCTCATCTCGTGGGCTGTGATCGCACTGCTGTCACTTGGCGCCGTCGAGATCGCGCGTGCCGCAGGAGTTGCAGCTCTCGGCTAGCGCCGCTACGCCAGTAGTTCGTCGAGCTCAAGCCAGCGGAGCTCGACAGTATCGAGTGCCTCTTGGATTGCTTGCTGTTCGCCGACGAGAGCGCCAAGACCAGCAAAGTCTGACTGGTCGTGGGCGCCCATCCGTTGATGGAGCTCTGCGATCTGACCCTGCAGCTTGGCAATCTTGCGACCCGCTGCCGCGTGCTCCTTCTGCGACGTGCGCAGCTCGGCACCGCTCAACGACGATGACGGCTTTTTCGCCGCTGTGGCGTCTGGTGCGCCCGCCGCAGCACCCTCAGAGTTTCCCGCGGAGTTCTTGAGCTGCTTCGTGCGAAGTTCGAGGTATTGGTCAACACCACGCGGAAGGTGGCGGAAACCGCCCTCCATGACCGCGTATTGCTGGTCGGTGACGCGCTCGATGAGGTACCGATCGTGGCTCACCACCAGCAGGGTGCCGGGGAACGTGTCGAGCAGGTCTTCGATTGCCGCGAGCATGTCAGTGTCGAGATCGTTAGTCGGCTCATCCAGAATCAAGACGTTCGGCTCTGAGAGGAGGATGAGCAAGAGCTGGAGGCGGCGCTTCTGCCCACCCGAAAGATCCTTCACCGGGGTCGAGAGTTGCGCACTCGTGAACCCGACGCGTTCCAACATTTGGGTCGGAGTCATTTCTTTGCCACCGGTGACATAAGTGCTCTTGTGACGACCAATGACGGTACTGACGCGCTCGTTCCAAATGTCTTCGAGCTCGGCAAGCTGCTGAGTGAGCGTGGCAACCTTGATGGTCTTTCCGCGCTTCACCCGTCCACTCGTGGGGTTCAAGCTGCCAGCAACCAGCGATAGCAGAGTCGACTTTCCCGCACCGTTAACGCCCAGGATGCCGGTGCGTTCGCCGGGCGCGATCCGCCAAGTGATGTCATTAAGCACGGTCTTCTCACCGGCCGCCCCAGTTACCGGATCAATGACGGGATACGTGACAGTGACGTCTTCGAGGTCAACAACATCCTTGCCCAGACGTTGCATCGCCATCGAGGACAACGAAACACTGTCGCGAGCAGGCGGTTCGTTCTCGATCAGATCGTTTGCCGCATCAATACGGAACTTCGGCTTCGTCGTACGGGCAGGAGCACCGCGACGCAACCAAGCAAGCTCTTTGCGCATCAGGTTCTGACGCTTCGATTCAGACGCGGCCGCCATGCGGTCACGCTCAACGCGCTGCAGAATGTAGGCAGCGTAGCCACCCTCGAAAGGCTCGATCAGGCGATCGTGCACCTCCCACGTGGCGGTGCAGATCTCATCCAAGAACCACCGGTCGTGAGTGACAACCAGCAGCCCACCGGAGTTGGTTGCCCAGCGGCGCTTGAGGTGGCCGGCGAGCCAAGAAATACCCTCAACATCGAGGTGGTTAGTTGGCTCATCCAAGAAGATGACATCCCAGTCACCAATCAGCAGCGCCGCCAGCGCAACACGGCGACGTTGACCACCCGAAAGGTCGCCAACTTTGGCCTCCCACGGGATGTCGGCAGCAAGGCCAGCAATAACGTCGCGAACCTTGGGGTCGCCCGCCCACACGTGCTCATCAATATCGCCGATGACGGTCTGGTGAACAGTTTTAGTGCCGTCGAGCTCATCGGCCTGGTCGAGCATCCCGAGACGCACGCCGTTGCGGCGCGTGACTCGTCCCGAGTCGGGATCAAGCCTGCCGGAGAGCATGCGCATGAGAGTGGATTTGCCGTCGCCATTACGACCTACGACGCCAATACGATCGCCCTCGTCAAGACCAATTGTGACCTTGTCGAAGATTATGCGGGTCGGAAATTCGAGGTGAAGTGACTCAGCGCCAAGAAGGTGTGCCATTCTCGCAAGCCTAGCCGGGTTAGTCGGTGATGATTCGCGCTCCGTGAACTGGACCGGTCGCCCGCACCACATTCAGCTGCGCTGCGCTCAACGCAATTTGCAGTTCTAGGGCCGAATCGAGGTCCGCCGTCAAGAAAGCGACAGTAGGGCCCGAACCTGAAATCACACCCGCGAGCGCACCATTCTTCTCGCCAAGTTCAATGACGGAAGCCAACGACGGCTCCATCTTGAGCGCAGGCGCCTGAAGGTCATTGTGGAGGCATTCGGCCAGCATGTGCGGGTCGCCAGCGCGCAGTGCTTGCAGCACATCGGCGTCGACCGTTGGCACGGCTGGGGCCGGAAAAATGTCTTGCGAGTGGCGCTGACGGTGGAGGTCGAGCTCGGTGTATACCTCCGGGGTTGAGAGCCCGAAGTCGGCGAGCGCCAATACCCACTGAAACTGGCCCTTAGCGAGAGCGGGGCTGAGCTGGTCGCCGCGACCCGTTCCGATTGCCGTTCCTCCGGTAAGAGAAAAGGGCACGTCGGCGCCAAGCTCCGCAGCCAGTTTGAGCATTTCTTCGCGAGAAGTTCCGGTGCCCCACAATGCGTCACAGGCAAGGAGGGTTGCTGCGGCATCCGCAGATCCGCCACCCATGCCGCCCGTCACCGGAACATGCTTGTCGATCTCCAGACGAACGCCACCGCGGTAGCCGGTGCGGCGCGCAAGCAAGCGAGCCGCAGCGATCGCAATGTTCGAACCGTCGGTAGGAACGCGAGAAAGATTGACCGTTCCCGAAAAAGAAACCGAGAAGTCATCGGCACGATACGCGCGTACATCCTCATACAACGAGACCGCCTGATACGCGATGGCTACATCGTGGTATCCGTCGTCAAGTAGTGAACCCACCTTGAGAAAGACATTGATCTTTCCAGGGGCACGGGCGTGAACCATTGAGGAGGCTGCCGGGACGGTAGTCATGAACCAAACTTACCTTGTGCCGCGAGCCTGATTGTGCGCGTCGACGCTGGCAACTCTCGCCGCGAGACGCTGTCGAGGGTTCGAAATCGAGCCTGTAGCTACTCGGGAATCGTCAACCCGCGCGCTGCCGCATATCGCGCAGCCAAAGACTCAGCCCAATCGTTACTCAAGTGATCAGCGTTCGTGGCAAACCAACCCACGATTTGCAGATGTTGCCACTTCGACGCCCCCGCAATATCCAAGAATGCAAACCACTCATCGGGATGCCGACCGGTGCCCTCAAGAACATCGCGGTCACTAGGGGTGCTGTTATTGGCTTCCGACATGACAACAACCTACCGTCGTTCGGCACCGAACGAAATAATAAACTGAAGCCGGCAGTGAACTACACCGCCGCTAGACAGCGCGCGCAATAGCAAGGAAATCGTGCACCGTGAGCTCCTCGCCACGAGCCGTCGGTGCGACACCCGCCGCAATCAGTCGATCTGATGCTGCCGTCGAGCTGCCCAGCACGCTCGAGAGCGATTGACGCAACATTTTGCGGCGCTGCTGGAACGCGGCATCCACAAGGGCGAATGTAGCCTTGCGTTCCTCGATCGTGCCGGGCTGCTCGCGGCGTTCAAACCGCACGAGCACGGAATCAACATTGGGTACCGGCCAGAACACTTGGCGGCTTACGAGGCCGGCGGTCGAGAACTCGCCGTACCAGGCCGCCTTAATGCTGGGTGAGCCATAAACTTTGCTGCCGGGGCCCGCTGCAACGCGGTTGCCGACTTCGGCCTGCACCATCACGAGCCCACGATCCAGCGAGTCGAAGTGTTCCAAGAAATGCAGCAGCACAGGCACCGAAATGTTGTAGGGCAGATTGGCGACAAACACGCGGGGTTCGTTCGGCAACTCGGTGACACGCAGGGCGTCGTCGGTGATGACCGTGAGCTGAGCATCCGGCTGCATCTGACTCACGGTAAGCGGCAACTGTGCGGCGAGACGCTTATCGATTTCGACGGCGACGACGGATGCCCCGGTCTCGAGCAACCCGAGAGTAAGCGATCCCAGCCCCGGGCCAACCTCGACAACTGTTTCACCGGCGACAACGTGTGCTGCCTTCACAATGCGGCGGACAGTGTTTGCATCGATGACAAAGTTTTGGCCAAGTTTTTTGGTCGGCTGGATTCCGAGCAAATCGGCCAGATCGCGAATCTCGGCAGGACCGAGCAGCGTGCTCATCGGGTGCTCGAATCCGAGTTATCGGCCGCAGCGTCTGCCGATGTCACCGGAAGGTCAGCGTTCCACGAGCCGTAAACCGCTTCGCTGTTTGAGGCGATCTGGGCAGTAAGCATGGACACATCCATCGTGAGGTGAGCTGCCATCGCCCGCACGGTATGCGGCATCAGATAGGGAGCGTTGGGGCGGCCACGCAGAGGATGTGGCGTGAGGTAAGGAGCATCCGTTTCGACCAGGATGCGGTCGAGGGAAGCGACGGACAGTGCATCGCGAAGCCCGGCAGCATTCTTGAACGTGACGGTGCCGGCGAAGGACAGATACCAACCGTGGTCGGCACAAATCTGCGCCATCGCAGCATCTCCCGAGAAACAGTGGAACACCGTTCGCTCGGGTGCACCGACCCGCAACAGCGTCTCGATGACCTCGTCGTGGGCATCACGATCGTGGATCTGTAGCGCCAAGCCGTGGCGTTTTGCGATCTCAATGTGCGCCTCGAATGAGCGGAACTGAGCCGGGCGACCGGCAGCATCCGTGCGGAAAAAGTCGAGGCCCGTTTCGCCAACGGCTCGTACCCGCGGCCGCGCAGCAAGCTCATCGATTACCTCAAGTGCGGCATCCAGTTCGCCCGCCGCTTCTAATTCTGGCGCGTCATTCGGGTGAATGGCTACCGCAGCGAGCACACGAGGTTCGCTCGCGGCGAGCTCAGCCGACCAGCGACTGGTTGCAACATCCGTGCCGACCTGAATTACGCCGCGAACGCCGACCGCCGCTGCGCGTTCCAACTGCTCGCGATAGTCGAGTTGGTTGTCTGGTCCGCCGTCGCTGATTTCTAGATGCGTGTGGTTGTCGTACACGGCAACCTCGAGCGGCTCCGGCATCGGCGGATACTGCAACTTTTCCGACGCTGCTTCGTCGGTGCTGCGAGCACGGTGCCGGATGAAGGGTTCGGTCACGCCGCGCCGCCCTCGGCATCCGTCGTCTCGATACGTGGGAATAGCGAAGTTTCGAGGGCAGTGACGCGACCGTTTCCCGTCCAGCTGTGTGCGTTGTCGATGCGCTGTTCGCGCAGAACACCAACGCCACCGATCGCTTGCCAGAGTCGCTC